>Ga0335072_10014831_pt1 | contig 11071 bp, 4 predicted proteins | sample Lox_Sample_21_FD_206725 | JGI IMG/M metagenome (GOLD analysis project Ga0335072, IMG submission 206725) | Soil microbial communities from Loxahatchee National Wildlife Refuge, Florida, United States - Lox_Sample_2.1 | ecosystem: Environmental > Terrestrial > Soil > Wetlands | place: USA: Florida... | reverse complement strand
GCCGTCGATATCGTCAACGAGGAGACCGGCGAGATCTACGCCGAGGCCGGCGACGAGATCACCGAGACGCTGATCGGTCAGGTCGAGGGCGGGCAGGTCAGCGAGCTGCCGGTGCTGTCGATCGACCATGTCTCGGTCGGCCCCTATATCCGCAACACGCTGCTCATCGACAAGAATGCGACGCGCGAGGATGCGCTTATCGACATCTACCGCGTCATGCGCCCGGGCGAGCCGCCGACCCTGGAGACGGCGGAAGCGCTCTTCAACAGCCTGTTCTTCGACAGCGAGCGCTACGACCTCTCGGCGGTGGGCCGGGTCAAGATGAACTCGCGCCTCAGCCTGCAGACCGCCGACACGGTGCGGGTGCTGCGCAAGGAGGACATCCTCGCCATCCTCAAGGTGCTGGTCGAGCTGAAGGACGGCCGCGGCGAGATCGACGACATCGACCATCTCGGCAACCGCCGGGTGCGCTCGGTCGGCGAGCTGATGGAGAACCAGTACCGCGTCGGCCTGCTGCGCATGGAGCGCGCCATCCGCGAGCGCATGAGCTCGGTCGAGATTGACACGGTGATGCCGCACGATCTGATCAACGCCAAGCCGGCGGCGGCGGCGGTGCGCGAGTTCTTCGGCTCCTCCCAGCTGTCGCAGTTCATGGACCAGACCAACCCGCTCTCCGAGATCACGCATAAGCGGCGGCTCTCGGCGCTGGGGCCGGGCGGTCTCACGCGCGAGCGTGCCGGCTTCGAGGTGCGCGACGTGCACCCGACGCATTACGGCCGCATCTGCCCGATCGAGACGCCGGAAGGTCCGAATATCGGCCTCATCAACAGCCTCGCCACCTATGCCCGCGTCAACCAGTACGGCTTCATCGAGAGCCCGTACCGGCGCATCCATGAGGGCAAGGTGACGGACGAGGTGGTCTATCTCTCCGCCATGGAGGAGGGCCGCTACGTCATCGCCCAGGCCAATCTCGAGGTCGACGATGCCGACCGGATCAAGGCCGACCTCACCAATTGCCGCAAAGGCGGGGATTTCGTCATGGCGCGGCCGCAGGACATCGACTTCCTCGACGTCTCGCCGAAGCAGCTCGTCTCGGTGGCGGCGGCGCTCATTCCCTTCCTCGAGAATGACGACGCCAACCGCGCGCTGATGGGCTCCAACATGCAGCGCCAGGCGGTGCCGCTGATCCGCGCCGAGGCGCCGCTCGTCGGCACCGGCATGGAGGAGACCGTGGCGCGCGACAGCGGCGTCACCATCATCGCCCGCCGCTCCGGCGTCATCGACCAGGTCGACGGCATGCGCATCGTCGTGCGCGCCACCGAGGAGACGTCGGCGGCGGCGCCCGGCGTCGACATCTACAACCTCTTGAAGTTCCAGCGCTCGAACCAGAACACCTGCATCACCCAGCGGCCGCTGGTGAAGGTCGGCGACGTCGTCAGCGCCGGCGACATCATCGGCGACGGGCCGTCGACGCAGCTCGGCGAGCTCGCGCTCGGCCGCAACGTGCTCTGCGCCTTCATGCCGTGGAACGGCTACAACTTCGAGGATTCGATCCTCATCTCCGAGCGCATCGTCTCCGACGACGTCTTCACCTCGATCCATATCGAAGAGTTCGAGGTGATGGCGCGCGACACCAAGCTCGGCCAGGAGGAGATCACCCGCGACATCCCCAATGTCGGCGAAGAGGCGCTGAAGAACCTCGACGAGGCCGGCATCGTCTATATCGGCGCCGAGGTGAAGCCGGGCGACATCCTGGTCGGCAAGGTGACGCCCAAGGGCGAATCGCCGATGACGCCGGAGGAGAAGCTGCTGCGCGCCATCTTCGGCGAGAAGGCGTCGGATGTTCGCGACACCAGCCTGCGCCTGCCGCCGGGCGTTTCCGGCACCATCGTCGAGGTGCGCGTCTTCTCGCGGCGCGGCGTCGACAAGGACGAGCGCGCGCTCGCCATCGAGCGCGCCGAGATCGAGCGCCTCGCCAAGGACCGCGACGACGAGCGTGCCATTCTCGAGCGCAGCTTCCATGCGCGGCTCAAGGAGTTGCTCATCGGCCAGGAGGTGGCGAGCGGACCCAAGGGCCTCAAGGCCGGCATCAAGATCACCGAGGCGGTGCTGGCGGAATACACGCCCGGCCAGTGGCGGCAGATCGGCATCCGCAACGACAAGCACATGGTCGATATCGAGGCGCTGAAGAAGCTGATGGATGATTCGATCGATCGCCTCAATCAGCGCTTCGAGAGCAAGGTCGAGAAGCTGCAGCGCGGCGACGAGCTGCCGCCCGGCGTGATGAAGATGGTCAAGGTCTTCGTCGCGGTGAAGCGCAAGCTGCAGCCCGGCGACAAGATGGCGGGGCGCCACGGCAACAAGGGCGTGATCTCGAAGATCATGCCGGTCGAGGACATGCCCTATCTCGATGACGGCACGCCGGTGGACATCGTGCTGAACCCGCTCGGCGTGCCGAGCCGGATGAATGTCGGCCAGATCCTGGAGACGCATCTCGGCTGGGCCTCGGCCGGGCTCGGGCGGCAGATCGGCGAGGTCGTCGACCGGGTGCGGCGCAACGGCAACAAGACCGCGGAGCTGCGCAAGTTCCTCACCGGCATCTATACCGGGCGCGAGGACCAGGAGGACATCAAGGAGCTCGAGGACAAGCAGGTCCTGGAGCTGGCCGAGAATCTCCGTCCCGGCGTCCCGGTGTCGAGCCCGGTGTTCGACGGCGCGCGCGAGGAGGACATCGTCGCCATGCTCAAGGAGGCGGGCCTCGACAGCTCCGGCCAGGTCACCCTGGTCGACGGGCGCACCGGCGAGCCGTTCGATCGCAAGGTGACGGTGGGCTACATCTACATGCTGAAGCTCCACCACCTCGTCGACGACAAGATCCACGCGCGCTCGATCGGCCCCTACAGCCTCGTCACCCAGCAGCCGCTGGGCGGCAAGGCGCAGTTCGGCGGCCAGCGCTTTGGCGAAATGGAGGTGTGGGCGCTCGAGGCCTATGGCGCCGCCTACACGCTGCAGGAGATGCTGACGGTCAAGTCCGACGACGTCTCCGGCCGCACCAAGGTCTACGAGGCGATCGTGCGCGGCGACGACAATTTCGAGGCCGGCATTCCGGAATCCTTCAACGTGCTGGTGAAGGAGCTCCGGTCGCTCGGCCTCAACGTCGAGCTCGAGCAACGCAGTTATTGATGACAGGACGGCGGGGACGCGCGGACGCGCCCCCGCCGGTTTAACCGGTTACCCAGAGAGGGATCGTTCATGAACGAGTTGATGAACATCTTCGGGCAGGTCACGGGGCCGCAAAGCTTCGACCAGATCAAGATCTCGATCGCGAGCCCCGAGCGGATCCGCTCGTGGTCCTATGGCGAGATCAAAAAGCCCGAGACGATCAACTACCGCACCTTCAAGCCGGAGCGCGACGGCCTGTTCTGCGCGCGCATCTTCGGCCCGATCAAGGACTATGAGTGCCTCTGCGGCAAGTACAAGCGGATGAAGTACCGCGGCATCATCTGCGAGAAGTGCGGCGTCGAGGTCACGCTCTCGAAGGTGCGCCGCGACCGCATGGGCCATATCGAGCTCGCCTCGCCGGTGGCGCATATCTGGTTCCTGAAGTCGCTGCCGAGCCGCATCGGCCTGCTGCTCGACATGACGCTCAAGGATCTCGAGAAGATCCTCTATTTCGAGAGCTACGTCGTGATCGAGCCGGGCCTGACGCCGCTGAAGCTGCACCAGCTCCTCAACGAGGAGGAGTTCATCCAGGCGCAGGAGGAGTTCGGCGAGGAGGCGTTCACCGCCTCCATCGGCGCCGAGGCGCTGCAGCGCATGCTGTCGGCGATCGTGCTCGAGGGCGAGAGCGGCGAGCGCGAGCGCATCCGCCAGGATCTGCGCGACACCAGCTCCGAGGCCAAGCGCAAGAAGCTGGTCAAGCGGCTCAAGCTGGTCGAGGCGTTCATCGCCTCCAACAGCCGGCCGGAATGGATGATCCTCGAGGTCATTCCGGTGATCCCGCCCGAGCTGCGCCCGCTGGTGCCGCTCGATGGCGGCCGCTTCGCCACCTCCGACCTCAACGACCTCTACCGCCGCGTCATCAACCGTAACAACCGGCTGAAGCGGCTGATCGAGCTGCGCGCGCCCGACATCATCGTGCGCAACGAGAAGCGCATGCTGCAGGAAGCGGTCGACGCCCTCTTCGACAATGGCCGGCGCGGCCGGATCATCACCGGCGCCAACAAGCGGCCGCTGAAGTCGCTCTCCGACATGCTCAAGGGCAAGCAGGGGCGCTTCCGCCAGAACCTGCTCGGCAAGCGCGTCGACTATTCCGGCCGCTCGGTCATCGTCGTCGGTCCCGAGCTCAAGCTGCATCAATGCGGCCTGCCGAAGAAGATGGCGCTCGAGCTGTTCAAGCCGTTCATCTACTCGAAGCTCGAGCTCTACGGCATGGCGAGCACCATCAAGGCGGCCAAGCGCATGGTGGAGAAGGAGCGGCCCGAGGTCTGGGACATCCTCGAGGAGGTCATCCGCGAGCATCCGGTGCTGCTGAACCGCGCGCCGACCCTGCACCGCCTCGGCATCCAGGCCTTCGAGCCGATCCTGATCGAGGGCAAGGCGATCCAGCTGCATCCGCTGGTCTGCACCGCCTTCAACGCCGATTTCGACGGCGACCAGATGGCGGTGCACGTGCCGCTGTCGCTCGAGGCGCAGCTCGAGGCCCGCGTGCTGATGATGTCGACCAACAACATCCTGTCGCCGGCCAATGGCAAGCCGATCATCGTGCCGTCGCAGGACATCATCCTCGGGCTCTACTACATCACCATCGAGCGGCCCGACTGGCTCGGCGGCGAGGTTCAGGTCAAGGACGGCAAGGAGCTGAAGGCCGCGATCGAAGCGCATCAGGTCCTGGCCTTCGATAACACCGACACGGCGGAGCCGGTGAAGTCCGGTCGCGTCTCCAATCTCGACCAGCTCTTGAAGAAGCCGGGCGTGCGCTTCCACCGCGTCCCCTATTTCGACAATGTCGGCGAGATCGAGCGCGCGCTCGAGGCGAAGGCGGTCGGGTTGCATGCCCGCATCCGCTCGCGGCTGCGCACACGCAACGGCGCGGGCGAGCGCGTGGTGCGCACCGTCGTCACCACGCCCGGCCGCATGATGCTGGCGGAGATCCTGCCGGATAATCCCAACATCAGCTTCGACCTGATCAACCGGCTGCTGACCAAGAAGGAGATCAGCAACGTCATCGACCAGGTCTATCGCCATTGCGGCCAGAAGGAGACGGTGATCTTCTGCGACCGGCTGATGGCGATCGGCTTCCAGCAGGCGTGCAAGGCCGGCATCTCCTTCGGCAAGGACGATCTCATCGTGCCGCACGCCAAGGAGAAGCTGGTCTCCTCGGCGCAGGAGAAGGTGAAGGAGTACGAGCAGCAATATCTCGACGGCCTCATCACCCAGGGCGAGAAGTACAACAAGGTGGTCGACGTCTGGTCGAGCTGCACCGAGAAGGTGGCCGAGGAGATGATGAAGGTGATCCGCTCGGCCAAGCCGGGCGATCCGATCAACTCGGTCTGGATGATGGCGGATAGCGGCGCGCGCGGCTCGGCGGCGCAGATCAAGCAGCTCGCCGGGATGCGCGGCCTCATGGCCAAGCCCTCGGGCGAGATCATCGAGACGCCGATCATCTCGAACTTCAAGGAAGGGCTCACCGTGCTCGAGTACTTCAACTCGACGCATGGCGCGCGCAAGGGCCTCGCCGACACCGCGCTGAAGACGGCCAATTCCGGCTATCTGACGCGCCGCCTCGTCGACGTGGCGCAGGACGCCATCATCACCGAGGAGGATTGCGGCACCACGCGCGGCCTCACCATGCGCGCCGTCGTCGATGGCGGCGAGGTGATCGCGCCGCTCTCCGACCGCATCCTCGGCCGCACCGCCGCGCTCGACGTCGTCGACCCGCTCAACGGCGAACTGATCGTCCGCGCCGGCGGGCTCATCGACGAGGAGGTGGTCGAGCGTATCGACCGCTCCGGCATCGACAGCGTCCTCATCCGCTCGGTGCTGACCTGCGAGACCCGCATCGGGCTCTGCGGCAAATGCTATGGCCGCGATCTCGCGCGCGGCACGGTGGTCAATATCGGCGAAGCGGTGGGCGTCATCGCCGCCCAGTCGATCGGCGAGCCCGGCACGCAGCTCACCATGCGCACCTTCCATATCGGCGGTGCGGTGCAGCGCGGCGCCGAGCAATCCTCGATCGAGGCCGCCTTCGACAGCAAGGTGCGGATCAAGAACCGCAACGTGGTGATGAACTCCATCGGCGTGCCGGTGGTGATGGGCCGCAACACCGAGCTCGCCTTGCTCGACGAGGCCGGCCGCGAGAAGGCGCGCCACCGCGTGCCTTACGGCGCCAAGCTGCTCGCCGATGAGGGCACCATGGTGGTGAAGGGGCAGAAGCTCGCGGAGTGGGATCCCTACACCATTCCGATCATCACCGAGAAGGACGGCATCGCCCATTACGTCGACCTCATCGAGGGCGTCTCGATGCGCGAGGTCGTCGACGAGGCGACCGGCATCTCGTCCAAGGTGGTCATCGACTGGAAGCAGCAGCCGCGCGGCAATGAGCTGAAGCCGCGGGTCACGCTGCGCACCGCCAAGGGCGACGTGCTCACCCTCGCGAACGGGCTCGAGGCGCGCTACTTCATGTCGGTCGATGCCATCCTCTCGGTCGAGAACGGCGCCGAGGTGAAGGCGGGCGACGTGCTCGCGCGCATCCCGCGCGAATCCTCGAAGACGCGCGACATCACCGGCGGTCTGCCGCGCGTCGCCGAGCTGTTCGAGGCGCGCCGGCCGAAGGATTTCGCGATCATCAGCGAGATCGACGGGCGCGTCGAGTTCGGCAAGGACTACAAGACGAAGCGGCGCATCGTCGTCATCCCGAGCGAGGAGGGCCGGGACCCCGTCGAGTACCTCATCCCCAAGGGCAAGCATATCAGCGTGCAGGAAGGGGATTTCGTGCAGAAGGGCGACCTGCTGATGGACGGCAACCCGGTGCCGCACGACATCCTGCGCATCCTCGGCGTCGAGGCGCTGGCGAGCTACCTCATCAACGAGATCCAGGAGGTCTATCGCCTCCAGGGCGTGCGCATCAACGACAAGCACATCGAGGTGATCGTCCGCCAGATGCTGCAGAAGGTCGAGGTCGAGGATCCCGGCGAGACCACGTTCCTCGCCGGCGAGCAGATCGACCGCTCCGAGTTCGAGGCGGAGAACCGCAAGGTCGAGGCGGAAAGCCTGAAGCCCGCTTTGGCCCATCCGGTGCTGCAGGGCATCACCAAGGCGAGCCTGCAGACCAACTCCTTCATCTCGGCCGCCTCGTTCCAGGAGACGACGCGCGTCCTCACCGAGGCGGCGGTGTCGGGCCGCGTCGACGTGCTCTCCGGCCTCAAGGAGAACGTCATCGTCGGCCGCCTCATCCCGGCCGGCACCGGCAGCGTCATGGCGCGGTGGCGCCAGCTCGCCGCCGAGCGCGACAAGGAGCTGGCCGCCCAGCAAGGCGGCGAGGTTCCGGCGCTGGAGGAGCCCGGGCAGAAGATCGCCTGAGCCGTCCCCTCACCCGCCTAGTCCCTCTCCCGCGAAAGCGGGAGAGGGAGGCGCCCGCCGCATAGTGGCGGAGGGTGAGGGCTTCTCCCCAAATTTTCGCACCGCGAGGGGGTACTTGCCCTTGACGGGGTGGGGGGGCGTCCATATTATCCGCGCACCCAAAAGGGGGGCTGGCGGTAGGAAGCCACCTAGACGCAGCCCAAGTACTCTGTCTTGGCTCGGCACTGTGCGAGACGGTGCATCTATCCGGAGTTCCCATTGAGCCGTGTCGGCGGTGCGGGAAGCACGTCGCGCGGCGATTGCGCTTGATGAGGGTCGAGAGGCATGCCGACGATTAATCAGCTGATCCGCCAGGCGCGGAGACCGCAGGCCGCGCGCAACAAGGTGCCGGCCCTCAGCCGGTCGCCGCAGAAGCGCGGCGTCTGCACCCGCGTCTATACCACGACCCCGAAGAAGCCCAATTCGGCGTTGCGCAAGGTGGCGCGCGTGCGCCTCACCAACGGCTTCGAGGTGACGAGCTACATCCCGGGCGAGGGCCACAACCTGCAGGAGCACTCCGTGGTGCTGATCCGCGGCGGCCGCGTCAAGGATTTGCCCGGCGTGCGCTATCACATCATCCGCGGCACGCTCGACACCCAGGGCGTCAAGGACCGCCGCCAGCGCCGCTCGAAATACGGCGCCAAGCGGCCGAAGTAAGGAGAGGGCGAGCCATGTCGCGTCGTCGCGCCGCGGTCAAGCGAGAGGTCCTGCCGGACGCCAAGTTCGGCGACCCCGTCGTCACCAAATTCATGAACTGCCTCATGTATGAGGGCAAGAAGTCGGTCGCCGAGGGCATCGTCTACGGCGCGCTCGAGCGCATCGCCAAGCGCTCCGGCGCGGATCCGCTGCGCACTTTCCACGACGCGCTGTCGAATGTCCGGCCGGCCGTCGAGGTGCGTTCGCGCCGCGTCGGCGGCGCCACCTACCAGGTGCCGGTCGAGGTGCGCCCCGACCGCGGCCAGGCGCTCGCCATCCGCTGGCTCATCGGCAGCTCGCGCGAGCGTTCCGAGCACACCATGGAAGAAAGGCTTTCGGGGGAATTGCTCGACGCCGCCAACAACCGCGGCAACGCGGTCAAGAAGCGCGAGGACACGCACCGCATGGCGGACGCCAACAAGGCGTTCTCACATTATCGCTGGTAGGCGCAGTTTCGAGCGCCGCCCCGGAGCTTCTCATGGCACGCACCACTCCCCTCGATCGCTATCGCAACATCGGCATCATGGCCCATATCGATGCCGGCAAGACGACGACCACCGAGCGCATCCTTTACTACACCGGCCGCTCCTACAAGATCGGCGAGGTCCATGAGGGCACGGCCACCATGGACTGGATGGAGCAGGAGCAGGAGCGCGGCATCACCATCACCTCGGCCGCGACGACCTGCTTCTGGCGCGATTATCGCATCAACATCATCGACACGCCGGGCCATGTCGACTTCACCATCGAGGTCGAGCGCTCGCTGCGCGTGCTCGACGGCGCGGTGACGGTGTTCGACAGCGTCGCCGGCGTCGAGCCGCAATCGGAGACGGTGTGGCGCCAGGCCGACAAATACGGCGTGCCGCGCATCTGCTTCGTCAACAAGATGGATCGCATCGGCGCCAACTACATGCGCTGCGTCGAGATGATCAAGGATCGTCTCGGCGCCGTGCCGCTGGTGACGCAGTTGCCGATCGGCGTCGAGAGCGATTTCGTCGGCATCGTCGATCTCGTCAAGATGAAGGCGATCAAGTGGCGTGACGAGACCCTCGGCGCCAAGTTCGACGAGGTCGAGATCCCGGACGACATGGCCGATCTCGCCGCGGAATACCGCGCCACCCTGGTCGAGCTCGCGGTCGAGCAGGACGATCAGGTGCTGGAGAAGTATCTCGGCGGCGAGGAGCCCGATGCCGAGACCTTGCGGCGCTGCATCCGCAAGGGCACGACCTCCTATGCCTTCGTGCCGATCCTGTGCGGCTCGGCGTTCAAGAACAAGGGCGTGCAGCCGCTGCTCGACGGCGTCGTCGACTACCTGCCGGCGCCGACCGACGTCGCCGCGATCAAGGGCGTCAAGATGGGCTCGGACGAGCCGGTCGTGCGCCACGCCTCGGATGACGAGCCTTTCGCGGCGCTCGCCTTCAAGATCATGACCGATCCCTTCGTCGGCTCGCTCACCTTCGCGCGCATCTATTCCGGCGTGCTGGCGAGCGGCAGCGCGGTGCTCAACTCGGTCAAGGACAACCGCGAGCGCATCGGCCGCATGCTGCAGATGCACGCGAACCATCGCGAGGACATCAAGGAGGCGCGCGCCGGCGACATCGTGGCGCTGGCGGGCCTCAAGAACACCACGACCGGCGACACGCTGTGCGATCCCGCCCATGCCGTCGTGCTGGAGCGCATGGAGTTCCCCGATCCCGTCATCGAGATCGCGGTCGAGCCCAAGACCAAGGGCGACCAGGAGAAGATGGGGCAGGCGCTGGCGCGTCTTGCCACCGAGGACCCGTCCTTCCGCGTCTCGGTCGATCACGAGAGCGGCCAGACCATCATCAAGGGGATGGGCGAGCTGCATCTCGAGATCATCGTCGACCGCATGAAGCGCGAGTTCAAGGTCGAGGCCAATATCGGCGCGCCGCAGGTGGCCTATCGCGAGACCATCACCCGGCAGGCCGATATCGACTACACGCATAAGAAGCAGACCGGCGGCTCGGGCCAGTACGCCCGCGTCAAGATGCATTTCGAGCCTCTCACCCCGGGCGGCGGCTTCGAGTTCGAGAACGACGTGGTCGGCGGCACCGTGCCCAAGGAATATGTGCCGGGCGTCGAGAAGGGCGTCAGGGGCTCGCTCGACAACGGCGTGCTGGCGGGCTTCCCGGTCATTGACCTCAAGGTGACGTTGACCGACGGCGCCTATCACGAGGTCGATTCCAGCGCGCTCGCCTTCGAGATCGCGGCGCGCGCGGCGATGAAGGAGGGTCTCGCCAAGGCGGGGCCGAAGCTGCTCGAGCCGATCATGCGGGTCGAGGTGGTGACGCCGCGCGACTACATGGGCGACGTCATCGGCGACCTCAACAGCCGGCGCGGGCGCATCACGGGTCAGGATCAGCGCGGCAATGCCGAGGTGATCAATGCCATGGTGCCGCTCGCCAACATGTTCGGCTATGTCAACAACCTGCGCTCGATGAGCCAGGGGCGCGCGCAATACACCATGCATTTCGATCATTACGAGCAGGTGCCGCAAGCGGTGGCGGACGAGGTCCGCGCCAAGATGGCCTGAGCTGCGCCATCTTGGCGCGGCGCCCATCGGGCAGAGGCAGCTTACGAGAGAGAAGGTTCAACCGGAGACTGAGCCATGGCGAAGGCGAAATTCGAGCGGACGAAGCCGCATTGCAATGTGGGGACGATCGGTCACGTGGATCACGGGAAGACGTCGCTGACGGCGGCGATCACGAAGATCCTGGCGGAGACGGGCGGTGCG
>Ga0335072_10014830_pt1 | contig 11072 bp, 10 predicted proteins | sample Lox_Sample_21_FD_206725 | JGI IMG/M metagenome (GOLD analysis project Ga0335072, IMG submission 206725) | Soil microbial communities from Loxahatchee National Wildlife Refuge, Florida, United States - Lox_Sample_2.1 | ecosystem: Environmental > Terrestrial > Soil > Wetlands | place: USA... | reverse complement strand
ATGGCTCGCGGCCCTCCAGGACAAGGCACGCTCTGCCAAGCCACGCGTCCATCACCTGGTCGGTGCGTTTCCTTTCGAAGGTCCGGCGGGCGATCGCAGAGTCGCCGCGAAGCGTTAGCGCAATCGCAACGACCGCACCGCCTCCATGCGGCCGGACAAAGAACTCAGGCCGCAACGACCAGACTTGAGCAGTGCCCATCAACGACCAGGCGACCGCCGGATCCGCGGAAACCTCGCGTGATGCCATGGCACCTCCGTTGCACGGCGCTCGGGCGAGAGTAGCGAGCCCGATCGAGCACACGCCACCCGCGAGCATTCCGGCCGGTCTCAGTGACTGTTCCGCTCGCACGACCGGCGGCCAGCCCGGCGTGCCGCCGTCTAGCCTGGATTCTGGCGGCCGAGTCGGGCTTATGGCATCGTTTTCAGCCATGGCGGGCTGTTGGTTCCGGCAGGCGCTGCCTGGTTCCTCGGCGCGGACCGCCCTGAGGAAAGTTCCAGAACTGACCGCCTTCTTCTGGGTCACCAAAGCGCTCATCAACGGGAGCAGTGAGTGGTGGCCAGATTATCTGTACGGCCGCTTCGGTCTCGTCGCCGTCACTGGCGTCCTGGCTGCGTTACTGGCGGCAGCGCTGGCGCTGCAGTTTAGCGTCCGCCGGTTTCACGCCTCGATTTACTGGCTGACGTTCGCAGTGGCCAGCGTGGCCGCCAAGGAGGCAGCCAACGGGCTGCACAGGGTTGGTTTGCCTTACGTCGTCGTGGCGGTGTTCTGGCTGGTCGTGCTGGCCGTCATTCTTGTGGCCTGGCGCGCTAGCGGCGAGAGGATGTCGGCGGGCAGCGTCTGCGCCGGCCGGCAGGAAGTGTTCTACTGGTCTGCGGTTGGCTCTGCCTTCGCGCTGAGTCAGGCACTCGGTCACGCGTCGGTAGAGTTCGGGTTCACTTACCTGCGGGGCGAACTGGCCTTGGTAGCCGCGCTGACGGTGGTGGTGGCGGTGGCCTGGTGGCGGTTCGGCCTGAGCCCGGTACCGGCCTTCTGGCTGGCCTTCGTGCTGACCTATCCACTGGGCGGAGGGGTCGCCAGCTGGCTGGCAGCCGCGCGCAACACGGGCGGACTCGGTTTGGGCCGCTGGCCGGTCAGTGTGAGTCTCGCGATCGCGGCCGTCGGCCTCGTCGTGTATATGGCAGCAACCGGTCGCGAGGCGTGGCCGGCGCAGGTGGGCTCCGGACCGGCCGGACGTCGGATCAGATTCAGGGCACGAAGCCAGTGACTGCTATGGTCAGCCCGGCCGGCTGCAGCCATCGCTTCGCAGAATCCCCGTGGCAGCTTTCCGACGTGATCGGCGCGCAGGCGGCTCCTGGCTTGGCTCGCCGGGCGGTGATCAGGTAGGCATGACGCTATGGTGAGCGACGCGGCGCCGCACCCGCAGGAGGCGCCCCGCGAGGTGGCGCGGTACTGGCAGCACGCCGCAGTCGAAGGTGTCGACCTGCTGCGCGCGAGGTATGTCACGCACCGGTACGGCCGCCACGCGCATGAGACCTACACCTTCGGGCTGATCGAAGCCGGCGTCGAGGAATTCGACTACGGAAGCAATGTGTTCCGGGCCGGGGCCGGCGCAGTCGCGCTGCTGGATCCGGATGTCGTGCATACCGGTCAGGCTGCCACTCCGGCCGGCTGGCGCTACCGCGTCCTTTACCCGCAAGTCAGCGTCGTCACCGAGGTGGCGGCCGAACTGGGCTGGCATTCCGGGACCCCGCGATTTCCGCAGACGGTGGTGTACGACTCCGGCAGCGCCGCGCTGCTCCGGGCGGCGCACCGTGCCGCCGAGCACGGCGACCAGCTGGCCTCATCCACGCTTCTGAGGACGGCGCTTGCCGGGCTGCTGGAAAAGCACGCAACTCCCGGCCCGGTTAACGGCACAGCCGCAGTCCGGCGCGCGCCGCATGCCGTCGGCGCGGTACGCGAGTTGCTGGCGGCCCGGATCGCCGATCCGCCGAGCCTGGCCGAGCTCGCCGCGCTAACCGGGCTCAGCCAGTTCGCGCTGCTGCGGGCTTTCCGAGACGCCACTGGCCTGCCTCCGCACGCGTACCTGAATCAGCTTCGCGTGCGCCGGGCCCGTGAGCTGCTCGACGACGGACTGGCGCCAGCCGAGGTTGCTGCCGAGACCGGGTTCGCCGACCAGGCGCACCTGACGCGGCACTTCAAGCGCGTGGTCGGTGTGCCGCCCGCTGCCTACCAGCGCGAGCGGCTGCAGCGCGCCAGCTAGCGCGGCGATGCACGGCGCCGGCCTCTATCGGGCGCAGATGAATGTGAGTTTGCTGTCGCGATAGCCGCAGCAAATCCACTTTCACCGGCAGCGAACGCCGCTCAAGAACGTACAAGACCGGCCGCCGGGACCTCCCGTACGGTCGCTGACATGTCAGCGGACCAGACTGACTCGGCCACGTCGGCGAACTGTGAAGGCGCTACCGCGCAGAGTGACGGTCAGGCAGTGGCCAGCCCGCCGCGGCAGTGGGACAACGGTCCCCGGCGTGAGGACCGTTCGCTGCGGCTGGCAGACGGCGGTCGCACCGCGGACCGGCCGCCGCGGCCGGTTCGCGATGGTGTCGGTCTGGGCCTGGCAGTCGGCGTATCAGGGCTCGCCTTCGGTGCGGCCGCAGCAAGTTCCGGACTGACGGTCTGGCAGGCATGCGCGCTGAGCCTCCTGGCGTTCACCGGCGCCTCACAGTTCGCGCTCGCCGGCGTCATTGCCGGCGGCGGCAGCTTGCTGGCCGGAACCGCCGGGGCGATCCTGCTCGGCAGCCGGAACACCCTCTACGGGCTGCGGCTCGCGGAAGTCCTGCAGCCGCGCGGCCTTAGCAGAGTGCCGGTCGCGCTGGGCGTTATCGACGAGACCACTGCCATCACGCTCGCTCAGCCCGACCCGGTCTCGGCACGGAAGGCGTTCACCGCGACGTTCTGGTGCCTGTACCTGACCTGGAACCTGGCCACGCTCGGCGGCGCACTTGGCGCCGGGCGAGTCGGCTCACCGCAGGCCCTCGGCCTCGACGTGGTGGCGCCAGCCGCGTTCCTCGCGCTGATCTGGCCGCGGCTGAAGTCCGGGCGCACCGAGCGGCTCGTGGCAGCGGCAGGAGCGGCGCTGGCGCTGGCCACGACGTCGGTCCTGCCAGTCGGCGTGCCGGTCATCCTGGCGGCGACCGCGGCACTGGCCGGCGCATTGGCGCCTGCCGAGGAACCGTCCCCGGGGAGCGCGACATGACCGGCACCTGGATCGCCGTGCTGGCGACTGCCGCAGGCTGCTACGCGCTCAAGCTTGCCGGGCTCACCGTCCCGCAGCGGATACTGGTCAGCCGGCGAGTACGCCGCTTCGCCGAGCTGGTCCCGGTCGCCTTGCTCGCGGCGCTGTCGGCCGTTCAAACCGCGACCAACGGGCAAGCCTTCGACATCGATCCGGCTCGGCTGGCGGGCCTCGCCGCAGCCGTGGTGGCGCTGCTGCTACGCGCCCCGTTTCTGGTCGTCATCGTCGTCGCGGCCGCTGCAGCCGCCGCCCTGCGCGCCGCCGGGATTGCCTGACCGGCCAACCCGTGCAGACCGCGCCGGGCTTGCGGTCAGCGCCGCTTTCGGGCGGGGTAGAGTGCGCCGAGTGACAATCGCCGTGGAAATTCTCGACGAAGTGACCGACGAGGTGGTCGAGGCCTTCGGCCACCTGATACCCCAGCTGTCCAGCTCGGCTAAGCCGCTCGACGCGGCAGCAATCGCCGTTCTGTCGTCCTCGCCGGAGACGACAGTGCTGCTCGCACGCAGCGACGGCCAGATCGTCGGATCGCTGAGCCTGGTGCTGTTCCGGATCCCGACCGGCCTTCGTGCCTGGATTGAGGATGTCGTGGTCGACGAGGCAGCCCGGGGCAAGGGCATCGGCGCAATCCTCACCCGGGAAGCGCTTCGGCTGGCCAGGGAAGCCGGCGTGCGCACAGTCGATCTGTCTACCCGGCCCTCCAGGGTCGCGGCAGGCCGGCTTTACGAGCGAGAAGGATTCAAGCAGCGCGACACCCGGGTGTACCGGTACGCCTTCGAGTAAGCCGGCCGCCTCAGCCAGCGAGCTCCGCAACCGCAGTCAGCAGCCGGTCCACCTCGGTCGCGTCGTTGTAATGCACGAGACCGGCCCTGACAGCGCTCCCGGACTCCCTGATGCCGAGGACGCCTGTTAGCTCCCAGGCGTAGTTGTCCCCGTTCCAGACATTGATCTTGCGGCTGGCCAGGTGCTCGGCCACTTCCTGCGGGGTGTGCCCGTCCACGGTAAAGAAGCCGGTCGCGGTGCGGCTGGCCGCCCGCCCGTAGGTCCGGACATGAGCCATGCTGTCCAGCCCCGCCAGCAGGACCTCGAAAAGCTCCTGCTCATGGCCCTGAACGGCGGACATCGACGCGAGCACCCGGTCGCGCAGCCTGGCCGGATCGGCGCTGCTCTCGCTGCCGGCCGGCCGGCCGTCCGCCGGCCCGGCATCCGGCAGCTCGGCAAGTGACGCCAGGTGCTCGACCGCGGCGGCGACCCCGGCAAGGCTCGCGAACGCGTGAGTGCCGTACTCGAACCGGTCAGGCACCTCGTCGGGCGATGGCTTCAGCTTGTCCGGCCGCAGCCCGTCGAGCAGGCCGGGATCGGCGACCACAGCACCGATATGCGGCCCGGACCACTTGTAGGCGCTGGTCGCGTAGAAGTCAGCACCCAGCGCCTGCACGTCAACCGGAACATGGGGGGTCGCGTGCACGCCGTCCACGTAACTGAGGGCTCCGGCTGCCCTGGCGAGCGCAGTGATCGCCGGCACGTCAGGCCTGGTGCCGATGATGTTGCTGGCCGCGGTCACCGCGACGAGCCGGGTCCGCTCGCTAATCAGGCCGTGATACTGCCCGGCGGGCAGTTCACCGGTCTCGGGATCGACTTCCGCCCAGCGCACTGTGGCGCCTGCCCGTTCGGCCGCCTGGACCCACGGCCGCACGTTGGCATCGTGGTCCAGGCGCGAGACGACCACCTCGTCACCGGCCCGCCAGTCCCTGGCCAGCGTCTGGGCGAACCGGTACGTCAGCGTCGTCATGTTCGGGCCGAGAACTACGCCGTCCGGATGGCCTCCGGTCAGCGCCGCGACAGCGATGCGGCAACCCGCGGTGATCTTGTCAGCCCGGTGACTGGCCGGAAAGGCGCCGCCCGAGTTTCCCAGGCCGCCGGCCTGCGCTCGGCTCATCGCTTCGATGACGGCCGCCGGAACCTGAGTGCCCGCGGCACCGTCCAGGTATGCGTAACCGTCGGCCAGTGCCGGGTAACACGCCCGCACCGCCGCAACGTTGAGCTTCACCAGCTAGTCCCTTCGTCTGCGCCGCAGCCGCGCGGGCCATGCGGCTAGCGATGACCGCACAGCGCCTGCCTCCGCGGCACTGGGCACGAGCCGGCCCGATGCCGCTAGCACAGCATGCCAGGGATCGTAATGGCGGACCGCTCTGGCTCCCAGCGAGGCGGACGGCACCGGCAGGTGCGGCATTCCGGCCCGCCACCCGGCCAGCACGGCAGTCGGGTCGGCTGGCCGGTAGTCGGCGCCGAGCGCCCTGGCCAGGTCCCAGGCGTGCAAGTGCCATTCGGCGCTGGCGGCGCCGACCATCCCGCCGACTGTCACCACGGTGTCCCGGTACTGGTGATGCGGCAGATCCCAGACGGCGCTCACCCGGTGGGCGTAGCTGCGAGCGGACGCGGCAAACGCGGCGACGTGCTCGGCCGGAGGCGCGTCGGACAGCGCGGCGAGCTCGGCCGCGTTCTGGCGGGCGAGCTTGCGGCCCAAGGTGTCGGGATGCGCCCCGGTGGCCATCAGCCGGGCGTACCGGCTGACCGGAGCGTCGTCCAGGTACTCGTTGAAGTCATCGGCGATGCACCGCAGGTGACCGGCCAGCTCGAAGGCGCGCCACTCCGGGCACGGGGTCTGCGCGGGCCAGCTGATGTCGTCAAACTGTGCCGCGAACTGACAGACGGCCGCGACCCCCGCGTCATAGGTAGTTAAGGCCGGAACGGGTGCTTGAACAGGCGCAGACAGACCCCGGGAATGGGTGCGCTCCACTGGGCCCCCTCCAAGCCGAACTCCGGCACCAACACATGCCGTCGTCTGGCCAGAGTGCCAGAGTTACCCGCTGTTCGCCACCCTGCACCGTATCAATGCAATCGGTACAGCCAGCGGACGACGTGGCAGCGAGATTGCGTCTGGCCGGCGTCCGATAGCCGAACTCCGGCCTCTCAGCTCGCGTCCGCTGACAGGAAACTCTGATGACAGGACTACCGTTCGCCAGTTAACCTGCGGATAATGCCCCCCAACTCCGCAAGTTCGCCGCCGCATGCCCGGGATCAGCTCGACAGCTCCGGGCAGGCGTCTGTCCGCGTGCAAACCCCCGCCCAGGCGCTGTGGCGGATGCGCGAGTACTTGCGGCCGTATTACCTGGTCCTATTCCTGATGATCACGGCTGCGATCCTCGCGGTCAGCTCCGAGATCGCGATTCCGCTGATTACCAAGTCGGTGATCGACAGCGTGGTCGTGAAGGGCATCAGGTCTGAGCTGATTCCGCTCAGCCTGGCGGCCATGGGACTCGGCGCCATTCAGGCCGGCCTCAACTTCTTCCGGCGGTGGACGGTATCCAACGCGGTGGTCGGCATGGAGAAGACCATCCGCGATGATCTCTACCACCATCTGCAGCGGCTCGAGCCCGAATTCCACGACTCCTGGCAGTCGGGTCAGCTGCTCTCCCGCGCTATCAACGATTTGTCGACCATCCGGCGCTTCGCAGGTTTCGGCGTCGTCTTCTTCATCACCAACATATGGACGTTCCTGCTGATCATCGTGCTGCTCATCAGGATGAACTGGTGGCTCGGGCTGATCACCGGGCTGGTGTTCATGCCCGTTCTGGTGCTGTGCCTGCGATTCGAGAAGCGGTACAGGGTGCTCTCGCGGCTGTCCCAGGACCAGCAAGGCGACCTGGCTACATACGTCGAGGAGGCAGCCACCGGCATCCGCGTGCTCAAGTCGCTGGGCCGACGGGACGAAGCGGCGGCGCGCCATTTCACCCAGGCCAGGCTCGTCTACCGGACTCAGGTCGACAAGGCGCGGCTGCGCGGCACGTTCTGGGCCGGACTGGACATGGTCCCGAACGCTGTCATCGGTCTGCTGCTGTTGCTCGGCACGCTCGCCGTCTCCCGCCACGAGCTGAGCCTTGGCGGCCTTGTCGCGTTCGTCACACTGACTCTTCTGCTCGTGTGGCCGATCGAAGCCATGGGCTTCATCATCGCCACCGGGCAGGAGGCGGCGACAGCGGCGCAGCGGATCTATGAGATCTTCGACACCGCGCCCGCGATCACCGACCCGGCGGCAGCCGGGCGCAGCGTCGATGACCGCCCTGGCCTGCATGCCGGGCGGTGGCATAGCAACTTCAAGGGCCCCGGCGCAGTACGGCCACAGGCCCAGCCGAAGCCAGCGGCGGCACCCAAGCCGCCGGCGGCACGAAAGCCGGCCGCGCGCACCGCGGTTGCCGCGACGGCGCGCGGGGCCGCCGATGACCGCGGCGCGGGCCGGCTGACCTTTGACCGGGTGACGTTCAGCTACCCCGAGGCGCCACAGCCGGTGCTGCGCGGCGTCAGGCTGGAACTGACGCCTGGTGAGACAGTTGCGCTGGTCGGCGCCACTGGCTCAGGCAAGACCACGCTGCTGCAGCTGGTGCCCCGGCTAGCCGACGTGACCTCCGGCCGGATCGTGCTGGACGGGACAGACGTCCGGGACCTGCCGCTGCCGGAGCTGCGGAGAAGGGTCGCCTGCGCGTTCGAGGATCCCACCCTGTTTTCCGCCAGTGTCCGGGAGAACGTGGCGTTCGGCGTCCAGGACGCGTCCGAGGAAGCGATCCGCGCTGCGCTCGACGCGGCCCAGGCAGACTTCGTCGCCGACCTGCCGTGGGGGCTCGATACCCGCATCGGCGAGCAAGGCATGGCGCTGTCCGGCGGTCAGCGGCAGCGTGTAGCCCTCGCCCGCGCCATCCTGGCCAGGCCGCAGGTACTCCTGCTCGACGACCCGCTGTCCGCCCTCGACGTTCACACCGAGGCGAAGGTGACCGCGGCGCTGGCCGACGTCCTGCAGACGTCGACTGCCCTCGTGGTCGCGCACCGGCCGTCGACTGTCCAGCTTGCCGACCGGGTTGCCCTGCTGGCCGACGGCGTCATCGCGGCTGTCGGCACGCACTCGGAGCTACTGGCTAACGAGCCGCGCTACCGCCACCTGATGAGCGCGGACGACCCCGGCGACGCGCGCGACCACGGCGATACAGGCGACGACGGCCACGCGGCGCCAGGGCTGAAGGCGGGTGCGAGCCGATGAGCGCAACCCCGGTCGAGGCCTGGCGCGGCGTCGCCGCCGAGCAGCAAGAGGACGAGATCAGCGGCAAGCTGGGCACGCTGCTGCGGCGCCGGTCGCGGCGGCTGCTGTCCGACCTGCTCGCGCCGTACCGACGGCTTGTCCTGGTCATCTTCCTGCTGATCGTGGCCGCGCAACTCGCGGCGCTTGCGGGCCCCTGGCTCGTCGGCGTGGGGATCGACCGGATCCCGCAGCTGACCAGGACGCACGATGCCGGGCCGATGGGCTTGATCATCATCGCCTTCGCTGCCTCCGTGCTCGTGCAAGCAGCCGCTACCCGGTCCTACATCGCCGGGATCGGCCAGCTAGGCGGACGGGTCGTGCTCGAACTGCGGCGCCGGCTGTTCGCCCATTTCCAGCGGCTGCCGATCTCGTTCCACGAGTCCTACACCTCGGGCCGGGTGATCTCGCGCCAGGTGTCCGACATCGACTCGATCTCTGACATGTTCGACGAGAGCCTGGCATCCCTGGTCTCGGCGGTGCTCTCGCTGCTGCTGGTGGGCGGCGGGATGCTGCTGCTCGACTGGCGACTGGCCCTGCTGGTGATGGCCGGATTCCCCCCGCTGATCTGGCTCTCGATCTGGTTCCGGCGTGAGTCGGCGATCGCCTACCGGCAGACCAGGACCAGGATCGCGCAGGTCATCGTGCAGTTCGTGGAGACCTTCGGAGGCATCAGGGCAGTCCAGGCCTTCCGCCGCGAGGACCGCAACGAGGAGATCTTCGGCGAGCTGAACCAGGCGAACGCCGATGCCAACCTCTGGTCGCAGCGGTTGCTGGCTGTTTACTTCCCGGGCGTCACGCTGGTCGGCAACCTGGCCATCGGCGCCGTCCTTCTCTACGGCGGCATCCGTGTCATCGACCATCAGATGCAGGTCGGCGTGCTGGTCACGTTCCTGCTCTACCTGCAGCGGTTCTTCGACCCGCTCATCGACCTGTCGCAGTTCTACAGCGCGTTCCAGTCGGCGGGCGCTGCGCTGGAGAAGATCTCCGGCGTGCTCGACGAGGAACCGAAGGTGGCCGAGCCTGGGCATCCAGTCGAGCTGCCTGACGCCGGCCGGACAGCGGCGACCGGCCGGGAGGTCCGCTTTGATGACGTGACGTTCGGCTACCGGAGCTCGACGGTGCTGCCTGACCTGACGCTGACGATCCCGGCAGGGCAGACCGTCGCTCTGGTCGGTGCCACCGGAGCAGGGAAGACCACGATCGCCCGGCTGCTGGCCCGGATGTATGACCCGGTGGAAGGCAGCGTGCTGCTCGACGGCGTGGACCTGCGATCGCTGGCCGACCGGACGCTGCGCCACGAAGTGGTCCTGATCACGCAGGAGAATTTCCTCTTCACCGGGTCCATCGCGGACAACATCGAGCTTGGCAAGCCGGGCGCGAGCCGCAGCGAGATCGTGGCGGCGGCGTCCGCGATCGGCGCGGACCCGTTCATCTCGGCGCTGCCACGCGGCTACGACTCAGAAGTCGGCAAGAGCGGTGGCCGCCTGTCGGCCGGCCAGCGCCAGCTCATCTCGTTCGCGCGGGCATTCCTGGCGGCGCCTGCCGTGCTCGTGCTCGACGAGGCAACGTCGTTGCTCGACATCCCCAGTGAGCGGCTGGTCCAGGAAGCCCTGCTCACGATCCTGGCCGGACGCACCGCGGTGATCATCGCCCACCGGTTGTCGACCGTGGCGATCGCCGACCGCGTGCTCGTCCTGGACCGGGGAAGGATCACCGAGGACGGCTCACCGCAAGAGCTGATGTCATCCGCTGGCGAGTACTCATCGCTTCACGCCAGCTGGCAAGAGAGCCTGGCCTGAATCGCGGCGATGCCCGGCACGTTCGCAGTCGGGTGCTTTCGCTAAGCTATGCGGCGTGAAGAAGGGTCGTATCAAGATCAGCGCCGCCGCCGAAGCCGAATACCTCGCCGACGTGGCACTGGCCGCGAACTTTGATCAGCTTCTGGCCCGTGCGCAGACCGCCGACCAGGAGTACCGGCAAGCTCAGGCGGCCGGCGCAGCCGCAGGCGTGCAATACTCGCTGGCCCGCGACCTGGACGCTGCGCTGACCGATGCGACCCGGGCAGCGTACGCGGCACAGCGCGCGGAGATCGGCCCCGCCGGTTATGAGGACCGCATCGTCCGGCGTAAGGCCAAGGCGACATCGGCCGTGCACCGCTGGACCGACGAGGCCGAACGGCTGCTCACGCTTCGGGAAGCGCACCGGCTGACCGGTTTCCCGGCGCGTCCGGAAGCCACGGCCCTCGGCCTGGAAGTCGCTCACGTGCCAGCAAGCGATCACGCCTGACGCGGCCGTTTCCTGCCTGATCTCGCTTGTCGTGCACGCGTAGCTACTTTCCGTAGCCATGCGCTACTGGGTAAAGCTGACTACCCGAAACCTACAAACTCCGGTACGAAAAACAGTCACAACGGGCCATGCCGTGATCGAGTACTGTCCTGGGACAGTAAGGTGTGATCAACAGCACACCACCGAACCCCCCAGGAGGCACGAGCATGTGCCCGCACACGCCACGGTGTCCGGACCCCAGCGGGCCGGATCGCGAGGCGGCCCGTACCGTTGTCAGCCACCCCGAGCAGGGCTGGAGCCTGCTGTGTAACGGCATCGTCATCTTCGAGGACACCGGGGAGCTCTTGCCCGGTGGCACGGCCATC
>Ga0335072_10014829_pt1 | contig 11072 bp, 9 predicted proteins | sample Lox_Sample_21_FD_206725 | JGI IMG/M metagenome (GOLD analysis project Ga0335072, IMG submission 206725) | Soil microbial communities from Loxahatchee National Wildlife Refuge, Florida, United States - Lox_Sample_2.1 | ecosystem: Environmental > Terrestrial > Soil > Wetlands | place: USA: Florida... | reverse complement strand
GGGGAACTCGGGCGGTTCGCTGCCGGCCTGCACGCGCTGCCGGTGCCTGCCGGGTTCCCCGAGCACGACCCCCTTACCCAGCTTCAGGTGACACTCGGTGAGTTCGGTGAACTCGGGCAGGTCAGCGAGGTATTCGAGCTGGCCGTGCGGGAACTGGCCGCCTCGCGGCCGGCGCATAGGGAGCCGGTCATCGTGCACGGTGACCTGCGGCTCGGGAACCTGATCGTGGCGCCGTCCGGCCTCGCCGCCGTCATCGACTGGGAACTGGTGCATGCGGGCAACCCGGCAGAGGATCTCGGCTGGCTCTGCGTGAAGGCCTGGCGGTTCGGCGCGGCCGGCGCCGTGGCCGGGCTCGGATCGCGGGAGGAGTTGCTGACCGAGTACCGGACTGCCGGAGGCGCCGCGATCGGACTCGATGAGCTGCGCTGGTGGGAGATCCTCGGGACGTTGCGCTGGGGCGTCATCTGCCTGACGCAGGCGTGGGCGCACTTGTCAGGGGCGCACCGGTCGGTTGAGCTCGCCGCGATCGGGCGGCGGGTGTGCGAGCAGGAGTGGGATCTGCTCGGGTACCTGCGACCGGAGGCCGCAGCCAGGGCTGCCGCACGGCGACCTCAGCCCGGGCAGCTAACTGACTCGCCGTACGGGCGGCCGACCGCAAGGGAACTGCTCGACGCCGTACGAGAGTTCCTGACCAGCGAGGTGATGCCCGGCACGAGCGGCCAGCTTGCCTTCCACGCACGGGTCGCCGCGAACGCGCTCGCGATCGTAAGCCGGGAACTTGATCTTGGGCCGCTGCCTGCCGGCCTCGAGCTGGCCGATGTCGTAGCGGCCAGGCTGGCAGTCGCCAACCCGCGCTACTTCGACGCGCCGAAGCCCTAATGAATCCCCTCGGGGCGGAATTGCACGCTGATGCGGGGGCCGGTCGCCCGCGCTGTCTTCGGGACGGAGTGCTCCCAGGTCCGCTGGCACGTACCGCCCATCACCAGCAGGTCACCGTGCCCCACGAGGAACCGCAGCGCCCGGCCGCCGCCACGGGGCCGCAGCAGCAGCGCACGCGGATTCCCGAGCGACAAGATCGCCACGATCGTCTCCCGCACCCGCCGCCCCGACGTGTCGCCGTGCCAGGCGACGCTGTCGCGCCCGTCCCTGTACAAGCACAGACCTGCCGTGCACAGCGAATCGGAAAACCGCGGCCGGTAGTGGCTGTCGAGCGCGGCCATCGCCTGCTCAAGCGCCTGATCGGGCAGCCGCTCGCCCTTGCCGTACCAGCTCAGTAGCCGTGGCACGTCGACGACCTGGTCATACATCGGGCGCCTCTCTGCCCGCCAGGGCACCGTCCGCAGCAGTCGCCCGAACAACTCGTCCGCGCCGCTCATCCAGCCGGGCAGCACGTCCACCCAGGCGCCGTCGGCAAGTACACGGTGCGACAGGGTACCAAGGTCACCGAGCCCGAACTCCTGACCGGCATCAAGCAGCGATGCCTGAAAAGCAGCACTCATGCCGCCTAGTATACAAACACACGTTCGATAAGCTGCCGACGCTCAGTACTCTTATAGAGAGGGAGCACGGAACACGGCCTCGCCCTCCACGAACGTGCCGAGCACCCGCGTTGACCCGATGTCCGAGGGCGGCCCGGCGATCGGGTCGCGGTCAAGCACGATCACGTCGGCCAGCTTCCCTAGGTCGACTGACCCCGCCACGTCGTCAATGTGGTTCACGAACGCCGAGCCGATCGTGTACGCCGCGAACGCCTCAGGCGCCGTCAGCGCCTGCGCGGGCAGGAACGGCTCGGCCTCGGCGCCCACCGATCCCTGCAGCGACCTGTTCACGGCCACGTGAAGGGCACGCAGCGGGTTGGCGCTGCTCACCGCCCAGTCACTGCCCGCCGCCAGGCGGGCGCCAGAACGCAGCAGGTCACCGAACAGGTACTGCCGCGAGGCCCGCTCTGGGCCGAGGAACGGGATCGTCAGGTCGTCGAGTTGCGGCTCGTGCGCGGCCCACAGCGCCTGCATGTTGGCGGTGACGCCGAGTGCGGCGAACCTGGGCACATCGTCGGGGTGAACGACCTGGAGGTGAGCGATGTGGTGCCGGTGATCGTTGCGGCCGTTGGCCGCCTGCGCCGCTTCAATGGCGTCCAGGCACTCCCTGACCGCACGGTCGCCGATCGCGTGGAAGTGCAACTGGAATCCGAGCCCGTCCAGGGTGGTCGCGTACTCGCGCAGTTCCCCGGGATCCACGTGAGACAGGCCGCGCTCGCTGGTCTGGCACCCGCAGGAATCCAGGTAAGGCTCGAGCATCCCTGCCGTGAAACTCTCCGCCACGCCGTCTTGCATGATCTTGATCGTGTCTGCCCTGAACCGCCCGGTCCGCGAGGTTTCCCTCCGCCCGGCGATCTCGTCAATTTGCGATGCGCCACGCGACCGGTCCCACCAGAGGGCACCGCGCACCCGCGCGGTGAGCTGACCGGCCCGCGCCGCCGCCAGGTAAACGGGCAGCGGGTCCTGCGACCCCAGATACTCGCCGACGATCGCGTCCTGCCAGGACGTGATGCCGCGCTCATGCAGATGCTGCTGCGCGAGCATAAGACCGGTCAGCCGCTGGTCAAAGGACGGTTTCGGCACGTAGGCCCCGAGCAGGTCCGCCGCTCCCTCATGCACCGTCCCCTGTAGCGACCCGTCGTGCTCGCGCTCAAACCGGCCGTCGGGAGGGTCAGGCGTGCGGGCGTCGAACCCGGCTGCCTCGAAGGCCCTGGTGTTGGCCCAGCCGCCGTGACCGTCCCGGTTGAGAATGAACGCCGGACGGCGGCCGGTGACGGCGTCAAGCTGCTGCCTGCTCGGAGTGCCCCGCTCGAACCACTCCATCCGCCAGCCGCTTCCCGAGATCCATTCGAGGTCGGGATGCTGATCCGCGTACGTCTTGATCCGCCCGAGCGCCTCGTCAAGTGTCGCGGCGCCAATCAGGTTGCAGGCAACCATCGTCACGCCGGCGAACGCCGGATGCACGTGCGCGTCGGTGAAGCCGGGAAGCAGCGCCCGCCCGGCCAGGTCGATGACCTCGGTATCAGGCCCGCGCAGTTCACGCAGCTCAGCGTCGTCGGCTGCTGACACCGCGATGATCTTGCCAACGGCGACGGCCACCGAGTCGGCCGGGCGCCCGCCCTTGCCAGTCGCGGGGACAAGATGCCTGCCGGCGGCGTCGGCCGTGTAGATCGGGCCGCCGCTGAAGATCAGGTCCGCGTAGCTCGACACATATCCTCCAGATCCGCGTCGCTGCCGGTCGCGTATTGGCTGATCATCTCGCGCTCAACTGGCCTGGGCCAGCCCTCGTTTTTGTTCCGTTCCAGAACCACTGGCTGAAGACCCGGCCCGCAGGACTGTCTAGTGACTCGTCACCTGTGGCACAGTTCTGACATGGAACCAGTCGTTGCGACCAGGTACGGGCAGGTTCGCGGCCGCCTCAGCGACGGCGTCATGAGTTTCCTCGGCATTCCCTACGCGGCCAGCCCGACCGGCGAACTCCGGTTCGCCGCGCCTCTGCCGCCGAAACCATGGACCGGAGTCCGCGACGCGACCGCGTACGGCCCTACCCCGCCGAAGCCCGCCTACCCCGCGCCGTTCGACATCGTGCTGCCCGAGCCTGAGGTGCCTGGCGATGACTGGCTGAACCTCAACATCTGGGCGCCAGCCGACAACGGAGGCGACCGCCCCGTCATCGTCTGGATCCACGGCGGCGCGTTCGCGAACGGCAACTGCGCGATCCCGATGTACGACGGCACCGCGTTCGCCAGGGACGGCGTGGTCTTCGCGGCGATCAACTACCGCCTGGGCGCCGAGGGCTTCGCGTTGCTGCCAGACGCACCGGCCAACCGGGGTTTGCTCGACCAGATCGCCGCGCTCGAATGGGTGCGCGACAACATCGCGGCCTTCGGCGGCGACCCGGCTAACGTCACGATCGCCGGCGAGTCAGCCGGGGCGATGAGCGCGGTGACGCTGATGACGATGCCGGCCGCCCGCGGCCTGTTCAGCAAGGTCATCGCGGAAAGCGGCTCTGTACAGGCGGCGGCGGACCCTGCCGACGCTGCCCTGGTCACGGCCGAACTGGGCCTCGCGCTCGGCGAGGCGCTCAGCGAGAACGACGTCTCAGCCGCCGGCATCGCGGAACTCGACACAGGCACGCTGATCAAGGCACAGATCCAGGTCCGCGACGCGCTGTCTGCGGCACCTGACCCTGCCAGGTTCGGCCCGACGATCGTGGCGAGTTCCATGGCGTTCATACCGGTCATCGACGGTGACACGCTGCCAGCGCACCCGCTCGCGGCCATCGCGGCTGGCAGCGGAGCTGACGTGCCGCTGCTGATCGGCACGAACTCGGAAGAGTTCAGGTTCTTCCTGGTACCGCCTGGCATGATCGACGCGATCACGCCCGAGTTGCTCGGCACGGTAGCGGCGGCTCTTGGCGCCACCAGCGAGGTCGTCGCCCTTTACCAGGCGAACCGCAAGGGCGCGAAGTCCGGCGATGTTTTCTCCGCGCTGCTGACCGACAGGTTTTTCAGGCTCCCCGCGATCGCGGTCGCGGACGCCAGGTCGGGCGGACCGGCTCCGACTTACTTCTATGAGTTCGCATGGGGTCACCCGCCTATCGGCGCGGGACACGTCATGGAGATCCCTTTCGTCTTCGACAATTTGTCTGCAAGCGATGCCGTCTCCCTTATCGGCACAAATGCTCCAAAGGACTTGGCCGCGGACATGCACGCGGCCTGGATCGCGTTCGCGCGCGGCAGCGATCCCGGCTGGCCGGCCTTCGACGCGAGCCGTCAGGTGCGCGTATTCGACACCGGTGGCGGCTCGGTCGTACTCGACCCGCGCGGTGACGAACGTGCGATCTGGCCGGCCTGATGAGCGGCCAGTGGCAAACACGCGCCCGGCCTAGGCCGCGCACTCCCGGCAGATCAGCTCACCGCCGCGGGTCTCCGCGAGCTGGCTCCTGTGATGCACAAGGAAGCAGCTTGAGCAGGTGAACTCGTCGGCCTGCCTGGGGATCACCTTGAAAGAAAGCTCTTCGCTGGAAAGGTCAGCCCCTGGTAGCTCAAGCGATTCGGCAGCATCATCGGGGTCAAGGTCGATCGCGGTCGACGACTTGTCCATCCGCCGCGCTTGCAGTTCCTGCAAGCTGTCCTCAGTGAGCTCTTCGTCAGTCTTCCTTGGGCTGTCGTAGTCCGTAGCCATGGTGGCTTTACTCCTCCGTCGTTAAACGTCTCGCGCGGGTCCAACGCTTTAGCGGCCCCGGTTGTGCCCGAATCCGGCGGCAAATTCTGGCACGTCCGCCCGCGCCAAGTACACCTAACCCACCTAGCTGAAGGTTCGTGTCGCACTGCTATGGCGCCAGATCACCGCTAATCACGACATCGGAACTTACGATCGTTCGGCATCCAGGCTTACCAGCAGGTCGTGCAACTCGGCGAACAGCCCTGGTCCGCCGCCCACCGTCATTGACGGACCTGCTTGCTGTCCGCCGAGCCCGCTGACGATCGCCCCGGCCTCGCGCGCGATCAGGCCGCCGGCGGCGATATCCCACGGATTCAGGCCGCGCTCATAGTAGCCGTCCACGTTCCCTGCCGCCAGCGAGCACAGGTCGACGGCCGCCGCGCCTGCCCGCCTGATATCGCGTACGCGGGGCAGGACCGCCGCCACGACTTCTCCCTGTACCCGTCGCCGCTCTGGAGCGTACCCGAACCCGGTCGCGACAAGCGCGCGCGATAGCGGCACCCCGGCGTTGCACGCCAGGCGCCGCGCCTGCCCGCCGTCAGCGTAAGCGCGGTACGATCCGCCGCCAAGCGACCCGTAGTACACCAGCTCCCTGCGGGGCACGCAGACCACGCCGGCGACGACCTCACCTGAGACCTCGGCGGCGATGCTCACCGCCCAGTCGGGCAGGTCGTAAAGGTAGTTGACGGTCCCGTCGAGCGGATCAACGATCCAGCGGACAGGCGCGCCCTCACCGGTCTCGCCGCCTTCCTCGCCGAGGATCGCGTCGCCAGGCCGCGCGCCAAGTATCCGGTCCCTGATCAGCTGCTCTGCCGCCTGATCCATCTCGGTCACCACGTCGGTCGGACTCGACTTGGTGCTCACCACGACGGCCCGCCCAGACCGGCCGGCCAGCATCGCCCCGGCCTCTTCAGCGATCGCCCTTGCCAGTTCGAGCAGCTCGCCCGCCTCAGGAATACCGTTCATCGCAGCCAGCCCGCCGAGCGGTCACCGCCGGAACCGCAGCAACCCTGCGCGCAGAAGCTCACCGCGTCAGGCCCGAGCCCTGCGACCACATCGTCGGCCCGCTCGTCCGCGTACGCCCGCACCAGCTCGGTGATCATGTGCACGAACCTGGGCTCGGTGCCCGGCGTGGCGGCCCTCACCAGTCGCACACCCAGCCGTTCCGCCGTCTGCGCCGCCTCGACGTCGAGATCAAAACGTACTTCCATGTGATCGCTGACAAAGCCAATCGGTATCAGACAAATAGCACCGCTGCCTGCGGCCGCAAGCTCGGCAACGCAGTCGTTGACGTCAGGTCCCAGCCACGGGACGGACGGGGGTCCGCTGCGACTCTGGTAAGCCAGCCGCCAGCTTGTCCGCCCGAGCCCGGCCGCGATCAGCTCAGCGGCTTCCGCGAGTTGCGCGGCGTAGGCGTCCCCTGCGGGCCCGCTGGACGACGCCATCGACAGCGGAATGCTGTGCGCGGTAAACACCAGATCGGCACCGGGCAACTCGGCAAGCGCCCGCGATGCCGAAGCGATAAACGACCCGATGAACCCCGGGTGCCGGTAGTAAGGCGGGATCTTGATCACCGCGGGGGCACCCGTACCGACGCTGGCCCTGGCCAGGTCAAGGTCGTCGAGATACTGCCGGCAACTGGAGAACGAACTGTACGCCGAGGTCGCTATCGCGATCACGCGGGTGATGCCGTCCATGGCCATCGCCAGCATAGTGTCGGCCAGATAAGGCATCCAGTTCCTGTTACCCCAGTAAACGGGCAGGTCAAGCGCGTTCGCGGCGAAGTCCTTCTCGATCGCGGCGAGGAGGTGCCTGTTCTGTGCGTTGATCGGGCTGACCCCGCCGAACAAGTAGTAATGCTCCGCCACGCCGGCCAGCCGCTCATCAGGCACCCCTCGCCCCGCCGTGACGTTCCGCAGGAACGGCATCACGTCATCGCGGCCCTCTGGCCCGCCGAACGACACAAGCAAAAACGCGCTGCCCCGACCCATGCCACCCATCCAAGCAGCCCTGGACCGCGACTTACCGGTATTCGGCGGCGTACTCGGCGGCCAGGGCCAGCACCTCGTCGACGTACCAGTCGGCGTGATTGTAGGCAAAGACCGCCGTGCGGAGGCCGGACTCGGTGCCTGCGGAGGCGCCGGCGGCGCAGAGGTAGCGTGCCGCCGACGGCACGGCATCGAACGGGTTCATGACGTCAGGCCTGCCCTTGGGGCCGAAGCCGTCGATGCCCCACTCCGACCAGGTGGAGGGCAGGAACTGCATCGGGCCGAGTGCCCCAGCGCTCGACGGGCCGACGTTCTGGCCGTCGGCGCTCTCGATCTGCCCGATCGCGGCGAGCACGGTCCACGGGAGCGAGGGACAGTACTTAGCCGACGAGGCCTGGAACAACTGCAGGTAGTTCGTGATGTGCTTGGCCACGACCAGGCTCGATGCCGGCTGCGACGCCAGCTTGCCCGAGCCGCGCAATGACACCACCTCTACCGCCCGGCCGAGGATCTTCCTGACGCTGTTCATCAGGCTGGTCATGCTCGGCCCTGGAGCGCTGATGAGGGCGGCGACCTCATGGACCAGTCCGAGTTGCCGCGAGACAGCGGCGTTGACGACGAGGTCCACGCCGTCGATGCCGAGGTCCGCCGAGCCGCCGTACGCGACCTTGACCGATTTGGCGCCGGTGAGCTGGTACTTCGCGGCGGGCTTCAGCTTCAGCCGCGACGCGGCTGAAGTACCGGCGATGAAGCCGCCAGCCGCGAGCTTGGTCCACAGCGACTGATCTGAGGCCGTGCTCAGCGGCACCCACGACCTGAACCGGCTAGGGCTGACGCCGATCACGCTGGCAGGCTGGCCGTCGACGGTGATCTGAGCGCCGTCGAAGGAGATCAGTTTCCTGACGCCCTTTATCGCGCGCAGCTTGCTGAGCTGCTGACTGGTCAGGCCCGCCGGCAGCACGACGAGCAAGTCAGGCAGCATGATGCCGCTGAAGCTGGTGAACCGCGCGCTAGCCGAGCCGTTCGAGGTCGACCCGCCAGGCCGGCTCTGATGCCATCCGGCGACCGCGATGACGACCGCCAGGCTGGCCGCGACCGCGCCAGCCGAGAGAAGCAAGGAAGAGGGGCGCGTTCTGGGGCGAGCAAGCGTCAGCAGTCGTCTCATGGCAATCACCACTGTAACCCGACTTGTCCTCCCGATACGGTCTGTCGGGGAGGTCACAGGGGATGAAGCAGCTTGACGGGGGTCTTGACCAGGTTCACCAGGAGGATTCGTCTTCCCGTGGCCGCAATCCTTACCGGGTACTGTTCGGAACCCCCGGCGCCTTCGCGTTTTCCTCCACCGGTTTCGTCGGGCGGATGTCGATGTCCATGTACGGGCTGGGCACCGTGCTGCTGATCGCCTCGATCACCGGCAAGTACGGCATCGCCGGCACCGTCGCCGCGTCGGGCTCGATCGGGTTCGCGCTGCTCAGCCCTTACGTGGCCAAGCTTTCTGACCGGCTAGGCCAGGGCCGGGTACTGCTGGCCGAGGTCACGATCTTCACGATTGCCTGCGCGGCGTTTATCACCTGCGCCGAGATGCGGGCGCCCCTGCCCGCCCTGCTTGTCGCAGGAACGCTGGCCGGTGCCTGCATGCCGTCGATGAGCAGCATGGTCAGGTCCAGGTGGAGCTCGCTGCTCAGCGACAGGCCGCAGCAACTCCATGCCGCGTTCGCGCTCGAGTCCGTCAACGACGAGATCATTTTCGTCATCGGCCCGGCGCTGGTGACCCTCCTCGCCACGCAGTTGTTCCCGGCGGCCGGGGTAGGCACGGCGAGCGTCCTGGCGATCGCCGGCACGGTCTTGTTCGCGTTCCAGCGCAGAACAGAGCCCGCGCCGCGGCCGCGCCCGCTGAAGGTAGCGAAGCGAGGCTCGATGCCGGCCGCCGGGCTGATCACGCTCTCCCCCGCGTTCCTCATGCTCGGGATGATGTTCTCCTCGATCGACCTCAGCACGGTCGCGTTCGCTTCCGAACTCGGGCACCGGCCGCTGGCCGGGCTGATACTCGGCACGTACTCTCTCGGCAGCGCGATCGGAGGGTTCTGGTACGGCTCGAAGAACTGGCGCAGTCCGCTCGGCCGCCGGTTCATCATCACGGCCGCGATCACGGTCTGCGGGGTCGCGACCTTCTGGGCGATGCCAGGTCTTCTCGCCCTCGACGTCGTCTGCCTGTTCGCCGGGCTAGCGGTGGCTCCCACGCTGATCGCCGGCTACGCGATCCTCGAGCAGCAGGCCGAGCCGCACCGCAGGACCGAGGCCATGGCCTGGCTCGGTTCCACGATCTCGGTCGGCATCGCGGTCGGCTCGGCGATCGCGGGGCACATCATCGACGCCGACGGCGCCAGGGTCAGCTATGCGTTCGCGGCGCTCTGTGGCACGCTCGCGGTACTGATCTGCCTGACCGGGCAGGCCAAGCTGCGCATCAACCGGGAGCCGCGGACATGACCTGGCAGAACTGGGCGGGCAACGTGACGGTCACGCCGGCGAGGGAAGGCACCCCCCGCTCGGCGGCCGAGGTCGCCGAGGAGGTCAAGAAGGCGGCCGCCGACGGCCTGACGATCAAGATGGCAGGCACAGGGCACTCGTTCACCCCGGCGGTCAGCACGGAAGGCGTGCTGCTCAGGCCGGGCGGCATGACCGCGATCAGGACGATCGACGCCGATGCGGGGCTGGTCACGGCCGAAGCCGGCTGCCCGCTTCGCAAGCTGAACGACGCGCTGTTCGCCCGCGGGCTCTCGCTCACGAACATGGGCGACATCCAGGTACAGACCGTCGCCGGCGCTACCCAGACGGGTACTCACGGCACCGGCCGCGCGAGCGGCGGCATGGCCGCGCAGATCGCCGCGCTCGAACTCGTCAAGGCCGACGGAACTCTCGTGACGTGCTCGTCCGAGCACGAGCCTGAACTGTTCGCGGCCGCCAGGGTCGGCCTCGGCGCTCTCGGCCTGGTCACGGCCGTCACTTTCCACGTCGAGCCGGTGTTCTTGCTGACCGCCCGCGAGGAGCCGATGCGCTGGTCAGAGGTCATTTCCCGGCTACCGGAACTGACCGGCGAGAACGAGCACTTCGAGTTCTACTGGTTCCCGCATACTGAGGGCTGCCTGACCAAGCGCAACAACCGCTCAGCGGGGCCGGCGAAGCCCTTGCCGAAGTGGCGCTACCTGGTGGATGACGAGTTCCTCTCCAACACGCTGTTCGGCGCCACCACCAGGCTCGGCTACCTGGCGCCCGCCACGATCAAGCCGGTCAACGGCGTGGCAAGCAAGGCGCTGTCCGCCCGCACGTATACCGACGCGCCTTACCGTGTCTTCACCAGCCCGAGGCGCGTGCGATTCAAGGAAGAGGAGTACGCGATCCCCGCCGAGCACCTGCCTGCCGTGCTGACCGAGCTCAGGGCACTCTTCGACCGCAAGGACTGGCTGATCAGCTTCCCGATCGAGGTCAGGTTCGCGCCAGGCGATGACCCTTGGCTGTCTACGGCATACGAGCGGGACAGCGCGTACATCGCGATTCACGTCTACCACGGCTCACCCCACGAGGATTACTTCACCAGCGTGGAGTCGGTGATGACGGCGGTCGGCGGGCGGCCGCACTGGGGGAAGATGCACACGAGGGACGCGGAGTACCTGAGCGGGGTTTACCCGAGATTCGGCGACTTCGCCGGCCTTCGCGACCGGCTCGACCCTGAGCGCAGGTTCGGGAACGACTACCTCAGGCAGGTGCTCGGGTCCTGAGCACAGGGCAGACTGGGACGGTGAAGTTCCTTAATCAGCCCGCA
>Ga0335072_10014827_pt1 | contig 11073 bp, 12 predicted proteins | sample Lox_Sample_21_FD_206725 | JGI IMG/M metagenome (GOLD analysis project Ga0335072, IMG submission 206725) | Soil microbial communities from Loxahatchee National Wildlife Refuge, Florida, United States - Lox_Sample_2.1 | ecosystem: Environmental > Terrestrial > Soil > Wetlands | place: USA... | reverse complement strand
GCGCTGGCCAAACTGGCCGCCGAGGTCCGCGACGCCCGCCCTGACGGCGGGCCGTTCGACCTGATCACCGAGCTTCCCCCGGGCACCGACCTCGGGCCCTGGGAACAGGCGGGCCTGACCTGGGCCGTCACCCACTTCGAGCCGCAGCCCACCGAGGCGGAGGTCCGTGCCGTGATCGACGCCGGCCCCGGGGCCACATCCAGGAGGTAGACGCCATGGGCGTTGTGGGCACGCTGCTGAAGAATCGCAGGGCAGGGGAGGCGAAGCTGGCCTGGAACCTGCCGAACCTGAGCGCGCCGGAGACGCTGGTCGTGACCAGCGAAGCGTTCGGCGACGGGGAGGCGATCCCGGCTGAGCACGCCGCGAAGCGGGCCGGCGGCCAGAACCTGTCCCCGCAGCTGGCCTGGACCGCGCCGCCGGAAGGCACCGCGGAACTGCTGCTGGTCGTCGAGGACGCCGATGTTCCGATGCCGCGGCCGTTCGTGCACTGCCTCGCGCTGATCGAGCCGCAGGTCCGTGAGCTGCCGTCCGGCGGGCTGGCGGCCCGCGACCCGGCCGCCGGGGTGCGCGTATTGCGCTCTGGGGTGGGGCGGGGGTACCTGGGCCCGGAACCGATCAAGGGGCACGGTGCGCACCGCTACACCTTCCAGCTGTTCGCCCTGGCCACCGCCGCTGCCGGTGGCGAGGTTGACGTGGAGCAGGCCAGGCCCCGGGCGGTGCTGTCGTCGGTCTCCGGCCGCGTTCTCGCGAAGGGCCGGCTGACCGGGCTGTACGAACGCTGACCAGGGCGGCCCTCTCCCGGGTCGCGTTGTTGCTGGACTCGCACTTTCCGCTGCCCGGATTGTGCCGACTGGCCCCGGCGCGGCATGGGGCGTAGACATCTTGCTGCGCGGGTTCTTCACTAGAACACGCAGGTGATCGATGAAGGGGAGGCGGGGATGCGCATCCAGGCGGTCACGGGCGAGCTCAGCTACCTGGCGCCGGAGTCCACGGTGCTGCGCCGGTTCACCGCGCCGGGGGAGAGCGTCAACACCGGGGCATACCGCACGTATGAAATGCCGATCCGCGACGGGCGATCGGTCCGCGATCAGTTCACGCTCGATCGCGACGGCTTCGCGATCGTCGAGCACACCTCGGCGGTGACGGACTTCACCGACCGGGAGGAGGTAAACGAGGTCTACGCCGGCGAGGTGGCCGAGTTCGTGAAGTTCTACACCGGAGCCGACCAGGTGGCGACACTTGGCTGGGTCCTGCGGCGCTCCGCGGACCCGAGTGAGAATGCCTCGCAGCCGCAGGCCGCCTTGGTCCACGACGACTACTCGGTCACCGGCGCGCGCGGACGGGCCGAGGCCGACTACGCCTCCCGCTTCCCTGACGGGCCCGGTTTCCGCCGGGCGCTCATCACTAGCCTCTGGCGCGTCTTCAGCCCGCCGCCGCAGGACTGGCCACTGGCCTTGTGCGACTATCAGAGCGTCGAGCCGGGCGAAGGGCTGGACAACCGCTTGTACTTCGTGGACAAGATCCCCGACGACTTGTACGCGGACATGCCCGCGGACGCTCCGGGAACCAGCGGTTTCGAATTCCACCACAACCCCAAGCACCAGTGGTGGTACTTCCCGGAGATGACCCGCGACCAGATCCTCATCTTCAAGCTCAACGACAGCGATCACGCGCGGGCCTGGCGTGTTCCGCACAGCGCGTTCCGCGATCCAACCGCACGAGCGACCCAGCCCAGGCACAGCATCGAATTCCGCACCATCGCCTACTTCGAATAGCCACGCCCGTGACCGGGGACTAGCCGGCCATCCCGTGCGCGGGCCGGGCGGCGTACTTGCGGTCCAGATAGCTGCTGGCGACTGCGGCATCGATGCGGGGCGGGACGGGCACGACGCAGCTGGACGCGTCGACGCTGCCGGTCGCGACCGCTTCCAGGCACCGGGCCTGCAGCGCGAAGCCCAGGTCCATCGACTCGATCGAATTGCCCAGCGGCCGCGGTCCGGCCAGGTTGAACATGTGGCCGCGCGCGATGACGTGGATGCGCCGGCCGTCCTTCAGCTCCAGCGTCACCAGGTCGTCGGCGTACTCGCGGGTGCCGGCCACTTCCGGCGCGGATAGCAGGCCGTCGACGTCGATCTCCCACGGGAAGTGACCGGCGTTGGCCAAGCTCACCCCGTCACGCAGCAGCGGCAGGTCAGCCGCCGTTACGACGTCGCGGGCCCCGGTCACGGTGATGATCAGGTCCGCGCCGGCGATCGCCTCGGCCCGCGGCGGCGTGCTGAAGCCGTCTAGGTGCGCCTGCAGCCGTGTCACCGGGTTGACCTCGGCTACCGTGACCCGGGCGCAGGCACCGCGGAAGTTGGCCGCCACCCCGCGTCCGCAGGCGCCATACCCGAAAACCGTCACGTTCTCGCCGTTGGTTACCCGGTTGGTCAGCCGCAGGTAGGACTCGAGGGCACTCTGCCCGACCGCATGCTCGTTCTCGGCGAACTGCTTGATCGGGCTGTCGTTGATCACCAGGACCGGCAGCCCTAGCCGCGCACGCAGCGGTTCCAGCCGCATCCGGCCGGACGTCGTCTCCTCGGTACCGCCGCGCAGCCCCTCGTACGGAGCATCAACGTATTTCGCGAACAAGTCGCCGCCGTTGTCCAGGATCAGGTCAGGCCTCGCCGCGATGACCTCATCCAGGTAGCTGTCATGCACCGCCCTGTCCCGGGTGGGACCGCCTATCACCGCGACTCCCTGGGCCTTCAGCGCCTCCACCGCCTCGGGCTGCGTCGTATTCAGGTTGCCGGTGGAGACCAGGTGCGCCCCGCCGTCGCGCAGCGTCAAGATCAGGGCGACAGTCTTGGCCTCCAAGTGAATGCCGGTCCCGATCGTCAGCCCCCGGAACGGCTGCGTGTCCCTGAACTCGGCCGAGATCGACCGCAGCAGCTGGCAGTGCCCGGCAACCCAGTCAATGCGCGTAGATGTCATGCAGACCAGCGACCCGTTCCCCGCAGGCCCCGGGCTCAGCCCGGGACAATGGCATTTCGTATTAGTGTCACGCATGCCACCTGTCTTGCAGGTCCCTCGGGGAGGTATGGGAATGCCCGGTTTCTCATCGTGGGGTGTCTTCCTTAGTTACCGGCGTGACGACGCCACAGCCCACGCGCTCTTGCTGCGGACGACGCTCCACGAGCACCTGCCGGGCGTGCACGTCTTCATGGACCTGGACTCCATCGAGGGGGGCCAGGACTTCGCTGAGATCATCGGCGAGGCACTGGATTCGTGCGCGGTGCTCGTGGCCTTGATCGGGCCCCAGTGGGCGACGCTCACCGATGAGAAGGGGCGTCCGCGGCTCTACGACCCCGACGACTGGGTGCGACTGGAGGTCCAGACAGCGCTTGATCGCGGTGTGCGGGTGATTCCGGCGCTGGTCGATGGCGCCAGGCCGCTGCGGCAAGAGCTATTGCCCGCCGAGTTGCACCAGCTTGCGCGGCTCAATGCTGTCGAGCTGAGCTCCCGCCGCTACGAGTACGACGCGGACCAGCTTGTTGAGCTCATCCAGCGAGTGCTGGCCGAGGCGCCCGGCACCGAAACCACGCACCAGTCTCCGCCGGCGGCAGCCGCCGAAGCCCTCGCTGCCCGCCGCGATGTCCCACCCGACGGGAACGCCCTTAGCGAGGTGGCCGGGCCCGCCGGGGCCAGCCAGGCACTGCCACAGGTGGCCGGGCGCTGGCGGGATAACTTCGGTTACTGGGTGCAGATACAACAGAGCGGGCCGGCAATCACCACAGTCACGACTGATGCCAGCGGCAACCCCGTGTCGCAAGGGCAGGGAACCATCAAGGGGCGAACGATCACGTACACGTCCAGCGGCCCGGGCGGACAGGTAGTGCAGGGAGAGCTCACGGTGTCGCCGGACGGCAATACGATCCAGGGGCGGCTGGACATCAGCATGTTCGGCACGCCAATGCAGGTCCTTAACGAGGTCCTGGTTCGGGCGTGACCGAGCATCACGTGGATCACCTGCACGGGATGAGCCGGGGCGCGGATGTTCCGGCTTCAATGGCCTCATGGTGGTGATCTTCGGCTTCGGGCCAGGCAGTCCTGAGGACCAGGGCGAAGTCGCACCATGCGTGTGCCCGAATTGCCATAACCAGGTGTTCCTCCACCACGTCCGGTCGAAGAAGTCAGTGCGCCTGTACTTCGTGCCCGTCGTGCCCTACGGGACCGACGACTACCTGGTCTGTCCCGTCTGCAGCCGGGGCCTTCAGCTCAGTGGTGCCCAGTTGCCCCGCGTGCGTTCCATGTCCGCCGCGACCGCGTCGTTCCGCACGGGCCGGCTCTCCGAGGCCGGGTACATGGCGCAGGCCGAGCGGTTCTGGCACCAGCTCGGCGTGAACCCCGCAGGCCAGCAGCCGTCGGCTTCGGCCAACCCCGGTGCCCCCGCACCGGCCCAGCCGGCAGCGCCAGTCGCCCCCACCCCAGCCGCGCCGCCGGCCGGCGATGATCAGACGCCGTGGATATCGCAGTTGCGCAAGCTCGCGCAGCTGCACGACCAGGGCGTGCTTTCCGACGCCGCCTATTCGGCCGCCAAGCAGCGCGTCCTGCAACAGGACAAGCAGCCACAGCCGCCAGGTCCGGAATCATCGTCGGCCGGCTGACGGGCTGCGTCCCCGGCGGTATGGCGTGACGCTAATAGAGTGGGCATATGGCGGAGCCAGGAGACTACAAGATCAATTATGAGCCGCTGTTCGGTCCGCTTCAGCTCATCGACGTTGATAAGGCGATCAAGCGGGCGGACCACCCCTGGTACAACCAGACCCTGATCGAAGTTGGCGGTGTCTTGCTCCGCCTGGGCGTATTCGCGGGTGGCGAGTACCACTGGCACAAGCACCAGGAGCAAGACGAGTTCTTCTACGTCATCGACGGTCGCCTGCGTATCGAGCTCGAAGGTCGCGACGCGGTGGAACTGGCCGCCGGTACGGCATTCTCGGTTCCGCGCGGGATGCTGCACCGCCCGGTGGCACTTGAACCCACACAGGTGCTGATGATCGAGAAAACCGGAGTAGCGGTCACCGGCGACTGACCCGCCGCGGACAAGCCCGGTGGGGCTATCAGGGCTGGGCGCGCGGACGCGGGGCCGGGTGCCAGGCACGGCGCAGGCGGTGCGGGGTTATCCGGGCGCGCCGGGCCGCCGCGGCCAGGCCGCGGAGCTGGCGGGCCAGGCGGTGTGAGCCGACGTCGGCACGCATGTCGCGGTGCCGGTCATGGACAAGCTTGGCTGCGTTGTCGGGGTGGGTGTACATGGCCTTGTCCTGTCTGTGCGGCCTGGCCGGGAGTCCGGCGGTGGCTGGTTCTACGGTCGCCAGAGGCCGGGGCGGTGACCACACGTGCTGGCCCACAGGAAACCCACAGGATTAGTCTGAGCAGGTGGGGGGACAGACGACGGCCGGTTTCTGCGGGCTGCTGCGCCAGTTGCGGGCCGAGGCGGGGCTGACGCAGGAGGAACTGGCCGAGGCCGCGAGGCTGAGCCCTCGTTCGGTCAGCGACCTGGAGCGGGGCATCAACCGGACCGCCCGTAAGGAGACGGCCCGGCTGCTGGCCGATGCGCTGGGCCTGACCGGCCCGGCCCGGGCGGAGTTCGAGGCGGCCGCGCGGGGCCGGCCAGTGCCGGGCTGCGCCGGAACTGGCGGGGTCGCGGCGGCAACGCGGACACTGCCCCGCGATATCGCCTCATTCACCGGGCGGCAGGAGGAACTCGGGCAGCTGGCGCTGGCCGCGGCGGGTTCCGGCGGGGTGGTGAGGATCCACGCGATCGGCGGGATGGCCGGCGTGGGCAAGACCGCGTTCGCGGTGCACGCGGCGCACCAGCTGGCCGGCCGGTACCCGGGCGGGCAGATTTTCCTGCCGTTGCACGGGCACACTCCCGGGCACGTCCCGGTCGACCCGGCCGACGCGCTGGCCAGCCTGCTGCTGACCGCCGGGGTCGCGGCCGCGCATATCCCGCCGGGCCTGGAGGCGCGGACGGCACTGTGGCGAGACCGGCTGGCCGAACGGCAGCTGCTGCTGATCCTGGACGACGCCGCCGACAGCGAGCAGGTCCGCCCGCTGCTGCCCGGTTCCGGGGGGAGCCTGGTGCTCGTGACCAGCCGCCGGCACCTGTCCGCGCTGGAGGATGCCACCGTAGTCAGCCTGGACACCCTGCCGCCCGGCCAGGCTGCTGCCTTGCTGGTCCGGCTGGCCGGCCGGCCCGGCCTGGCCCCAGATGACCCGGCGGTCGGGGAGATTACCGGGTTGTGCGGGTACCTGCCGCTGGCGATCGGGATGGTGGCCCGCCAGTTGCACCATCATCCGGCCTGGACCGCGGCCGGGCGGGCCGCCGAGCTGACCGCGGCGGCGGACCGGCTGGAGCTGATGGCCACGGAGAACCTGTCGGTGGCCGCCGCGTTCGACTTGTCGTATGCCGACCTGACCGGCCAGCAGCAGCGGCTGTTCCGCCGGCTGGGGCTTCATCCCGGCGACAGCATCGACGGCTACGCCGCCGCCGCCCTGGACGGCACCGGCCTGGGTGCCGCGCGCCGCGGCCTGGAGGCGCTGTATGACCAGTGCCTGCTGACCGAGCCCGCCGCGGGCCGGTACCGGATGCACGACCTGATCCGTGAGCACGCCCGTGCCCTGGCCGGCCGCCTCGACCCAGACGATGACCGGGACCAGGCGACCGGGCGGCTGCTGGATTACTATCAGTACGCCGCCGCCCGCGCCCACGCCCTGATCACCCTTCAGGCCCGCCCCGCCCCGGCCTGCGCGGACGGCGCTGTACCGGCCGCGGTTCCCGTCCTGGCCGGCCGGGAGCAGGCGCTGGCCTGGGCCCGCGCCGAGCGCGGCAGCCTGCTCGCCTGCCTGGACCACGCCACCGCCGCCAGCCAGCACGCCCGGGTCACCGCGCTGACCGCCGCCCTGGCCGGGCTGCTGCACAGCGACGGCCCGTGGCCCGAGGCCATCACGCGCCACACAACCGCGGTGCAGGCCGCCCGGCAGCTGGGCGACCGGCTCGCCCAGGCCAACGCCCTCAACGACCTGGGGCACCTGCGGCGGCTGACGAGCGATTACCCGGCCGCGGTCCAGGTGCTAGAGCAGGCCCTGGCCATCTACCGTGACATCGGTAACCGGCTCGGCCAGGCCAACGCGCTGTTCGACCTGGGGCCGATCCGGTGGCTGACCGGTGATCACCACGGCGGAATCCGGGACCTGGAGCGGGCCCTGGCAATCTACCGTGACCTCGGTGACCGGCTCGGCCAGGCCAACGTCCTCAGCTACCTGGGGAGCGGGCGGAGGCTGATCGGTGATTACCCGGGCGCGGCCCAGGCTTTCATGGAGGAGCTAGCCATCTCCCGCGACCTCGGCGACCGGCTCGGCGAGGCTGACGCCCTCCGCGAGCTCGGGGCGGTGCGGTGGGAGACGGGTGATTACCCGGGCGCGGGCCAGCTGGTAGAGCAGGCGCTGGGCATCTTCCGCGACCTCGGCGACAAGCCAGGTCAGGGCGAGACCCTGTACTACCTGGGAGGCATCCGGCGGCAGACAGGCGATTACCTGGCCGCGACCCAGCTGCTGGACCAGGCCCTGGACATCTTGCGTGACCTCGGCGACCGGCGCAGCCAGGCCAACGCCCTCTGCCAGCTGGCGGACGTGCGGCTCGCGACCTGTGATTACCCGGCCGCGGCCCAGGTGCTGGCTCAGGCCCTGGGCATCTACCGTGACACCGGTGAGCGGCACGCCCAGGCCAACGTCCTCTGCCAGATCGCGATCGTCCGGCGGGAGACGGGCGATTACCCGGCCGCCGCCCAGCTGCTGGACCAGGCCCTGGGCGTCTTCCGCGACCTCGGCGACCGGGCCAATGAGCCCTGGGCACTCAACGAGAAAGGGACGCTGTACCGGGCCACCGGCGACCTCGCGCAGGCTAGGGAATGCCACCAGCAGGCCCTGGACCAGGCGCGCGCCATCGCCAGCCCCTGGACCGAGGCCCAGGCACTGGCCGGCCTTGGCCGCTGCGCCCTGGCCGCCGGCCAGACCGATGAGGCAGCAGAGATGCTGCGGAAGGCCCTGGGAATCTTCCAGCGGATCGGCGCGGTCGAGGCCGCCGGTGTTTCCGCCGAACTCGACGCTGCCACCAGGGCGCAGTCGGCCGCACCCCGATCATGACACCCGGCGACCGGTGCCCAATCAGGCGGACATCGTCACATGTGGTCGGCTGCCTCGACGAGCATCACGAAGGACTCCATGTGCACGCCATCTTCGCGCATCGACGTGGCCACGATCTCGGACTGCATGGCTGCCTGGAAGGCTTCCATGTCGGGAATCTCGGCGAGCACACCCACGCGGTTGGACTGCGCGGGATCTACGAAAAGCTTGCCCGTGACCCCGATGGGGCTGAAGACCTCCAGCCGCTTAGGCGACTTGAGCCAGCGGTCGACGTCATCGACTTCCATGAAAGCGATCATTGTTGCCATGTCAGGTGACTCCTTCCCCTCGGGTCAAAAGCGTCCTCTGGCCCCGCCGACCTGGCAATAGCGCGGCCGCCATATCGACGACGCCAGGTGAGATTCGGCTGCCCGACGCGGGGGGGGGGGTAGCGTCCTGGCAGGCGAGGATGGAGGAGGGCGACGATGACTGAGCAGGCAGTCCGGGTGGAGCGATCGGGGCCGGTCACTACCGTGTTCCTGCGCCGTCCTGCCAGGCGCAACGCCGTCGACGGCCCGGCGGCGGCCGAGCTTGCCGCGGCCTTCCGCGCGTTCGACGCCGATCCAGACGCCGCGGTCGCCGTGCTGCACGGCGAGGGCGGCGTGTTCTGCTCCGGCGCCGACCTGACCGCGATCGGCACCGAGCGGGGCAACCGGGTGGCACCAGGCGGCGACGGCCCGATGGGGGTCAGCCGGCTGCGGCTGTCCAAGCCGGTCATCGCCGCGGTGTCGGGGTACGCGGTGGCCGGCGGCCTCGAGCTGGCGCTGTGGTGCGATCTGCGGGTCGCCGATGAGACCGCCGTGTTCGGCGTCTTCTGCCGGCGCTGGGGCGTCCCGCTGATTGACGGCGGCACCGTGCGGCTGCCCCGGCTGATCGGCACCAGCCGCGCGATGGACATGATCCTCACCGGACGCGCCGTCGACGCGGCGGAGGCGGCCGCCAGCGGGCTCGCCAACCGCGTCGTGCCGGCCGGGCAGGCGCTGGCCGCCGCGCAGGAACTCGCCGCTCAGCTCGCCGCGTTCCCGCAGGTCTGCCTGCGCAGCGACCGCGCGTCAGTGCTGGACCAGGAAGGCCTGGAGGAGACCGCCGCGCTGGCATCGGAATTCGCGCACGGGCAGGCGGCCCTGGCCAGCGAGACAGCCGTCGGCGCGGCCCGGTTCGCCGCCGGTGCCGGACGGCACGGGAACTTCGACGCCCCGCCGCGGTGACCGCCGCTTCCCGCGCTGGCCGGCGGATCGCGTGACGCGATCGCGGCTGAAGGGCAACTAGAGATGTGACCAGGACAGCAGCGACATTCAGCCAGGCGGGCGGAACCGCGGCGCGGGGCGCCGGGGACGGCGCTGCGGGCGAGTTCGAGCGGCTGTACCGGGCGAACGTGGAGGCGGTCACGGCCTACTTCGCCAGGCGCAGCGCCGACCCGCACGTGGTCGCCGACCTCACGGCCGACACCTTCGTCACGGCGATCACCAGCTTCGGGTCTTTCGATCCTGGCCGGGGCACCGCGCGGGCCTGGGTGTTCGGGATCGCCAGGCACGTGTACGCCGCGCACTGCGAGGCGTACGGCCAGCAGCAGGACAGGCTGCAGCGGCTGGCGGGCCGGCGCGAGCTGGAACCGGACCAGGTCGAGGAGCTGCTCGACCGCATCGACGCAGAACGGGCAGGCCGCGACCTGGTCAGCGGGCTGGGCACGCTGCCGGACCGGAACCGCGCGCTGGTCGAGCTCGTGGACCTCGCCGGCCTGCGCCCGAAGGAGGCGGCGGCGGTGCTCGGGGTCACGCCTGGCGCGGCACGGATGCGTTTGATGCGGGCCCGTGCCCAGTTGCGCAGGCACGCGATAACCACGAATCAGGGGTGACAACAATGACTAAATTCTCAGACCAGCTGTTCGACGACCTGATGCGCGAGCACGGAACGGCGCTAGCGCAGCACACCAGGCCGCCGGCGCAGCCCAGGCGCCACATCACGGGCCGCCACATCACGGGCCGCCAGACGCTGCTGGCCAGCGGCGGCACCCTCGCCGTCGGCGCCGCCGTCGCCGGCGTCCTGGTGGCCCAGAGCGGGACCCCGGCCCACACGGCCGGGAGCGGAACCCCGGCAGCCTACAAGGTGACGAACAACTCCGACGGCACGATCACGCTCGCGGTGTACCAGAAGGCCGGGATCGCCGGGGCCAACACGAGGCTCCGTCAGCTTGGCGACAAGCAGGTGGTCGTCGTCCCTGTCGAGCCGGGTTGCCCGCGCCCCGGCGCGCCAGCCGTGTCGGGGCACGGCCGCATGATCACCACGGGGATTTCCGTTTCGCCTAACGGGGGCATCACCGTGAAGGCGCGAGGCATCCCGGCCGGGGACATTCTCGTGATCGGCGTGCGGACCAGCGGCCGCACCTCGATGAGCGGCGGGGTCCTGACCTCGCCTCCGGCGCCGAGCTGCATCAGCCTGCCCGCGCCGCCCCCTGGCAACGCAGGCTCCGGGTCATAACCGCAATCGGCGTCTCTCGCGGTGCGGGGCGGGCCGGAGTAGCGTGGGCGGGCGTGCGGATTACGGATGTCACGGTTGTCCTGCATGAGCGGGTCAGCAGCGGAAGCGCCTCATTCGGGCCCGGCGGGCGGCAGTTGCTTGGCGTGCTGCGGGTCGAGACCGACGAGGGCATCGAGGGCAACAGCTTCCTGTCCGGGCCCGGTCCCGGGCCGGTCGCGATCGCGGACCAGATCGTCACCGTCGTCAAGCCGTGGCTGGTCGGCGCTGACCCGCTGGACATCGGAGCGCACTGGCGCCGGATGGCAGGGCTGGTGCACTACCTCAGCCCGCACGCCGTCGGCAGCGTCGACGTCGCGCTGTGGGACATCGCGG
>Ga0335072_10014826_pt1 | contig 11073 bp, 9 predicted proteins | sample Lox_Sample_21_FD_206725 | JGI IMG/M metagenome (GOLD analysis project Ga0335072, IMG submission 206725) | Soil microbial communities from Loxahatchee National Wildlife Refuge, Florida, United States - Lox_Sample_2.1 | ecosystem: Environmental > Terrestrial > Soil > Wetlands | place: USA: Florida... | reverse complement strand
GCTCTTCCGATCTGCCGCGCGGTCACCTCGGCGGAAGCCGACGTCCGGCGGGAGAAGCGCGACCTGGTGGCGAACCAGACCAAGCAGGCGCGGCGCGACCGGCACGGCCGCGCGGTGGCGGCGTCGGGCGGCATCCCGACGATCGTGGCGCACGCGCGCAAGCGTGCCGCGCAGGAGACCGCGGGCCGGTCGCGCGGGATCGACCTGGAGCGCATCGCCGCCGCGGAGACGCGGCTGGCCGAGGCGGAAGAGGCGGTCCGCGACGACGACACGATCAGGATCCCGCTGCCGGGGACCGCGGTGCCCGCCGGCCGGACCGTGCTGACCGTGCGAGGCCTGGACGGGGCGTGGCTGCCGTGGCGGACTGCCCTCGTTCAGTCTGACCAGGGGCCCAACCAGGTGCCCGGAGCGCTCTCCGAGCTGGTTGTCCGCGGGCCGGAGCGGGTCGCGCTCACCGGGCCCAACGGCGCCGGGAAGACTACCTTGCTGCGCCACGTCACCGGGGAGCTTGACGGCCTGCCGGTCCGGCTGACCGGCGCGCTCGGTTACCTGCCGCAGCGGCTCGACGTGCTGGACGAGTCGGCGTCCGTGGTCGAGAACGTGCGCGCGGTCGCGCCCGCCGCCTCGGTCAACGAGGTGCGGGCGGGACTGGCGCGGTTCTTGTTCCGCGGGCCGGCGGCGGAACAGCCCGCCGGGACGCTGTCCGGCGGCGAGCGGTTCCGCGCGGTGCTCGCCGCGCTGCTGCTCGCCCAGCCGCCGCCGCAGCTGCTGCTGCTCGACGAGCCGACGAACAACCTGGACATGGCGTCCGTGCGGCAGCTGTCCGAGGCGCTGTCCTGTTACCAGGGAGCGGTACTGATGGCGAGCCACGACGTGCCGTTCCTGCGATCGATCGGGGTCACCCGCTGGCTGCGGCTGTCGCGGGACGGGCGGATCCGGGAGGTCGACCCGCTTTAGCCGGCCCGGTAGATCTTGAGCGCCTCCGTCAGCCGCCGGCGCGCTTCGGCGCTGTACGGCGCGTACTGGAACATGATGTGCTGCACGCCGAGGTCGGCGTAGCCGCGCATCGCCGCCGCGAGTTCCTCAGGCGTCCCTTCGAGGTGCATGTCGTCGACGAACGCCGGCTTCTCCTGCTGGAGGTCGGAGAACCACAGGCCGATGAGCGCCGTGACGCCCAGCGTCGCCGGGTCGCGGCCGACCGCGCGGCAGTCGGCCTCGATGGTGGCCAGCCGGCCGGCCATCGTCTCTGGCTGCCCCATGTAGCCGGTGTTCCACAGGTCGGCATACCGCGCGGCCAGCTTTCTCATCCGCGGGCCCTCGGATCCGAACATGAGCGGCGGTCCCTGCGGACGCGGGCCGCGTGGCACGTCCTCGCAGTTCCGTGCCTGGTAGTACTGCCCCGCGAAATCGACGTGCCCGTCCCGCAGCAGCGGCACGAGGATCTGCATGGCCTCTTCGAAACGGCTCGCGCGATGGTCGAAGGGCACCCCGAACGCCTGGTACTCCGGCTCGTTCCAGCCCGCGCCGAGGCCGAGGATCAAGCGTCCGTCGCTCACCTCGTCGAGGGCGGTGGCCATCTTCGCGAGGATCGCCGGATTACGGAAGGAGTTGCACGCCACCAGCGGGCCGATCTCCACCCGTTCCGTGGCTTCGGCCAGCGCGGACAGCATGGTCCAGCACTCCCATATCCCCGTGGTCGGCTCGCCGGGGCGGCGGTACATGAAATGGTCGGCGAGCCAGATGCTGTCGAAGCCATCCGCCTCCGCCTGCTGCGCGAGCTCACGGATCGCGCGATAGGGGCGCTTGCGGTTGTTGTCCTGCCGGTCGTTCACCAGGTACAGCATCAGCCCAATCTTCATGGGCCGACCTTAACGCGGGGATCTGACAAATCTTCGCTGGTTCTGCATGAGTATGGTCGACTACTCGCGATAGTCTTACTGCCATGTCGTCACTGGATCTGTGGCAGGAATTGCGCGGCACCGACAGCGCGGGCCGGCTGACCGGCCTCGAGCAGCGGCTCAAGAACCCCGAACGGATCGAAGCGCGCGTCGTCGAGGACATACGCGTCAAGGGCCGCACCGCCGGCGAGGCACGCGCGGCGATCACCGACCGGACCCGGTTCTCGTTCTGCTACCCGTCCGACGGGTACCTGCCCGGGATGCTCGCGGACGTCGCCGCGCTGCGGTCTCTTGGGTTCGCCGAGGTCGAGCGGCGGAACCTGTGGGAGGCCGCGGTGCGGCTCGGGACGGTCAGCGTGTGGCGGGCGCCGGCCGCGGGGCCAGAGCCTGGCGAACTGGTTGAGATCCAGTTCCATACGGCGCTCAGCCTCTCGGCGCGGGAGCGGTCGTTCCCGCTGTACGCACGGCTGCGCTCGGCGGACCCCGACGACGCGGCGCGGATGGAGTTGCAGGCGCTGTCGCGCGCCATCTGCTGGAGCGGCACGGTCCAGCCGCCGTCCCGGCCGTCCTCGGCTGGCCGGATGCCGCACCACGTTGCGTACTACGCGATCATCGACGCGCTGAGCAACCGCGAGTCGCCGGCCGGGGTGCTCCGCCGGGTCATCCACGCCGGCGGGCAGCGGGACGAGGCGTTCGGGCACGACCTGGCCTGGCGGCACACGTTCCTGCTGTACTCCGCCGAGCGCGGCAACCTCGAGAACAAGCTGCGCCAGGTCAGCGGCATCGAGGCCGCGCGGATCGTCGCCCGCGTCCGCGAGGCCGCGGCCGCGGCGGCGTCGTCGTCCTAGGGGGCCAGATGGGACCGTGGCCCGGCGAATATTTCTGCGACCCGCGAGCTCCCTGGCGGTATAACCGGCGCATGAGCATGCCGTCCCCCGCCCTTTCCGTGTGGTCGCGACTGCAGGTGGCGCTGCGCGCCGCCATGAAGGAACGGGATGCCGTCGCGATGTCCGCGCTGCGGTCGGCGCTCGGGGCGATCGCCAACGCCGAGGCGGTCCCGTTGTCAGAGACGTCCGCTACCGAGGTCCCGCGGCGGGTGCTCACCGAGGACGAGGCGACCGCGATCGTCGCGGCCGAAGCCGCCGACCGCCGCGCCGCGGCCCGCGACTACCAGGCCGCCGGGCACGCCGAGCGCGCCGGGCGGCTGCTGCGCGAGGCGCGGGCCATCGAGGTCGCTTTGGACATAACCGCGCTGCGGGACGATGCTTAGGACCATGGAGTTCGAACACATCCTGGTCGAGCGTTCCGGTGATTTCGCCACCATCACGATGAACCGGCCGCAGCGCCGCAACGCCTTGTCCCAGGAACACATGCGCGAACTGATCGCAGCCTTCCGCGATGTCGGCCACAGTGACGCTCTCGGCATCGTGCTGGCGGGCAACGGTCCCGTGTTCAGCGCCGGGCACGACTTCGCCCAGGTCGCGGGCGCCGATCTCGCGTCCGTCCGCTCGCTGCTCGCGACCTGCACCGAGCTGATGACGGTGATGCAGCAGGTGCCGCAGCCGGTGGTCGCGCGGGTGCACGGGCTGGCCACCGCGGCGGGCTGCCAGCTGGTCGCGACCGCCGACCTGGCGGTGGCCAGCGAGGACGCCGGATTCGCGGCGCCCGGCGGGAAGGGCGGCTGGTTCTGCCACACGCCGATGGTGGCGGTCGCCAGGAACGTGGGCCGCAAGCGCGCCATGGAGCTCGCGCTGTCCGGCGACGTGATCGACGCCCGTACGGCGCTGGACTGGGGCCTGGTCAACCAGGTCGTGCCCGCCGCGCAGCTGGACGACGCTGTGCACGACCTTCTCGAGCGGGTCACCCGCGGCTCGGCCCAGAGCAAGGGCATCGGCAAGCAGGCGCTGTACGCCCAGATCGACCTCGACCAGCCGAAGGCCTACGCGTACGCCGTCGAGGTCATGGCCGCGACCAGCCAGCTCCCCGACGCCCAGGAGGGGATGAGAGCGTTCCTGGAGAAGCGGAAGCCGAACTGGCACCACGGCCGGTAGCCGCATGGCTGCCAGGCTCTCCGTCGCCGTGATCGGCGCCGGGATGGGCGGGCTCGCCACCGCCGCGGCGCTGCTCAAGGTCGGTGTCGACGTCACGGTCTACGAGCAGGCGCGGAGGTTCGCCCGGCTCGGCGCGGGCATCCAGGTCGGCTGCAACGCGATGCAGGTGCTGCGCGGATTGGGCCTTGAGGAGCGGATACGCAGCGAGGCGTTCTACCCGCGGTCGTGGAACAACAGGGACTGGCGCACCGGCGAGGTGCGGTACGACCAGATCTTCGGCCCGACCGCGGAGGCGAAGTACGGCGCGCCGTACCTGCTGGCGCACCGTGGCGACCTGCACGCCACCCTGGTCAGCGCCGTGCCCTCCGATCGTATCCGGCTGGATCACAAGCTCACGAGCCTGGACGGCAAGGCCGGGTCGGTGGAGCTCGGCTTCGCCGACGGCAGCACCGCGGTGCACGACGGCGTGGTCGCCGCCGACGGCGTCCACTCGCTGGTCAGGGAGCTGCTGTTCGGTGGCGAGAAGCCCAGCTTCACCGGGCGCATCGCCTACCGCACCACCTACCCCGCCGCGCTGCTAGACGGCTACAAGGTCGATGAGTGCACCAAGTGGTGGGGCGAGGACCGGCACATCGTCATCTACTACGTGAAGCCCGACCGCAGCGAGGTCTACTTCGTCACCAGCCAGCCGGAACCGGGCTTCACCGTGGAGTCGTGGTCGGCCAAGGGCGACATGGCCACGCTGCGCGCGGCGTTCGACGGCTTCCACCCGCAAGTGCAGCACGTCCTGGCGGCCTGCCCGGACGTGCACAAGTGGGCGCTGGCCGACCGCGACCCGCTGCCGCAATGGCACGACCGCAACGTCACGCTGCTCGGCGACGCCTGCCACCCGATGACGCCGTATATGGCCCAGGGCGCCGCCATGGCCCTCGAGGACGCCGCGGTCCTGTCCCGGCTGCTCGCGGAGGTCGATGACCCGGCAGGCATCGCCGGGGCGTTCCGCCGCCTGGAGGCGACGCGCAAGCCGCGCACCTCCCGGGTCCAGCTCACCTCGCGTACCAACACCTGGCTGCGCGAGCGGACCGACGTCGACTGGGTATACAGCTACAAGCCGTGGACCACCCCACTCGCCGCCTGATTTTCACGAATGCTCTTGGTGGGCACCCGATGTGACCAGAGTGACGACGGGAACTCGGGTCCATCAGGACGGCGACCGAAAGCCGTCTGCTCACCGCACTTCTTGCTGTTATCAGTGCGCCGGTCGAGCGATTGCATGATCACGGAGGATCGTGGTCGTGATAGCGACACTTTTCTTCCGCGATCGTGGGGTGAGTAGCTTCTCGCGCAGGCGGTTCCGCGGAAATGCGACCGCGGGCATGCCGGCATGGACTGGCTGGGGTGGGCTTAGCGGTGAACGGGGAGCGCTGGGCCAGGGGGAACGTCGCCACGGATGTCCAGCGGCGGCCGGGAGGCGCGGAGCGCGGCGGCGGACCGGTCATCAACGTGACCTCGGTGGCTTCGGCCCCGATCGGGAGGTGCCGGCGGACCTGTGTCTCGGCTGCTTCCAGGTCGGCTCGCGGGGCGCCCTCGCCGATGGTCAGGTGCGGGATCACCTCAGCAAACGCTCCGCCGTACGGTGGGCAGGACGGGAACGCCGCCGCGACGAGCTCGGTCAGCGCCGAGAACGGGGCGGGGTCCGACGGGCCGAGCCACAACACCTGGTCGGAGAACCAGCCGGTCCGGTCCAGCACGAAGCGGAAGCCGGGAACCGACGCGATCAGGCGGGTAAGCGTTGCTCGCGTCTCCGGGTCGATCAGGTCCGGCGGCAGGAACGGGTACAGCACCGTGATGTGTGCCGGAATGCCGAGCGCCGCGCTCCTGTCGAGATGGAAGCGGTACCTGGCCACAGCCGGCTCAGCGGCCGGGACGGCGATGAGCAGGGCACTTTCCTCGGTCACGGTTCAGAAACCGTGGGCTCTTCCGCGGCGGCCTGACGGGCGTCGGTCAGGTTGTGCCGCGACTGCGCGGTATCGGGATGATCGGCGCCCAGCACCCGTTCCCTCGCGGCCAGCGTCTGCTCGTGCAGTCGCACCGCTTTGTCTACTGAGCCGGCCTCGAGGTATGCGACGGCAAGGTTATTGCGCGATTGCAAGGTGTGCGGATGATCCTGGCCGAGCACCCGCTCGAAGGCAGCGACAGTGCCCTCGTGCAGCAGGATGGCCTTCGCCGGCCGCCCCGCCGCCAGGTAGGTGATGCCGAGGTTGTTTCGCGATTGCAGGGTATCCGGATGGTCCGGGCCAAGCACTCGCTCTGTTGCCGCGAGGGTCTGCAAGTGCAGCGCGATCGCCTCTTCGGCCCGGCCTGCCGCCCGATAGGCCGCCGCGAGGTTATTGCGCGATCGCAAGGTATCTGGATGGTCCGGGCCAAGCACCTTCTCCCGCGCCGCGAGAGTTTGCTGGTGCAAGATGACCGCTTCTTCAGCCCGGCCCGCTTCATGATAGGTAACGGCCAGATTATTCTGCGAGATCAGGGTGCTGGGATGCTCGGGGCCGAGCACTTTTTTCCTGATGGCCAGGGTTCGTTCTAGAAGCGGAACCTCTTCCCCCGGTCGGCCCGCCGCGCGATAGGCGATAGCCAGATTGTTCTGTGAATCCAGCGTGTCAGGATGGTCTGGGCCAAGTGTCCTGACTCGTGCCGCTAGGTTCTGCTCGTGCAGCCGAATAGCATCGGCTGTCCGGCCCGCCGCGCGGTAAGCGATAGCGAGACTATTGCGCGAATTAAGGGTGTCGCGGTCGTCTTGGCCCTGGGTGCGTTCGAGATCCGCGATGAGCGGTTCTCCGATCATGATGGCCTGATGAGGACTGTCACCGAGCTCGTTCAGGTAATAGAGTGCCCAGGATCGAAGCGACAATAGAGTCCCGGTTTCCTCGTCCGGAATGCCGATAGACCCGAGCGCGGCTACCTGCTCGGCGATGTCCCGGAGAGCCGGACGGTCCGCTGAGCCATCGAGGGCCCGGGCACGCGTGCGCAGGGCGTAGGCGCCGGCCCGCCACACGTCGGCGGTTCTGTCCTGCCGGGTAAGCCCATCGCGAACCACCCGCATCACCAGCCGGTGTGCGGTCACTGTCTGACGGTCCATGCTGAAGGTCAGCAGCGATCGCCCGACGAGCTCCGCCAGCACTGCGTCGACGATGGCCGCAGAGAGGCCTGCCGCGTCATCGCCGGACAATGAGCCATGGAGGAACTCCCTGCGGACTCCGGCGGCCGACATGAGAGACATGATCTCCATCACCGCGATGCACGCGCCGCCGCGCTCGCCCGAGCGAACCGCTTCCAGCGACAACAAGACAGCCTCGGCGACCCCGTGCGGATATGGCTGCCCGCGTTCGCGGGTCAGGTAATCCCGCACCGGCATCGCGCGCAGCCGGTCCAGGTAGGTGCCATACGACAAGTACTGCCCGGCGATCACCGCGGCCGCCTGCGCCAGCGCCAGCGGCAAGTACCCCAGCTCGGCGGCTACCGCCGCGGCCCCATCCTGATCCGTCAGTCCGGTACGGCCGGCTAGGAACGCTTCCGCTTCCGTGGGCGTGAATACTTCGACATCCACGCTCAGGCCCAGGTTCGCCGCCGACCGCAGAGTGCTCGTGATCAGCACCTGGGCGGCGCCGCCAGCGGGGACGAAAGGCACCAGCGCGTCGGGATCCGTCACGTTGTCGAATACCACCAGGCACCGGTCGCCGTCGGTCTCAAGCCAGTGCCGCACGGCCCGCCCAGCATCAGCCCCCGCCTGCTGGCCGACGGTGTCGGTCAGCCCTGCCGCGTCGGCCACGGCGGCCAGTCCAGCCAGCAGAAGGCTCAGGTCCTCCGCGTTTACCCAGGCCACCAGCCGCCATTTGGCCGCGAGCTTGACGCGCGCGTACGCCGCGGCCAGTTGCGTCTTGCCAACGCCTCGCATCCCGGTCACCACCCGGACCACCGCTGCCCGGGGAGCGGCCTGGTCGAGTTCAGCTAGCAAATCCGGCCGGGGCTGGAAACCGGGAGGCTCCTGCGGAATGTCACCAACTACGACCGGACCGTCGGCGGGCCCAGGCCGGTGCCGCCGCTCGGCGGTGCCCATGAAGTTGTTGATGATCGTCTGGTGGCCGCCCGCGGTGTAGGAGTCGCGCCCCGCCCGCACGTGCTGGCTAACGCCTGCCGAACTAACCAGCAAGGCGCGCATGTCCGCGGCTAGCACCGGATCTGCCGCCAGCATCCGGCGGATGGCGAGGCGCATCGCCGCCAGCGCGTCGCCGTCGGCGGGATCGACAACGAGGTCTTCCAGTGGCGAAGGCAACGCCTCCGCTTCTTCGCGGATCCCGAAGAGGCGATACAGCACACGCCGGCCAAGATCAACCGTCGCGTCCGTCGCCTCGTCGCCTCCGCGCGTAAGGACCGCACCGCCGTACGCTCCCACCGCGGCTGAGACATACGGCGAAATATCGGCTGACAGGGCGCCGATGTCTTCGCTCATCCGCCTCCCATCAGCGAAGGCATATGCCTGTTACGATCCTTAGGTTCTCACGGTAGCGCAGCGGGCCAGGAGTGACGTGTCGCAAGATGACCTGAGTAGCAGGGAGAATCAGAAACCCCCCAGTCGGCGGAGCTGGATTGTCGGACTGAATGTCGCTGCCGGAGTGGTGGCCGTGCTCGTATTCGCGGGTGTTGCTCTTGGCGGCAGACATGGCTCTAGCCCTCAAGCGGGTCAGTCGTCAACGGCTGCGGCGACGCCTACTCCGACGGACGCGGGAACGCCCACGGCCCCGTCATCGGGCCCTCCTGTACTAGTGCAGTTCTCCTCTGTGGGGGCCGGTCAACACTCATGCGACTCCGCGGGCCCTCACTCGGTCACCGGCGGGTCCAGGGTTCGTTTTAAATTCGTCAATGAAACCCAGCAGAATCTGCGGATTATCTGGCTGAATTTGACTGGCGCTCGGGTCAATGAGAGTCCGCTGCCACCTGGCTACATGTACACGGTTAACACCTTTATCGGCGATGACTGGATGGTGGCCGATAACTCGTCGGACTGCCTGGCGATTTTCAGCATTAAGGGTGCGGGCTCCGTGACGGTGTTTGCGTGATCGGGACCGCGGCGCGGGCGCCAGGCCGGGGGCTGCGGATCAGCAGCAGGGACGCCAGGCCGGCGGTGGCCGCGATGACGGCGATTACCACCGTCGCGTGCTGGAACGCCGCCAGGGCGGCGGGGCCGCCCGACGGGTGGCCGAGGACCGTGACCAGGATGGCGACGCCGAGCACGATCCCGACCTGACGGGCCATCGTGACCACGCCTGATCCGGTCGCGAAACGGTGCGGCGGGACCGCGGAGACCGCCGCGCTCACCAGGGTGGGCAGCGTGAGGCCGACGCCAGTGCCCGTCATCAGCATGCCCGGCAGCATGTGCGCGGGGTAGTCGGGGACCAGCGACAGGTTGAAGCGCCAGAACACGCAGCCGGCCGCGTAGATCACGCAGCCGAGGGCCGCGACAGGGCCGGGGCCGACGCGGCGGGCGAGCGGGCCCGCGCCCACCGCGAAGAACGGCACGAGCAGCGGGCCAGGGGCGACGCCCAGGCCGGTGCGCAGCGCGGACCAGCCCCAGACGTCCTGGCACCAGAGGGTCACCATCAGCAGCATCGCGCCGAACGCGGTACCGAACACGACGTTCGCCGCGGTCGCCGTGGAGAACGCCGGGAGCCTGAGCAGCTGCGGCTCGATGACCGGTGCCGGGTGCCGGGCGGACCGGCGGACGAACACCGCCAGCAGGATCGCGGCCACCGCGATCGAGCCGAGCACCCGGGCCGATGCCCAGCCCCACTCGTCGGCCTTGACCAGGGCCAGGGCGAGCGCGCCGATCGCCATCGTGAAGAGCGCGGCGCCCACCGTGTCCGGGCGGATCGCGTCCCCTGTATCGCTGGTACTTGCGCTCGCGCCCTTCTTGCTGTTATCAGTACGCGGCAGCACGCGCACGCTGGCCAGCAGCGCGACGGCCGCGATCGGGACGTTCACCAGGAAGACCCAGCGCCAGTTCGCGGCGACCAGCGCGCCGCCGAGCACCGGGCCGAGCGCGGCCGCCGCTCCCCCGACCGACGTCCAGCCGCGGATCGCGCCGGCGCGCTTGTCCGGCGGCGCCGCCGCCAGCAGCAGGCCGAGGGACGCGGGCATGAGCAGCGCGCCGCCCGCCGCCTGGATGACCCGCGCCACGACCAGCAGCCAGACGTCCGGCGCGACGGCGCACGCGGCGGAGGCGAGCGCGAAGATGACGACGCCGGTCAGGAACGCGGCACGGCGGCCGATGAGGTCGGCGGCGCGGCCCGCCGGGACGAGCAGCGCCGCGAACACGATCGCGTAGGCGTTCAGCACCCACGACAGTGACGCGAGGTCCGTGCCGCCGAATGACCGGCCGATCGACGGCAGCGCCACGTTCACGATGAACAGGTCCAGGTTCACCATCGCGATGCCGGCCGTGACCACGGCGAACACCGCCCCGAAGCGCGCCGTCCGCTTAGCGCCAACGGCGCTGTCGCTGGCTGCGCTGGTGTCGATCACGCCTTCGGTCACGCGCCCTCCTGTAGGTTTGAAAACCCAACTGAAGACTAACCTCAGTGAGTTTGATTTTGCAACCGAGTATGCTTGCCGTATGCGCGAAGATCTGCCTGGCCGTCCGTGCTCGGTGGCGGCCGCCCTCAACGTGGTCGGGGAAAAGTGGGCGCTGCTCGCGATCCGCGAGATCGCGTTCGGCAACAAGCGGTTCGACGTGATCGCCAGGAACACCGGCGCGCCGCGCGACCGGCTGGCCGCGCGGCTGCGCGCGCTCGAGGCGGCCGGGGTGATCGCCCGCACCCAGTACAGCGACCACCCGCCGCGCCACGAGTACGAGCTCACCCAGGCGGGCCGGGAACTGCGCACGGTCCTGCAGGCGCTGCGGGCCTGGGGAGACAAGTGGGCGGTGGACAGCCCGCCAACGCTGTTCGGCCACACGTGCGGGCACGACCTGGACCCGGCGTTCGTCTGCCGCCACTGCGGCGAGGAGGTCAACCCTGACGACCTGTCCCTGACCGTCGTCGCCCCGGGCTGGACCCGCGAGGGGCCCG
>Ga0335072_10014825_pt1 | contig 11073 bp, 11 predicted proteins | sample Lox_Sample_21_FD_206725 | JGI IMG/M metagenome (GOLD analysis project Ga0335072, IMG submission 206725) | Soil microbial communities from Loxahatchee National Wildlife Refuge, Florida, United States - Lox_Sample_2.1 | ecosystem: Environmental > Terrestrial > Soil > Wetlands | place: USA... | reverse complement strand
AAATATTTATTCCTCAATAAGTTAGGACGACACCACATATAAGCTTTGCAAATTGAGAGATTTAGCTGGAGCCGATACTCGCGGCGCCAAGGCCTCATTTTCCATCCAGCAAGCGATTCGTGATGGGCGCGTAGCTGTCGATGCGACGGTCGCGCAGGAACGGCCAGTTGCGGCGCGTGTCTTCGATCAGCTTGAGGTCGACTTCGCCGAGCAGAATTTCTTCTCTGTCATGCGACCCTTCGGCGAGGATGCGGCCGAAGGGATCGGCGAGGAAGGAGCCCCCCCAGAATTCGAGGCCCTTGCCGGGGGCGGAGTTGCCGCGGATGTTACCGGTTTCGAAGCCGACGCGATTGACGACGGCGACATAGACTCCATTGGCGATGGCGTGGGCGCGCTGGATGGTGCGCCAGGCATCGTGCTGGGCGGCGCCGAATTCGGCCTTCTCGTCGGGATGCCAGCCGATGGCCGTGGGATAGAAAAGAATGCTCGCGCCCTGCAGCGCGGTGAGGCGAGCGCCTTCTGGATACCACTGGTCCCAGCAGACAAGAGTCCCGATTTTGCCGGCCGTGGTATCGAGCGCCTTGTAGCCGAGATCTCCGGGAGTGAAATAGAACTTCTCGTAGTAAAGGGGATCGTCGGGAATGTGCATCTTGCGGTAGATGCCGCGAAGTGCACCGTCTGAATCGAAGATGGCGGCCGTGTTGTGATAGACACCCGGCGCGCGCTTCTCGAAGAGCGAAGCGACAAGCACAACTTTATTTTGCTTGGCGGCGGCGGAGAGCTTCTCGGTGGATCGGCCGGGGATGGGTTCGGCAAGATCGAAGAGGGCGTGGTCTTCGCGCTGGCAGAAATATTGAGTTTGAAAAAGTTCGGGGAGGCAGACGACGTGGGCGCCTTTTTTTGCGGCGTCGGCGACGCGGGCGAGCGCCTTGGCAAGATTGTCGGTGGGCTCGGGGCCGCAGGACATCTGGATGAGAGCGACGGTGAAGTTATCGGCCATTGTTAATTGTTAGATTGCGAGTTGCAAAAGAAGTTTCTTGCGCCCCTCCGGGGCTTGAACGTGAACCGCAATTCTAGCAGGCGTGGAAGTCAGTGCTGCCCAGACCTCAGCGGCTGAAGCCGAAATCAAAATCAAACTGTCTCGCAGCGCTGAAAGCGCTGCGCCACCCAAAAGCAATTTCTGACGAACCTCTTCCGGGCTAAAGCTCCTGGTTTGTTGATCGATTTACCACGGCCTAAAGGCCGTCCCTTTCAAAACGTGACTTGATCGAATGCTTCCTAGTACATTGGTTCTTCGATCAACGCATTCATTTGTGGAGGTGTTTTCGTGACTCAGAAGAAAAAAAATAAGCACGGCAATCATCATGAGCAGGCTGGGCAGGTGAATTCGAGCCAGGAGGGAGCGGGCCATGGTGGAGAAGGAATCGAACGCAAGCTGCACAATCCCATCGATGACAAACTGATTCCGCTGGCTCCGCTGGATTTGGGAAAGGTTGGCTCGATTGACGAGCTGGTGCGGGCGATGGCGAAGACGGCATTCACCGGGCGGCAGCTCGGCGAAGCGGCGGATGTGCTCGAAGCGATGGCCCGCGACAAGGACGCGTTCATCGTGATGACGCTTGCGGGCGCGATGACGGTGGCCAAGCAGGGATTGATCATCACCGATCTGATCGAGCATGGGATTGTGAACGCCATCGTTTCGACCGGAGCGCTGATGGCGCATGGGCTGGTGGAGGCGACGGGGCGGGCGCATTTCCAGACGAATCCGGATTTCAGCGATGAGGAGCTTTATGAGGCGGGATACAACCGCGTGTATGACACGCTGGAGCCGGAGCAGAATCTGGATGACGTGGAGCGCGTAATGCACGCGGTGTTCTCGAGGTGGGATGCCGATGAGGTCATGTGCTCGTACAAGCTGAATCGGGCAATCGGCGCACATTTGTCGAAGACTGCGAAGGGGCAGCGGGGGATTTTGAAGTCGGCATACGAGAATGATGTGCCGGTGTTTGTGCCGGCGTTTTCGGATTCGGAGCTGGGGCTGGATTATGCGCTCACCAATCGCGAGCGCGATAAAGAAGGGAAGCCGCGGTTTCGGTTTGATCCGTTTCTGGATCTGGAGCATTTTGCGGCGACGCTATTGGCGCAGAAGCGGCTGGGGATTTTCACGATTGGCGGAGGTGTGCCTCGCAACTGGTCGCAGCAGTTTGGTCCGTTCATTGAACTGCGGCATCGGCGCGGCGGAGAAGACTTGCCGCTGAAGCGCTATCACTATGGACTGCGGATTTGTCCGGAGCCGGTGTACTGGGGAGGGTTGTCGGGTTCTCCTTATAGTGAGGCGGTGTCGTGGGGAAAATTCGTGCCTCCGGCGGAAGGTGGGAAGTTTGGCGAAGTTTTCGTGGATGCGACGGTGGGACTGCCGATGATTGTGGCGGCGGTGCTGGAGCGACTGAAGAAGAAGCCGGCGGGGAAGAAGGAGTTGGAGAAGGTGGCATAGCTTAGGAGGGCGAATTACCAGGTTTTTAGAAGCTGGAAGTTGCCATCCTTTTCTAGTCGGCTAAAGTTGTAAACCCGCGCGTCGAACATCACTTGAACGTCCTGGTTGAACTTCAGCGCTCCGAAAAGCTGAGGCGAAATGGACAACAATTTTCCATCAATAGAAGCCCGCGGAGACAATTGTGGGCATGGAGGCAGATCAATTTCCGCCGCACCCGTGTGGAACAAACTCCGGAATGCATCGCCCTGAGAATTCACCCCAACCATCCAGTTTATTAACAAGCTATGTTCCATAACCCGAACCTAGCAAAGTCCGTTGAAGGATAGCAAATGACCGTAGAATCAGCTTCACAGCTAAACACAACATCCCTCTCCGCTCGGGATGACAGGGCTGATAATAGAACGAAAGCGCGGGCTATCCCTCATCGGCTAAAGCACGCGGCGCTTCAGCCCAAGGAAATCGCAGCGCTGAAGCGCTGCGCCACCCAAAATCAAACCACCCAGGCATCAAGTTTTGCCTAACTAATCGAAGATCGTCACTGCTGACGCGATCACGGTCGTCCACAGGCCGCGTTTGTCGCCGACAGCGGATTGGGTGACGTTGGCGGTGCGAACGATTTTGTTCGAGATGCGGTAGATCTCTTTTTTCTCGTCCCACGAGCGGTCGGGATCGAATTCGACGTCGAGCGTGGTGGCGAGCATTTCAGCGGCGAGTTCTTCGGCGTAGTCTCCGGCGGCATCTTCGGTTTCGCCGAAGGAATGGTGCTCACTCAGATATCCATACGTATTGCGGTCGGCGGGAATGGCCACGCCGATGGAAGAGGCGAGCAAGCGATGCGGCTCGTGGGTGGAATTTTCGGCGACGACGGCGAAGACGACTTCGCCGGGATGGAGATATTTAAGTCCCTGGGAACGGGGAATGAGCTTGCACTGCGGTGGGAAGATGGAAGAGACGCGAACCAGATTTTGAGCCGCGATACCAGCGTCGCGGAGGGCAAGTTCGAACGAAGTCAATCGCTCGCGATGTTTTCCCACACCTTTGGTGAAGAAAATCTTCTTCGGAACCATGTCCTTGCCCAATTCATTTCCTCCGCAGATTTTTAATGGACCGTGGAAAGGGCAAATCTAACACACGAATTTGTGAACATTGTATGAAAAAGACAGGAAAATCCGAGGGCGTGCGCATCTGGGCAACATTGCGCCGTCACGATATGCAAAAGCCGCCGGATCTGCCTTTCTTCAGAGAGCGCGGCGATTATGCCGCGTGCCCGGCCGCCTGCCGTGCCGCCAGCGCAGTGACAACCGGTTTCGCCAGCCGCACGAAGTCGTCATAGTTCATGCGAACCAGTTCGCGGTGAGTACCGGCGTTGAAGGCGATCTCATGGTCCTCGGCCAGCGTGGGGTCAGCGAACACGTCCATGCCGTAGAGATTGCCGAATGGGGGCATCGAGCCGGTTTCGCAGTCCGGGAAGCGGTCACGAAATTCCTGCTCGGTGGCGAGTTCGACCGAATCGGCCTTGAGGTACTTCTTCAGCCGGTGGAGATCGACACGAAATGAAGCCGGGACAACCGCCATAGCCAACTTTCCATCCACCATGACCATGACGGTCTTGGCCAGTTCTTTGCCTTTGATATGAGTGAGCGCGGCGATGCCCTGAGCCGTATAGGCCACGGAGTGTGAGATGACGAGATATTTAACTTGATTGCGATCGAGGAAATCACGAAGCTTTGACAGAGGCATAAGACCTCCGGTCGAACCAGCAGGCGGAACGCCCTCGGGAAGGATTGAAGGCAGGTCCGGGTGAGAGAACTTGCCTGCCGATCCGTGCCACCTCTATTATCCGCCCGACGGCAAGAGGAATGTTAGGGGAAAATTTCAGGGAAGAGGAGCGCAGGACCGGTTTCGGGAAGCGGGAATGAGGGAATTAGCAAGCCCCGAAGCGCGGGCAAATCTACGGCTCGATTACGAGGCCTCTTTGGTAACCAGGGCTCGAGCAGGTTTGGCGGTTTCGGCTCGGGCGAAGCGCATCTGCTGCCAGTCATAGCTGAATTCGCGCCCACAGTCGAGGCAAACGACGTAGGTACCCATGCGTGATGTGCCGGCAGTCCGGCGAGAGCCAGGTCTTATCGTGAGCGGGAAGCTGTAGCGGGAATGCCGACAGCCAAAAACCAAATCCAAGAGTTTGCCGAACATACTGCCTCCACAGAATAAAGCGAAAACGCGGGCCAATACCCTTCGTTCTACTGATTCTTACCTACATCCACTTAGATTCTTTCCGGGAGGAAAAGGTTCGGCAACAAACGTACCCAAGGAATCAACCACCAGAATCAATGGCTTGGCTCGATGAAGAAGATTGCATAGTGAAATGCAAAAGTAGTGCAGTAAGAATCAGAGTTTTTGCGGACCCGATTTCTTATGCGCGGTGCATTTCGCCATGATGGCAGATTGAAGACGTCCACGAAGATCGTTGGGAAGTTCGTACAGTTCGGAGTTGCGGTAGATCTCAATCGTCTTTTTGGTTGTGTCGCAGACGACGTAGCAATTGTGACACCAGGCCAGATGGTCTTCCAGTTCAGACTTTGTGCGGTCGTCGAGGGCGCCGTCGAGATAGTTGGTTAGTTCGTCAAGAAATTCAGTGCACTTCACTTGTTGCCGTCTCCACTGGCCCGTTTCTGAAAGTACCGGCTGAGCCGATCACGCAGCTGCAGGCGCGCCCGCAGCAACCGCGATTTTACCGCGGGAATACTCAAATCCAACGCCTGGGCCGTTTCCTCGGTTGAAAGACCTTCCACGTCCCGCAGCACAAACACCGTCCGGAACCCGGGTGGCAGTCCCTGAATGGTGCGAGTCAAAATATCTCGCAATTCCGCCTGGTTGTACATCTGTTCCGGATTGGGGCTCCAATCGGCAACCTCGCGCGGAAGCGAGTCGTCTTCGGTTTTTACATCTTCATCCAGAGAGACCATACGTTCTGGCCGTCTCCGGCGCAACCGCATCAGCGCTTCGTTGACCGCAATCCGCACCAACCAGGTGTAAAACTTGGATTGCTCCTGGAACTGCGCCAGGTTCCCATAAGCCTTGAGGAACGCATCCTGAACGACGTCTTCCGCGTCCTCGCGGTTCTGCGTAATGTGCTGCGCGATGCGGAACACATTCCGATCGTAACGCCGCACCAGCTCCTCAAACGCGGAGTCATCACCCCGTTTGGCTCGCCGGACCAGCTCCAGCTCTTCACTAACTGGTGGCTGTACGTTTGGTTGGATGGCACTCATTCGTAACTTGATGCAGATTATTCAGAATGACTCAGAGAAGCCCCATGGCTATTGTAAAGGTTGGAGCCGTTTTTTGCTTGGACCGCATTCCGGCGAAGTTTGGGCGAAGGCTTTGTAAGACATTTTGCAGGCTGAGAGTCCCCGGAAGTACGAGTACCAAGGTGCGCTGGGTGGGCGGCCAAGCGGCCATATAATCGGAGGTTGGAAGGTAATGGTTACGCGCCTTTCTCCCCTGTACTTTCCAATGTTGCATCTCATCGTGTGGAGCGCGAATGTCGGATTCGGTTTGGATTGAACCGATCGTGGAACGAGTAGTGGGCGAGGTCCTGGAGAGTCACGTTGCCCAACTACGGACCGAGATCGTACGCCGGGTGACGGAACAGATTAACTCAGCCCAACCTCCGGCACCGGCTCTGGCTACGAGTTCAAGCGCCGCCGATCTGGCTCGCGCGGTTACAGAAATTCAGGTGGGCGCGTCACAGAAGGAAATTTTGCGGGCGCTACTCGATTCGAGTTCGCGCTACGCCGCGCGCGTCGCTCTTTTTGTGGTGAAAGGCAGCCAGGCCACCGGCTGGCAGGCGCGGGGATTTGCCAAATCTGAAGGCGTCAAGGATTTTTCGCTCGATTCCCACGCTGCAGGAGTGATTAAAGCGATCGCAGATCGGGAACCGGGCAACGTTTCTGCAGACGAATTCGATTCGCGCTTTCTTTCCGAGTTTGGCAAGGCGGCGAGTGGCGCGGGATGGCTGTCGCCACTGATTTTGAAAGAGAAGGTGGCGGCTCTGGTATATGCCGATGGCGGAGAAGACGGAACTCTGCTGGATACTGGCTCGCTTCAGGTGCTGGTGCTGGCGACCAGCGCGTGGCTCGAGGTGAATGCGCTACGCAAGCATGCACATAAGGAGCCGGCGGAGTCACACGCGGCGCCCGCTCCTGAAACGGTATCCACCACGGCTTTTAGCGATCCGTTTGCCGGGCATACGCCGGCGTTTGCGATGGCGGCTACGGCGTCGGCTGGCGGGCATGGCAATGGAGCTGCGGCTCCCGCTCCGGCGGTTGAGCATGTCCCCGTGGCGGAGGCGCAATCCGCGGCAGCGGTTGCTACGGAGCCGTTGCCTGTCGGACAAGCGCACACGGAGGCGCACGGGGAGGCGGTGCCGGCGGGTTTTGTAGAAGCGCCCGCGTTGTCTCCTGCAGATCAAGAAGTGCATCGCAAGGCGCAGCGATTTGCCCGGCTCCTGGTAGACGAGATCAAGCTTTATAATCAAGCCAAAGTTTCCGAAGGCCGCAAGAACAAAGATCTCTACGATCGGTTGAAAGATACGATCGAAAAGAGCCGGACCACGTACCAGAAACGTTACGGGAATACAGTTGCGGCTTCGGGAAATTACTTTCAACATGAATTGATCAGGAGCCTGGCAGAAGACGACCCTTCGATCATGGGCCCCAATTTCCGGCTGTAGGTAGGACATAAGTGCGCCGCTCGGCAGTTGCAGTTTTCGTTGTCGCGACATTTTTTTTCGGACTCAGTATCGCGCGGTCCGCCCGCGCCCAGACTCAGACCACAACCTCGGCATCGCATACCGCTGATTCGCAACCGGCCGTAGTCCAGTCGTCAACTGCATCTTCTTCCGGGGCGTCGACGCCGGGGAAATCGGCTTCGGGCCAATCCGCCGGTACCCTGGCCAAGAGCGCCGCGAAGCCGTCCACTAAGACCTCAACTCATACCGCAACAAAAACCAGTGCGCACAGCAAGAAGCGCAGGCCAGTTTCGCCGCGGGTGCGGCGAGCACGGCAGGCGTTTGTTGCTTCGGCGAGCCTGCGGCCCATGGCGCAACAGCTTTTGCAGGATCGCACTCCGGCGGCGTATGCGGGGGTGGAGGCGTATGCTCGCCGTCACGCGAAAGAAGACGCGGGTGCGCTGGCGTGGCTGGTGGTTGGTTATGCCCACACAATTGATCATGATTATGCGAAGGCGATCGATCCGCTGAATCGGGCGAAGGCTGGAGCCAGTGAACTGGGTGATTACGTCACCTACTATCTCGGGGACGCCTATCTGAACACCGGGCACAATGCGGAAGCTCTGGCCACGCTCACAGGCTTCAGCAAGAAGTTCTCCGATTCGCTTTTGCTACGCGATGCGGATCTGGTCTACGCGAACGCGCTGATGGCCGAGGGACGTCCGCAGGAAGCTGCGTCGCTTCTCGAAAAAGACCGCATACCGGTGCGCAGTGATATCGAGTTGGCAATCGGCCGTGCCTACGAGGCTGTCGGCGATAAAGAGAAAGCTACGGCAGCATTTCGCAATGTGTACTTCAATCTCGCCACCAGCTTTGAGGCCGAAGCAGCCGGGCCCGAACTGCGCAAGCTGGGAGTCGAAGGATCGGTTGCCGAGCGGCGGGGGCGAGCTGATCTTTTATTCAAGGGAAAGCGGTACAACGACGCAGCGGGGGAATATCGGGATCTGGTTGGCGCGGTGACTCCGGCTGAGCGGACGGTCGTGCAGCTGCAACTGGCGAATGCTCTGGAAAAGGGCGGCCACAGCCACGATGCCCGGCAGCTTCTGAATTCGATGGGAGGGCAAACGGGCGACGCGGAGGCGGAACGGCTTTATCTGCTCAGTGAGACCGCCCGCTCCACCAGTGACGAAAACGCCGTTCTGGCCACTTTGAACGAGCTGCGGCAGTTTGGCCCAACCAGTCCATGGCTGGAGCAGGCGTTGTATTCGGCCGGCAACATGTACCTGCTGAAGCGCGACTATGATCACGCCATCGACTACTTCCGCGAAACATTTCAGCGTTTTCCCAGCGGAACGCACGCTTCCTATGCCCATTGGAAGGCGGCGTGGCTGAGTTTTCGTCTGGGACGAACCGACGATGCCATCAAGGGTTTCGAGGATCAGATTGCGCTTTTCCCGGATTCAAACGAAATCCCGGCGGCGCTTTATTGGCGCGCGCGGATTGCGGAAGAGCAGAAGAATGTCGGTATGGCGCGAGCCTTCTATCAGAAGCTTGGGGATCGATTCCACAATTATTACTACGCCGAACTGGGACGCCAGCGGATAAAGGATCTGGGCAACGGTGCGGCGGAAGACGTGGTGAAGTATGCCATTCTCGATCACGTTGCTCCGCTCTCCTCGACAGTGAAGGTTTCGACGTCCGAGCCTCCAGATGACGATTTGCGCGTGGCGCGGGCGCGGCTGCTTTCGAACGGCGCACTGGCTGATATGGCGGTGCGAGAGCTACAGGCCGCAGCGGCCGAAGAGGGGGCGAGCTGGGCTCCGCCGGAAATGGCGCGGGCGTATCAGGATATTGGCCGGTATGACCGCGGCATCGAGGTGATGAAGCGCACGACGCCGAATTATTTCGCGGTCGATATTCCGGATTTGCCGCGGCCATATTGGGAGGCGCTGTTCCCAAAGGCTTATTGGGCAGATTTGCGGAAGTATTCTCTGGTGAACGGGCTTGATCCGTTCCTGGTGGCATCGCTGATTCGGCAAGAGTCGGAATTCAATGCAGGCGCGATTTCGCGCGCGAATGCCGTTGGCCTGATGCAATTGCTGCCTAAGACCGGACGAAGCGTCGCCAGACAGGTGAAGCTCAAGGGCTACCGCCCTCCTCAGCTTTACGATCCTTCGGTGAATCTGCAACTCGGCACCCGCTATTTCAAAGACATGGTCGACAGGTACAACGGCCAATTCGAGTATGCGCTCGCTGCCTACAATGCTGGCACCGATCGCGTGGCCGACTGGCTGGGCGACGGTCACTATCGCGATCCACAGGAGTTTGTCGAGTCGATTCCTTTCACCGAGACGCGCGAGTATGTGCAGGCCATTCTGCGCAACGCAAATGTGTATCGGAAGCTGTATGAGACACCGTAAGAAAGCTTCTAGCCACTAGCTGCTGGCTCCTCGCCAAACCCAAACCCAAAAGCAGATTTCTCAGTTCGTTCGGAATGACAACTCCTGAGGACGGGCAAGTCGGTAAGTATGAACTCACGCAGACTGTTGGCTGGGGGATTTGGTAAAGACGATCTCAAAGACCAGCAGGCAGGCGCCGACAACGATCGCGCTATCGGCGACGTTGAAGGCGGGCCATTCGTAGCGGCCAACATAGAAGAGCAGAAAATCGACGACGCGGTGGCTGACGATGCGATCCCACAGATTGCCGATCGCACCGCCAAGAATGAGGGCGAGGCCAATGCCGGTTGAAGTCATTGCGTTGCTGGCTTTCCACAGCAGAGCGCAGACGATAAAGAGGGCAATCACGGAGAACAAAATCAACATGCCGATTTTCCAGGGCGACGGCGAGTCGGCGAAGATGCCGAAGGCCGCGCCGGGATTTTCCGCATGGATGATGCGAAAGAAGCCGGGGATAACCGTGATGCTGTCGTGCATCGTGAGCCGGTGCGAGATCAGCCACTTGGTGTAGCGGTCGAGCGTGAGGACGACGAGGGCGATGAGAAAAAGGTATTTGCGCATTGATGAATCGATGCACCTCCAGAGTATCGTGTTTTCTGGATAGAGGAAAAGAGCGGCAGAAGAAAGCACGCGGGCCGGGGGCTCCACGCCACACGATTATCGGCCTTCGATTTCTCGCAGCACAGCGCTGCAGCGCTCGCAGATGGTCGGGTAGTTCTTGTCTTCGCCGACGTGGGTTGAGTAGTTCCAGCAGCGCTCGCATTTCTGGCCATCGGCTCGCTTGACTTCCACTTTGACCGTGCCCGTTCCATTCCCCGAGCCTTGCGAGAGAGTGACGGCCGAGACGATAAATAGATACCGTAGTTGTGCTTCGTGGCGCTTGAGCAGCGTGTATAGCGGTTCGGGAGCGCCGATATGCACCTGCGCTTCTAAGCCCGTGCCGATGAGCTTGTTGTTGCGGGCTTCTTCCAGTGCTCTTAGAACTTCGTCGCGGATGAGGCGCAGATTCTCCCAGTCTTTTTCCCGGGCATCGTCCTTCTCGGCAACGCCTGCGCCGAGCAGGTCGGAGGCCTTCGGAAACAGTGCCAGGTGCACGCTCTCCTCGCGTCCGGCTGCGTAAGGCAGATACTTCCAAACTTCTTCGCAGGTGAAGCTCATGATCGGCGCGAGCAGACGCGTCAGAGCTTCGCCGATTCGCCAGATTGCAGTCTGCGCGGAACGGCGCTTGAGCGATTTCGGAGCCGAGATGTACAAGCGATCTTTCAGCACGTCGAAGTAAAACGCGCTCAGGTCGACGATGCAGAAATGATTCACCCGGTGATAGATCTTGTGGAAAGCGAACTCGTCGTACCAGTTCTTCACATCGGCGGCGAACGCGACGGTCTGCC
>Ga0335072_10014824_pt1 | contig 11073 bp, 13 predicted proteins | sample Lox_Sample_21_FD_206725 | JGI IMG/M metagenome (GOLD analysis project Ga0335072, IMG submission 206725) | Soil microbial communities from Loxahatchee National Wildlife Refuge, Florida, United States - Lox_Sample_2.1 | ecosystem: Environmental > Terrestrial > Soil > Wetlands | place: USA... | reverse complement strand
TCAGCCTGAAGAGTTCGGCGTGCACCGTACTGGCACTGGTGAAGCCGTCCGCTTTGAGGTCCTGCGCCACGGCATTGGTCGGCGCCAGACCGACCACAAGCCGGCCGGCCTGCTCGTGCGCATCGCGGATCGCCTGCAACGCGTAGCTCTTCCCCGTGCCGGCGCGGCCTTCGATGATCTTCAGCCCCCCGGCGGTGACCGCGTGCTTGAACGCCTGGCGCTGGTCCGGCCGCAATTGGCGCGATGACATGGCGGTCTCGACTGCTCGGATCGGCAGCCCGCGGTCGTGATGCCGCGCCCGGGCCACGGCCTTGGCGTCGGCGAGTGCTGTGCGTTCCTGTGCGCGCACCGTTTGCGTGGTGAAGCGCTCGGCCGCGTCCCCGCTCATGCGATCGTACAGCGGCAAGGTGTCGGCATGCCCCAGCACCGCCGCCTTGGTGGCCGCGCGTTCGCCGTCATCGGCAATGTGCTTGGCGAGGTGCCGGTCGAGATCCCGCTCGGAAAACGTCGCATTGTGCCGCGTCAGCGTGGCCAGCACCTGGTTGGGATCGCGCGCCGCTTCCTCGTTCGCCTGCCGGATGGTCTCGGCGCGTTCGACGATCGCTGCGCCGGCCTTGCGCATCCGCACCGGACCGATGTGTTGGCCGACATGCGTCGCGGTCGGGTCCACCCGGATGCCCAGGCCGTGTTCCACGAAGTAGCGGTTCTGATGGTCGCGCCACAGTGCGCCCCAGGCCTCGCCGTCGGCCACCACGGCGCGCCCGCCGGCACGCCGCACCTCCGGGTCCAGGTCGCGCGCCTTCTTGGCGGAGAAAGCCTCCCCCTCGATCCGCCGCGTGGTGATCAGCAGGTGCGCGTGCCAGTTCGCCCGCTCCGACTCCTCCGCCCCCTCGTGCGGCGCGTGCACGTCGAGCTGCACCGCTAGGCCCTTCGATACGAAATGCTGCTCGGCGAACGATCGGGCTAGGTCGATGCGGTCCTCATGGCTGATCCCGGCATCCGCGGGCAGCGCCAGCACGATCTCACGGGCGACCTGGGCGTCCTTGCGTTTCTCGGCCGCCTCCGCCGCGTTCCACAGCACCGCGCTGTCGGCGAATTTTGCCGCCGCGCCCTCGGGCAACAGCACCGCATGGTGCTCGGGCGCGTCGCGATGCTTGAAGTAATAGAGCTCGCCCGTGCGCTCCGCAGTGATGGCGGTGCGTTCGTTGTAGGCGGCCGAGCGCACGGCGCTGCCGCCGGAGCTGCGGGCGATGTAGCGCGCGCGGGCAAACTGGATGGCCACGACTTGTGGTTATCGCGGGCCGAGTCCGCTGCGCAACTCGCATTGCCGTGCAATGCATATTGCGTCTGCACGCCAACCGCTCCGCGTTGCTCCGCTGTGCAGAACCCGCTGCGCGGTGTGCGACTCAGTCGTCGGGATCGCGGGGTTTTGACGATCGGTCGTCGTCGGCCCGATTGCGTAATCGCCGCTTCGTGCGTTGGCACGGCCCGCGCCGTCCGCTTACCCAAGTGGCGAAGTCCATAACGGCATGCAAGGGAGTTTTAGCGACCGCATCATAGGCGATGAACCGCGTGCCGTCCGCGGTGCACGACCCATCGTTTGATAAAACGCCAGGAAAAATCAGGGCGCACGCGTCGTCGCCGCGCCGCATCGTCTGTTGCAACCCGGGGGAACCGCATGGTCCGCACACTGGCCGAGCGTCTGCATGCGCACGAACAACAGAAAGCCCGCCTCGCCGAGCAAGAGGCAAAACTCAAAACCGCCGAGCGCAAGCAACGTACTCGCCGCCTCATCGAAGCCGGCGGCCTGGTGGACAAGGCCGGCCTCCTCGATCTCGACAGCAATGCGCTCTACGGCGCCCTGCTCTCGCTACGCGACGGCGCCGCCGACAAGAAGCACGTCGAGCAATGGACCACACGCGGCGGACGCGCCTTCGACCGCGAGGCCCGCCTCCGCGACGAAGGCAAGGAACCGATCGTCCTGACCTTCGCCTCGGTGCTCGATCGCGACACCACCACAGCGCTGCGCGGTGCCGGGTTCCGCTTCAACAAGGTCCTGCAGCACTGGGAAGGCCTCGCCCGCCCCGACGAGGCGCAGCAACTCGCCACAGCACACGGCGGCACCATGCGACGCATCGCCGCAACGCCCCCTGCCCCCCAGCGGCAAACTGCCGCCGCGTAAGGCTGGGCCGATGGCCCTCTGCGGCGTTGCAATGGCGCGCTGCTTCGGGAGATTCTCCGTGCCGTCATCATGACCAAGCGCATCTATCTGGCGGGACCGGAAGTGTTCCTCGCCGACACGCACGAGATTGGCGCGCGCAAGCGGGCGATCTGCGCCCGCCACGGCCTGATCGGCGTGTACCCGGCCGATGAAGAATGCCTCCGCGATCCATCCCTACCACCGCCTGAGCAAGGCCTCGCGATCAGCCGCGCCATGGAGCACGCCATGCGGGGCTGCCACGCCATGATCGTCAACCTGACGCCGTTCCGCGGCCCGAGTGCCGATGTCGGGTCGGCCTACGAGATGGGGTTCATGCGCGCGCTCGGCCGGCCGGTCTTCGCCTATTCCAACGATGCGCGTCCGTTCCTCGATCGCGTGGCCGCGTGCTGTGGCGGGGCGCTGCGCCAGCGCCCGACCGGGGAACACGAAGATCCCGATGGCATGGCGATTGAGCCGTTCGTGCTGCACGACAACCTCATGCTCGCCGGCGGCATCATCAGCTCCGGCGGTTGCCTCGTCGCCGGACAGGCGCCGTACGCCGAGCGCTACATATCCCTTGCCATGTTCGAGCGCTGCGTCGTGCGTGCCGCGGAGACACTGCGGACACGGGCGCCTTGACGGCCCAGCGCCGCCCTGACGACATCACGCGCCATCATGACCCCCGCGCCGCCCCACCCCGCTGCCATGCTGGCCGCCGCCGAGCACGAATGGCGGGCGCATGCACCGGGAGATTGGACGACAATCGATTTCTGGCGCTGGCCGCGCGGCTTCCATCGTTCGGCTTGGGTGATCGCTGGCTATATCGGCTGGAACCCACTGGACGTGCTCGATCAGCCGCCGCCGGCGGCGCGCGCCGTCAATGCCCTGCTGACACGGATATGTCTCACGTTCACCATCGCGATGGCCAAACACACGCCTGATCCCGGCGATCCGGACGAGCCACTGCTGGCCTGGTTCAACGCCGCGATGAACGAGCACAAGTTCGACATAGCACGCGCGATCGAAGGTCTCGGCGATGCGGCCTGGGCGTTGCCTGCTTCCCACCGGCGGGCCGCACGCAAGCTCGTCAGGATGTGGGAGCGCGACGGCGCCGCGGCATTCAGCGAATTGCGGCCTCCCTGACGCGTAACCCCATGGCCGTGGTGACCATGGCCAAAACGCACAGTGTCGCGGTCATTGGCCCATAGTCGTGCCGCCCCTGGCGGCTCCACCGTGTCGCCGTGGCAACGCAATGACTGCTCCATCCCGGCGCCATCAGGTCCATCCATATGGGCCAATGCACCCCTGGTGCTGATGCTGCTTGCAGCAACGCGTCACGGTCCAGCGCCTGGAGGACTCGGCGGGGATCCACACCGGCAGGAAGCAGTTCGCCACACCCTTGGGTGCCTTGGTCTGTTGCAGATGACCCCTTCGCCCACCCCCATATCGGCCGGGTCAGGCCGCCGAAAAAGAGCGGCGGAAAGGGCCGCGGTTTCGGAGCGGCGTGACAGGGGCTTGTGCCAATCCAGCCGCACCGGCCGCCACTCCTTCACTCCGTGCGGGTAACCATGCCAACCCGGCGGTGCCGGTAGCGTGCCAGAAACCGATCCCGAACGGCACGGAACACAATCGGCGGCAGAAATCCGTAGGCGGCACTCTCCGGCCCGCATCCCGGCAGGAACCGAAGATCAGGGCCGGGCCAGACAAAATCGTTGGCCTCGCTCACAATGACCCAGGAGCGCTCGTCATCCAGACCAAGGCGGGTCTTGGTCTGATGCGGCAGCTCGATCCCCTCGTCGGGCGGCTGCGGTGGCGAATGGGTGATCGGCAGCACGATGACGCGCGACTGCCCCGCCCTGCCCTCGATCGCGATCACGACGGCGCAGGGCCGGTCCTTCACGCCCTCCTCGCGCCCAGCATCAGCCTCGCGTTTCCAGAGATAAGAAAACCGGACCACCAAGCCGGGTCGTGGCGCTGGCCAGGTCACGGCTGCCAGTCAGCCACCTCGGCATCAAGGTGGGCATATTCGGACGGGACCTCCGCCTTGGCGATCAGCGCAGCTTGCTCTTCCGTCAGATCCTCGGGGCGGATAACACGCCGATCGCGACGGGCAAGCCGGCTGTACTCCTCGGCAGACACCACCACCAAACGATCCCGGCCGTTCTTGGTGATGGTGACCGGCTCCATGAGCGCCTTGTCGGCCAGGGAGCCGTAGTTCTTGATGAACTCGGCGGTTGTCACACGCATGCGGCCTCTTTTGCAAATAACTCGGATTATTCGAATAATATGCGTCCCTCGCTTGTTAAGCAACCCTGGGCGCCAGAAACGCCGGGCCGGACAAAGCATGGCGGAACAATTCCTCGACGCGATAACCGATCTTATCGCCCGTGTTTGGTCGCAAGCCATACCTGCCGGCCGGAGTGTCCAGGTGTCAGTAGAGTCCGAATCGACTACCCGAGCCCGATCCGCTTGGCCTCGGACCGCGGCACGGCTGGCGGCGACGGGTGCAGGACCGCTCCGGCCTGGTCGAGGTCGACACGAGCTTCCGGATAGACGGCCAGGGCAAGTGCCAGCGCGTCCCGGAAAGTGGGCTTGAGCTGTCGCACCGCTTTGAATCCGGCGCCGAACTGGCCGTGCAGAGCGGCCCAGGTGACCGGTGTGGACCGCGTCAGCACGTACAGCCGGTAGGCCAACCAGATGTAGATATCCAGCGCCAGCGATCGCGTGCCGATCGCCCGGACGGCTTCCTCGCGGACCGGGACCGGGTGCTCTCGGAGCGATCGCCAGAACCCGTCATCCAGCCGAACGCGGTCCTGCCAGAGCGCTCGCTGGCGATCGTCAGTCGCGCTGGTGAGGGTGATTGCGTTCTGCACGAAGGCGCCGTTCTGGCGCAGCTCAGCGCCCGGAATCTCAGTCAGAAAGGTTAGGCGGCAGGCGGAAATCCGGCGGGCCTGTTCACTCACCAATTTGTAGTTCTTGCCGCCGGTGGGGATGTCCATCCTGGACAGCCACGCGTGCATCGACCGACCGAGCTCGACTTCTGGACTGCTGGTTCGGATGGCCTCGGTCTGAAGGTAAAGCAGGATCAGCCGCGCCATGGAGCCGTAGGGCACGCCGATCCAGCCCCCCTTCCCTGTTCGCCCTGACTCCACCAGCAGCGTTGTCCGGTGTCCCTGGCGCCGCCATAGCGGCTCCTCGATGCGCTTGTGCGGTAGGCTGGTCATGGCAAAGCCGGCATGGGTGATGCCAAACCGCGAGACTTCCTCGGCCATGACCGCCGCAGCTGCCTCCACGGCCTGCCTGTCAGCCCTGCTTTCTGCCTTGCTGCGGGCGCCTTCCAGACCTTCCCGGAGAATCAGTTGATGCACCTCACCCATGGGCCGGGATGAGGGCAGGTTCGTTGGCTGATTGCAATTCGGACTTTACTGACAGAGCTAATCGGAAGGGTATTTGGATCAAGCTATTAGAGTCGTCAGTAGAGTCCGGGGGATAACCACGAGTCGCGTCGGTAGAGTCCGAATCTGGCGTCAGTAGAGTCCGGGGGATAAGTCGGAGGGATGTGGATAACACGTTGCTCTCTTAGGCCCATTAGGTGACCGACTCGGGGGCCTTGAATCAGACGATCTGCGCTGGCCTTCTTGGAACCCAGCAGCCCCAGGCCCGCCACTTGCATTCCAGGATATATCACGTCAGAGCATCTTTGCCTAGTTGCTCTATGCCATGTTGCCTGTTGCACTTGTGCCCATTTTGCCTTATCAGACCTAGGCAATAGGGCCAGGAGGCAATTTGGCAATTATCTCCATCGCCAGCGCCAAGGGAGGCTGCGGCAAGACGACCGTCGCCATCCTGCTTGGGGCAGAGCTCGCACTCGATGGCTACAAGGTCGCCCTGCTCGACTGCGACCTTAACCAGCATGCCTCCGCCTTCGGGGTGAAGGCGAAGCTGCCGGGCCTTACCGTCATCGGCGACGTTACCGAGACGAACGTGCTCTCGGAGCTTAAGAAGGCTGAGGCCGCTCAGGATGTGGTACTCATCGACCTGCCTGGCGGCTCCTCGACGCTCGCGCTAAAGGCGCTGCAGCGGTCGCATTTCGTGCTGGTACCGGCGCAGGCTTCGCTTCTTGACGCACGTGATGCCACGAAGACCGTTGCCCAGATTGACGACGCTCAGGAGCTGGCGCGCGCGCCAATCGCACGCGCGGTGATGTGGACACGCTTCCAGCCGGGGTTCGAGAGCAAGTCAGCGCGGCACGTGCGCGAAAGCCTTGAAGGGCAGGGCCTGCCCATCCTCAAGTCCGTGCTGATGGAGCGGGCGGCGTTCCGCGAGATGCATATCACTGGACAAGTGCCGCGCCAGGCGGATCCCTCGGGAGGACCGGCGGCCAACATAACTGCCGTAGCGACCGAGGTACTCGATCGGCTCAGGCAGTTGGCGGAGGCTGCGTGAGCAAGCCCCCACTGCCCTCCATCGACAGCGACTTGATGGCCACTCCCCGACAACGGGTTGATCTCAAGGGGCTGCGCCCGCGCGAGCCGATGACGGATGCGGCGGTAGAAGCCAATTCGCGTGCTATCGGCGAAAAGTGGGGAGCATCGACGCAGTTGCCCCGCGCCGAGATGGCACCGCCGCTTGCGCCGGTGACCAGTATCCGCGGCTATATTCCGCAGTACCTCGATGACGAGTTGACCATTAAGGCGGCCGAGCGCCGGGTCACGAAAACCTTCCTGATCATGGAAGCGCTGGCGAAGGCGGGTTATCGCGTGGATGAGACCGATCTCGTGCAAGACAGACGGCGCGGCAAGCAAAGAGGCAATTAGGCCAAGTTCCCAAATTGCCTAAATGTACGCCGGTGATGCCGAAGGTCGGGCGCGCGACAGCCGAAGCGTGAAGGGCATCGCCCAAAGGACCGAGGCGATCCGCGCGAGCTTCAGTCGGCGAGGCCAAGCACCAACGCCAGCAGGCGGTTCACCGCCAGCATGGTCGCTTCGTCGAGGCGGCCGATCACGCCGCCGATCTTGTCCCGCGCCACGATCTGCGGTCGGTGAACCATCACCTGCGACGCCTGGTGCAGCCCGTTCGCCTCGCTCGGTTCCAACGTCACGCGTAGCAGCGGCAGATCCAGCAACGTGCCGGTCAGCGGCAGCACGATCACCGTGGCTGTGGTGGCGAATTGGTCGGCCTGGATCACCAGCGCCGGCCGCGGCTTGCCCGAGTCGCCCTGCAAGGCGACCGTCACCAGGTCCCCGCGCTGCATCAGTCAGGGAGATCGGCGAGAGCCTCGGCCTGCGCCTGGTCCCAGAACGCCATCTCCGCCCGTCCTTCCGACGTGGTCTCCCAATCGGAGAGCGCCTGGCACTGGCGTGACAATTCGTCGGCGAAGCCAGGGGCACGCGTGTCCGGCACCCAGATCTGCACCAGACGCATCCCACGCGCGCGCATCCGATCGCGGCTCTCGCGCACTCGCTGGGCTGTGTTCCTCTTGGTAAAGCTCATGGCTGTTTCATGTAACAAGGTCTGCTAGTTTTGCAAGGTGCAGTCAGCCAGGGCGCCACCAGAGCATCCCAACGGCAGGAGAGGCCACCAAAACGTCCCGGGCGACGCCGGCGCGGCTGGTGCGGGAAAGGGGAGGGAAGGCAACCGTCAAGCAGCTTACCGGACGATGGCCTCTCGTCGGGGCGGCATAACGCGCAGTTATGGTAAGTTGCGCTGACGGCAGCCGCCGCCCGACCGGCCTCAAGCCCCGGATGCGCCCGCAATCTCGGGGCACGATTCAAGGAGTCAAAAATTGCACGTTCCAAAAGCTGGCCTATTGCACCGGAAACTGCGGCTCACCAGCTTGTGGATATTCGCACTTTGAAAGGACCTGACGGGCATGTTCGCGCCGAACCGTAGGTCTTGGGAGCGCCCGTTATGGAAGCGGCATTCAGTCCGCGCAGTTGCCGGATCGAGCAAGTCGGTCGTGCCCGCAACGGGCAGCCTCGATGGTGGTGCCCCGTGCATGGCGGGAACGCCACCGGCCGTAACGGGACGCGGCTGGAAGCCTGCGACAGCGTTTCTCTCGATGCGGCCCTTGAAGACCGGCTGGATCTCGACCCTGCCGAATATGCCGGCGGCGTCGCCATATGGGCGGCCCTTGAGCCGATTTTCGATACGACTGGCAGAGCGCCGGAATCAGGCATTCATGTTCATGCCCGGCAAGTCGCAGGCCCGGGGAAGCAGATCGACGGAACCTATCCTGCTGTGGCGGTGCTTTGTGGCGGCGACCTGTTCGGCGCGCGACCGCTGCTGGTGACCCGTCAGGCCGCCGTCAGCTATTACTTCAGCCGGTTTATGGACCGCCAGGTCAAGCATCTGGCCTGCACCCATTGCGCCGAGGTTCATCTCGACGCAGGACGGTTCGCCATCCATCCCCACCGGAAACACCTGTGCCAGGCCTGCGGCCGGCTCTTTCACGACCATGAAAGGGCCGTGTCCAATCCGGTCGCCTTCATTCGCGAGGCCCTGGGCGACCTGGATTCCGGTCGGAAACCCGTCAGAGCGGGCGAAAGCCTCGACATCCGGCAATCTGATTATCCCGGCGGGATGCAGATTTGGGCGTCGAACCCGGCCATCCTGTGGACCGCCCCGAGGCCGGAACAGAAAGGCATCCACGTTCACCTGTTCAATGACCAGCGTGGCCCGCCCGTGGTGGACGAAACGTTCGACCGGGTGCGTATCGACGGTGTCGATCTCGATGACGGGATGGTCCGCCATCTCATGGCGCAACAGGCCCTGCCCGAACTGTCCGGCAAGATCGAAAGCCTGACCTGCCCTCATTGCGGCGATGCTCATTTCGACGAGGGCGAGATAGCGTTCGAGCCGCACGGGGATCACACCTGCGAACAGTGCGGCGGCGCGTTCCGCGCGCCGGGCCGGCGTCGTCTTTCGGTCAGCAACCCCCTGCTCTCGACGCTGGAGCGCCTGCACCGCACCGCGCCCCACCTTAACCTTGTCGAGGCTGGCTGATGAAAGGATATATTTACATCACCTCAAGCGGGACCGATCCCTCGCTGCGGGGCAATCTGAACGATCCCCTGTTTACTAAAGTGCCCACCCTGGGCGCGTGCATGCCCAATATCCGGCGGTTCGTGACGAAGGGGGACTGGATTTTCGTCATCAGCGGCAAAGTGGTAGGGGTTGAGCAATATGTGGTCGGCGGCCTCCAGGTTGAGGAGAAAATCGACGCGCTGGCCGCCTATGACCGTTTCCCCGACAACAGATTGACGATGGGGGCCGGGGGCCTGGTCCTGGGCAACGTGATCGTCCAACCCGATGGCACGCAGCACCCGCTCGACAGCCATCCGGCCGAGACGTTTCAGAATCGGGTAAAAAACTTTGTGGTGGGGGGCAATGCGATTGCGCTCTCCACGCTGCGGGAAGTCGAGCTGGGCCGGCAGCAGACGCTTGGCAAGCTCGGCGACATCCTGGGACGGCGGCGCGGTGCCAATCGCGTCATCGACGCCATGGGGCGCATGTCGAAGCTGGAGGAACCGCAAGTAGCGCAGATGCTGGACTGGCTATCGGGAATCAAAGCGGCTACCTGAGAAACATGGACGGAGTGACGAACCTCCTTCGGTCACTCGCCCTTACGGCCGGCGAGATCGCCAGTGCCTCCCGGCTTCCGGTCGAGCGGGTCCGCGCTATCATGGAGGGCGCGCCTGCAAGCCTGTCCGAACTTCGCGCCCTGTCGCAGGGTCTGCGGGTGCCCCTGCGGTCCTTTGCCGCCGGGCAGCTCACCTCGGGCAAACAGAACGAATTGGGGCTGCTGTTCCGGGGCGCCGCTGCCGGAGGCCGTCTCGATCAGCGCACCACCATCGAATTTGTCGCGGGCTTCGTGGAGGCGGCCCTCCAGGTGCTTCCCGTCCGGACGCACCCGCCCGAATGGATGCAGGGATTGGAGCCGGCCGCGCAGACATATGTCGAGGCGCAGCGGCTGGCTGCCCGTTTCCGGACCCTCTTCTTCCCGCAACGTCTGGAAGATTCTGTTCTGGACCTGCCACAGGTGCTCAGCAACGACGCCGGCATCATCCTCGGGACGTTGCGCATGTCGCGCTACGAAGGGGCGTCCATCGTTATCGGCGGTTACTGCTTCATTTTTGTGTCGCCGCGCTTCCTCGCCCGCATGCTGTTCACCGTGGCGCACGAACTGGGTCACATCCTCGCCCACCATCAGCAGGGAAAGGGCGCGGTGTTCGACGGTGCCAAGCGGATCGGCGCATGGCGTCAGCGCACGCGCGAAGAACAATTTGCCGATGGGTTCGCATCCGCTTTGCTGATGCCTGAACGGGGTGTCGCCCTCGCCCTGAAAGCCATCCGCGAGGCACTGAACGTCACGTCCGCCAATGTCGGCGATATTCAGATCCTCTATCTCGCGCGCTTCTTCGGAGTGAGCTTCGACGTGGCGGCCCGGCGATGCGAGCAGTTGGAGCTTATGCCGGCTGGGGGCGCGTTCTCGTTAAGCGATGCCCTGCGCAAGGACTACGGCAACCCGGAGAAACGGGCGGAGCAGTTGGGATTGCCGCCCCGGCCGGCAATCACCATCCCCCGGATTTCCGACAACCTGTTGCAGCCCCTCGTCCGCAAGATCGCGGCCGATGAGGTTTCCATCGGCTGGGCTGCCGAACGGTTCGGCCTGTCGATTGATGACATCTATGAAGCCAATGCCAGGCCGACCCGTGAACGTCATCATTGACGCGTGCTCCATTATTCCTACTGCGTCACTCAATCTGCTGGACAGTTCTCTGCGGCCTACGACCGCAGCAGGGGCAGCGCGGGAGGACGCGAACGAGTGTTCGCGCGAGGCGGACACGCAGCGTGGCAATCGAATTCGGTAT
>Ga0335072_10014821_pt1 | contig 11074 bp, 10 predicted proteins | sample Lox_Sample_21_FD_206725 | JGI IMG/M metagenome (GOLD analysis project Ga0335072, IMG submission 206725) | Soil microbial communities from Loxahatchee National Wildlife Refuge, Florida, United States - Lox_Sample_2.1 | ecosystem: Environmental > Terrestrial > Soil > Wetlands | place: USA... | reverse complement strand
CGACTGGACGGTGTACATCCCACTGCCGTCAGCCTGAAAGGCGATCACTTTCCGATCGGGACAGGCGACGGCAGCGCCAGTCGCACATGGGAGCCCTTGGCCGATCGCACCCCCGGTCAGCGCGAGATAGGTATGGGCGGTCGCTCCTGCAGAGGCGGCAAAGAACGGCATACCGGTCGTCGCCGCCTCGTCCATCAGGATGCAGCCTTCAGGCATCAACTCGGCGATGACCGGACCGATGGTCGCGGGAGTGAGCGCGCCCGTCGGCATCGGTGGGCGCTTGAGCGTAGGTTCCGGGGACGCGGCATTACGAGGCGCGTCCAACGCGTCGGCAAGTGCTTCGAGTGCGGCGGGGACATCTTCAAGGGGTGTCGCCAGAGTCGTACTGGCCACACCTTCGGGAATCAATGAACTAGGAACATTGGGATAGCCGAAGAACGCGACCGGCGAGGGTGCGCCGGCAATTACGGCGGCACTGACCTTGCCAAGCGCTTCCAGGGCCTGTTCAGGAAAATACGGCAGCTTTTCGACGAGCGGGAGGCCGCCGCCACGTTCGAGGCGCGAAGGAAAGGTCTCGCAGATCAGGCGGCATCCGGTTTTTGCCGCGATGCGGCCGGCGGCTTTGAGTCCACGTGCGCGTAGCGCCATCCCGCCGATGAAGAGCGCGGCTTTACCCTGATACTTGCGCATCAGATCGGCGGAACGGCCGATGGCGTCGGCGCTAACTGCTGGCGGAACGGCGGGCTTGATCAGTGGCGCGGGACCTTCTGCCGGATTCCACTGGCAGTCGGACGGGACGATTAGCGTAGCGACTTGGCCGGGCTCATGGCCAGCGGCTGCGACCGCTTCAGCGGTATCGCGACCGACATCAGTGGCCGAGACGGATTTGCGCACCCAATGTGAGACTGGCCGGGCAAGCGAAGCAATATCGGCAGTCAGCGGCGCATCGGACGCGAGATGCCAAGTCGCGTGGTCGCCGATTACGTTGACGATCGGGGAGCGCGCGCGGCGGGCATTGTGAAGGTTCGCAATACCGTTAGCGAAGCCGGGGCCGAGATGGGTCAGGGTCAGGGCGGGCCGGCCGGTCATCCGGCCATAACCGTCAGCGGCGCCGGTGCATACGCCCTCAAAGAGTCCCAATACGGCACGCATGCCGGGCACGGCGTCGAGAGCCGCCACAAGCGGCATCTCGGTGGTGCCGGGATTCGCGAAACATACGTCGATACCGGCGGCTAGCGCGGTACGAATCAGGCTTTCGGCTCCATTGGTCGGCATTGATCAAACCTTAGTGCAGAAAATTATTCGAAGGCGGGTTGCGGCCTGCCCCGTGCATTTATCAGTGCGCCACCGCGATACCAAAAAAATCGGGCTGTGACTTCAAGATTCTTTGACAGCTTTTTCGACAGCGCTCCATTCGACCAGCGGGCTAAGCCGCCGTTTGGAAACGATGCCCGAGGCGACAGCGCCGCTGAACGGTCCGAAGGTCAGTGCATGGTCCTGAATGTCGAGAATCAGAACGATTTTAGCTTCCTCGTTGGAGGCCCACGGTCCGGCTTTGAGCGTAACGCCAGGAGGAAAGCCCTTGGTGAGCGCGCCGTTGATCAGATCGAAACCGCGCTTGAAATCTTCCTTGCTGGAGACGTTGAAATAGATCTCGTCGAGATAAAGCGGCATGACTCGTTCCTCCCGATTAAATTTTGGAGGGATGCATACTCCCTCATTTTCAAGTGTAGCGATTTGCTCTTATACACTTTATCGCGGATGGTCGGTTAACGCGTATCGGACTCCGTAAGATCAAGCGAAAGCGGGAATCACCTCACGTCCGAACAGTTCAAGCGTCGCGGGCGGTCCGAAATCGCCAAAAAGAATAGTGAAGAAGGTGATGCCCATTTTCACGCGCTCACGTAACTGATCGACGATTTGGTCTGGTGTGCCCTTAATGCCGGTAGTCGAGAAGGGACGCATCCGCGAGGCGACCTTCCATTTCTCTTCAACTTCGGCCTCATTAGCGCCGATACAGACGAGAAGCTGCTCTGAGACGTTGATCGAGTTGAGGTCGCGCCCGACGGTCTTGCAGTGATCTTTCAGCACATTGAACTTGTGGTTGAAGTCCTTGTAGCCCGCTGGAATGTTCCAGCGGTCGGCATATTTGGCGACGATTTTGAGCATCACCTGTTCGCCGCTGCCGCCAATCGTGATCGGTGGATGGGGCTGCTGGATCGGCTTGGGCGAATTGAGCGCCTCGTTGAGCTGATAATAGCGGCCTTTGAAGTTCGCTCGCTTTTCCGTGAACATCAGTTTCATGATTTGCAATCCCTCTTCGAGTTGGCGCAAACGCGTGCCGGTCGAGGGGAATTCGTAACCGTAGCCGCGATATTCTTCTTCCATCCAGCCTGCGCCAAGACCGATTTCGAGCCGGCCGTTGCTGATGTGATCGATCGTCGTAAGCGATTTGGTCAGCAGCGCAGGATTGCGAAACGAGTTGCAGAGCACCAATGCGCCGATGCGGATTTTATCGGTGGCGGCGGCGAGGCCGCTGAGCAGCGCGAGACATTCGTGATGATCAACTTCGGGCGCGCGCATCGTCCAGAAGTGGTCGACCAACCATAGCGAATGATAGCCCAGCCGCTCGATATGATTAGCGCGGTCGAGCAACGCTTTGAAAGACATTCCGGCCTGGGGTGAGAAGACACCAAATTCGACTTTCGCGCTCATGGGGATAAAGCTCCGTCAGCCTGCGATCATGATGATCTTACTAGGTCCCTAATCGGACAGGATGTGTTTCGCATGGGTTCGGCGCACGGGTCAATCTCACCACAACAAAAAGAGAGCGCCTCAAAGCAGTGCGGAATAGCTCAAGCGGCTTGCTGCGGAGGACCACTATCGGGAGTGGGCGTGCGACGGCGCAAGGGAAAAATAAGGACCCAAGCTAATGCCCAGGCACCAAATGCGAGGCCGAGCAGTATCCACAGACCGGGCGAACGGCCGCGCCGGTGGGCAATGATGACAGTGATAGGGGCGAGCGAAAGATCGACGATGAGCGAGGTCATCGCGGTCGTCAGCGGCGGCAACCGGTAGCGCATCAGGACGAAGCCTGAAGTGACACTTAAGATGAGCGCGACGAGCGGCATCGGTTTGCGTCCGCTATGACCCTATATATAGTTGAGTGAAATGGCACGACGTGAAGCCGAAAATCTGATTGGCCGATTACGGCAAATGAGTGAAGAAGGGGCAGCAAGCTTCTTCAGTGAACTGATGGCAAACGAAACCTTGCGCAAACGGCTGGGAAAAGCTGGCGAACAATTTTTCAACAACAAGCAGAGTTTCGACCGCAATGTCGAGACCGTGCTGGATTTCGTCAATATCCCCTCGAAACGCGACGTGCGTGAGTTAAAAGCGCGCCTCGACCATCTTAACAGTCAAATCGTGAATCTGAGCATGAAGATCGACCGTATGCTGGCGGCAGAATCGTCAGAAGTAGCGACGGTCAAGCCGAAGCGTCAGCGCAAGCCAAAGACGATTGTACCTGAATAGCCGCCCTGCCCTGTTCCATCAGTTGTTTCCGCTCATCATCTATCCGCTCACGACCTAGAGAGCTCTGCGGGCGCCCGGAGATGGCGGGCGATCGTGGCAAGGTCAGCGAGAGTGCGCGGCTCAAAGCCGAGATCAGGCGCGAAGAGAATCGGCGAGTGCTTCGCCAGGCTCATACGGAGATTATCGAGGGCAGTAGCCTCCCGCCGTTTCAGCGCAGCGAAATCTGCCAGATTGCGCCTGAGCTTGCGCAGAAGTGGTGGCGGCAGGTCCGCGCCATCGAGATCCGATTCGTGCGGAAGCGCGGTGGTGATGCGATTGACGACGATCGCAGCCGGATGCAAATCGAGGGCGGTAAGCGAGGCAATGAACTCTTGAGTGTGTGCGACTCGTTCAGGCTCAGCGACCGTGACCACGACGATCGCACTGGTCTCGGCGCGTATAAGGGCCTGCGCGGCCGCGGCACGTTCGGCGAAACCCGCATACATGCCATCAAAGTTGCGCACGAAGCTTTGCACGTCGGTCAACAGGTTCAAGCCGGTGATGCGATCGAAAGCGCCGAGAACCATCCGGGCCGCGAGATCAAGCACCGAGAAGGCAGTGCGAAAAGGGCTCCTTTCAGAATCTGAGGAATGCGCCCGGCCTCGCGGCCTGAGCAAAGTCACAGCGCGTGATCCAAGCAACTCGAGCATTCGGCGTGGCGCGTCGAGGAAATCCAGCGCCTGAAGGGCCGGTGGAGTGTCAATAACGACGACACGCGATGACGGCTGCGAAGGATCGGCAGGATCGCGTGTCAATTCAAGGAGCTGTTCCATCGCCATATAGTCGGCGACTCCTGACAGTGCACCAGCCAGGCTCCGATAGATACGGTCGGTGAGAATCGCGCTGCGGGCCGCCGGACTGGGGGCGTAGCGTTCGATGAGCCGGTCGAAGACCTGACGTGGATCGACGCGCATCGCATGTAGGCGGCCGCCACGGCGTGCGCCAAGACCATGCAGATCGACGGATTGCAGCGACGGGCTGGCAGTGTCGAGGCCGAGGGCATCAAGTAGACGCGGCGCCGGATCAACGGTCATGAGCGAGGTCGCGTGGCCGTCGAGGGCGGCGCGCAGGCCGAGCGCCGCGCTGATGGTGGTCTTGCCAACACCACCCGGGCCGAGGCAGAGGAGCAGCCGGTGATGGTCGAGCGCGAACGCGGGCTTCAATGATCGAGTCCCAGCGCTGGGGCGATTGTAAGGCTCAAGCGTTCAAGCGCGACAGAGTTCAGCCCTTCGGCGAAGATCAGCGGGAGCTCGATTATGGGGACGCCAGCGCGGTCGAGTTCGCGCCGGGCGCGTGAAGCGCCATGCGCGAGGTCGCGGCGGCGACGGGCTAATGTCGCGTGCTCAGGTATGGCCTCGACCTTCATCATCTCAGCGACGGTAAAAAGCGCGGCAGGAACGCAGTTGATCGCGGCGGTGACCGCCGTAATCCCGCCTTCGGATCGCATCGTGGAGACGGCAGCGAGCGCCTCTCGCAGGGCCAATTCGGCGGGCGTGAGCATGAGTAGAACACCGAAGCGGTTGCCGTCGCAGATAAATTGATCGACCGCGTGCGCTAAGCGATTCAAGGTCCCGGTCGGCGCCAATTGCTTGAGTGAGCGGGCAACCGCGAGCAATTCGAGGGCATGGCCGGTAGCGGGCGCGTCGATGACGACGAAGCGATCTTCGAGGGCGGCCTGACCAGCGAGGAGACGCAATCGCTCGAGCATCAGGAAGGCTTCGAGGCCGGGCAACGCAGCGGTGACGTAGCCGAAGGTGCGACTTTTGAGCATCCGGCGCGAGATCGCCGCGAGTGGCACGGTTCGGGTTATAAAAGCCTCAAGCTCCGCGCGCGGGCTGAGGGTCATGGCGGTCAAATCAGCGGATAGTTCGTCCCGTGGCGGCGTTGTCTCGGCGCCGTCAGAAGCCAGACCGAGCAATCGTGCCGCCGACTGGCGTTGTTCGAGATCTACCAGCAGAACCGGCCGATGGCGGACGAGTGCCAAGGCCGTAGCGGCGGCGGCGGTACTCTTGCCCGTCCCACCCTTGCCGGTGATGAAGATTAAGCGTGGTGGCGGCATCGCATTCGTGCGGTATTGTAGCCACCTAACGTGGTGGCATCATGCGCAAGAGCTGATACGAGATTTGAATCAAGTGATCAATCACGATTCGCCAGGGAATGAGGACATTGCACCGCCGCCGGCGATGGCGACGATCACGCTCATGATCCCGCCGGCGCGAATTGCGCTATTCAAGGCAATAATCGAATCCTACGATAATTTGGCGACGCTCCGCACCGACGACCCGCAGACGCATCGGCTGAAACTGTACTTCGCACCTGAGTCTACGACAGAAGTCGAGGCCTTGATTGACGCGTTAGAGACGACGTTCGAGTTGCGCCACATCATTTGAATCATTTGGTGACCGAATCTTATCGACGCTACTTGTTCTTTACGTTTATGACATGATCCTTGCCTTCCCAGGAGCCATCGGGATGGCGGAAGGTAAAACGCAGAGGGGCGCGGGCGTCTTCGGGAACACGCACATCAACAAAATAGAGATTGCCGGCTATCAGCTCTGCGCGGGTGTCGTTCACAGTACGCCATTCGTCCAGCGTCCAATGCAGGAAAAAAGGCTGGAGACTCTGAATCCTTACGCATGAGCCGGGCTTGGCCATGTCGATCTGCCGATTTCTCTTCCAGACCTCAAGGTCTGTGCGGCCGCGGCCGTTGAAGTAGCGATCCGAGACTTCAGGGATCTGGTCGAAGATTTGGCCATCGTTGATCGAGCGGAGCAGGCGGACATACTCGGCATGGGCCCACATCAGCGGCATCGCGGCGCCGGTCGGCTTTCCATAATAGAGGCGCAGATGGGGAATATCAGGGGCGTCCCAAACCTGCTCAGGGAGCAGCTTGGTGGGCGTGGCGAAATTCTCCATCGCACGGAGATAGTCCTGGGCGTTGCGGCCAACGGCGAGTTCATAATGGCCGCGTTCACCAATCAATAACGGCCACGGGCGCCCGGTGCCCCAGCTAACGAAGGGACCACCATCGTCGCGCTGGCCATAGCCATCGTGATTGTAACGCTTCCAGCACGGTCCAGCCGGGAACTCGGTCTTGAGCACCTGATCGATGACGTGCACGGTATCTTCGATAATCGGATCGCCGGGGCGCCGGATACCGTGACGCACCAACTCAAGGAAGCCGCCGTCGACAACGGTGTTTGCAGGATATTGCCATTGGGCGCCCGGCTGAGAATTACGAATCGGAAGCAGCTTATGCTCGAGTTCTTCGTCCGGAACCGGGTTAGTAAGGTCTTCCGGATTAATCCGAATGTAATGGCGGCTGATGCCGGGAACGAGCGTACCTTGCGTAGTGACTGTCCAGGCTTCGATGTGAGATTCCAGAAAATCGGCGTAGTCGGTCAGGTAACGCGAGGCCGATTCGTCGCCGCGCTGATGGGCGAAGGCGGCCGCACAAATCAGCGCAGCGATATTGCTCGCGAGCGTAGAGGGCGAGTATCCACTGTTTTCCTCCCAGCGCTCCTGAGGGGTGGCCGGTCCGTGCGCTATGATATAGCGCGCGGCTCCACGCACCATCGGATAAGGATCGAAATCAGCGAGAGCGCCAGCCTGGGCTAAACGCCATGCGAGCATGATCGGGAAGGCAACCTCGTCAAGCTGGATGCCCTGCCAATAAGGCTCTCCGTTGACCCAGAAATTCTGGGCGAAGCCGCCGTCTGAGCGTTGGGAACAGGCGAGATAGATTAGCGCGCGCAGGGGTGTGACGGTGTCGCCGACTGCGAGCAGACCGGTTGCGCTGTTGACCATGTCGCGGGTCCAGACCAGATGATAGCCGCCGACGTCATCGTCACTGCGCACCTCACCCCAGGGGATGCTTAGCGAGGCGATCAAAGCGCCAGGATAGCTCTTGTCTTCGTGGGCCATCAGCAGTTCGCGGCTGCGCCTATAAAGCTTGCCGCCGTCGCCTGTCAGATGTTCGAGCGGATGGAGGCGGCGGCAGGCGCGCGACCATTGATCAAGGAAGCGGTCGCGATGCTCGACGAACGGGAGGCCGATTGACTGAAAGAGCGTGGTGACCGCGCGATGGAGGGTGCGTCCAAAGCCGAGGCCGAGGGTAAAATGGAAATCCTCCTTGAGATCGATTTCGCCCATCATCGCAACGTTGCCGTCTTCAGCCGAGGCAAACTGGAAATCCATCTTGAAGTCGGAGGCCAGATCCTGCCATCCGTCGGTCGTGCCGACATAGCCGCACGAACGTTTGAGGAAGGGAACAGTGGCGGCCATTGCTAGCCAAACGTCGTCCTTATGGGCGACAAGGAACTCTCGCCCTTCCATATCCGCGACATACGCGTTGTTGTGCCATCCGCCGATCTCCAGATGCGGTGCGATTAGCGCATAGACGTGAAGCCGCTTGAGGAAATCGGGGTCGCCCTCAAGCCAAGTGTCTATCAAGAGGCAGGCCAGGTGAGGATCGGTAATGACTTCGGCGATCAGCTTGTAACGGCCCTCGGGATCGTAATTGGTGATGCGCACGCCGAGGCCGTGTTCACCAAGGTATTCAATTGAGGTGTTCAGATGGCGATGAGCGTCATGAAAAAAGGTCTCGCCGTCACTGACGAGGAACTGGAGGTCGCGCACCTGTGGACGATCAAGCGTCGGGAAATAGATTTCGCTGAGGACGCCGCGCGAGACCGTAAACCAGACGTGGCTCGGGGTGGAATAGGAAGTGCCGATGATGTCCTTGGCGCTGTGGGTCCAACGCGGCTCGATGCCGGGACCGCCGAACGCTTTGGGCGAATCGAGAAGCTTGGCCATGGATGAAGCCTTCCGCCGCGGGCCTAGTGGACAGCTACGCGGGCGTTACAGTGTTGGAGTGTCCTCGGCCATATCAGTAGCCGTTGCGGGGGGCTGGCGGAAGAAGTACGAGACCGCGATGCTTAAGCCGTAGAGCAAGAGCAAAGGAATCGCGAGCAGGAAAGGCGAAATCATATCCGGCGGCGTAAGAGCGACAGCAACTACAAAAATCGCGAGAAAAGCATACCGAAAATAGGCCAGCATCATCCGGTAGTCGAGCACGCCGAGCCGCGTCAGGAAGAAGGCGAAGATCGGCATCTCGAAAGTAATGGCGAAGGCCAATAATAGTTTGGCGGAAAAGGCGAGGTATTCGCTGATGCGCAGGGTCGGCGTCACGCCGATATTGACGTACTGCCGGAGAAAGAAGGCATAGCCGATTTTGAAAACAACTGCCCAGCAAAAATAGCCGCCGCTAATGAAGAAGATCGTCGCGAAGATCACGAAAGGCCCCGCCAGCCGGCGTTCGGATTCGTAGAGGCCAGGCGCGATGAACTTCCAGATTTCGAGAAAGACCACCGGGCTGGCGATGAACAGCCCAGCCATGAGTGCGACCTTCATCTTGGTAAAGAAAGCTTCGCCCACACCGGTCCCGATGAGCATCGCCTTGCCTTCGAGTCCCGCTGATCGAAAAGCCTCGTGCAGGGGCCATGTGAGCAGATGAAATAGGTGATCGGCAGCGAAAAAGGCGATGATGAAGCCGACGAAGATCGCGATTACACAACGAATCAGCCTTGTGCGGAGTTCGCGCAGATGGTCCAGCAGCGGCATCGCGGCTGCCGAGCCGGTATCTGAAGCTTCGCCTGAAAGGTTAGGGTCGCTGCTGGCCAAATCGGTTGATAGGGCCTACTTTTGCGTTTCGCGGCCAGCGAGCGCCGCAGCACCATTGCCAGAAGCGGCTGGGTTTTCGGGAGCATCGGCTGTGGCTGAGGTTGTTGGATCGGCTATGGCAGGCAAGACCGTCATGGCAGGCCGAGCAATCGGCGTGCGGACTGGCGGTACGTACGGTTCGTCGAGCGCGGAAGTGAGTTCGCGCACGACCGTGTTGCTGGCAAGGCGTAATTCACGCAGCACTTTACCGGCTGTCCGCATTGCCTCGGGCAGTTTTTCGGGCGGTATTACGATGACCGCGATCAGCACAACTAGGAGAAGCTCGAAAATGACCAGATCCTCCGCAGATTATGATGGCAAACCGATGCCATCTACACCGCCGAACCGACTATGATGATCCTTACATTTATCACAGACGCTCTCCAAGGTGTGGCAACATGAACCGGACTGCGCTCATCGCCGATCGCCGATATTTAAAACATTTTGCCGGCCGGTATCATCCGGAGCGTCCAGAGCGCGTTGAGGCGCTCATCGAGATGGCCGAGGGGCTGACGCGCGACCGCTTCAAACTCTACGCTCCCCGCGCCGCTACGCTAGAGGAACTCGCGCTGTGCCATCGGCCGGAATATGTCGAGACGGTCGAACGGACAGCTGCCATGGAGCGTTACGACTTCGATCCTGACACGCATACCTGCAGCGATACGTGGATGACGGCCGCACTCGCTTCTGGCGGCGTGCTGACGGCAACGGAGGCGGTTATCGACGGCGAGGCGGACAATGCCTTCGCAGTAGTGCGCCCGCCCGGTCATCACGCGCTGCCCGGCCGGGCGATGGGTTTCTGCTTTTTCAATAACGTCGCGATAGGGGCCAAGTGGCTGATCGAACGCCGCGGGCTAAGCCGAGTGCTGATTCTTGATTGGGACGTACATCACGGCAACGGCACACAGGAGATGTTCTATTCCTCGCCCAATGTTCTCTACATGTCGACGCACCAGTCGCCCTTCTATCCTGGTACGGGCCACCTCGAAGAAACGGGGACCGGCGCGGGGCATGGTCACACGGTCAACCTGCCGCTACCGGCAATGTTCGGCGACGCCGAATATCTCTATGGCTTCGACCATCTGCTGATACCCATCGCACGCGAGTTCAACCCCGAATTCGTGCTGATCTCTGCTGGTTTCGACAGCCATTACCGGGATCCGCTGGGCTCAATGCGGGTGACCGAAGCCGGGTTCGCGGCAATGACCCAACGGCTCAAGCGGCTGGCCAACGAATGCTGCGGAGGTAAATTGGTCGCCGTTCTCGAAGGCGGCTATGACCTGAAAGCGCTCGCCGATTCGGGACGGGCGGTGATCGAGGAGCTTGGCCGCGACGCCGACGAGCGTATCATCAAGCAAGAAGGTCCGAATCGGGTCGCACCGATTATTCAACGCGCACTCTATTTCCGCGATCAGTTTTGCCACAACCTCTAAGCAATTCGCGCAAAGCCTCTGAGACAATCCCGCGTTACCGGTTGGTTGCGCGGCAGCTCCTGCCGGAAGCCGAAGATAGCAATTTTGCGCTTAGCGCTGATCGCGTTTCCGTCGGAAGTGCTCCCGACAATGATCTGCGCATAGCCGACTCAAGCGTATCGCGACGGCATGCGCTGCTTGAGCGCACCACGGACGGGTACCGCCTAAGCGATCGCACTTCGACTAATGGAACCTACGTCAACGGACGTCGGATAAGTGCGGCGGTCATCCTTCGCGAGGGCGACGAAGTACGATTTGGCGGGCGGAGTTACCAGCTGGTGCGCGACGCGCACCAGCTGGTAACTCCG
>Ga0335072_10014820_pt1 | contig 11074 bp, 4 predicted proteins | sample Lox_Sample_21_FD_206725 | JGI IMG/M metagenome (GOLD analysis project Ga0335072, IMG submission 206725) | Soil microbial communities from Loxahatchee National Wildlife Refuge, Florida, United States - Lox_Sample_2.1 | ecosystem: Environmental > Terrestrial > Soil > Wetlands | place: USA: Florida... | reverse complement strand
TTCCGTCACGCGCCCCCGCCAGAAGCTTCGGGACGTCAAACGTCGATCCTGGAATTGTGGCGGTGCTCCCCCGGAGGGGACAGAATGGACCGGGCGGTGGTGCTGGGGGGAGCGGTGTGCCGCAACCGCCGGCTCCGTCACCTCCTCCCGGAGCACCGCCAGCACCACACGGACCCGGCCCGTTACCCGGAGGCCCCGGGTTCGTGACTGGCGGGGGAGGCGGCATCGGACCGTGCCAATCGAAGTGCATCAGCCCGTACAGGTGTCCCGGATGCGCTGGGTCGGCGTCCGGCGCGATCTGTGTGGCGTTCGACGAGACCGCGCCCGTACCGTAGGGCACCATCTGCCCATGCGTGGGGTCGAGCGTCATCAGCACCATGTCCGTTCCCGGCGGGGTGTTCAGCGTGTTGGGAAAATAAACTGCCACTGGCTGATTTGTGGTGGCGTTGGCCGGCTGAAAAGCTACGATGAAGGCCCGGATCATGGTAGGGACATTTGGCTTCAGATCCGGCAACCGGTCCACCGGCACCTGCACGGCCGCGAGAGGAAACGGGTTCGGCTGGGTGCCGTCCGGCGCAGTAAAGATCGTGCCTGCGTACACCGTCACGGATAGCCCCGGAATCGAGGTGAAGGAATAACTCTGATTAGCCGCGGCGTTTTGCGTCACATCGAACGTCTCCACGTTGTCGATGCGCGGCAGATGCACCAGCACCGGAGACGCAGTCACCTGGGCGGATACCAGTGTGTACATGATATTGACGCCCGCATAAGTGCCAGGAGGCGATGTGGCAGTCACGCCGTTGAATCCCACCAACTGCGGTCCGACACAAGCCGGGGGCAGATTCATCAAGGCGAAGTTGCCGGCTGCATCGGAAACCGCGCTGCCGGAACATCCGGTCGTATTGCCGTTTCCGTCTCTGCCGAGCATGCTCACTGTCACGCCGGCCAACGGGGTTTCCTGCGCGTTCGCAACCACTGTGCGCCCGATGAAGGATGTCGTTGGGGTAACGATGGCCAGCGACACCGGCGCGGATTCCGACATCGGAATACCTTCGACCGTGGCAGATGCTGTGATCGAGAGGCTCGCTGGGGCGACCGGCTGGTTGACGGGGGCCGTCAGAGTCAGAACTGAGGCCTGGCCGGCCGCAACCGACGGCGGAGCGAAACTGGCCGTGACGCCGGTCGGGAGTCCGGTAACACTGAGGGCGGCAGGCTGATTAAACCCGTCCGTGCTGTTCAATTGAACGGAATAAGCTACGCTCTGACCCTGAATCAGGTTCGCCGAGGATGGTGATGCCACAAGGCTGAACGTGTTCGCGGGAGTCACCGTGAACGAGGAATTCGTGCTGACCGCGGCTAAGCTATTGATCAGCGTTATGGGACCCGAAGCAGTGCCGGCCACAACCGCAAATGTCAGCGAGCCGGCGGACAGACCGGAAAGCGGCTGGGCAATGATTCCGCCCCCAAGCTTCGGCATGGAAATCTTAGGTGCAGACCCGAAATTGGCGCCGGTGACGGTTACCAAAGCTCCGATCGGCCCTGAGGCCGGACTAAAGCCGGTAATCGTGGGCGGTTCGGGACAGCCCAGGTTTAGTGCCGCGTCGATATCTATCTGGATGTCCTGGGCGTTTACAATGCCGTCCCCGTTCAGATCGTTGACCGCGCTGGCAATTCCCAGGGCTTGGTTGACGACCGTTTGAACGTCGGCGACGGTCGTGCTGCCGAAGTGATTGACGTCGCAAGGAGTGAATGTCGTCTGGCCGCGGCAAGGTACTATCAGTATTGCAACGAGTAGTAAGAAAAGACTTTTCCATACCATCGTCATGGATGCGCGAGTCCGCTCCTCTTCCGGTCGCTTGCCAAATCAAACATTTAGGCAAATGCTTCGAGCCAGGATTTCGGCTCGGTTCCGCGATGCTCTCTGAATTCGTGAGTGCCTCCTAGATTACACCAACTCCGATTGTCCGATCTAAATTTTTCGCTGTCGCATCAGCCAGCTACTTATTAGGAGCCCCGGAAACATACGATCAGGGAAGTGCCTTTAGGGAATTGACCCTAAGAGAGATAGGAGTCGCCGGCTTGCTCAGACGGTTTGAGAAGATCGCAAGATGAGGGACGTGGTCTACCACTCGGTTAGGGAGGTTTTTGAGACGAATGCGCGCCCTACAACACCCTGTTAGTCCGTGGCACTTTTTCGAACTCGCTCCGCCGCCGTCTACGGCATCGAAGCGCACGTGATCGACGTGGAAGTCGACATGTACAACGGCTCGGCGCGCGATTTCGTGACAGTCGGCATGCCGGACACAGCCGTGCGCGAGAGCCGCGAGCGCATCAAATCGGCGCTCCTCAATTCCGGGTTTGGCTATCCCAATAAGGCGGTGACCATCAACCTGGCGCCGGCGAATGTGCGCAAGGAGGGTGTGGGATTCGATCTGCCGATGGCGATCGGAATACTGGGCGCGATGGGGATGACCAAACCGGCTGACCAACACCTCTTCGTGGGAGAGTTGTCGCTCGACGGGACGCTGCGGCCGGTTCGCGGGGTCCTCTCCATAGCAGCCTGCGCCAGACAGCGCGGCATCGCGAATGTGATCGTGCCGGTGGATAATGCGGCCGAGGCGGGCGTTACCGAGGGTATCCAGGTATTCGGAATGCGGCATCTTGCCGAGGTGGTGGCTTTTTTGCGCGCGCCGGAGCAATTCCAGGCATTTGTTCCGGCAGTGCCGCCAGGTCAGCCGGCGGACACCACGGTCCCCGATTTTCGCGAGGTTCGCGGCCAGGCAACCGCGAAGCGGGCTCTCGAAGTAGCTGCCGCCGGTGGTCACAACGTGCTGATGATCGGCCCTCCGGGCTCCGGCAAGTCGATGTTGGCCAAGAGGTTCGCGGGTATCCTGCCACCTCTCACGTTTCCGGAAGCGTTGGAGACCACACAGATCCATAGCGTGGCAGGCTCCCTACCGAGAGGAGCAGGGCTACTGTCACAGCGCCCTTTTCGGGCTCCCCACCATACGGTATCCGATGCAGGACTCATCGGCGGCGGGGCGGGGATGCCCCGACCTGGCGAGGTGAGCCTGGCGCACAATGGAGTGCTGTTCCTAGACGAACTCCCGGAATTTGCCCGCAATGTCCTGGAGATGCTCAGGCAACCACTGGAAGATCGATCGGTCACCCTGGCACGAAGCACTATGACGTTATCGTTCCCGGCCAGCTTTATCCTTTTGGCCGCTCTTAATCCGTGCCCGTGCGGCTTTCTGGGCGACGCTTCCAGGGAATGCCGCTGCACGCCGGCCATCGTCCAACGCTATCTCGGCAAGCTCAGCGGACCGCTGCTCGACCGGATCGACCTGCATATCGAAGTGCCCGCCGTGCCTTATCGCGAATTGCGCGAAAAGAGCGACGGCATGTCGTCGGCCGAGATGCGGCAGCGGGTAGAGAACGCTCGCAGCATTCAGCAGCGGCGTGGGTTCTACAATGCCCATATGCCGTCGCGCCTGTTGAGGCAGTTGTGCGAATTAGACGATGCCGGCGAGCGTACGCTGGAAATGGCGATGCGCCGGCTGGGGCTTTCCGCGCGTGCGCACGACCGCATCCTCAAGGTGGCCCGGACCATCGCGGATATGGCCAGCGCCGAAAACATCGCGGCGAAGCACATTGCCGAGGCGGTGCAGTATCGCAGTCTGGACCGGAACTACTGGAGCTGAGGTTCGGCCGATCCGAAGCTTTAGAGGCGATATTCTCCCGCGCCGCCCACCCTTCTCACAATATTCACCGCTTACGCTGGAAGTTCGCCCGGCCGGCGAAGCCCTGGAAATCGAGTCTCGGCGCCGGCGAGCAACGCCAAGATCGTGTCTGCCATCAGCGCGCCCCACGATGCCGCCGCGAATTCCGGCCGTCCGTGCGCGAGATACGCGATGAATCGCCGAGGCCGCGCACGATCTCGCCCAGCTGCTCGAAGCAATCCGCCGATGCCTACAACGCTGGGCGCCAAATTCGGTCTCCCACGACTTCTCGCTGAACCCCGTGTCGCTGCGCTCCGCCGTATGCCTTGACGGGACGGCGAAACTGCGCCGGGCGAGCGCGGAGGAATACTCCACGATCGTGGAAGGCCCTCAACGCCCGACGGCGTCAGGCCAGATGACGCTGTTCCGCGGATGGCAGGTTGATTCCGTGCGAGTCCGATTCGGCTGCGCCGGAAGGCGACCGCACGCATATACCGGCGCGACGCCATTCGGCGGCTCGGGCGGGGAATTCTGCCTCCAGGGCAGGTTGCTGCAGTGCGCCTATCGCCGGCGAACATTTTGTGGCCGTGATCGGCCACTTCACCTCTGGGTGCCCGGCGGCACAAACTGGCGCACATAGGCGTGCGCCACGCGGAAGCCTTCTTTGAAGGCCTCGGTGAAATCGGTGCCGCTGTAGCTGGGGTAGTAAAACTCGTCCTCATTTTCAATGTTCATGCCACCGGTGTATCCGGCGTCGGCCAAGGCGGTGAAAAATCCCTTCCAATCGATCAGCCCGGAGCCCGGTAGCCGGAAGCGCCACCACTTGGCATTGTCGACGGGCTGTATACCACCGCGGCGCACGAGAGGCCAGAGGATTTCGGTGTCCTTGAGATGGACGTTAAAAATGTATGGAGCGAATTCGCGTGTGGCTTCGACAGGGTCGATCATCTGCCAGGCGAGATGCGACGGGTCCATCTGGATACCTACATACGGCGAGTCATTGAACGCACGGAGCAGCGCAGAGAAGGCCACCGGGCTAGTGGCGATATTGGCGGGATTGACGTAAGGCTCCCAAAGGATTCTGACCTTATACTTTTCGCAGGCGGGGAAGTATTGCGTTTCGTAAGCCTTGACGATGGCCTGCACCTGTTCCGCGAGCGGCCTGCCGGCGATCGCGCCAGATGACCCGCCAATGAACGAGACACCCAGGCGGCCGGCAAGCTCGATCATTTTCACGAACCGCTGCTGGGCCGCGGGCTCAAGATGGTTCCCGCCCCCATTCAGCGCGACCAGAGTAATTCCGCCAGCCGCCAGGGAACGTTTCACTTCGGCGATCTGCTGGTCGGTGGAGTCCGGTGAGATCGGACCGCCGGTGGCAAGTTGCACGCAGGTGAAACCCTCGCGCGCCGCGAAGTCGATATTGGCAGGCGAGTAACGGCAGAAGAGGCCGAGTTTAGGCTTCCAATGAGGAGTGGCAGCGGCGGCCGCAGCGACAGCGACAGCTGACTGGAGAATCGCGCGGCGAGTCGTGTGAGTGCGGGCGGATTTCACGAAGCCTCCGTTCTGGCCGGTTAACGGATGCATCATATCAGAACGTTCGCGCGAGCGACTATCCAGCGGAAGCGGTGTTACTCGACCCAGGCGGGTCTTCCCGACGTCTCTAGGTTTTGCCCAAGGCCCACCGATCCGGCTGCTACAGAAGCGCGAGACCGCGGCGATAATTCCCCGGCTCCCCGGCACGAGCGCCGGTCACAGCATTCCGCCATCGCGGCACAGCAGTGCGCGATGCGGCAGTCGAATTCGCACACCGAAATGTCTTCGGGCACCTCCTGGACAATCTGCTTAACGAACCATTTCCAAGCTGAGAGGGCAGAGTGCGACCAAGCGATTCTTGCCTTGTAGAGAGCCATCACGACACGATTGTGGAACGGCTGGCACATTCCTTCAAGGGAGAACATGCGGGCCAGGGTGGCCCCGTTTGAGGGTATTTAGCGGGCGCCCGCGCCGGCCGTTGACGACCACACGCTTCCAGCAGGTTCGGCTTTGGAAAGTGCCGCCGTCGACGATGGTGTCGGGGTTCAGACTGCGATAGCCGGAAGAGTAATTCTTGCGGGATGCCCGCGACTGTGGATGCCCAGCTGTGCTGTGGCGAACGGCGAAAGGGGTTTCCGCCGAGCACCGGTGGCTGAGCGAGGGCCGATCATCAGCACATTGTGACCGCCGCGGTTGGTTCGGACAGACCGTTCACTTTAAACTCAGAGAACGAGCGTCAGCCGGCGAAACTGACCGACGGCTGACGCCCGGCGCCCTTAGGGCTATCTCACTCTTCCAGCAACAGCGGAGCACCTTTCAGGATGATTTCGAGCGGACGCTCGGGGCGGTCGCGATGGACGAGTACGGTTGTGAGGATGCGGCCGGTCCAGGCGCGGTTTACGATTTTGAGGAGGGGCACTTCGTGGCTCACGAAGCGCCGGCGCTCGCCTTCAAAGGTTTCCAGGATGAAGGCTTCGAAGTCGCCGAAATGGTCGTAAATGATGCCGTCGATCTTGCCGGTGTAGGAGTGGCACTCGTGCCGGCCATGGCCCGGGCATGGTTCGTGCCCATGTCCGGGACCTTTGCCAGTGCCGCTTCCCGTTCCGAATCCAGGGAGTCCGGGCCAACTGCCGGTCTGCGAGGGCGGAACGGACGGGCCATCGCCGCCAAGCGCGGTGACCTTGCCTACCAGTTGGGCAATATAGCGCTGAAAGACGGGATACCAGCGGCTGGTCGCGGGGATCGTTTCCTGAATCCAGCGGAAAAAGGAAAGGTTGCGTTCTTCAGGAATGAGCATGTCGGACTTGACGCTGACGGGAATGTTGATCTGGAACGAGCCGTACACGAAGCGCTCCCGCACTCGCAATTCGGCCCTGGTGGAGACGGCGTTGGGGACGGGAGCGGGATTGGCGCCCGCGCCTTTCTGGTTTTCAAAGGAGCTGGTGATCTGGCGGACTACAATCCGGAACTCCTGGCCATGGCGTATGCCGAGCGGGAGTTGGACGGAGAAGAGGCCGGCGTAGTTGGGGCCGGAGCCTTGCGGGATGGGAATGTAGGTCGTGCCGCCGGTGTTGCACTGGAGGGTATGCGCGTCGGCCGCCGTAAGGTTGTGGACGGTGTACATGCGGTCGGCGAGCGAGAGCACGCCGGCCGCATCGACCGCGGGGAGATAGATGGAAGCGACACTGCCGGCGGGAACGTTGCCCCAATCGATCATGAGCTCGTCGGGACGCTCGTCGGAGTTGAGGGTAAACGGCGAAGGTCTGATCTCAAAGGTGTGCGTCGCGAGGCGCGAGTCCGTGAGGCCGGGGTTGGCGACGGTGGTAAAGGCCAGGTTGCGCTGGGCGATTTTATCGGCGCCGGGCGTGGTGTTGTTGAGGATGGGCGCGTCGTCGTCGACGATCTCGACGATGATGCACTGGTGCCCGCCCCGGTCGAGAACCTGGCTCAAGGTGTTGAGGGATCCCGAGAAGGGGCCGTCGGGATTCGCGCCGGGCGCGAAGGGAAAGATCTGCGCGTTTTGATTATTGTCGAGCCAGCAGCCGAAGTAAGCATAGACGGTTTGGCCGGGGATGGGGGTCATGGGCTGGACGTTTGGCGGGTCTGGCTGCGTGGTCATGTTGTTCGCCGCGGTGGTGTTGGGCTGGCGCGCCGTTGCGAAGCAAGGGACGGTGGTGTATTCCGAACCATCGGCGCTGATGCCGAGGAGGGGCGTTTTAAAACCGTCGGTGGTGCCGTCGGAAAACTGGCGGTACGCTCCGGTAGGTGCGGAAACTCCGGTGTTGTTCACCGGCGACTGATAAGGAACGGCGACGGACTGGCTCTGAAAGAGGCGGAAGAAGGCGCGCACCACTTTCGCTTTCTCCGATTCACCCGTGAGGCGGACACGGGCGAGAGCGAAGTTGAAAATCGCCTTGTGGGGCGGGTTCGTGGCGGTTGGCAGCAGGCTGAGCAGGGCCGATCCCTCCGCGGTCGGCAGGTCCTCGAAGGTATCGCCGTTGGGGCCGGTGCCCGCGGGTCCGGAGATATTATTGATGATCCACTGGATAAAGCTGATGGCATCCGCCGGCGTGCTGCCGAGGGCCGGCGCGCCAAAGAGGGTCGAGCCCTGCTCGGCGTAGAAGACGCGGATGTCCTCGCTCAGCCAGTAGAGGCCGCCATTGGACTCGCTGGAGAAGTAGGGATCGGCGGCGAGGATGAGCTCGATCGGTTGAGAGGCGGGCGGCACTCCGGTGCTGGCCGGGAGGCTTGCCGTCAGGATCAGGGTTTCGGGGAAATCGGCGGCAGGAGGGACGGTGAAGGCGGTCAGATCGGGGAACGTGACCGTGTAGGTGAAGGTGAAGAGCTGGACTTCGTCGGATAGGGACGGGTCATCGGACGACACGGCTGAAGGCGTGATGGTGATGTTGGTGGGGCCGGCGGGTCCGGTGGGGTCCGGAATGCTGGGCGCCCACGCGTTCAACTGTGCCTGGGTGGCCGAAAGCGTGGTGATGCCGCCGCCGGGGAAATCGCTGGGCCGGAGGCCGGCCACGGTGACGAAGAACGCCTGCAGGAAGACGCCATTCGAGGTGACTTCGTCCTTGCCGAAGGTGTCGCGCTGCATGATGAATGTCATGGATTTCTGGAAGAGCGTCTGCAGGTTGGAGAGCAACGCGCTTCCGTCGATGACGCCGAGTCCGGTGCAGGCATCCCAGCCCGGACCGGATTTGTAGCTGTGCGCAGCGTCGGCGGCTCCCGGGGACCATTGATTGCTCACGCCGTCGTTGATGTCGGTGAAGACTGGGGTAAAACCAGGTTGCTCGGCGAAGGCGTAGAGCGACGGATTGAGGAAGCCGACCTGCTGATTCAGATTGGCATTAATGACGGCGGTCAATCCGGCGTACAACGGCGCGACCTCGCTGGTGCCGCCGATGGGTCCGATGGGCATACCGGTATCCGGATTGGTGATGGCCGTAGTCAGCTTGCCATACATAGTGAGCACATAGCCGCTGTAGCCGCTGGCCTGGCCGGAGACGTCAGGAACGCCCCGTCCAACGCTGCCGTCGTTGACGGATTTGGGAACGTTGGCGTTCTGCTGCCAGAGAGGAAGCGCGGGCTGCGGCGGGAAAACCAGGGTGCTGACGCCTCCGCCGGTGGCGCCCGCGGGCTGGTCGTTTGGCGGCTGAGGGCCGCCGTCGTTCCAGGTTCCTTGCGAGAACGGACTGAGAACCGTGAAGGTGCCGCCGCATCCGGTGACGCCTGGATCGCTGGCCGGGTAAATCACGTGGGCCGAACCGTCAAACACTTCGCAATCGGATCCTTCGTCGCCGCTGGCGACGAAGACCGTGATGCCCTTGGCGGCGGCGTCGGCAATCGTCTGGTTCATGGTGGTTGCAGCCATGCCCGTCCAGCCGACTTCAGCACCGCCCCAACTGCAACTGATGACACTCGGCGAGGGCGGATCCCCCGCGCCGGGGTTGATGGCCGCGCTCATGGCGGCATTGAAACCGGCATCGCTGGGATCGCCGAAGTAAACCAGGATGTCGGCGTTCTGCGCAATTGCGGCGACAACGTCGATGTCGAGAGTCACTTCCAAATCGGCAGTGAGGGGATTAGTAAGGCTTCCAAGGGGCGTGTTGTTTTGAGTAACCGGAACGGGGGTAATGGTCGGCAGAGGCAGGCCCAGTGTACTCAGAAAGGCCTTGATGTCGCCCGATCCGTACCCGCCGTCCAACTCGATGATTCCGACGGTCTGGCCCGTGGCATCCAGCGAAGCCGGGAAGTTATAGGCAGTAGCTACCTGCAATGGGGTCAGAGCCACGGCTCCGGGAGGACCGCCAACGCCATGATGCCTGGCAACCCTACGATTGTCGAGCCCCAGAACGCTTTGCACGATGGGCTGGAGCGCGCGGGGAATATGAATTTGTCCCTCCCTGCCGCGATATTTCTGGTTGGGCGACTCGTACCGGCCGAGGTCCACCTTGAAGGCTTCATTCATCTGGGCCACGGTTCCGGAAAGAAGGACGTGGCGGCTCTCGGCGTTGGTCTCGACCACGGTCAAGCCATGCGATGCGGCGAACGTGTGGACCTTATTCAAATCCTCGGGTGAGGCTCCGTAGAGTTGCGCGAACTGATCCTTTGGCACATAGGTTCGCTGGCCCGGAGGAGTCTTCGCCCAATAGGCGTGATCGGGTAAGGGCGGCCCATCGGGGCGGCGGCGGACGTAAATCCGAACAGTGACTTTCTCATTCGGATCCGCGGGAGCCACCCGGGCGGCTCCCTTGGCTGGCGCACGATCACTGCCTTCCAGAGCAATGTAATCGTCGGGGATGTGGGTGTTTTGATGTTTCTTCTTGTCGGCCATGATTCCTCCTTAGATGGCAGTTAGCAGGTTAATCGGCTTGGGCGCCGCACAAGGGGCGCATATATCCTGATGGTGATTCGGAACACGCGAAGCGTTTCAGATGTTTCTCGAGTATCCGCGCTTCGACGCGGAAGTTTACACTCTCGGGGTGACTGACCGGGTAAAACTTTTCGTAATGGTGTTATGGAAGCGCGGCACTGGTTCGCGGCGCTCGCTTCCCATCGCCGCCGTCATTACCCGGGCAGTTCGCGATTTGCCGAGCCCATGGTGCCAGCCCGAAGGCGCTCTGGATGAGGGCGGGAGCCGCGGCGCCCGGTTGGGACCATCTTAATAGAGCGCCCGGGTAAAGCATTCGAAGGCGGCCCAGTAACGGGGCTTGCGATAGACACCTCCGGCGGCGATCAGGCGCAGTTTGGCGCTACGCAGCGCGCTCACCGGCGACGGTCCCGATGACAGTTCATCGTAGAAGCCCTTCATGAGCGCCGTGGTGGCACGGTCGTCCACGTCCCACAGTCCGGCTACCACGTTACGCGCTCCGGCGCTCAAGAATGCCCACGAGAACCCGGTCAATCCTTCACCATAGTAAGTCCGGCTGCCGGCCGTCTGGCACGCGGAAAGGGTCACGAGTTCCGCTGTAAGGGGATGTCCGAGAATCTCGCGGGCGTAAAGTTTGCGCCGGTCGGGGGTCCCGGCCAGCACGATCGCGGAGTCGAGTGGTGACTCGCGATTCGCCACCGCATGCGCCGCAAAATGCAAAGTGGAAAAGGCTTCCGGGTGAGAGGTGCGATAGGCAGCGGGAGTAGCCTGGGACGATACATAAACCTGCCGGTCGGGAAAATGATTTTCCACGGCCTGCAATTCGGCCTGCAAATTGGTGAGGTGCTGGAATTCCGTGCCGTCATATCCGGGATCTCCAAACGCCAGCAGCCGCCCTCCGGGTGTATACCGCGAGCGTTCCAGCAACGCTAACGAAGGGGCC
>Ga0335072_10014819_pt1 | contig 11074 bp, 9 predicted proteins | sample Lox_Sample_21_FD_206725 | JGI IMG/M metagenome (GOLD analysis project Ga0335072, IMG submission 206725) | Soil microbial communities from Loxahatchee National Wildlife Refuge, Florida, United States - Lox_Sample_2.1 | ecosystem: Environmental > Terrestrial > Soil > Wetlands | place: USA: Florida... | reverse complement strand
AATGTGGTGGGAGATCGTTTTCACATGTCCTCCCGGCGCAGGAACCACCACGGGGACCCCGATGGCCGTGCAGGCGGTCGCCGGTCCAGGCGGGCATGAGCCTGCTGCCTAGCGGCCGTCGGCCGGCGTTGTTTGGATGAGAGTGTGGTGTGGCGCACTGGATCGCTCGCCGGACCCCCGACCGGCCCCTCACCCGTGCGCACCCGGTTCGCCGCGGCGGTCCGCGCGCTTCGTACCTGCGCTTGAGGCGTTAGACACTAAGTTATGACTACTCAGGCTCCCGTCCAAGCCGGGGGCCTCGGCCTGGGGGCCTCGGCATGGGCCGCCGGGTCAGGTAACGCGGCGTAACCGTAACCCCGCCAGGCCCTCGTGGCGGTAGATCCGCGCGGCGACGATCACCAGGCCTGCGAACACCGCCAGGCCGCCGAGCACGAAGAGGTTCCAGCTGATGAGCTGCAGGTCGTCCAGGTGGAAGATCTCGGTCATCGGATGCTTGCGGACGTCGAATCCGACCAGGCCGTGCGGGACGAATGCCAGCCGACCGCTCCAGTGCGTCGGCCAGTCCAGGAACACCGCCGCGAGCGCGGCGATCAACGCGACGTAGCCGGCCCGCGCCCAGCCGCGGGCGCGCACAGCGGCGTCCACCAGGAGGACCCCGACCGGCACGATCCAGACCCAATGGTTGTCCCAGCTGATCGGGGAGATCAGCACGCCGGTCACCGCGCAGGTGACCCAGCCCGCCGTCAGGCGCCCGGTCCGGGCGAGCACGGCCGCCGAGCCCAGCCCGAGGCAGCCGAACAGCGCGGCGAGCAGCAGCCACAGCGAGGTCACCGAGCCAGCGCCGGCGGGCGTGCGGGTGATCATGGCCAGCAGTGACTGGTTCAGCAGCGAGCCCAGGCTGGTCTTCTCGAAATTGCCCGCGTGCAGGAAGTAGCCGGTCAGCCACCACTTGACCGAGTCGTGCGGCAGCGCGACCAAGCCGATCACGGCGGTGGCGGCGAACACCCCCAGCGCCACGGCGGCCTGCCGTACCTTCCCGGCCAGCAGCAGGTACGGGATGAAGATCAGCGGCACCAGCTTGATCCCGGCCGCCACGCCCACACCGACGCCCTTCCACCTGCGGCCATCGGGCTGGCACATGTCCCAGGCGATGAGCGCCATCAGCAGCAGTTCGATCTGCCCCACCTGCAGCGAGCGCAACACGGGCTCGGACCACAGGGCCAGGGCGCTGACGCCGAGCACCGCGGCGGTCCGGCGCCGCCCGGCCCAGCCGAGCTGGCCGAACGTGACCCAGACGGTGACGATCATGGCCGCCAGGCTGGCCCCGGTCATCAGCCACTTCAGCACGGCCCAGGGCACCAGCGAGCCCGCCGCGAACCCCAGCGCCGCGAACGGCGTGTAGAGATACTGCACGCCAGGCCGGAAGTGCCAGCTGTACAGGGTGTCCGTGGCATGGCGGGTGATCAGGCCGGCGTGGTTGTAGATGTTGAGGTCAAACCAGCCCAGGGTGAGGTCGATCGGGTGGGTGGCGATATCCGCCACCCACGCGCCAAGCGCCAGCGCGAACGCGGCGGCCGCCCAGACGAGCGCCCGGCGCCTGGCGCGCACGCGCGCTGGCCGCACCACGGGGGTCGTGGCCACATCCGGCCGTGCCCATGCCATAACGGCAATCCCTTCCCGGGAATGAGGATCTATGCCCGTGCAGCGGGCTTGATGCGCGGGCGCCAACTGCACCCAGCACAGTGCGCGGGCGTACGGAACGCGCAGCGCGCAGGCCTACAGAATAGGGCTAGGGGCCATCGCCTCGCCCCGACATGGCCGCGACTGGCGCCTCAGGTGTCACAGATGTCGCGGGCGTCGCTGGAGTCTCGGCCGTCGCGAGCGCCGCGGGCGCGGCCGTCAGCGCGCGCCGCGCCGCAGCGGTCACGGCGAGCGCCAGCAGCCCGAGGCCGCCCAGCACGTACAGGTTCCAGCTGACCACCTGGAGGCCGTGCAGGTGGTACTTCTCATGATCCGAGTGCGAGCCGCCGAAGAACCCGAGCAGGCCCTGCGGCATGAGCGCGAACGGGCCCGTCAGGCGGGGCGGCCAGGCGCCGTACACCGCCACGAGACCGGCGGCCAGTAGCCAGCAGCCCCAGCGCCGCGCGCCCCGCCGGCGCAGCGCGGCGTCGGCGAGCACGACCATGGTGGGTACCACCCAGACCCAGTGGTGATCCCAGCTGATCGGCGACACCAGCACCCCGGTCACCGCGCAGGTCAGCCAGCCCGCCACCGGCTCACCGCCGCGGTGCAGCACCGCAGCGGTGGTCAGGCCGACCGCCGCGATCACGAAGGCCAGCAGCAGCCAGGTCGGTGTCGCGGCTTTCACGCCGCCCGCCGCGCGGACGATCATCGCGTACACGGACTGGTTCAGCAGCGACCCGACGTCGCCGACGTTGCCCGCCCGCAGGAAGTACCCGGTCAGCCACCACTTGACCGATTCCTGCGGGAGGACGGCGAAGCCGATCAGCACGGTGGCCGCGAACGAGGCGGCCGCGACCGCCGCCTGCCGGAGCTTCCCGGCCAGCACCAGGTACGGAATGAAGATCAGCGGCACCAGCTTGATCCCGGCCGCCAGGCCGATGCCGATGCCTTTCCACCTGCGGCCGTCCGGCTGGCACAGGTCCCAGACGATCAGCACCATCAGCAGCAGCTCGATCTGGCCCAGGTGCAGGGCGCGATGCACCGGCTCGAGCCAGAGCACGGCGGCGGTGAGCGCCAGCATGCCGGTCACCCTGCGCTGGCCCCGCCAGCCGAGTGCGCCCAGGGTGAACCACACCGTGCCGCCCAGCGCGGCAAGGCTTGCCGCCGTCATCAGCCATCTCAGTACGGCCCAGGGCAGCAGAGAGCCGGCCGCGAAGACCAGCGAGGCGAACGGCGTGTACGTGAACTTGATCCCGGCCGTGAGCTGCCACGTGTAGAGCTGCCGCGGCAGGGTCCGGGTGATCAGGCCGGCATGGTTGTAGACGTTGAGGTCGTACCAGCTCAGCATCTCGCCGGGACGCTGCAGGTCGGCCACGTACGCGGCCAGCGAGAGCGCGCAGACCACTGCGGCCACGGTCAGCGCCGAGCGTCGACGCCGGGACGCCGGTCCCGTCCCGCTGGCCCTGGCCAGACCAGGACCGGCAAGTACCATCGGGCATCCCTCCCGGCGCCTGCTACCCCCTGCCAGCGTCACGATATCGGCGGTTTTGCCAGGTCGGGGTCAAGCACCGGTCAGGGTCCCTCATGGGGTTAGTAAGCGGATGGTCAGCACCCGGCCGTGCGCCGGTTACCGCCAGAACTAGGGCCGACGGCCTTGCGGAGCGGGCGGTGGCATGGTGGCATGCCAGTGGCGTGCGATTCGAGAGCAGTCATGGCGGCGGGGGAAGGTCACCCGCCGGAGGAGGTGGGCCGTGAACGCGGAGATCTTGCGGCAGCGGGCGGACATCGAGCAAGCGGCCCAGGGCGACGGCGGGACCCTGTCCGATCTGCTCGCCGCCACCGCCGGGCGCTGGGGAAGCCTGCCCGCCTACTCCGATCGCGACGACGACGGACCGTGGCACACCCTGACCTGGGCACAGGTCCGGCAGCACGTGCTCGAGGTGGCCGCCGGCATGATCGCCATCGGCCTGCAGCCTGGCGAGCGCGTCGCGCTGATGCTGCCGAACCGGGCCGAGCACATGCTGGCCGACCTCGGCGCGATGCACGCCGGCGGCGTGCCGGTCACCTTCTACGCGACCCTGGCCGCCGACCAGATCCGCTATGTGGCCGGCGACTGCGACGCCAGGATCGCGGTGCTCGACGGGGCATCCCAGCTCGGGCGCTGGCAGGCCGTGCTGTCCGAGCTGCCCGGCCTGACGAAGATCATCGTTCGCGATGCCGCGGCATGTCCGGCGGGCGAGCAGTATCTGACCTGGGCTGACCTCGTGGCGCTCGGCCGCGACCGGCTCGCCGCCGCGCCGGGCGAGGTCGCCGGGCGGCTCGCGGCCCTGGGGCCGGACAGCGCGGCGACCGTGCTCTACACCTCGGGCACGACCGGCAACCCCAAGGGCGTGCTGATCACGCACCGCAGCATCCTGTACGAACTCGAGACCGCCCGCGCCACCGGCTACATGGTCGAGCACGCCCGCTGGGTGTCCTACCTCCCGCTGGCCCACATCGCCGAGCGGCTGCTCACGCTCTACGGACCGATTTTCAACGGCGGCCACGTCTACTTCTGCCACGACGCGGCCTCGGGCCTGGTCGCCACCCTCGGCGAGGCCAAGCCGACCGCGTTCTTCGGCGTGCCCAGGGTCTGGGAGAAGATCCAGGCGGGCATCCAGGCGCTGCTCTCGCTCGAGCAGGACCCGGCCAGGCGGGCAGCGGTCGACGAGGCCATGGCCACCGGCCGCAAGTACGTGACCAGCCGCGAGTTCGGAAACAGAACTCCGGACGATCTGGCCGATGAATACCGCAGGGCCGACGAGGCCGTGCTCCAGCCGATCCGCTCGCTGCTGGGCGTCGGTGAGATGGAGCTCGCCTCCAGCGGGGCGGCCCCGCTGCCGCCCGACGTGGGCTCGTTCTTCGCCGGGCTGGGCATCACGATCCTCGACGTCTACGGCATGACCGAGACGACCGGAGCGTTCACGACCAACACCCCGGGAGCGTTCCGGCTTGGCACCGTGGGCCGGGCACTGCCGGGCGTCGAGGTCAAGATCGCCGATGACGGCGAGATCCTGACCCGCGGCCCGCTGAACACGCCCGGCTACCTGAACCTGCCCGAACGAACTGCCGAGCTGATCGATGCCGAGGGCTGGCTGCACACCGGGGACATCGGCTCGATGGACCCTGACGGGTTCCTGCTGGTCGTGGACCGCAAGAAGGAGCTGATCATCACATCGGGCGGGGAGAACATCTCGCCCGCGGCGATCGAGAACCTGCTGGTCGCGCACCCCTTGATCGGCCAGGCGCTGAGCTACGGGGACCGGCGGCCTTACGTGGTCGCGCTGCTGACCCTGGACGGCGACGTGGCCCCGGCCTGGGCCAGGGCGCACGGGATCGAGGCCTCCTCCCTGGCCGAGTTGGCCGAGCAGCCGGCCGTCATGGCCGCGGTGCAGGAGGCCGTGGACGCCGCCAACACCCGACTGGCCCGGGTGCAGCAGGTCAAGAAGTGGCGTCTGCTCCCGGTCGAGTGGACCGCCGAGAGCGAGGAGCTGACCCCGACCTTGAAACTCAAGCGCCGGGTGGTGCACGCCAAATACGCCGACGTGATCGACGGCCTGTACTCGGCCTAAGCCGCTGTCTGAGCCGCCGGGACCGTCTGAGCCGCCGGCCGCTGGCCGGCCTGCGGCTGATTCGCAGGGGGCCGGTCGGCGAGCGGAACCCTGACGATGACAGAACCCCCGCTGAACTCATACCCGGCGTGACCCCAGTGCCGGTCGATGATCGCGAGCATCTGATGGTTCTCGGGTATCACGTCCATCACGGCGGCGCGCACCCCCCGGGCGCAGGCCCGCTCGGCCAGCCTGCGGAACATCTCCGACCCCACCCCCCGGTTCTGCCAGCGGTCGGCCACCACGAGGCCAAGATCGGTTGTTGCCGAGCCGTCCGGCCCTGTGACGTCGACCGCCATGGCATGGGCGACGATCTCGCCGCCCTGGGTGGCGACCAGCACATCGCTGGTCGGTGCCGCCCCGCACATCCGGTGCAGCACAGCCGAGCTCGGCGGCGAAGCCGGGGTGAAGAACCGCAGGAACCGGGCCCGCAGCGACAGCCCGTCAACGAACGACTTGATCCCCTCGCAGTCGTCAGGCACTGCGGCACGGATCTCGAGGTCTGACTGGGTTCGCATCACAGACCTAGCCTGACCCGTCGTTGCTAAGTCTGTCAAGTAGACTTAGCCTGTCGTGATGAGCCGACCCTGGGTACTGGACTACGACACGGAGAACTGCACGATCGGCGCCACGCTGGCGATCGTGGGGGAGAAGTGGACCTTCCTGGTACTGCGTGAGGCGTTCAACGGCCTGCGCCGCTTCGATGACATACGGCGCCGCATCGGTGCGCCGCGGCAGATCCTGAGCGACCGCCTTGCCCGCCTGGTCGAGGAGGACCTGCTGTGCAAGATCCCGTACCGCGAGCCGGGCCAGCGTTCACGCAGCGAGTACCGCCTGACCGAGAAGGGCCTGGCCCTGTTCCCGATGCTGGTTGCCCTGCTCGAGTGGGGTAACGAGTATGCGGTCACTCCCGCCGGGCCGGTCGTCGAGCTAACCCACCGCGATTGCGGAGCGCCGGTGCGCCTGCAACTCGTCTGCGACGAGGGTCACCCGGTCGCGTCGGCCCGCGAGATCACCCCGCTGCCCGGCCCCGGCGCCCGAAAGATCGCCTGACCCCTCGCCCCGCGCCCCGTCGACCTGGCTGCCCCCGCAGTCACCCGACCCGCCCCCGCGCCTCCCGAACCAGCCAGAGCCACGATGCCCAGCCCGAGCAGCCATCCCATGAGGTGATCGGCCACGCTCACCATGCCGCAGTCGTGCTGCGCGGAATTGTCGATGATCTGCCCGATCTGGCCGACGTCGGAGGAACATAGCGCGTTCCACTGCGGGATCGTGCCGTCGTGGAACGGGACGGTCAGCAACAGGATGCCGCCAACCGTCAGCAGGGAGCCCACGACGGCGAGCGCGGCCATCGCGGCGGCTCCGGCCCGGCGCCGGGTTCTGGTGTCGTTCATCGGGCCGGCCTCCGGGTCGGGCGGGCATCGTCGGTGCTTAGTAAACGCCAGGCATCCCGGCCGCGTTCGCCGACGGCCATTTCTTCCAGTTTCCTGGATGCGGCGCGCGGGTCAGCTCGCGTCGTTCATCCGCTTCCATTCCCGCTGAGCCTCAGCCGACCACTGTCGATGCAGGTCGGCGAAGCGCCGCGCCGCCTCGAGCCCGCTCCAGCGGGCCGGCAGCAGGTCCCGTGGCAGCGCCGGGTCGATGGCAGGGAACCGGCGCCACGCGTGCACCAGAGCCGCCTGGCCCGCCAGAACATCGGAAGGCCCCGGGCCGCCGAACTCGGTCAGGAACCGCTCGTACTCCCGCTCGATCGCGGGCAGGTCCCAGGCCGCGCGGACCATCGCCTCCGCGCCGCCCAGGCCGGAGCGGGTCGCGACGAACAGGTGGGCGTCGCCGTCGAGTCCGGCATCTCGCAGCACCCGCGCCGCCTCAGCCTCGCGCTCCGGGTGCGCGCTGATCCACAGGCCAGGGCCGAGTGAGCCGAACCCCGCCCAGTTCAGTCTCGTGCGCACGGCGCGGCGGGCCTGCCGGTCGGCCTCGGGAACCCGGGCCGCCACCAGCAGCCAGCGCCCGTCCCAGTTCGCGGCGGCGGGCGTGAACGAGTAGATCCGCTCGGCGCCGTCTGTCAGCAGCTTCCGCGCGGCGTCGGTGAGGTGCCAGCGGGTGCGCCGGCCGGCCTTCTCGCCGCGCAGCCATCCGTCCGCCGCTGTACGCATGAGCGCTTGCCGGGTGGCCTTCTCCGCGACGCCGAGTCGCCCGAACGCGGCGATCACCGCCGAGGTCCAGGCCGCGCCGCCGCCGGGCAGCACGAACTCGCCGAGCACGGTGAACAGCAGCCCGCGGACGCTCGGCGCGCCCGCCGCGTGCCGCCGTGAGAGGGTCGGCGTCATGGCCAAATATTCTACTGTTACTTGACTGAACACTTGCAATATGTAGAACATGTAGTCATGGGGCTGACGTCCGACCAGATTTCTTTTGAACGCCCTGACGCGGGGCGGGACCCGGATGCCCAACCGGTCAGCTTTCAGGTGGAGCCCGGCGGCTACCGGCACTGGCAGCTCGCCGTGGACGGGGCGGTGGCCACGCTGACCATGGACGTGGACGAGCACGGCGGTCTGCGGGACGGCTACGAGCTCAAGATGAACTCCTACGACCTCGGCGTGGACATCGAGCTGTACGACGCGGTACAGCGGCTGCGCTTCGAGCACCCCGAGGTCCGGACGGTGATACTGACCAGCGCGAAGGACAAGATCTTCTGTGCTGGGGCGAACATCAGGATGCTGGCAGCGGCGCCGCACGCGTGGAAGGTCAACTTCTGCAAGTTCACCAACGAGACGCGCGGCGGGATCGAGGACGCGTCGGCGAACTCCGGGCAGGCCTACCTGGCCGCGCTGAACGGCACCGCGTCGGGCGGCGGCTACGAACTGGCCCTGGCCTGTGACCACATCATGCTGATCGACGACCGCTCGTCGGTGGTCTCGCTGCCGGAGTTGCCGCTGCTCGGAGTGCTGCCCGGCACCGGGGGGCTGACCCGGGTGGTGGACAAGCGCCACGTCCGACGCGACCTGGCCGACTACTTCGCGACCAGGCCCGAAGGGCTGGGCGGGGCGAAGGCGGCCGCCTGGAAGCTGGTCGACGAGGCCGTGCCGCGACCGAAGTGGGCTCAGGCCGTGGCCGAGCGCGCCGCCGAGCTGGGGTCGAGCTCGGGCCGCCCTGCGGACGCGCCGGGTATCACGCTGACCCCGCTGGCCAAACGGCGCGAGCAGGATCACATCGGGTACCGCTACCTGAACGCGGTCCTTGACCGCGAGGCCGGCACGGCCACGATCACGGTCGCGGGCCCCGGCGCGGATCCGCCCGCCGACGCCGCGGGGATCCGGGCCGAGGGCGCGGAATTCTGGACGCTGGCGCTGGTCCGCGAGCTCGACGACCTGATCCTGGACCTGCGTACCAACGAGCTCGAGCTCGGCACCTGGATCTTCAAGACCGCCGGCGAGCCGGCCAGGGTGCTGGCCTACGACCGCCTGCTGGCCGACCGTCGAGACGACTGGCTCGCCAACGAGATAGTGCTCTACCTGAAGCGCACCCTGAAGCGCCTCGACGTGACCAGCCGCAGCCTGATCGCGCTGATCGAGCCGGGCAGTTGCTTCGCCGGCTCGCTGCTCGAGCTCGCCCTGGCCGCCGACCGCACGTTCATGCTGTCCGGGACCTTCGAGGACACCGATCCCGGCGCAGAACCCGCGACGGTCGTGGTCGGACCGATGAACCTGGGGCCGCTGCCGATGGGCAACGGGCTCGCCCGGCTGCAGACCCGCTTCTCTGGCGACAACGCGGCGCTGGACGCCGCGCGCGAAACGGCGGGCCGGGCGCTGGACGCCGAAGCCGCCGAGCGGCTCGGCCTGGTCACGTTTGCGCCCGACGACATCGACTGGGACGACGAGGTGCGGATCGCCGTCGAGGAGCGGGCCAGTTTCAGTCCCGACGCGCTCACCGGGCTCGAGGCCAACTACCGGTTCGCCGGCCCGGAGACCATGGAAACGAAGATCTTCGGCCGGCTGACCGCCTGGCAGAACTGGATCTTCAACCGGCCCAACGCGTCCGGCCCTGACGGCGCGCTGCGCCGGTTCGGCACCGGGCAGCGCGCCCACTTCGACCGGAAGCGAGTCTGAGCCGTGACCTCCACCCCCGACTACGGCGAGAAGATCCCGAACAACGTCGATCTGCGCGACGACCGGCGGCTGCAGCGGGCGCTGGAGTCCTGGCAGCCGAACTTCCTGTCCTGGTGGGATTCGATGGGCCCCTCGCTCCCGACGCGCGACGTCTACCTGCGCACGGCGGTGAACGTCGGCCGCGAGGGGTGGGCGCACTTCGGGCACGTGCCCATGCGCGACTACCGGTGGGGCATCTTCCTTGCCGACCGCGACCCCGCCCGCACGATCGGGTTCGGCGAGCACAAGGGGGAGCCGCCATGGCAGCAGGTGCCCGGCGAGTACCGCTCCGAGCTGCGACGGCTCATCGTCATCCAGGGCGACACCGAGCCGGCCTCGGTCGAGCAGCAGCGCAACCTGGGCGCCACCGCGCCGAGCCTGTACGACCTGCGCAACCTGTTCCAGGTGAACGTCGAGGAGGGCCGGCACCTGTGGGCGATGGTGTACCTGCTGCACGCCCACTTCGGCCGTGAGGGCCGCGAGGAGGCGGAGGAGTTGCTGCACCGCAACTCCGGCAGCGAGGACGCGCCGCGGATCCTGGGCGCGTTCAACGAGGAGACCCCGGACTGGCTGTCGTTCTTCATGTTCACGTACTTCACCGACCGGGACGGCAAGTACCAGCTCGGCACGCTGAAGGAGTCGGCGTTCGACCCGCTGTCGCGCACCTGCGAGTTCATGCTCAAGGAAGAGGCGCACCACATGATGGTCGGCACCACCGGCGTGGACCGCGTGGTGGAGCGAACCGCCCAGCTGATGGCCGAGCATGACACCGAGGAGGTCGCGGCGCGCGGCGGCATCCCGCTGGACGTGATCCAGAAGTACCTGAACTTCCACTACTCGGTTTCGCTCGACCTGTTCGGCGGCGAGACGTCGACAAACGTGGCCAACTACTACACGGCGGGGCTCAAGGGCCGCTGGATGGAGGGCCGCCGCCGCGACGACCACCGGCTCGGCAGCGATTCGATCATGGTGGACGCCCTGGACGAGGACGGCGAGATCGGCCAGACCGAGGTCGCCGCGCTGGTGGGGCTGAACACCGACCTGCGCCGCGCGTACATCGCCGACTGCGAGGGCGGCGTGAAACGGTGGAATCGCATCCTGTCGGAGGCCGGCCTGGAGCCGCGGCTGAAACTGCCGCACGTGGCGTTCAACCGCAAGGTGGGCGCGTTCGCCGGGATCGAGGTCGCCCCGGACGGCGAGCGGGTCTCGGCCGACGAATGGAACCGCCGCCAGGGGGCATGGCTGCCCACCGACGTGGACAAGACCCACGTGCGCTCGCTGATGCGCCCGGTCCACGAACGCGGCAAGATCGCTGCCTGGATCGCCCCGCCCCGCAACGGGATCAACGGCCAGCCCTTCGATTACGAGTACGTCCACCTCGCGTAGTCTGCGGCGGTAGCCGCGCCTAGGAGGACGACGGACCGATGCTGGACGGCATGCCGCTGGTCGATGTCCATATCCACGCCGCCCGGCTTCCCACCCTCAAGCCGGCCTGGAAGGAATGGGCCCGGGAGTTCGGGGACACCGCCACGATGGAACAGGTCTACGACCCCGGCGGCACGGTCAACCCGGCCCGCTTCGATGAGTACCTGG
>Ga0335072_10014818_pt1 | contig 11074 bp, 9 predicted proteins | sample Lox_Sample_21_FD_206725 | JGI IMG/M metagenome (GOLD analysis project Ga0335072, IMG submission 206725) | Soil microbial communities from Loxahatchee National Wildlife Refuge, Florida, United States - Lox_Sample_2.1 | ecosystem: Environmental > Terrestrial > Soil > Wetlands | place: USA: Florida... | reverse complement strand
ATCTGGGAGTCTTCACGGGCAAATGCACGCACCAGGCGCGCTCCTGAGTAGTTTTCCTGAGCTTGCGCGGAGATTTCTGAGAAGCTTTCCTGAATTCGCTCAAAGCGATCGTGAATCTTGCGTCCGAAATACTGGACAAGGATGCTGGCGAGGGGCATGGGAGCCCAAGCGACCAGGGTGAGCCAGGGACTGATGCGCAACAGAAAGAAAAGTGCGCCCAAAGTGAAAAAGACAGTATTCGCGCTGTACATCAAGGCCGGACCGAGCAACATCCGCACGGCATTCAGATCATTGGTCATTCTGGCCATGATGTCGCCGGTGCGGTAGCGCTGGTAGAAATCCGCATCCTGCAACTCAAGCTGGCGGAAGAGATCGTTGCGCAGGTCATACTCGATTTCGCGTGAGATGCCGATTAGAATCCAGCGCTGCGCATACAGGAATATGCCCTTTATTAGCGCGATCGCGACCAGAAGTCCCGCGAAAACAAGAATTTCCCGGCGAGTAATTCCGTGTTCAAGCCCATCGATGGCCTTCTTGAGAATCTGAGGGAAGAGGACCCAAACTGCGTTTGTGGCAATGACGCAGAGGATTCCGCGGACGTAACCCCAGCGATAGCGGCGCATGTAGGCAAACAGAGGTCCGAGGTCTCGCAGCATGGATCCATTGTACGAGGCTGGCGGTGTGGAAGCGGATGGCAAACCGGCAGCTTTCGATAATTAGAAGGCGGCTTGAGTTACGTGGGCGTTCGGAGGAGCAGATATCCCCCAGCGATCGCGAAGAGCAAATCAGCGGCCCATGCGGCCAGGGGGGCGGGAAGATAATTGACGTTGCCCATCGCGCCGAACAGGCCATCGAGCACCCAATATGTCAGGGCTACGGAGATGGCCACCGCGATTCCGGTGAGCGAACCACGGCGTCCCATGGAGAGCGCAAATGGAATGGCAAGCACGGCCATGATGACGGCGATAAGGGGATAGGCCAGTTTGTGCCAGAGCGCGACGCGCAAGCGCATGGTGTCGAATCCGCTCTGTCGCAAATCTTTGATATAGCCTTGAAGCTGGCCGAAGCTCATCTCCTGCGATTGCTTGTTTTCCTTGACGAAATAGCCTGGCTCTTCATGAATCTCAGAAAAAGTGGTGCTCTTAAACTCCTGATACCTCTTAACGTTTGCCCCATCAAGATCCCGTACCCAACCATTGTGAAAGACCCAGGTGCTGGAACTGTCATCCCATGTGACGCGCTGTGCAAAGATGCGCCGTGTGAGCGAAAAGGTCGCGGGGTTGAACTCGAATACCGATAGATTGGCAAATTCTTTTTGGTCTGGGTCAAAGAACTGATAGTAGAAAATGCGCCCAGGTTCGCCGGGGTGTGGCTGCCCGAAGATCCAATTGTGTTCGGGATGCAAGAAGGTTTGAGGAGGCCTGCCCTTGATGGTGCTGCGCAGTGCCTCCTGCCGTCGATTTGCCTGGGGCAGATAAGACTGCTCGAAGAGAAACAGGCCGATGGCAAGCAGCGCGGAGAGGGAGACTATCGGTACGACGAGACGATACAGGCTGATGCCGGTCGCTTTCATTGCCACGATTTCGCTGTTGCGGTTCAGCACTCCGAAGGTGACCAGGACTGCGATCAGAACGGCCAGTGGCGCGATCTGGTAGATCATGCTGGGAGTGAGATTGATGAGGTAGTCACCAACCGTAACGAGTGCGATATGGTTGCGAATTATATCGCCGATCAACTCAAAGAACGTGAAGACCAGCATGAGCAGGACGAAGCCCGCAAGGACAAGCACGAGAAGAGAGAGGAACTCGCGCAGAAGGTATTCGTCAAGGATTCGCGGAAAAACCCCTCTTGAATGATTCCGGATCGCACGTGGTCGAAACCTGGCGAGTAATGCTGGACCGTGCATTTCATCGTGCTTTGACGGGAGCCTAAGGCTGGAAATCTGGGTAGCCCATCCGGAAATGATGCTCAGGATCCGGCCGCCACTGGCCATCTGCCAAAGCAGGAAGATTCCCGCCGTCGCGAAAATCAGGTTTGCAAGCCACACGGCAAGAAACGCTGAAAGCTTTTCCTGCCGGCCTAGTGCAAAGCCGGTATAGGAGAGCACATAGTAGAGAACCACGAGCAAGAGAGTGAACACAAAGCCGGAGCTCTTTCCACCGCGCCGCGAGACAACTCCCAAAGGAACACCCACGAGCATCAACACCAGGCATGCCGCGGGATAGGAAAAACGGGTATGCAATTCGAGGAGAAATCGCCTGCTGTCCGGACCGTGAATGCGCTGTTCAAGTTCGCTCATTGGCAAGGCATAAATGGCGGTATCCAGTCGTCCGAGATGAATGCTCTGTTGACTCAGCATAAGCGGCAGATCGGTGCTGGCGAATGAAGAGATGTTCGATTGTCCTGGATGTCCGGCAACGGGTTCATCGTGCAACCCATCGCGCAATCGCATGATCAGCTCCTGGTTGTTGTCGTTGACAACGGTTGCTGAGGCAGCGGTGGTAATGACTGGATTGGAAGGGTCAGTGACGTCGGCCATGAACACCTGGCGCCAGTTGGACGCCCCTGTTCCACTTCGTACGTCCTGCACGTAAAGCACGAGGTTACGGAAGTCCTCATAAAAAACGCGAGGCTGAATCTGATAGGAAGCCTGCGAAGTCTCGAGTTCCTGCTGCATTGCCAGCAGAGCCTGGTTTGCACGCGGTGCGAGATAGAGCGAATTGACCAGGCCAAGCAGCGTTCCTGCAATGGCAACGATGGATGCAACCCGAAGAAAATAGCCGATGCCCAGTCCGGAGGCGCGCATGGCGATGACTTCACTGTCCGAGGCCAGGCGGCCGAATCCCAGAAGGATTCCAACCAGTACGGCCATGGGAATGGTGACCTTGAACGTGTTGGGAACTGTGAACAGGAAAATCTCCAGCACGCTTGTCCAGGTGGAGCTGTTGCGCACCACCATCTCAAGGATTGTGTTCAATTCGCGCATGAAGAGGATGAAGGTAAAGATCACGCATCCGATGAGCGCGTAGGAAAGGATCTCGCCGAGAATGTAGCGGGTGAGGATGCGCACGCAAAGACTCTTACGCTAGTTTAGCGTGCCCGCGCCGGTGCAAGCCGCCGGGGCTGCCAGCGGCGAAGGCGCAGACTGTTGGCGAGAACGCTGACTGAACTCAGTGCCATGGCGGCGGCCGCGACCCAGGGGCTGAGCAGAATGTGAAACGACGGGTAGAGCAGTCCCGCTGCCAATGGTATGCCAAGGAGGTTATAGGCCACTGCCCAGGCAAGGTTCTGCCTCATGATGCGCATCGTGGAGCGTGCCAGATCAATCGCCGTCGGGATAGCCGAGACCTCAGTTCGGAGGAGCAGAACGTCACCCGCTTCCTGAGCGAGGTCGGCGCCGGACCCCATGGCAATGCCGGCATCGGCCTGGGCAAGCGCGCCGGCGTCGTTTATGCCGTCGCCGACCATTGCTACGCGGAGTCCTTCATTCTGCAGTGAGCGGATACGCGCCAGCTTGGTAGCCGGATCAAGTCCCGCTTCAACCTCGTCAATTCCCACTTTGTTGGCGATAGGAGCAGCTGCAACGGAAGAATCACCGGTGAGCATCAAGACGCGAAGGCCTTCGCCCCGCATAGAGGCCACGGTGGCGGCGGCATCCGGGCGCAGGGTGTCACGAGCGTCGAAGCAGCCAGCTGGCTGGTTCTCCAGCGCCATCCAGAGGCGCGTGACACTCGGCTTTGGAGGGGCGATATCGGGCAAGCGGATGAGCATCTCGCGGAACAGAGCTTCGTTTCCGAGAATGCATTGGATTCCCCGCACTGTTGCGGTGAGTCCGCGTCCCGGAAGGATTTGCACATCCTCGGCGGTGGGCCACGAAAGATTTCTTCCACGAGCGAAATCCACGATTGCATGGGCCAGAGGGTGATTGGATCGCTCTTCAGCGGCTGCGGCCAGACGCAAGAGATCGTCCTCTTTGTATCCAGGCTCGGGGCGAATGGCAACCAGGGAGGGGTGACCGACCGTCAAGGTTCCGGTCTTATCCATCAGCACTGCATCGAGGCGGGAAAGTCGTTCGAGCGCCTCGCCTCCTTTGAAAAGCACTCCGAGCTGGGCCCCGCGTCCCACAGCGACGGTTAGTGCGGCGGGAACGGCCAGGCCCATCGCGCAGGGACAGGCAATGACCAGGACAGCGACAGTGTTGGCAAGTGCCAATTGAAGCGAATGGGCTGCGTAGTACCAGGCGATGAAGGTGATTGCGGCGAGCGCAAGGACGGATGGGACAAAAATTGAACTGGCGCGGTCGGCCAACCGCTCCAAGGGTGCGCGGGAACTCTGCGCCTGCTCAACCATGCGGGTGATCTGCGCCAGGACAGTATCTTCGCCAAGCGATTGCGCCTGGCACACGACGGCACCGTCGTAGTTCAGTGAACCTGCAAGCACGCGATCACCGTTTTCGCGGGCCAGGGGCGTGGATTCGCCAGTGAGCATGGATTCGTCCACTGTCGTTCGGCCATTGAGAATCGTGGCATCTACCGGGAAGCGTTCGCCCGGCAGGACCAGGATGTTGTCGCCGGGCTGGATTTCGACGAGAGGAACAAGGGCTTCCTTTCCATCGACGATGCGCCGGGCGGTCGCGGGACGAAGGCGGCTAAGTGCATCAAGTGCGCTCAGGGCTCGGCGTTTTGCGCGCGCTTCAAGAGCTTTTCCCAAGAGAAGAAATCCAAGAATCAACAGGACGGCATCGAAGTAGACTTGTCGGTCCGGCGCTGGCTGGATTGTCGCGTAGGCGGAGTAGGCGAAAGCGACGCCGGTTCCAATGCTGACGAGGGTGTTCATATTGGTCGAGCCATGGCGAATTCCACGGAAAGCGCTCGTGTAGATTCCACGACCTGCCCAAGCCATCAGCAAGGCCGTCGTCGCGAGTAGAAACCAGCGGATTGCTTCATGAGGAAGCGCATACATCCAAGGCAGCAAGTTCATTAGCCAATGATCGAACGTGCCCATGTGTTCACTGAGCGGCATGGCCAGGAGCATCGCCAGAGTGCCAGCCAGGATCGTCGCGATGGGCTTGACGGGGCTGCCGGACTCTGATCTTTGCTCTCGCTGCGCCCCGGGCCGAGGAAGGACGGCGTCGTATCCGGCATTTCGAATAGCGTCAACGAATGCCTGGGGTGCGGCGACAGACGGATCGAAGATGATGTTGGCGCGGTGCGCCATCAGATCGACTCGTGCCGATTCGACACCGGGAGTCGATCGGAGCGCAGTTTCAACATGATGCTGGCAGGCCGCGCAACTCATGCCGAGCACGGGCAACGTAAGCGATTCTGTCGCGGTCGTACCCATCGCGGAGATTATTGCTCCAGTTGTGCCGAATAGCCGGCTTTGGCCAGCGCTGCAATTGCGGCTTCAATTGACGCTGGGCTATCGGATGCATTCAGCCGCGCGGCGCCCAGACGCACTTCTTCTACCTTTACCCCGTCGGCAGAAGCCAAAGCCTGCTCGACGCGGCGAACGCAGGATCCGCAATGCATACCGTCAATCTGCAGCGTGAACTCCGCCATTTCATCCTCCAGTAGCACTTATTCTGATGATACGCCGGGGTATTGGATTCAATCCGGTTGTACTGAACCGGGCAGACTCTTGCGCGAGCGCTGGTCTGCCGCACTATCGTAGACTCGAGGCCTTGCGAGGAGAAGTGAATGGGCAGAGAATACTCCGGAATGCCGATGATCGGAGTGGGCGCGGTTGTGGTCGAACACGGAAGGGTCCTTCTTGTACGCCGCGGACATGAGCCCCTTCTCGGAAAGTGGTCGCTGCCTGGCGGGTTGATCGAGATAGGCGAATCGCTTCATTCGGCGCTGATACGCGAGGTGAAAGAGGAAACCGGGCTGGTGGTCGAGCCGGTGGAACTGATCGAATTAATTGACAGCATCCATCGCGAAGGCGAGCGGGTGAAGTTTCACTTTGTGATCGCAGATTATCTTTGCCAGGTTAGCAGCGGATCCGCGCAGGCGGCCTCCGACGCGGAAGCGGTTCGATGGGTTGAGCGAAGCGAATGGAACAGCCACAGCGCTATCGCACTCGATCCGGTTACGGTGCGCGTTATCGAATCCGGGTGGCAACGTGCAATGCGAGCGAATCCGAAAGAGGCGAAATGATGCGCGCGCGGCGGAAGTGGATTGCGAGTGTGGTGGCAGTACTCGTGGTTCTGGTTGCGGGGGTGATCTGGTTTCGACCGGTCAGCGTTTTTGACTGGTTTACCGAGACGCAGATGTTGCTCTCTGGAGCGCGGAGCCACTATACGACGGTATCCGGCTACCGGATCCACTACTACGAGATGGGGCCGAGGGCGGGGCCGGTGGTGGTGCTGGTGCACGGGCTGGGCGGGCGCTCAGAGGACTGGCGCAACCTGGCGCCGTACCTGACCCGAGCTGGTTACTGCGTCTATATCCCCGATCTCCCGGGTTACGGCAGAAGTGAGAAACCAAGGAATTTCTCGTATTCGATTTCGGATGAAGCGGCGGTTGTGGTCGCGTTCTTCGACAAGATGGGGCTGAAACAAGTTGACCTGGGGGGCTGGTCGATGGGCGGATGGATTGTGCAATGGATCGCCACCCATCAACCGGACCGGGTGAAGAAGCTGATGCTGTTTGACAGTGTGGGACTGAGCGATCGGCCGAAGTGGAATACGGCCCTCTTCACACCGACAACGTCGGCTGAATTGGCGGAGCTGGATGATCTGCTGATGCCGAACCCGCCACACTTGCCGGGCTTCATCAGCCGGGACATTCTCCGGATTTCGGAGGCGCGCGCGTGGGTGATCCATCGGGCAGTGAACTCGATGATGACGGGCAAGAGCGTAACGGACAACCTGTTGCCGGATCTCAAAATTCCGGTGTTAATTGTGTGGGGGGCGGAGGATCACATCGCGCCGCTGAGCGAAGGCGAGGAGATGCGCAGTCTCATTCCCCAATCGCAGTTGGATGTGATCGCTGGATGCGGACATCTGGCGCCGAGTCAATGCGCGGGAAAAATCGGGCCGGAGGTGGTGAAGTTCCTCCGACAGTGAATTCTTCCCCAGGTCTCAGAATCGAGACCCTTGGCACCCGGCATGCAAGTCCGAATCGCTATTTCTCAAACGTTCAAACGCCGATGACGTCGCAGAGCTCTTTGACGGCCGCGGCGCTTTTTTTCAAGCCGGCATCTTCTTCCCGCGTGAGCTTGATCTCAATGATTTTTTCGAGGCCGCCGGCGCCGAGCTTGCAGGGAACGCCGATGTAATAGCCATCGATCCCGTATTCGCCCTGCAGGAAAGCTGCGCAGGGCAGGATCTTCTTCTTGTCCTTAAGAATGGATTCGGCCATCTCAGTGACAGCCGCTGACGGGGCGTAGAAAGCACTGCCGGTTTTGAGGTGCTTAACAATCTCGGCGCCCCCATCGCGGGTGCGCTGGACAAGTTGGTCGAGGCGGTCTTGCGGAATCAGCTCGGTGATCGGGATGCCGGCAACTGTGGAGTAGCGGGGAAGCGGCACCATGGTGTCGCCGTGACCACCCAGTACGAAGGCGGTGACATTTTCGACGCTGACGTTGAGCTCCTCGGCGATGAAGGAGCGGAAGCGCGCGGAATCGAGTACGCCCGCCATGCCGATGACGCGCTCGCGGTTGAACCCGGCTTGGCGATAAGCAGCCTGGGCCATGGCGTCCAGCGGGTTGGAAACGATGATGAGGATCGACTCGGGCGACTGGGCGACGACTTTCGCAACCACATCGGACATGATCTTGAAGTTGGTGTGGAGCAGGTCGTCGCGGCTCATACCGGGCTTGCGCGGGATGCCCGCAGTGATGACCACGATATCGGAGTTGGCGGTGGCGGCGTAGTCGTTGGATCCGGCGACGTGAACATCGCGCTTCTCGATGGGCATGGCTTCGAGCAGGTCGAGCGCTTTGCCCTGGGGAATACCCTCAACGACGTCGACAAGGACCACGTCGGCCAATTCCTTTGAAGCAATCCAGTGGGCGGTGGTGGCGCCTACGTTGCCTGCGCCGACGATGCTGACTTTCTTACGCATGGTATCTCCCTCAGAGAACTCCACTACCGTTACATGTTGCCAATGATGCGTGTTGCGAATTCGCTGGTGCCCACCTTCGTTGCGCCGGCGGTCTGACGTTCAAAATCGTAGGTGACAAACTTCTGCTGGATGGTCTTTTCCATTGCATGCTCAATGAGTTTGGCCGCTTCTTTCCAGCCGATGAAATCGAGCATCATGACGCCGGAGAGGATGACCGAGCCGGGGTTGATCACGTCCTTGTCGGCATACTTGGGCGCGGTGCCGTGCGTGGCTTCAAAGACCGCGTATCCATCTCCGATGTTCGCGCCGGGCGCGATGCCGAGCCCGCCGACCTGGGCGGCCGCGGCGTCGGAAATGTAGTCGCCATTGAGATTCGTGGTGGCGAGAATGCTGTAGTCGGACGGGCGAATGATGATCTGCTGGAAGATTGAATCGGCGATGCGGTCGTTGATGAGAATCTTCGACTTCCATGCACCGTTGCCGTGCGATTTGCCGATCGAGTCGAGCGTCTGTTTGACCTCGTTGCATACCGATGCTCGAAAGTCGGGCGAACCGAATTCGAGACCTGGCTCGATCAGCGTGGCATTCTGCTCGATGGTGAGACCGGGGTTGGATTCGACGTTGCCGAGGATCCAGCTTTCGCGCTCAGTGACGGTTTGATCACGGAACTCCTGCGCTGCGACTTCGTAGCCCCACTCGCGGAAGGCGCCCTCGGTGAATTTCTGGATGTTTCCTTTGTGCACTAGGGTGACGGTCTTGCGGCCGCTCTCGATCGCGTGGCGGATGGCATAGCGAACAAGTCGCTTGGTTCCAAAGATGGAAATGGGCTTGATGCCGACGCCGGAGTCGGTGCGTACCTTCTTTTTGCCATTCTTGAGAAGATCGTCGTTGAGGAAGGCGATGAGGCGGGCCACGTCGGGGCTCCCCTGCTTGAATTCGATGCCGGAGTACACATCCTCAGTGTTCTCGCGGAAGATGACGATGTTGACTTTTTCAGGATGCTTCACGGGACTCGGAACGCCCTGGTAATACTTCACGGGGCGAACGCAGGCGTAAAGATCGAGAATCTGGCGAAGCGCGACGTTGAGGGACCGGATGCCGCCGCCGACGGGCGTGGTCAGCGGCCCCTTGATGGAAACGCGCAGATCGCGTGCCGCGGCAACGGAATCATCAGGAAGCCAATTGCTGGTTTGGCGGAAAGCCTTTTCGCCAGCGAGGATTTCGAACCATTTGATGCTGCGCTTGCCGCCATAGGCTTTCTGCACTGCCGCGTCGAAGACGCGCTGCGACGCCTTCCATATGTCGCGACCGGTGCCGTCGCCCTCAATAAAAGGAATGATTGGGTTGTCTGGAATTTGGTATTGGCCGTTGGAGTACTCGATGGCTGCGCCGTCGTTCGGCAGTTCCAGCCCGTTATAGGTCTTCTGCATGGATTTTGCGGTGCCCTTTCGTATCTACCTTTGCAGACCGGGGGCACAGTCGGCAAATGGCGACCTGGCGTTCCGACGAGGTCGATGCGAGGGGCTCCCGGCAGCTTAGGCGACGGAAACTGTTCTGCGAAGGGAGTTGTGACAATTCAGACGTTTATCAACATCGCCGGTCTTTACCGGACGCGCTGATCGCTCAGGGAGTCGCCGCCGAAGCGCGGGATGCCGAAGTGGCCGCGGAGATGCAGCAGGTCGACCGGATCGAGATTTCCGGCAACCGTGACCAGAGTGAGGCTTCGGGGCGTTTCGGCGAGAACGACAGCACCGCGAATGTTCACGCCATCCATCACGACCCAGACGTCGGTGGTGTTGTCGTGAACGGGTCCCCCGGTGCGGGTTGAGGTAACGAGGTGTTTCCAGCCACGCAGATGGTAGGCGTCGCGAATGGCGTTAACGGCACTTTGGTCGGGAATTCCCGCGTCGCTGAAGCGCATGGTGTGGACGCTGACGCCGTCAAGTTTTCGAATGACTTCGCGATCCTGGGTTTCGGAATCGGGCACGAGAGCCGCAGCCATGCCAAGCATATCGCGATCGAGGGTGAAGCTTTCCTTCATGGTGGCCCTGGCGCTGAGCCAGGCAAGCGCCGGCGGAGTCCATTCCAGGGGAACAGGAGAGAGCGAAACAGCAGGATCCGGTGCAACGGAATTGCCGGCGAGTTGCTCTTGCGCAAATGCCAATCCCGAGGCGAGGGCGGCCGCGGCGACGACGAGACAGACCTTCGACTTCATGCAGGATTAAACGCGCATTGGCGGAAAAGGTTGCGGTGGAGATGCGGGAAGTTTGCGGAAAGTGAGTGCGATGGAAGCAAGGCGGTAATGAGCAAGATTCCAATTGATATGAACTTTTTATGAAAACAGCGGCCGGTCTGTTGTTGCCGGTCGATATGCGATAAACTCATGCGGGTACGTAAAGAATTTTCACGACTGTCAACCTCATGGAGGGTACATAGAAATTGGGAAAAAGCATGGTCCCGAGGAAGATTTTCTTTACCAAGGGCGTAGGCAAACATAAGGAGCGCTTGACGAGCTTTGAGCTGGCCCTTCGGGATGCGGGAATTGCATCACAGAATCTTGTGCGGGTGTCGTCGATTTTTCCACCACAGTGCAAAGTGATTCCGCGCAAGGAAGGTTTGAAGTATTTGAACCACGGCGAGGTGGTTTTTGCCGTGATTGCGGAGAATTCGACCCGGGAACCGCACAGGCTTGTGGTTTCGAGCATTGGAGTGGCGATTCCGGCGGATCGCGACACGTATGGGTATTTGAGCGAGCATCACAGCTTTGGCGAGACCGAGGATCAGGCAGGCGAATACGCAGAGGAACTGGCCGCGGAGATGCTCGCGACAACCCTGGATGTGGAATTTGATTCCGACAAGAGCTGGGACGAAAAGAAGGAGATCTACCGGATCTCGAACAAGATTGTTCGGACCAGTAACGTGACGCAATCGGCCGTGGGCGACAAGCGCGGGTTGTGGACGACCACAATTGCGGCGGCAGTTCTGATCCTGGAACAGTAGGGCAC
>Ga0335072_10014817_pt1 | contig 11074 bp, 7 predicted proteins | sample Lox_Sample_21_FD_206725 | JGI IMG/M metagenome (GOLD analysis project Ga0335072, IMG submission 206725) | Soil microbial communities from Loxahatchee National Wildlife Refuge, Florida, United States - Lox_Sample_2.1 | ecosystem: Environmental > Terrestrial > Soil > Wetlands | place: USA: Florida... | reverse complement strand
GATGCGCTTCCACCAGCTCGCACCGGGCTTTCGCGGCCTGCATTTCAGCCATGAAATTCTGCACATTTTGCGAGCGCCGGCCGAGCACCACGACGTGAGCGCCTTCGTCGAGGCAGGCGCGGGTAATGCCGGCGCCAATGCCGGCGCCTCCACCGGTGACCACGATCAGTTTGTTTTCCAACCCAAGGTTCATTGCAATCCCTCTTCGATCCTCTAGCTTAGTCCGGCCATCACCAGCATGCGTGGCTCGGTCATTTCCTGAATGGCAGAGCGGATGCCTTCGCGGCCCAGCCCCGACTCCTTGACGCCGCCGTAGGGCATCGGGTCGAGCCGCCAACTTGGAGTGTCGCCGACGATCAGAGCGCCCACTTCAAGCTCGCGATAGGCGGTAAGGATGCGGCCGGCATCGCGGGTCAGCAAGCCAGCCTGCAAGCCATATTTTGAGTGGTTGACGTCGGCCAGGGCCTGCTCAAAATCATCGAATGGCTCAATAATAAGCACCGGGCCGAACACCTCCTCATCGCGGACCTTCATGCCGGATTGAGTGCCGCTGAGGATGGTGGGTTCAACCACCGAGCCGTGCCGCTTGCCGCCGGTGACAAGCTTGGCGCCGGATTCGAGCGCCTCCTTAATCCACAATTCGACGCGCTCGGCCTCGCCCAGGCGAATCATCGGGCCGACTTCGGTGGCTTCGTCGGCCGGATTGCCCGACGGCATCTTGCCTGTGACATCGACGACCTTCCAGAGAAACGACTGGAAGACGCGCCGCTCGACGAAGACACGCTGCACGCTGATGCAGGACTGGCCCGCGAAACCGAAGGCGGCATGCGCGGTTTTTGCAGCGGCCGCGTCCAGGTCGGGCCAATCATTGTGCACGATCAGGGCCGCATTGCCGCCGAGTTCGAGCAGCACGCGCTTTCGGCCCGAGTTGACCTTCAATTCCCAGCCCACCCTGGCCGAGCCGGTAAAGCTGAGGAGCTTGATGCGGTCTTCTTTTTCGGCCAGCCAGGCAGCGTCGACATTCGATAGCGGTAATACGGCGAGTGCCTCTTCGGGCCATCCCGCTTTGAGAATGACTTCTCCCAGGGCGAGCGCGGTAAACGGCGTTTGCGGCGCCGGCTTGATCAGGATCGGGCAGCCCGCAGCCATCGCCGGCGCAGCCTTGTGGGCCACCAGGTTCAGCGGAAAGTTGAACGGCGTGATTGCAAGAACCGGGCCGACTGGAAAGCGCTGCACCAGGCCCCAGCGATTCTCGTTGCCCTCGGTGAGATCCAGTGGGATGGATTCACCGCCGAGCCGGACAGCCTCTTCCGCCGCGGTTTTGAAGGTCAGGATGGCGCGGTCCACTTCGGCCCGGGCCATCCGGACGGGTTTGCCGGCCTCGGCGACAATGAGCTGCGCGAACCTCTCCTTCTGTTCAATGAGGGCGGCGGCAACATTCTCCAGGATTTCGCTGCGCTTCCAACGCGGAAGCCCGCGTGTGCGGCGAAGACTGGCAACCGCATGTTGGACGGCCTGCCGGGCGTCGGCACGGGAAGGTACGGTCACCTGGCCCACGAGGCTCTGGTCCCACGGCGAGCGCACCTCGAGCGCTTCGCCCTCGTTCCATTCCTTGCCGCACAGCAGAAAACCGGTCGGCGATCCTGGTCGCATTTTCATGATGGCAAGTGCTCCTCTAAGATGATCCCGCTTGCCATGTTACAGGTGCAGACGGCACCTCCGTCCGATATTGGGCCGGAGGATACACTGGTTCCCTATGAACCACGAAAGCCGGACCCGCCGGAAGCTGCCCTTCAACCCGGACGAGGCTATTGCGCATCTAAAGAAAAATGACCCGAAGCTCGGGGCGCTGATTGACCGCGTCGGGGAATTTGCGATGCGGCTCGATGCGTCGCCATCACCATTCGAAACTCTTCTGGAGTCGATTCTGTATCAACAATTGCACGGCAAAGCGGCGGCAACAATTCATCGTCGCGTAAAGGAGTTCTTTGGAGGAGATCCCACGCCGAAGCAGCTGATCAATGTGCCCGACGAGCCGTTGCGCGCAGCGGGTGTATCAGGAAACAAGATCAAGGCAATGCGTGACCTGGCTGCCAAGACATTGGAAGGGATTGTTCCAACCCATGCCGCGATTCTGAAGATGCCCGATGCGGATATTGTGGAACGTTTGACCGAAGTGCGGGGGATTGGACCGTGGACGGTCGAAATGCTCTTGATCTTTCGCCTGGGCAGACCCGATGTGTTGCCCGTGACCGACTACGGGGTGCGCAAAGGCTATGCCTTGACGTTCATGAAGGTGCCCAAATCACGCCCCATCGAAGCTGCCGACTTGCCGAAGCCCGACGTAGTGGAGAGGCGCGGGCGGCGATGGTCGCCGTTTCGTTCAGTCGCCAGCTGGTATCTGTGGAGGGCGTGCGACCTGGCGAGGAGCGCGCCTGTTGATCGGCTCGGCCTACAATAGCTGTTTGGCCGTTTTGTCGTTTCTAAACGATTGGAAAGATGGATGCCACCAACTAAACGATTTGTCTGTATCCATGGGCATTTTTACCAGCCTCCGCGCGAGAACCCATGGCTCGAGACGGTTGAAACTCAAGACAGCGCCGCGCCCTACCATGATTGGAATGAGCGCGTGTGCGCAGAGTGTTACGCCCCGAATGGGGCTGCCCGCATCCAGAACGGAAAGAACCAGATCACGCGCATCGCGAACAACTACGCGCGCATCAGTTTCAACTTTGGGCCCACCCTGCTGAGCTGGCTCAAACAGAACGCGCCCCGCACCTACCGCATGATCCTCGATGGCGAACGCCGCAGCCGCAGAAACTTCGGCGGCCACAGTTCGGCCATGGCCCAGGTTTACAACCACATCATCATGCCATTGGCAAACACGCGCGATCGCCTGACCCAGATTCGCTGGGGTATCGCCGACTACATGCACCACTACGGCGTGGAACCGGAGGGTATGTGGCTGCCGGAGACGGCCTCCGATACAGAGTCGCTGCGACTGCTCGCCGAGAACGGCATCAAATTCACCCTGCTCGCGCCGCACCAGTGCAAGCGCGTCCGGCCTCTGCCGAAGGGTGGACAAGAGGAAGAGAATGGCTGGATCGATACGCCGAATGCTTCGGTGGACACAACGCGGCCGTACCTGATGAGGTTTCCGTCGGGCCAGTCGATCGCCGTCTTCTTTTATAACGGACCCACGTCGAGAGCGATTGCCTTCGAGGGGCTGCTGAATTCCGGCGAGAACTTTGCTGGACGACTGAAGGCCGGATTCAAGGATTCAACCGAGCCGCAGCTGGTGCATGTCGCCACGGACGGAGAATCGTACGGACATCACCACAAACATGGCGAGATGGCGCTGGCGTACGCGCTGCGGTTGCTGGAACGGGACAAGACAGTCAAGCTCGCTAACTATGGCAGCTATCTTGCGCATTTTCCACCGGAGTATGAGTGCGAGATTGTCGATGATACATCGTGGAGTTGCGCTCACGGCATCGAGCGCTGGCGTTCCAACTGCGGATGCAGCAGTGGCAAGCCGGGGTGGAACCAGTTGTGGCGCACGCCGCTTCGCGAGGGTCTGGACGAATTACGCGATGCGATTACGCCGCTGACGGAACAGGAAGGCAACCAACTCTTCAAGGATGTTTGGGCCGCGCGCGACGCGTATATCCAGGTGATTCTGGACCGGGTCGAGGACCGCACCGAACAGTTTTTCCACGAACACGAGCATCACGCGCTGAACACCCAGGAGCGTGTCCGTGCGCTCGAAATCATGGAGATGCAACGGCACGCGCAGCTGATGTACACAAGCTGCGGCTGGTTCTTCGACGATATTTCAGGAATCGAAACCGTACAGGTGATCGCCTATGCCGCGCGAGCCTTGCAACTGGCGCAGCATGTGTTCGGCGAGAGGGCGGCATCGCTCGAGCCGGCTTTTCTGGCCAGGCTGGCCGAAGCCAAGTCGAATGTTCCGGGCACCGGAGATGGCGCAAAGATTTACAAAGAAAAAATCTCCACGCTCCAGCTTGGGCTGGAACAGGTGGCGGCGCACTACGCGATCAGCAGCGTGTTTTCTTCCTTTGCCGACGAAACGGAATTGTTCTGCTACCGTGTGCGGCGCATCTCGCACGACATCTATGCGTCCGGGCGCGGGAAATTGGCGCTGGGGCGCGTGCACATTGCCAGTGCGATCACGGGAGAACAGCGGACCTTCTCGTATGCCGTGCTCCACTTCGGCGACCAGAACATCACGGCCGCGGTGAAGGCCTATGCCGAGCAGGATGCCGCGGACTTTGAGGCTTTTGCCGGGAAAGCCGCGGAACAGGTGCAGAAGGCGGATTTCCCCGAAGTGATCCGCATGCTCGACCGCTACTACGGTCATGTGGATTACTCGCTGACGTCGCTCTTCACCGACGAACAGCGGCGCATTATCCACATCATTCTGAACTCGACGCTCTGGGATATCGAGAATTCGCTGACGACCATCTATGATGAGCACGCGAGCCTGTTGCATTTTCTGTCGCAGGCGGGTTTGCCCAAGCCCCCTGCATTGACGCTGGCCGCGGGATTCGCGATCAATGCCGGGGTCAGGCGCGCGCTCGACTCCGAACCGGTGGACCAGGCGTTGCTACGCTCATTTCTTCAACTCGCCAAGGCCGACCAGGTTCCCCTCGATAACACTACGCTGAGCTACATCGCCGATCAGCGCATGAAGCGGGCGATGGTCGAGATGCAGATGTCGGCGGGCTCGCTGGAAATGCTCGATCGCGCCTTGACGCTGGCCCGCACGCTCGAGGAACTGCCTTTCGAGCTGAATTTGTGGCAGGCGCAGAACATCTGGTACGACATCTTCCGCACTTCAGGCTACGCTCTGAACGCGCTCTCCGACGCGGATCGGCCCTTGTGGGATAAGGATTTCAATGCGTTAGGCGAATGCCTGTCGATTGATACCGAGGCAATGAGGACGCAGGAGCCGACCGAGGTAGCAGCGGACTGAAAGCCTGGCTCGCGGAGCGAATGCAGCGTTCAGTCTCGCTGTACCACGCGGATGTGCAGTTCCTTGAGCTGCTGCTCCGGGACCGTCGTCGGCGCTTCGGCCATCAGGTCCATGGCTTTTGCTGTCTTCGGAAACGCAATCACTTCGCGCAGGCTGGGCGCCCCGGCCAGCAGCATCACGATGCGGTCGAGGCCAAGCGCGATTCCGCCGTGGGGCGGGGTACCGTACTCGAGCGCATCGAGAAAGAAGCCGAAACGCTTGCGCGCTTCCTCGTCGCTGATGCCAAGCGAGGCAAAGATCTGCTGTTGCACATCCTTCCGATGGATGCGGATGGAGCCCGAACCAAGCTCCAGCCCGTTCATCGCCAGGTCGTAGCAGTCGGCGCGAACCGAAGCCGGATCGCTGACGAGGTTGGCCATGTCGGCCTCATAGGGCGCAGTGAATGGATGATGCGCCGGCACCCAGTGGCTGGTCGCAAGATCGTACTCAAACATCGGAAAATCGACGATCCAGATGGGATGGAAAGCTGCTGAACCATCCGCCACTTTTCCGCTCTTTGGATCGGCCGCGGCGACCACTTCGTCAGTGAGGCGAAATGCCCCGTGCCGGTCGGCATATTTCTTTGCCAGCTCCGTGCGGAAATTGCCAGCGGCCGCGTAGACGTTGATTTCGCGCTCGCTGAGCCGGCCAGGAAACTTCGTATCGCTGGCCTTGACCGGGTGCGCGGGATCGCCGGCCACAATGATGACGAAGTCGGCTTCGGCGGCTCCGGCCAGTTCGCGCACCTTTGCAGCTTCCGCCGCAAAGTCGCGTGACAGGCGCTTGAAGTCGTCGATAAACTTGGCGCCCTTCTTCTTGTCGAAGAGGGGATGATTCTCTTCGCGTTCCTTGCGGCTGAGTTCGCCCACGTTGGGAATCCGCAACGCTACGATGGGCAAAGCAGGATCGATCTGCAGCTTTGCCAGACCTTCGGGGCTGAAGACAGAACGAACGTCGGTCAGTCCCGGCAGGCGCAAATCGGGCTTGTCGCTGCCGTGCTGGCGCATCGATTCGTCGTAGGTGATCCGCGGGAACGGCGTCGGTAGCTCGATTCCGGCGGCGGCCCAGGCGGCGGCACAGAACTTCTCGACCACGCCGAACACATGCTCACGGCGCGGGAAGCTCATTTCCAGGTCGACCTGCGTGAATTCGAGCTGGCGGTCAGCACGCTGGTCCTCATCGCGGAAACAGCGCGCGATCTGGAAGTAGCGATCGAAGCCCGAGATCATCAGGATCTGCTTGAAGATCTGCGGCGACTGCGGCAGCGCGTAGAATTCGCCCGCATGGATGCGGCTGGGAACAAGAAAGTCGCGCGCTCCTTCGGGCGTGCTCTTGTTCAGGACGGGAGTCTCGATCTCGAGAAAGCCCTGCTGCGACAGGCTCTCGCGCACGGCATGCGTGATCTCGTGGCGCAGCCAGAAGTTGCGCTGCATCTCGGTGCGGCGCAGGTCGATGTAACGATACTTCAGGCGCACTTCCTCATTCTGGATCGCTTCTTCGGCGGGCGAGAACGGCGCCAGGCGTGTATCGTTCAGGATGCGAATCTCGGTGGCTTCGATTTCGATTTCGCCGGTCGGCATCTTGGGATTGATGGCGTCCTGATCGCGCAGGGTGACTTTGCCGACGGCCGCGACGACATACTCCGGCCGAACCTGCTCACCCTTGGCATGACCTTCGGGCGTCAGTTCCTTGTCGAGCACCACCTGGGCAATGCCGCTGCGGTCGCGCAGGTCAAGAAAGATCAGGTTGCCGTGGTCCCGGCGCCGGTTTACCCAGCCCATGAGAACGACGTCTTTGCCGGCATCCGCGGCACGCAGTGTGCCGCACATGTGCGTGCGTTCCAGATTGCCTAAAAAGTCGAGCACGAAGTGTGTCCTTCTATGTGTTCACGGGCCGGGCCAGATGCGCCGCCAGCTCCGCGCGCGGAACCTTGGTCTGTGTGCCTGATGCGAAATCCTTCACTGTCAGGATACCGGATTGGAGCTCGTCTTCGCCCAGGATGACGATGCGGCGAGCCACCTTGTCGGCCGCTTCGAAGCTCTTCTTGAGGCGAAAGCTGCCGTCTCCCAAATCAATACTGAGACCCGCGCGGCGCAGTTCGCGAGCCAGCGCGAGCGCGGCCGGGTTCAGCGCTTCGCCCAGCGGTGCTATGTAGGCGTCTACCACCTGCGGTGGGGCAGACTCCTGCGCTTGCAATGTGAGGATCAACCGGTCTTCGCCCATGGCGAAGCCAATGCCGGGCGCCTTGGGTCCGCCGATCGCCTCGCTCAGGCCGTCGTAGCGTCCGCCGCCCAGCAGGGCGTTCTGCGCGCCCAGGCCCCCGTGGGTGAACTCGAACGTGGTGCGGGTATAGTAGTCGAGGCCGCGCACCAGGCGGTGATTGCGCGTGTAGGGCACGCCCGCCGCATCGAGCGCGGCAAGCACTGCGGCAAAGTGCGCCTTCGAAGCTTCGTCCAGCGAATCGGCAATCTTCGGCAGCGCGTCGATGATCGGCTGATCTTCGGGCACCTTGCAGTCGAGCACGCGCAGCGGATTGGTGACGGCGCGGCGCTGGCAGTCTTCGCACATTCGCGGCGCTACCGGCACGAGCGCCTCCCGCAGCACCTCGTTGTAGCGGGCGCGGTCGGCCGAAGACCCGACGGAATTGATGTCAAGCTTCGACCCGGCAATGCCGAGCTCGTCAAGCAGGGTTGCCAGCATTTCCAGGATTTCGGCGTCGCGCAAGGGAGATTCGCTGCCCGCCGAGGGCGGCCCGATCACTTCGGCACCGATCTGCGAAAACTGGCGGTAGCGGCCCTTCTGCGGGCGCTCCCGGCGGAACTGCGGCCCGATGTAATAGAGCTTCTGCAGCTGGCCGGTCTCGCCCAGCTTGTGCTCGATGTAGGCACGGACTACCCCGGCCGTGTTTTCGGGGCGAAGGGTGAGGGACTGTGACTTTTCAGATTGAGCGCGGGCGCGATCCTCCCACGTATACATCTCCTTCGACACGATGTCGGTTTCTTCGCCGACGCCGCGGGCAAACAGGCCCGTGTCTTCGAAGATAGGCGTGCGGATTTCGCCGAAGTTGTAACGGGCAAAGACCTGGCGCGCGGTGGCCTCAATGCGGTTCCACAAGGCTGTTTCCGGCGGCAGCAGGTCGCGCGTGCCGCGCACGGCTTTCAATGTTGCCATAACTTATCCAGTTTAAATGGCGCGATTGTGCCGGTGTGCGGAGCGGGCCCCGGAGTCCATGGCCCGCCACACGGCATCAGGCGCCGAGAATCGACCGGGTGAAATGGAGCCACCAGGCGGGGCTGCCGGCATAAAGATAGACGATCAGGGCCTGGGCGATCCACAGCGGTGGGAGAACCACCCGGTAGACCTTGTGGATGCTCCCGTTCACGAGGAGATCGCGCGCCACGCCCAGCAGAATGATCCCATCGAGGCAGGGGAAGTAGAGGTTGTGGTTGAAGATGAAATCGAATCGGCCAAAGGCTGCATCGAGCAGGCAGCAGGTCGCGATGAAGAGCAGTCGCCGGTGCAGCTCGGGCTTCTTGCGCCATGCAATCGCGAAAGAAACCAGCGTTCCAAAGGCGATCATGTCGAAGAAGGGAATGCTCAAGAAGGTCTCAATGCCCGTCGCGTGCAGGACGCGCATGTCAAAGCGGGTCATGAGGACCGAAACCGTAAAGCCGAGCGGCACCATGAGTGCTGCCAGGCCTACGCCAAACCAGCCGAGCAGGCGATGGATCTTCACATTGTGGGTGCGCACCAGCGCGGACTGGAAGATATAGAACAGCACCCAGCTCGAAAACGCTGCGCCGTGAATCCAGAGAAGCAGCGGCCGCGGCGGGGCGGCATGGAACAGGTGCTCATTGACCGTGCGGCTGAAGCCAATCACAACAATGGCCGCGATCAGCACGGACATTGCGAAGTAGAAGTAACGGTCGATCAGCCCGTTCCGGCCGGTCAATGGATGCAGCGGCCGCGCGATTGCGCCTTGCGATACGGATGCCATGTTTTGGGACCTCGGACTCGCTGTGGGGGCAAGCGAGGTGATAGAGAAATACCCCGGGGAAGTGGAGCGAGTGTAGCACGGCAACTACCCGCAAAGAAAGTGATTTTGAAGGGCTTTCGACGGCGCTCGTCTTGAAGCAGGATGAAGATTTGTTCATCAGTCAGGTTATTTCTGCACCCTTTACATCGCAATCGAGGTCAAATAGCCCATGAGACACAGTTCCTGGCTCCTCGGGGAATTCCATGCCTCTTCGACCCGACGGCTGCATCTTTTCCAATTGGTCTTGGCAGTCGCCGCGTTGCTGTTCGCATCAGTGACGGGATCGGGACAAGCCGCGATGAAGGACTGCGCCGCCAAGCCTGTCCATGTGCTTCCAGATGCTCCGGATTGGCAAACAGGCGCGATTGCTGGCAAAGGTATCGGCGGCGCAACCCAATCCGACAACGAGCAAACCCTGAAGAAGCCGGAGCCTCAGAACCCGGTCCCAAGCGGTCAGCCGGCGCAGACCAAGCGGATCCTGGGCATCATTCCGAACTTCCGCTCCGTCAGCACCGACGAGATTTTGCCGGCGCAAACTCTGAAAGAGAAGTTCCTGACGGCCACCGACGATTCGTTTGATTATTCCTCGATCTTTATTCCGGCCATGCTCGCGGTCTACTCTGAGCAAACAGGGGCGACGCCCGAGTTCGGCACTGGGGCGGTGGGCTATGGCCGCTACTTCTGGCATGCGGCTGTCGACCAGACCAGCGAAAACTACATGGTCGAGTTCGTGGTTCCGGTGATGACCCGCGAAGACACGCGGTACTACACGCTGGGCCGCGGCGGATTCTTCAAGCGAACCGGCTACGCACTGAGCCGCGGCGTGGTGACTCGAACCGACTCCGCACATGAGACCTTCAACATCAGCGAAGTCGTGGGTGCAGGTGCCTCGGCGGGCCTGTCAAGTCTCTACTACCCAACGCGCCAACGCAGCCTGGGCAACACCGGAACAGAATGGGGCCTGGATATTGCGATTGACGCCGCGTCGTTTGTGGCCAAGGAATTCTGGCCTGACATCAATCATCGATTCCTCCACGGCACGGCCACGATCGAAGGCCAGCGATAGAGTCCAGGCTGCTCGATAACTCGCCGAATGCCGGACTCCGCCTGAATCCGCAACTGAAACGGGTGTTTGCATCCTGCCGGCTCATCGCGCATCCTAGCAGCCATGGAATATCGCCTTCTGGGAGGCTCAGGCCTCAGGGTTCCCGTTCTGAGTTTTGGCGCAGGCACGTTTGGCGGCGGCAACGAGTTCTTCAACGCATGGGGCGCAACGAGTGATGTTGCGGCGGCACAGCGCATGGTTGGCATTTGCCTCGATGCCGGAGTGACCCTGTTCGACACGGCGGATGTTTACTCGAATGGGCGCTCTGAGGAAGTACTGGGCAAAGCGATTGCGGGCAAGCGCGACGAGGTGTTGATCTCGACCAAGACCACGTTTCGTTTTGCCGATGGCCCGAATGACGTTGGCTCGTCGCGCTTCCACATGCGGCGCCAGATCGAGGCAAGTCTCAAGCGCCTCGGCACCGACTATGTGGACATCTACCACCTGCACGGATTCGACGCGCTGACGCCGATCGAGGAAGTGCAGGACACGCTGCAGACCTTTGTGCGCGAAGGCAAAGTGCGCTACACGGCCGCGTCAAATTTTTCGGGCTGGCACCTGATGAAATCGCTTGCGGTGGCCGATCGGTATGGATGGCCACGGTTTGCCGCGCACCAGGTGTACTACTCCCTGGTGGGGCGCGAGTATGAGTGGGAGTTGATGCCGCTCGGGCTCGATCAGAAAGTCGGCGCGCTGGTGTGGAGTCCTCTGGGGTGGGGCCGTCTGACCGGAAAGATCCGCCGCGGCACGCCTCTGCCTGAAGTGAGCCGGCTGCACAAGACGGCAGACTCCGGTCCGCCGGTTGCCGATGAATACCTTTACACGGTGGTGGACGCCCTGGATTCAGTGGCCGCCGAGACGGGAAAGACCGTTCCGCAAGTGGCCTTGAACTGGCTTT
>Ga0335072_10014816_pt1 | contig 11074 bp, 8 predicted proteins | sample Lox_Sample_21_FD_206725 | JGI IMG/M metagenome (GOLD analysis project Ga0335072, IMG submission 206725) | Soil microbial communities from Loxahatchee National Wildlife Refuge, Florida, United States - Lox_Sample_2.1 | ecosystem: Environmental > Terrestrial > Soil > Wetlands | place: USA: Florida... | reverse complement strand
CGAGCGTCAGCGACACGTTCATGTAGTCACCGCGAATTACCGTGGGAACGGTCTCGATGTCGAACGGCTGGGTGAGGATCAACTTGAGCGCGCCGATCAGGTCGGGCGAGGCACGGCCGAGCTCCCGCAACGGGCATTGCAGGTGCTGCAGGTCGGTGTGCAGGGGGCCGCGCGCTTCCGAAAGGTATTGGTCGGCGTACTGGCTCAGGCGTCCCACCGAATCGACGGCGTTGATGAGCAGCTGTTTGGTGTCGGCGAAGTGTTTGATCAGCGGCGGGATGTCGGTCAGCGTTCGATCCAGGACGTCCGCACGGCCACCGACGTAGACCAGCAGCCGGTTGGTGGAGTCGATGGCGTGGGTGATGTCATCGCGCTGCTGGTTGAGCTGGTCGGTGAAGGTGTCCAGCTTGCCGAGGAAGGCCCGGATCTGGTCCCCTCGCCCATTGAAGATGTTGTAGACCTCGTTCTGCAGCACTTCGAGGTTCGGGATCCCGCCGCCACGCAAGATCAGGGCCAGACTGGCCAGCGTTTGCTCCACCGAGGGAAACGCGGACGCATTCTTCAGCGGAATGGTGTCGCCATCTTTCAGCAGCTGCGGCGACGGGTTTGGCGGTGCGGCCAGCTCGATATGCTGCGAACCCAGCAGAGAAGTCTGGCCGATCTTGGCAGTGGTGTTTTTCGGCAGCTTGACGCTCTTGTCAATACCCAACGTCAGGGTTGCGATCCAGTTCTTCAACTGGATGGACCGTATCGAGCCGACAAAGATGTCGGCAACCATGACCTTGCTGTTGCCGTTGATCGCCAACGTGTCCGGCATCTGCACATAAATGGTGTAGGACCCCGACCCGGTGCCGGGACCGCCCGGAATCGCCACGTTCGAGATTCCACGCCAGCCACAGGAACTCAGCACCAGCGCGGCCATCAGCAGCGCCAGCCCCTGCCACGCGCGGCGGCGGATCAGGCGGGCGGAACGCATTGCGGTCACTGGCCCGTTCCTGTCTCAGCGGGACCACCGGCATTGGGTGCGGGCGCCGCGACCGGCGCGGGTGTCGGGCCGACGGGTCCCGGGACCACCTCCGGCCCCGGCGGCGGCGGCGGTATCGGCACCTGCGGGGGCCTTTGGCCGACGACCGGCGCTATCGGGTTCTCGTCGTAGGCGTTCGGGTATCCCGGCGGGGTCTGCAGGTTTGATTGAACGGGTTCGATGTTGGGGCCACCCATCAGTTCGGCCAGCGAGTCCGGGGTCATCAGGCTCGCCGTGACCGGCGACACCTGCTGCCCTTGCATGCCCGGGGCGACGATCCAGCCGTGCTGGGTGTTGCGGTGCGACAACGGTGTGTCCGGCACCCAGATCCCGGGGACGGTGGTGTCCTTATAACCGTTGGGCGGCTGCAGCCGCGGCTCCGAGTAGGCGATCTCCTTGGGAGTCGTCTCGGCGGTGCTGAACAGGTTCAGACCGAACGGCGGGAAGTTGAACTTGATCGCATCGAGGACCGGCGCCAGATATTCCGCACAGAGTTCGGCGGAATCTTGATACCCGAGCCGGCTGCCGGCCTGAATCGAGCTGCAGATGAACTGCAGCGGGTTCGAAGCGGTAATCGAGGGAATGGCGACAACCGCGCCGTGTGACGGGTGGTAGATCTGGTTCACATTTGCCGCAGCCGTCGGAAGGACATGCAGGGCGGTCTCCAGACCGTTGAGGGGATCCGGCTGGAGAATCGCGTTTGTCGCGGTGGCCAGGTTGTTGACGTCCTGAGTCAAGACCTCGCGGTTCTTGTCGAGGAACGGGCGCAGCGTGGAGAGCAGACTGTCGAACTGTTGTAGCGAATTGGCGAGGTCGTTGTCGGAGCCCGTGAGTCGGGTGGTCAACTGCGCCAGGTTCTGGTTCAAGGCGACAAACTGCTGATCGTCCTGGTGCAGGGCGTTGACGAAAAGCGCCAGGCTGCGCACCACCGCGAAGAAGTCGCCCCGGCCCTCGTTCAACGCGGTCAGCGACCGCGACAGGCTGTTCAGTGTGGTGTTGATCTCCTTGCCCTTGCCGGCCAGCCCGGTTGCGTACGACTCGATCACCTCACCGAACGGACCCGTCGGCTGCTCGGGCGTCGGGCCGAGTTTGGAGACGATGTTGGTGATGCTGTTGCGCAGTTGGTCCCATTCCACCGGCACCTGGGTGCGGTCTTCCGGGATCATGGCATTGTCGGCGAGCACCGGGCCACCCTTGTAGGGCGGCTCCAACTGGATGGCCCGCGACGCCACCAGCGTGGGGTTGAGGATCACCGCAGAGGCATTGGCGGGAACCTTGTACTTGTTCTCGTAGTGGAAGGTCACCTTCATCTTGTCGCCGGCCGGCTCGATCTTGTCGATCGCGCCCACCGGCAAGCCCATGATCTGGACCTTGTCCCCCGGATAGAGTGCGTTCGCCTCCGGGAAGTAGGCGACCGCCGTGTTGTTGGTCAGCTTCTCGTAGAGCCGCCACCCCACGTATCCGACGACGAGCGCGAGCGCCACCACCAGCGCTCCGATGATGACCGACGCCCGTGTCAGCCTCGGCATCCGCAGGTTGCGGATATCAAAGTTGGTGGTCAATTCTGGCTACCTCCCGTGACCCCGCTACCTCCCGCTCCGCCGGGGTTGATGAACGGCGCCGGCAACTGGTTCCCGGGCCCGGGCGGTGCCGGCGGACCCGGCGGCAAGCCCGGGGCGAACGTCGACGGCGGCGGCGTCGGACCGGCCGGCGCCAGGTTCTCGGTGCGCGCGCCCGGCGGTGCTTGCGCCGGCAGCGGCACCGGGGTGCCCGGAACATTCGGAGCCGGCTCACCCGGGCGCCCGGCGATATTGATGCCCGGCGTGGGCGGCAGGCCGTCGGGGTTCGGCGGCGACGTCGCGACGTCGGGCGGCGCCGGGAAGCCGGGGCCTCCGAACGGGCCGACGGCCGCACCCGCGCAGGGCAGCGGGTTCCACGGCCGAGGCAGACCCTGGTCGCCGACGGTGACGTTGCCACCGGGGTTCGCCGGCGTGTAGGAGCAGGGCGATCCGGGCGGAACGGCCGGTCCGGGATGATCCGGGGTGCCCTCCAGCACCGGCGGCGCCGGTGGCGGCGCACCGTTGGGGAACCGGGCGCCGTTGGGGTCGGGCCACCGGTATGCCGGCAGGCCGACGCTACGCCAGAAGTTCTCCGGGTCGATCCCGCGTTTCTTGAAGGCCGCATCGACCCACGGCTGGCTGATCTGATACAAGCCCAACAAGTTGTGCGCGACCACTTTGAAGAATGGCCCCGACCCGATGGCCTCGTTCAACGACGGGAGGAATTTGCCGATTTCGGTAAGCCCGACAGCCAGGTCGTCTTTGCGCTGGACCAGGATCTCGCTGATCGTGCGCAATTGTTCCAACACGTGATTCAGGTTCGGGTTGTCGTTGATGAAACCCTTTACCTGTTCGGAGAATGCGGCGACGTTCGCCAACAACGCATCGATGGCCTGGCCGCGTTCGTTGAATGCGGCCAGCAGTGTCTTGGCGTTGACCAGCAATCGGTCGACCTGTTCGCTGCGGTCACCGAGGACGCTGGCCACCTGGTTGGCCTGGGCGAGCAGATGCTTGACCTCCTCGTCGCGTTTGCCGATCGTGTCGGAGAACTTGGCCACGCCGTCGAGAGCGGCGCTCAGGTGCGGGTAGGTCTGATCAATGGTCTGCGACAGCACCTGCAGTGACTGCTTGACCGTGTCGATGTTCCAGCCCTGGGCCGCCTTGGTGACGTCGAAGAACGCGTCGTAGATCTGATACGGAGTGGTGCTCTGGCCGAGCGGCAAAGTGGCCCCGGGCCGTAGCTGCTGGGACCCCCGGGCCTCGATCTCGAGGACCTTCCTGCCGAGGATGGTGTCGGTCTTGATCGCGAGCCGGCTCTCGGTCCCGATGGTTTCGGTGCCGGTCGAGAACTTCACCACGACGTGGTCGCCCTCGATCCTCAGGCCCTCCACCTTTCCGACGTTCATGCCGGCGATGCGCACCTTGTCGCCGCCATTGAGTCCGCCGGAGTCGGTGAACTGGCCGAAATAGGTGGGCCTCGCCATCAACATCGGAACGGTCGTGATGCTTTGACCCACGCCGACCACGAGGATCGTCACGATGATGCCCATGAGCCCGATGCGCGCCCGATTGGGAGGTTCCAGCGTCCTCATTGCGGCGTGCACCTCCCGGTCGGCTGCTGGAAAAGCCGGACCGTGCGGACGGGGCCGCCGCCCTGCAGCCCGTTGATCTTGAGCGTGAGGTCGCAAACATAGAAATTCACGAAGTCTCCGTAGGAGCCGATGGCACGCCCGATCTTGTTCAGCCCGGTCGGCAGCTTGTGGAGGTAGTCGTTCAGCTGCTCTCGCTGATCGATGAGCGGCTGCTGGACCGTGTCGAGGTAGTTGAGGGTCTTGTGCAGCAGTGCGCGATCCTCGCCCAGCAAGTCGGCCACGGTTCCCGCCGCATTGCTGATGTGGGCGGTCCCGCCCGCCAGCTGGTCACCGTGGTTCTTCAGCCCGGTAATGAGCACCTCGAGATTGTTGATTGTTTGGTCGAATTGCTGGCGGTGCCGAACCGTCGTGTCCAGCACGATGTTCAAGTTCTTGATGACCTCGCCGATCGCCTGGTCACGCTCGCCGAGCTGGTTGGTCAGTTGCGCGGTGTTGTCGAGGATGTCGTTGATGGTTCCGCCCTGACCCTGGAACACCGTGATGAGGGCTGTCGCGATGCTGTTGACCTTGTCCGGGTCCAGCGCGCGGAACAGCGGCTTGAAACCACCGATCAGCGCGTCGAGATCCAGCGCCGGCGACGTGCGTGAAACCGGGATGAAGCCACCCGCCGGCAGGACCCGGTCAGAGCCTTCCCCCTCGCCGCGTTTGAGCTCCAGATAGCGGTCGCCGATCAGGTTGAGGTAGCGGATCTGTGCGGTGGTCGACTGGTACAGCGGCACCGAGCGGTCGATGTTGAAATCCACCTGCGCCCGCTTGCCGCCGTCGACCAGGCGCACCGAACTGACCTTGCCGATCTCCACCCCCGAGGCGCGGACGAATTGGCCCGCCCGCAGCCCGCTGATGTTGGTGAATTCCGCCGAGTACCCATTGGTGCGGTCAAAGCGCATCTGACCGAACACCACGATGATCACGACAGTGAACAGCAGCAGCACCAATGACAAGATGCCGAGTCGGACGACGGTACCGGTGATTTTCATGGGTTGATCGTGTTATCCCCTACCTGGCGGCCCCAGACATACTCGTTCACATATGGCGAACCGGTGTCCAGGTGGTTGTACGGCGCGACGCTGTTGCCGGTGTCCATCACCAACTCCGGCGCCGGCCACAGATCGTGGGTGATGTGCTGCCAGCAACCCGGCGCACCCCCCGGTCCGCCGCGAGCGTTCACGCGCGGCAGGTTTTCCGGCCACATATACGGGTTGGGCGCCCCGCCTACCACTCCGGCGAGTCCGCCGACCAGGCTGGCGATGGCGGCCACCGCCGACACGGGGTTCGCCAGCAGCCCCAACCCGGACAGCGCTTCGGTTGCGGTGTTCAGCGAGTAGCCGTTGCCGCCCAGGTACGTCCGGACCTTGGGCTCCTCGTCGTGATAGTTGCGGAGGGTGCAGTAAAGCTCCGGGCTGTAGGTGTCCAACAGCTCGGCCGATGGCACCAGGTCGGCTGCCCCACGCGCCAGATAGGGCCCACCGCGCTGGAAGATGTCGGCGCCGGTGTTGCCGAATCCGGCCGCCGACAGCAGCGCTTGGTCCAGGTCCTTCTGCTGCCGGTTGATCGTGCGCGACGTGATCACCGCGTTGTTGAGGAAGTCCAACAGATCCGGGGCGGCGTTGGCGTAGGTGTCACCCAGACCCGCCAGCGCCTGGATGTCGTGACGGGCCTGCGGCATCTGCGGGTTGACGTCGTCGAGGATGGCGTTGGCGTTGACAATCGACTGTCCGAGCCGATCACCGAGCCCGCCCAGCGCCTGAGCGGCGGCGCTCAGCGTGAGGTTCAGCTTGACCGGATCCACCTGCTCCGAGATCGAGGTGATGGTCTGGAACAAGGTATTGATCTCCGTCGTCACCGACCTGGCGTCAAGCACGCTGTGGGCTGTGATCCGCTGCGCCGACGGGTTTTGCGGCGAGGTGAAGGACACATACTTCTGGCCGAAGACGGTGGTGGCCACGATTCTCGCGTTCACGTTGGCCGGAACCAGCTTCATGTACTTCGGATCGATGTCCAGGGTCAACTTGGCCGCCGGCTTGCCGTCCTGCTGCACCTCGGAAATGCTTGCCACCCGACCGATCTGCACGCCGTTATAGGTGACTTTCGCCCCGGGATCCATCACCAAACCCGCTCGCGAGGACATCATCGTCAACGGCGTCTTCGGCGTGAAATCCCCCCGAAACTGCAGGTACACCAACCACAACACCAGCGCGGCGATCAAGAAAACCGCGACACCGATCAACTTGTAAGGCCTGCTCGGCGGCTTGTTTACCTTCACGGGATGCGTCATGGCTTGTCCTGTTGCCTTACACCGTGAAGGCGAAGTTCGGGTTGACGCCGTAGAGCGCCATTTCGGCCAACAGGACAACGACATTCACCGAGACCAGCGAGAAACGCATGGAGCGGCCGACGGCCTCACCGACACCCACCGGGCCGCCGCTGGCGTTGTACCCGTAGTAGCAGTGAGTGAGCATCACAACTCCCGCCATGACGATGACTTCCGCGAACGACCAGAACACGTCATTGGGGCGCAGGAATGTCCGGAAGTAGTGCTCGTAGGTGCCGCTGGCCTGTCCGTACAGCACCGTGGTGACGACCGCCGGGGATAGGAACGACATGATCAGCCCCAGCGCGTAGAGCGGGATGATCACCACCAGCCCGGCCAGCGCCCGGGTGGACACCAGGTATGCCATGGAGTTGATGCCCATTACCTCCAGCGCGTCGATTTCCTCGCTGATCCGCATGGCGCCCAGTTCGGCGGTGGCGCCGGCGCCGACCGTGGCCGCCAGCACGACGCCGGAGACGACGGGAGCAACGAGACGCACGTTGATCAGTGCGGCGACGAACCCGAGCAGCGCCTGGATACCGATCTGGCTCAGCGACGCGAAACCCTGCAGGGCGACCAGCGAGCCGGCGGACAGCGTCACGAAAGAGATGATCACCGCGGTGCCGCCGACGACGGCCATGGCGCCGGTGCCCATGCCGATCTGTGCGATCAGCCGCAAGATTTCCGTGCGATAGCGGGTCACCGCCCACACCATGTCGCGACCGCCGACCACCGTGAACCAGCCCAGCTTCCCGGCTTCGTCGAGTGATCGGGTCGCGGCGCCACCGAAGCGACGAAGCGAGTCGCTGGCCCGCGGGAAGCGGGCACGCAGTATTTGGGATGACGTCATGACACTGCGCTCGTTCCGAATTTCACACCGATGGTGGTCAGCACCACATTGACCGCGTATAACGCGACCACGGCCATCACCACGGTCTCGTTGACCGCGGTGCCCAGACCCTTGGCACCGCCGCGCACGGTCAGGCCCCGGTAGCAACCGATCAGGCCCGCGATGAATCCGAAGGTCGCCGCCTTGACGGTCGAAATGATCACTTCGGGCAGTCCAGTGATCAGGGTCAGCGTGGCGAGGTAGGCGCCGCCGGACACATTCTGCAGGTAGACACCGAAGATGTAGCCGCCCACCAGTCCCACCATGCTCACCAGGCCGTTGAGCATCATCGCGACCAAGCCACAGGCCAGTACCCGGGGCACCACCAATCGGTGGATTGGGTCGATGCCGAGCACCTCCATCGCGTCGATCTCCTCGCGGATGGTGCGCGCGCCCAGGTCGGCGCAGATGGCCGTCGCCGCCGCGCCGGCGACCACCAGCACGGTCACGATCGGGCCGATCTGGGTGACCACAGCGACCCCGGCGCCCGCCCCTGAGATGTCGGCGGCGCCGACCTGCAGCAGCAGGATGTTGAAAGTGAAGATGAAAAGCACGGTCACCGGAACCGAGACGGCCATGGTCGGCAGAAACGCGACCTTCATGATGAACCAGCACTGCAAGATGAATTCGCGCCATTGGAACGGCCAGCGGAACAGTTCCTTGCCGGTCAGCACGCACATCCGGAAGAAGCCGCCGATGAGGCTCAGTACGGGCGTCGATCGGTCGCGGGCGTAATCGATCAGCCGTGGCCTGGCCGCCGTCGTCACCGCTGCCCCCTCCCCCAGGGACCGCGGGCCTCGCAGCGCCGCGGCGAATCGTGTCGCACGCCTTCTCCTTGCCCAGACCTTCCGTATGTGACCATCGGCTCCCTACTCGCAAGTAGTAACGGAGACCACAGGAATGTACCTGATGGCTGAGCACGTGTGAACCGACATCTCACAATTAACCCTTCGTCAATAACGGGCGAATGTTACAGTTTCCGTCAGCCCTCCTCTTTGGGTGTTAAATCCATTGATGGGGAATGGCTTTCAGCGACATTCGTGGCTCCATATCGCAGCCGTAGTTCAGTCTTGAGCACCTTCCCAGCGGGGTTGCGCGGCAACGCATCCACGATCTCGAGCGCCTTGGGGTGCTTGTAGCGCGCGAGGCGCTCGGTGAGGAACCCGTCTAAGTCATCGAGCCGAAGATGGTCGTCGGTGACAGCCGCAACGGCGATCGGCACTTCGCCCCATTTCTCGTGAGCGCGGCCGATGACGGCGACTTCCACGATGCCCGGATGGCCGGCGAGGACGTTTTCCACTTCCGCGCAATAGATGTTCTCGCCGCCGGAGATGATCATGTCCTTCTTGCGATCGACCACCCAGACGTAGCCCTCGTCATCCATCCGAACGAGATCGCCGGAATGGAACCAGCCGCCGGCGAACGCTTCGGCGGTAGCTGCCGGGTTGTTCCAGTAGCCGCTCATCAAAGTTGGTGCCCGGTAAACGATTTCGCCTACTTCGCCGATGGGAACGTCATTCATGTTCTCGTCGACGACGCGGGCCGCGACGCTCGGGATCACCTTTCCGACCGATCCGCGCTTACGGATCGCGTCGTCACCGAGCAGCATGCAGGTGACCGGCGACATCTCGGTCTGGCCGAACGCGGCCAGTATCTGGGTACCGGGGAAGGTTGCCGACATCTCGCGCAGCAGCGCGTCGGGGGCTGGAGCGGCTCCCCATGACATCACCCGCAACCGGAGATCACGGGGTCGCGCGTGTTGCTCGGCGCAGACCGCCTGCCACTGCGCGGGAACCAGAAAGATGCCGGTGACCTTTTCCGCCTCCAGCACATCGAGCAGCTGGCCCGGGTCGAACGCACCGAGCGGGTAGATCACCGTGGGGATGCCGAGCAACATCGAAGTCAGCATGTTGCCGATTCCGGCGATGTGGAAAAACGGGACACCGACGAAACCGACATCGTTATTGATGTCGGCACCGTTGGTGTAGAGACCCGTCATCGTCTGACCGGTCAGGTTGGCGTGAGTCAGCACGGCGCCCTTGGGACGGCCGGTGGTGCCCGACGTGTACATGATCAGAGCCGGAGAGTCGTTCGGCACGTCGACCGGTTCGTGCGGATCACCGGTCTCGCTGATGAGGTCCTCATAGCCGACCACACCGTCGTCGGTTGAGCCGGCGGCCACGACGATCGTGTTCAGCAGAGGCTGGATGTCACGGACTCCGGTGGCCACCGGAGCAAGTACGGGTTCGGTGACCATCACGCGGGCTTCGCAGTCCTCAACCAGGAAGGCGATTTCGGCGGGGGTGAGCCGGAAGTTCAGCGGGACCGCAATGGCGCCGAGCATGTTGGCCGCCAGCACCGATTCGAGGAATTCGGTGCGATTGAGCATCAGGATCATGACCCGGTCGCCGAAGCCGACTCCCCGCCGGCTCAACGCGTCGGCCAGCGCCGAAACCCGATGCTGCAGTGCATCCCACGTCACGGTGTTGCCCAGGAATCGCAGCGCCGTCGCGTTCGGCTGCATCATCGCGTGCCGCTCCAGCTGGTTCACCCAGTTCTGCCGCCGCGCACGATAAGGCTGCTCGGTGACTTCTGACGTCGGCGTCAGGTGGCTGGCCAACTGTGCGGTCAACTAGTACCTCCCCTTACACTCGCGCCCCGCTTGCGCCAGGTTGATATTTGATAAAACATGGTGTTGTGTGGGTCACACTATGGCTTTAACGCCCCGATGACAAGCCCCGCCAAGCCCATGAAACCCCTGGCAGCCCCCTTGAACGCACCGATTTCTACCAAGCCGCGGAGCCGGCGGCCACTGCGCAGGGCACAGCTGTCCGACGAAGTCGCGGGTCGCTTGCGGGCGGCGATCATGTCCGGGACATTGCGTCCGGGGACCTTCATACGCCTCGACGAAACCGCGGCCGAACTCGGGGTCAGCATCACGCCGGTGCGCGAGGCCCTACTGAAACTGCGCGGCGAGGGCATGGTGCAGCTGGAACCGCACCGCGGTCACGTCGTTTTGCCCCTGACCCGTCAAGACATCGAGGACATCTTCTGGCTGCAGGCAACGATCGCCAAGGAGCTGGCCGCCGCGGCCACCGACCACATCACCGACGGCGAGATCGACGAGCTCGACCGCATCAACAACGCGCTTGAGGCGGCCGTCGGGTCCAGCGACGCCGACGCCATCGCGGGGTTCGAATTCGCGTTTCACCGCGTCTTCAATCAAGCCAGCGGCCGGACCAAATTAGCGTGGTTCCTGCTGAACGCCGCGCGCTACATGCCGGTGCTGGTTTACGCCGCGGACCCGGAATGGGGTGTGGCCGCGGTTGCCAATCATCGGCAGTTGATCGCCGCGCTGCGTCGCCACGACGCTGCCGCCGTGATCGAACACACCGTCTGGCAATTCACCGACGCGGCAAAACGGCTGACCGGGATGCTGGACCGTACGGGAATCTTCGACTGAGCCGGCGAACTCGCTAGTTCGCCGACAGCTGCTCGGCTCGTTGCTTGAGATTTTCGGCGAGGTGGTCGAGCACGTTGTTGAGCATCGACTTCACCATCGGCGCGGGCACCGGCAAAGAGGGCTCGACGTCGATATCCACCGTCAGCAGGCTCGATGCACCGATCTCGACCACACTG
>Ga0335072_10014815_pt1 | contig 11075 bp, 10 predicted proteins | sample Lox_Sample_21_FD_206725 | JGI IMG/M metagenome (GOLD analysis project Ga0335072, IMG submission 206725) | Soil microbial communities from Loxahatchee National Wildlife Refuge, Florida, United States - Lox_Sample_2.1 | ecosystem: Environmental > Terrestrial > Soil > Wetlands | place: USA... | reverse complement strand
AATGTGAATGGTCGCCGCCGAATTGGCGCCCGATCTCGCAAGGGGAAACCCTTCAAGAATATTGAGAAGCTCAATGATATGCACCCCGCCCGATGAGGGCGGCGGCACGGAGGCAATCTCATAGCCACGATAGGTGCCAAGCACGGGCGCCCGTTCCACTGCGCGGTAGGATTTGAGATCGTCGAGCGTCATCCGGCCCCCGGCAGCGCGGACGCTGGCGACGATTTTTGCCGCCACAGGGCCCTCGTAGAAGGCCCGCTCGCCATCGCGCCCGATTGCCTCGAGCACTGTTGCGAGATCGGCTTGAACAAGCCGATCTCCACGTGAAAGCGCACTTCCATCTTGATGGAGAAAAATCCGGGCTGTCGAGGGCCAGCGTTTGAACCGGGGCTGGGCGCGGGGAAGCGAGTCGGCGAGATCCTCCGAGACTTCAATGCCGAAGCGGGCGAGCGCGACGGCAGGCGCGGCAAGCTTGGCAAGCGAGAATTTGCCCGAGCCATAGGTGCGCAAGGCGAGCGACAAGCCAGCGACGGTTCCAGGCACGCCCACGGCAAGGCCGCTATCGCGCGATCGGGCGGCAACCGCCTCGCCCGCCTCGTTGAGGAAGACATCTTGACGTGTATCGGCCGGGGCTGCTTCACGGTAGTCGATGACAGTGGTTTTCTTCTCTTTGGCGAGATAGACGAGCATGAAACCGCCGCCGCCGAGGTTTCCGGCGCGCGGCACGGTCACGGCGAGCGCAAGGGCGGTCGCGACCGCCGCATCGACCGCGTTGCCGCCGCGCCGGAGGATCTCGACGCCAATTTTCGCCGCTGTCCCTTCCTGCGCGACGACCATGCCGTGGTTCGCCAGCACCGGCAAGACGCGCGCCCCTTGCGAGATGATCGGCGGTGGCAGCGGCGGTTCGGCTTGTATCGCGGCCGGCGGGACGAGACAAAGGAGGGCAAGCATGCTGGCCCGCAGCGCACTGCCCGGGCCGCCACGCGGCTTGGCATGCAACGGCTTCGCGATCATAAATCGCTGTCACTGTTGGCAATGGCGGCGAGGAAAAGCGCGCCATGGCGGGCGATCTTGCTTGGACTGGCACCAGGAATAAGCAGCAACTCCGCCTCCGTTTGGGGCCGCCTTCGGGCCATCTCAATCAGAACCTTGTCATGAAAAATGACATAGGCTGGTAATTTTTGGCGGCGGGCGAGTTCAAGACGCTTGGCTTTCAAGACGGCAAGCAAGCGATTCTGGTTCGCCGACAAAGGCGCCGCCGCCTCGCCACTGGATTTGACGGGTGGGAAAGCCCCTTCTGGAGATATAGAATCCTCGGCCGTGGCGGTCTTGATCTCCGCCAGCATGCGTCTGGCATTGGCCTTGCGGCCGTCCGGCAAAGGGTTTTCCCCGCGCAGGGTCAAAGGCGCCTCGCCCTTGAGCACGGCGAGGCCAGCCCCAGTCAAAATCCACCGGTCGCGGTCCTCCGGATCCTGGGCGATCAAATCCGCCCCATGAAGCTGGTGAAAAATGGCGCGCCACTCGGCGGGCTTGAGCTCCTTGCCCACGCCAAAGGTCGGCAGAAGATCGTGGCCATGCCGGCGGATCGCCTCGGTCGCCCGCCCGGCAAGGAGATTGCCGAGATGGCCCGAAAAAAAACGTCCCGAGGTGCGGTGGATGGCCGACATGACTTTTTGCGCCGCGAGGACGCCATTGAAGGACGCCCATTTGCCTTCGCATATATCGCAATTGCCGCAGGGGCCCGAGGCCTCGCCGAAAGCGGCAAGCAAGGTCTGACGCCGGCAGCGCGGCGATTCGCACAAGGCGATCAAGGCATTGAGCTTGCGCTTCTCCATACGCTTGCGCTCTTGCGGCGCGCCTCTCTCATTGATCTGCCGTTCGCGCAAAAGAATATCGGCATCGCTGAACAAGGTCAGCGTATCCGCCGGCAGACCATCGCGCCCGGCCCGGCCGATCTCCTGATAATAGGCCTCGATGCTTTGCGGCAGGTCGGCGTGGCAAACAAAGCGGACATTGGGCTTGTCGATCCCCATGCCGAAGGCGATCGTGGCGATGATGACGACGCCGTCATGGCTCAGAAATTCATCTTGATGGGCCGACCGGAGCGCCGCTTCCATCCCCGCATGATAGGCAAGAGCCTGGACGCCTTTTTGGCCAAGATGCTGGCTCAGTTTTTCGGCACCTTTCCGCGAATTGCAATAGATGATCCCGCTCTCCTTCTTGTGGCGGTTAACCATCGCCTCGATCTGCCGCGTGGCATCGGTCTTGCGCGCCATCGCGAGATGGAGATTCGGCCGGTCGAAGGACCGCACGAAAATACGCGGCTCCCCGGCGAATAATTTTTTGACAATGTCGGCGCGGGTCGGCGCATCAGCCGTCGCCGTGACCGCGATGCGTTGAAGATCGCCAATCGCTTGCGCCGCCCCGGCGAGGCTAAGATATTCGGGCCGGAAATCATGCCCCCATTGCGAGATGCAATGGGCCTCGTCGATAACGAATACGGTAGCACCGGCCTCACGGAGAAGCCCCGGCGTATCCGGACGCGCGAGCCGTTCCGGCGCGACATACAGAAGACGGTAACGGCGGCGCCGGAGGCCTGCTTCGATCGCCGCATTGTCTTCCCCGCTGTTCGCGGAATTCAAGGCGGCGGCGGCAATGCCGCGCGCTTGCAATTGCTGCACCTGATCGCGCATCAGGGCGATCAGCGGCGAGACGACGATGGTCAGCCCCTTGCGGACGATCGCCGGCAATTGGTAGAGAAGCGATTTGCCCGATCCCGTTGGCATGACGGCGAGAATATTTTCTCCCGCCAACACGGCTTTGAGAATTTCTTCCTGTCCCGGCCGGAACTCCGGGAAGCCGAACACTCGCGTGAGGGCATCCTTCGCCTCGTGTATTTCGACCTTCACGGCGTCCCCGTTGTGAAAAGCTTCACCCTGACGTCGTAACCAATCGCGGTCAAGGTTTCCAGCCATTCTGGCTCACAAGGCGGCATCGGCCATGACCGACAGGATCGCGTCCTTCAATTTTGCGATGCGCGCGCCTGTCAGCGCGGCGCGCGGCGCCTCGATCGTCCGGTCGGCGATGAGGCGTCCAGGCGCCGCCGACAAAACAACGATCCGGTCGGCGATCGCGATCGCCTCGTCGACGTCATGGGTGACGATGAGGGTGGTGGCGTTGCGCTTCAGGACGAGCGCCAGCAGTTCCTCGCGCAGGCGGGCCGCCAGGGCGGCGTCGAGCGAAACGAAAGGCTCGTCGAGGAGGAGGAGATCGGGCTTGACCGCAAAGGCGCGGGCGATCGCCACGCGGCGAGCAAGGCCAAGCGACAATTCGCCGGGGAAATGATCAAGATGAAGGGCAAGGCGCAAGCCCGCAACGATCTCGGCAAGATCGTTTTCGCTTGCAGCGCTGACAAGCCTCAGATTTTGCGCGACGCTCCGCCACGGCAAGAGCCGGGGCTCCTGGAAAACCATGCCGATCTTATGCTCGGACGGCAGGACGAGCCGGCCCTCGAAATCCGTGTCGAGCCCGGCGATGATCCGCAAAAGCGTCGTCTTGCCGCAGCCAGACGGGCCGAGAAGGGCACAGATTTCTCCCTGGCGCAGGCGAAAGACAACGTCGTGAAGGATGCTCCGCGTTTGCCCGGAAGCGGTCCGCAGCGTCTTCCGCGTGATGGAAACCTCAAGTTCCATGCGGCTGCCGCCAGCGCGAAATGTGCCGTTCGAACGGTTGCACAAGGAACGTTTCGATCACCAGCATGAGCCCGACAAAGGGAAGCGTGTAGGCGAGGAGCCGCGTCACGTCGAACAGCTGGAAAGCAATGCCGATCTCGAAGCCGACACCATTCGAACGGCCGAGCAGTTCGACGACGAGTACAATCTTCCACACAAGCGAAAGACCCGACCGCATCGCCGCCGCGAGATAGGGCGCGAGCTGCGGCAAGACAACATGCCGGATCTTCGTGCGAAAAGGCAAGCCGAACACGCGCGCCATGTCATCGAGGTTCTTGTCGAGCGCCCGGGTGCCTTCGCGCAATGTGACCGCCGTGTTCGGTAATTTATTAAGAGCCACGGCGCCGATCGCCGCAACCTCGTTCAGCCCAATCCAGATATAAGCGAGGACGATGACGACGAGCGCCGGCAGGTTCAAGAGCACAATCAGCAAGGGATCGCATAGACGGTTGATCGTCTTGCTGCGGCCCATGACGACGCCAAGCAGTGTCCCCAGGATCATCGCCAGGGTAAAAGACGCCGCGACGCGGGCAAGAGTGATCGCCAGATTGAAAAACAAAGCACCAGACCACGCCTCGGCGGCAAGGACCGATAGGACGGCAAGCGGCGAAGGCAAGGTGCCTGCCGGCGCCAAGTGCGAACCGAATTGCCAAACGGCCAGCAGCAGGGCCAGCGGCGTCAGCCGGAACAAGACGGCTTTAGTTTTCCCGGGGCGCCAAACCGACACGGCCTTTGTAATAAGTTTCCTCATCGAATTCCTTTGCCAGGCCAGCGAAGTCCGCACCGCCGGTCTGGACGAGGGCATGATAGAGAACCTTCGCATCGGCGGCTTCCTCTTCGAGCGGCCGCCGCGGGATGCCATCGCTATAGCTTTTCTTGTAAAGGGCGAGCTGCGCCTCGCCGCTGATCCCGTTCTGCCGGGCAATGGTCTCCCAATCCGCGTCGGAATGAGCGAGAATTTCCTTGGCTTCGGCGGCGATTTTAAAGAACCGCGCCAGTGTAGCGGCGTGGGTTCGGGCATAGCTTTCATCGAAGACATAGCCGATCATGGCAACCGGTCCTTTGGCCCCGAGGCGCTTTTCCACTTCTTCCATTTCAATGAGCCGCCGGAACCCGCGCGATTCGAGGCTCACGCAGAAATTCCAATAGGTCAACGTCGCATCGGCCTCGCCGTTCACGGCTTTTTGAAAGAGCAAAGCGGGAGCGCCATAGATGACGTTCGCCTCCGACGCAATGGCGAAATGCTTCTCCCGTGCGAAGGCCTGGAGAAGCAGCCAGCTCTTGTCCAGAGGGCCTCCCGCGACCGCGATCGTTTTTCCCTTCAAGCCAGCCAAATCCTTTATGGTTGATCCGGCCCGGACCATGACCGCTCCGAGCGCTGTGGAATAAGGGGAAAAGACCAGCCGGCCGCCAAGATGTCTTTGCCGTGCGACCCACAGCCAGTCACTGAGGATGATATCGGCAGAACGACCCAGAAGGGCGATTTTCACGGCTTCCGATGAGCCAAGCTCGGTCACTTGAATGTCGAGCCCGGCTTTCTTCTCCAGTCCCCGGGCGCGGATGATCGCGAGTTCCCAGGCAAAAGTTCCGGTTTTTTGCACGGCGAGATGGAGCGTCTCGGCGGCTCCCGCTTGGCAGTTGAAAAGGACCACCAGCATGAGGTAAAACGCCGTCCAGCCAAGACGGACATCAAAGCAGCGGCGGCAGCCGTCGGATGACGGTTTGGCCCTCACATCGTGGATACCAGGGCGCTGCGGGATACGGCTAGTCAAGTCCTGGTTGTCATTTGCCATAATCTCAGGATACATGTTTTATCGCACAGGCCCAATGAGGCTCCTTGATGGACCAAGGTCGCAGGCGATGGCGGAACCGTGATCGGATGCCCTCGCACTGAAAGGGAAGGAAACCGGATATGAAGCGTAAATATGTCTACCTTGTCGCCGCGGCCGCCTGGGCCGGGTCCGTTGGTGGAGCCTTGGCGGGGGATGCCGCCGCGGGCCAAACGATTTTCAACCAAAAATGCAAGGTCTGCCATCAGATCGGCGAGGGCGCCAAAAATTTCGTCGGACCTGAGCTGAATGGGCTGATCGGCCGCAAGACGGGATCGGTGCCAGACTATAATTATTCTGATGCGAACAGGGACTCCGGCATCACCTGGGACGAGGCGAAGCTCAAGGACTATCTCGCCAGTCCGAAGACCGTGATACCCGGCACCAAGATGATTTTCGCCGGACTTCCCAAGGAAACCGATCGTGATAATCTGGTTGCTTACCTCGCGCAGTTCGACGCCGACGGCAAGAAGAAATAATCGCCGCGAAACTCTAGGATCCCTCGCGCCGCGTGAGCATTCCGCGCGAGGGATCATAAGCGGCGATCGCCGCGGCGAGAAAGACCGCCGCCGATCCAGCCACCACCGCCAAGGCCGGGACATTGATCTCTTCGTATAATGCGAAGCGGATGAGTTCGACCGCATGCGTGAACGGGTTGAGTTCACAGAAGAACGCAAGCCAGGGGCTGCCCTCCTTGACGCGCCACACAGGATAAAGCGCCGAGGACGCGAAGAACATCGGGAAAATGACGAAATTCATGATCCCGGCGAAATTTTCCAATTGCTTGATCATCGACGACAAAAGCATGCCGAGCGAACCCAGCATGAGGCCCGCGAGAATGAGCGCCGGAAACACGGTCAGATAGCCCCAGGGCGATGGCGGCTCGATCTCCCAGAAATAGGCGACGAAAAGAAACGCGTAGACTTGGGCCGCCGATACGGTGGTGCCAGCAATGAGCTTGGAGGTCAAAAGAAACCAGCGGGGAAAAGGGCTGACAAGCAGGATGCGCATATTTCCCATTTCGCGATCATAGACCATCGAAAGAGAGGATTGCATGCTGCTGAAAAGCTCGATCATCGCGATGAGCCCCGGCGTGATATAGACATCATAGAGCACATAGGTGTCGTAGGGTGGAATGATCGACACGCCGAGAACGGAGCGAAAGCCCGCCGCGAAGATGAACAACCAAACGAGTGGACGCACCAGCGCGGAGACAAACCGCTCCCGCTGGTGCCAAAACCTGAGAGCCTCGCGCCAGACGATGCCGTTGAAGCAGCGCGCATATTGGGCGAGGTCAAAACCCTTGCCCTGCTGCCCCGTCATCACTGCGGGTCCCATGGTTTCCCCTCGCCGGTCATGCCGGTCAATCGGTGAAAGGCGACGCCCATGTCCCGGGCGCCCGTGCGAGCAGTGACCTCGGAGGCCTTGCCATGTTCGAGAATTTTGCCTTCATGCAATAAAACGACATCGTCACTGGATTCGATCTCATCGATCAGATGGGTTGCCCAAAGCACGCCAATGCCCTCTCCCGCAACCAAGCCCCGCACATGCTTGAGGATGTCCGCTCGGGCCTTGATATCGAGGCCGACGGTGGGCTCGTCGAGAAGCAACATGGGCGGGCGATGCAGCAAAGCCCTGGCAATCTCGACCCGCCGCATTTGCCCGCCGGAAAGCGTGCGCGCTTTGTCGGAGGCGCGGCCTGCCATCCCAACCTGGTCCAAAACAAACCCGGCGCGCAGCTTTATCTCCCGCCCGGAGAGTCCGTGTAGCGCCGCATGATAGGCCAGGTTTTGCTGGACCGTCAGATCAAGATCGAGCGTCCGTGCCTGGAACACGACGCCGAGCCTGCGCAGAGCTTCGCCGGGGTTGCGATTCACATCGAAACCAAAGATGCGGATCATGCCTTTTTGTGCCGCGTAGAGACGCGTGATCAAGCTATAGAGCGTGGTTTTGCCGGCGCCATTGAGGCCAAGGAGCACGCAAAAGCTCGCGGGCCTGACGTGAAAGGAAACATCACTCAAGGCCTGGCGCTGGCCATAGCTGTGGCTCACGCCTGCGATGTCGAGCGCGGCGGTGATCGCAACTGCTTGCTGGCCGCTCGCGGCTTCCTTGTCCGCCGAAGAAAAGCTCATTGGTCCGCGATCGCCACGCCCCAGGGAAATGAGCCGACGGCGATCGATTTCACCACTTTGAGGCTCGCCACATCGATCACCGAGACATCATTTGAAACGCCGTTGGTCGTGTAGAGATATTTGGTGTCGGGGGTAAAAGCCAATTGCCAGACCCGCTGGCCGACCAGCAGATATTTCTCAACCTTTTTCGTCGCCGTGTCGATCACGGCGACGCGATTAGCCGGACCGAGTGCCACGAATGCGCGCTTGCCGTCCGGCGTAAAGCGCAAGCCAACGGGCTGGATCGCTTCCTTCGATAGCCCCGGAACCTCGAAGGCGATCTTCTGTTTGACCTTGGGGTTGGCCGCATCGATCACGCTGACCGTGCCGCCAACCTCGGAAGAGACCCATAATTCCGAACCATCCGGCGTGTATTGCGCGGCGCGCGGCCTGGCATCGACGAGGACATTGGCGAAAATCTTATGCGTTTGCGTGTCGATCAGATGCGCCATATTCGTCGTTTCCGACGTATTGACGAGCACTTTGCCATCGGGGCTCAGGCCCATTCCCTCAGGCTCGACACCGACCGGAATCTCGGCGACGGCCTTGCGTGTCGCGACATCGATCACGGTCACCAAATTATCGTTCTCATTCGAAAGATAAAGGAGCTTGCCATCCGGGCTCAAGATCAGAAGCTCGGGATCCGGCCCCGAGGGCAGAGTGCCGATGATCGCGAGCGTCTTGGTATCGAGAATTTGGATGAGATCGTCGTCACCGGCGCAGATGTAAAGTTCACCGCCATCCTTGCTCAAGGCGATCCCGCGCGGACGATGGCCAACCGGCACGGTCTTCGTGACAGCCAATTTATCGGTGTCGATAATGGAGATCGAATTGCCTTTTTCGTTCGAGATATAGGCGGTGAATGCAAAGGCCGGGACGGCGGCAAGCGCGAAAGCAAGCGAAGCAACGACGCCTGCCCCTGATTTAACTGAACCATTCATTGTAATTTGCACTTTGTTTCCGGCTCATCGAAGCCGAGCGTATCGAGTTCGGAGGTCTGATGCAGAAAGCCTTCCTGCGGCGAGACCGAAACGATCATGCGTCCATCGCCAAGCAGAATAGGCTGGCGCAATTGCTGATTCCAGTGGCGAAGAGTCTGTTTTTGGCCCTTGAAGGCGGCAATGGCAAAATCCGGTCCGGTCAGATAATCGCGGATGATCGTGGGATCGCTCGAGCCCGTGCGCGTGGCCGCTTCGCCGATCATGCGCATGGCCACCCAGGCATTGTTATCGCGCGCGTTCATACGCCGCGAGGCGAGCTTCATGAAGCGGTTTTGCAATTGAATGGCACCCCATTGCTCATGTGATCCATCCCAGCTCATCGGCACAAGCCCGGCTGAGCCCGCGACCGGCCGCGGGTCCCATGTGCGGAAGGGAAGATAGTTTGCGAAAACCTCGCTTTCATCGGCGGCGACGAGGACATCATAGGCCGGCGCGTTTTGCGTCGCCACCGGAATCAGTCTTTGCGTCTGCACGCTTCCTGAATCCGAGCGGCGGCCCCCACCGGTATCCTCGTAGAGCCGCTCCTCAACGATCTTGGCACCGAATTTTTTCGCCGCGCGGACCAACGCCACGGCGTAGAGCTCGTCTTGCGGGTGAGAACCCTTGATCAACAGCCAGCGTCTCCATTGCTTCCACACAAGATATTGCGCTAGTCCGTCGGCGAGCATGGAATAGGACGGCGCGACATGAAAGACATTGGCGCGGCAATTGTCCTCGCGCAGCGAATCCTCGGGAGCGCTGATATTGAAAATAAGGATTCCTTTGTCCTTTGCCGCATCGGCGAGCGCGAGAAGCGAGGCCGCCGGCAGGTCGGCAAGAATAAACGAGGCGCCATGCGCGATAAGCGTGTTCAGCGCGGCGGCGGGGTCATCGCCCGCCTGCAGTCGGATGTCTTCGATCGTAAAAGCTTGACCGAGAAAACTTCCCGTTGTGTTGTTGTCCTCGACGGCGAGCCTGGCACCGGCGATGGCATCGTCGGCGGCTGGAATGGTAAGAATCGACAGCGTCTCCTGCGTGTGGGGAACGCGAAGGAAGCCGGCCTTGACCTCGATATTGGAGGCCGCGTCAGCCGCGTAGGGGTATGCCGCGAGCGCCACGCCAACAAGAGCGGCAAGAATGCCATGCTTTAAAATCATGCGGGGATGATGGTTCGAAGCACGGGTCTAATCAAGCCCGCCATCATCACGTTCTATTTCCATTTTGTCCAAGGGAGAGTTCGGGCAGCCCGGCCAGGACATTGATAATGGCAAGCATTGCCGGCTCGTCCGGGGTCTTAGCAATGAGCACGCCATGGATTCCGGCATCCAGAAGCGGGGCGGCCGTATCATGGGAGATGCACACATGGTTGACTCGCGCAATGCTGAGACCCGCGTCGCGCGCAAGATCGAGGAAAATTTCCGTGCTGCGCCGGGAATAATGCAAAACCGCGCCGATTTCGCCTGTTTTAGCAAGGGCCAAAGCGGCCTCACTTAAGGATTCGGCGGGCTGCGCCGCGTAGACTTCGATCGGCTCGATGCCATAACCTGCCTCGGTGAGGCTTTCTTCGAGCTCTGGCTTGCGGTCGCGCCCGGCGAGATAAACAAGACGATGGGGGGCGGCAAAGCGCGCGCCAATTTCCGCCACCAGTGTCTTGGCGTCGGGGGCAATCAGCGCCGCCCCTTCGAAACCTCGCTCGCGTGCGGCATCTCGCGTCCGCTCGCCAACCAGAAGCAAAGGCATGAGGCGGCGCGCTTCCGGCAATGGCCAATCCGCCGCCGCGGAAAACAATTCGAAAGCGCGTGCGCTCGTGGCGATGACGCCATCGATGACGCCCGCCGGCCACAATGCCCCCGTCGGCACCATCTCGAGGACCGGAGAGAGCACTGTCGCATGCCCTTCGCGTGCGAGGCTCGCGGCCGTTCGCTTCGCGTCCTCAAGTGCGCGTGTGAGCAAAATCAGCATGTCTTATGCAGTCCGTCACAAACATTGGAAATGAGGCTTTGCTGTGATCGCGGCCGGTGGTTCCTAACCAAATCGATTGCGAGCTGGGCGGGTGAGCAGTGTACTTGAGCAGGAGGCGCATGAGCAACCAGGACGGACGCTTAACCGCAAAACTGATACATGATGGAGATTATCACATGCGCGGCAAAACCCGCGAAAACAGCGCGAACAGAATCTCGCTTTGGCCGGAGCTATGGCAGGCCGGTCGCTTGCGCATTGTGCTCCTTCACCTGTCCGGAGATATCGCCGAAATATTTGAGATCATCGCCAAGTTTCGCGGTTGGCAGACATTGCGGCGCGCAGGAATAGGATTGGCGGTCGAGCCCGCGCTGCACCAGCAAGGTATTCCGGCCGCCGACCACG
>Ga0335072_10014813_pt1 | contig 11076 bp, 11 predicted proteins | sample Lox_Sample_21_FD_206725 | JGI IMG/M metagenome (GOLD analysis project Ga0335072, IMG submission 206725) | Soil microbial communities from Loxahatchee National Wildlife Refuge, Florida, United States - Lox_Sample_2.1 | ecosystem: Environmental > Terrestrial > Soil > Wetlands | place: USA... | reverse complement strand
TCGGCCTGCCGTCCTACGCCAACGGCAAGGTGGAAGGCTACCTGTTCCCCGCCACCTACACGATCCAGCCCAACGAGACGGCGCTCCAGATCCTGCAGGCCATGGTGCAGCGGTACAACGTCGAGGCGCAGCAGATCAACATCTCGTCCGCGGCGCATGGGGTGGGCCTGTCGTCGGAGCAGCTGATCACCGAGGCCAGCATGGTGCAGGCCGAAGGCGGCGTGGTCAGCGACTACCCGAAGATCGCCCGGGTGATCATCAACCGGCTGCACATCGGGATGAAGCTCCAGTTCGACAGCGTCCTGCTGTACGGGCTCAACGCGTACGCCATTAACGTCACGCAAGCCCAGATCAACACGCCGGGGCCGTACAACGACTTCGAGCACGCCGGCCTGCCGCCGGGACCGATCTGCAACCCGGGCAACTCGGCGATCCAGGCGGTGCTGCACCCGCAGCCGGGCGACTGGCTGTACTTCCTGACCAAGACCGGCGGGGCGTCGGAATTCTCCGCGACTCCGCTGCCGGGCCAGTAGGCGGCACCGGCTACTCTCGCCAGCTATGAGAGCCGCCGTTCTTGGGTCGCCCATCGCCCACTCGCTGTCGCCGGTGCTGCACCGCGCCGCCTACGCCGGGCTGGGCCTGGACGACTGGGCGTACGACGCGGTCGAGTGCGACGAGGCCGCCCTCGCGGACTTCGTGGTGTCGCGCGGCCCGGAGTGGGCCGGCCTGTCGCTGACGATGCCGCTGAAGCGGACCGTACTGCCGCTGCTCGACCACGTCGACCCGCTGGCCGAGATCACCGGGGGCGCCAACACGGTGGTGTTCCGCCCGGACGGCCGGTGCGGCTACAACACCGACGTGCGGGGAATCGTCGACGCGCTGGCCGAGGCGGGCGCCCCCGCGCCGCACGCCGTCACGATCGTCGGCGGCGGCGCGACAGCGTGCTCGGCGCTGGCCTCGCTCGCGGAACTCGGCGTGCCGGGCGCGGACGTCGCGGTCAGGGACCCGTCGCGCGCCGCGGGCTTGCTCGCGGCCGCCGAGCGGCTGGGCCTGCGCGTCCGGCTGCTCCCGTTCAGCGAACTGACCGACGACGGCCCGGGGCCTCCCGATAACGAGCCGGACCTGCTGATCTCCACCACCCCCGCCGGCGCCGCCGACGGGTACGCCCAGACGATCCGGATGACCGGTCGTGCCCCGGCTACGGTCCTCGACGTGGTGTACGCGCCCTGGCCCACCGCGCTCGCGGTGGCCGCCGCGGCCGCGGGCGCGGCGGTCGTGAGCGGCTTCGCGATGCTGCTGCACCAGGCCGCGGCCCAGGTCGAGCTGATGACGGGCAAGCCCGCCCCGCTGGAAGCGATGCGCGCCGCCGGGGAAGCCGAACTAGCCCGCCGGACCGCCGCCCGCTAACCGCCGTGTCCGGTCGATCGCGCGATCGACACTGATAGGGCAGATCGACTGCGCGACCGGCAGGTGCGCGGATGAGCGATGGTCATGATCACGGGTCATCGGTGGCGAATAGCGCCGCATTTGACCCGTGATCATGGAAACCGCCCGCCGGCTCCCGGCCCATGGTGTTACTGGGGACTGTGGGGTTTGCGTGGCCATGCAGCCATCGGCTGGGGACGGCCGCTGAGCACATAGGGCGAGAAAGTCACCGCGGAACTATGGCAAATGGGACATAAAAGGGGACGATCTCGCCCTATGTGCGAACGCTGGCCCTCCCGGCGCGGGACGGCCAATCCGGCTGCCCACGTCTCACAGGTCGTATGCCGCGTCAATCGCCGGGCGGCGCGTTCGGTTGCAGGGTGTTGAAGCGCTGTGGTGTTGCCTCAAGGACGAGGTTGGACTATGTGGCGTAGAGCGGTGGGACTTCTGGCAGCCGGCCATTCCCCGCGCACGACAGTTCGCCGCCGTCGGATCGCCCGAGGAGCCAGGCCAGGAGCGCGTATTCCGGGCCCGCGATGACCGGAGATGCCGACGTTATGTCACCGGCTTCGTGGACCCGGCCGGTGTCGGTGGCTGCCATGCGGACTGACCCGGGCCATTCCGCGTGCCCCCTGAGCGCGGTCACCGCGCGGTCGAGGTAATCGCTGACGAACGCGGCCGGCCAGTCCTGGGGCCGGGAGCCGGCGTCGAGGTCCACGTGGTGGATGAGAACCTCGCCGAGCCGCATCGGCACGATCAGGGCCGCGTCCGTTTCGTGTCCCGTGGTCCAGCGCACCGTCTGCTGCCACGCCCGGGCCGGCATCTCGTCTGCCGCGGCGGAAAACCCGTCCGCTGAGCCGCGCACGTCCGCGACGAGCGCCGCCGCCGGGCGGTCGGCGCCCTGCTCGATCGCCGCTGCCCGGGCCGTCAGGCTCTCGTATTCGTAACTTGGCACACCGGTCCGCGCCCATCCCAGGAGCCGGGTCCCGCCTTCGGCGTTGCGGGCCAGGTGCGTCAGCACGTGTCCCCGCGTCCATCCGGAGAGCAGTGACGGAGCCCGGACGTCCCTATCCGACAGGGCGCCGATCGCGCCGACGAGGTCCGCGGTCGCGGTCCGGAGCTGAAGCAGGTACGCCTCAGGGGCCACCGATCCCACACGCGGACAACGAGCTGAGGTGACGCCGGATTCCCCCTCGGCGCGCCGCTAGCGCCGCGCGCTGGCGGCGCGCGCCTCCTCCACGGCGTCGGCGCTTGCCGTGTCGCCGCGCTCGCGCAGGCCTTCGATGACCCGCTCGACGTCGGCGGCGGGACGGTTCTGGCTGAGCTTGGCCTTCGCCTCGATCCGGGTGATCTCCAGCTCGATGCCGACGATCGCCCGGAGCTGGCCTTCGATGAAGGCCCGCGGCGCGTCGTCGGGCGACCAGGGGTGCTCCCGGTACGCCTCATGCTTGGCGGTGAGGCGACGCACCAGGTCTTCTGTCCAGACCGGGTCGTCGTGCACGACCAGCGTCCCGTACACGTGCGCGGTCACGTAGTTCCAGGTCGGGACCACGCGGCCGTGCTCGGCCTTCGACGCGTACCAGGACGGCGTGATGTACGCGTCGGGCCCCCGCACGATCACCAGCGACTGCCCGGCCGCGGACAGCTTCCACTGGGGGTTGTTCCGCGCGAGGTGCCCGTGCAACGCTCCGTGCTCACCGACCTCGGGCACGTAGAGGAACGGCAGCATCGAAGCCACGAGCCCCTCCGGGGTCGCCGTCACGAGGTCGGCCGCGCCGTGATTGCGCAGCAGTCCCCCAACCATGGCCTCATCAGGCGCGAAGTGGGCCGGAATGTACATACTGCCCTCCAATCCCCACCAGCCTAACCGCCACCGGGCAACACCCCATCCGGCGCGCATTCCTCGCCGGCCGAACCGCGGCTTCGAGCACGTCGATGATAACAGCAAGAAGCGGCGGCTGCCGCGGGCGAAGTGGGTGCTTGCGCAGGGGTGTTCGGGCTATAAATCGACAATGCCGTCAGTCACGGTCGCCAGGAAGGGACCAGGAAGCGCGTCCGCGGGGGTCGGCTGGTGAGCGCGGGGTGGCGGCTGCGCATTGAGCACACCACGCGGATCACCTACGCCGGGCCCGTGCTGCGGTCGTTCAACGAGGCGCGGATGACGCCGCTGACGCTGCCGACGCAGACGACGCTGGACGCCCGGGTGACCACAGGACCGGGCGCGCTGGTGCGGACCTACAACGATTACTGGGGCACCCGCGTCAGCGCGTTCGATCTGCCCGAGCCGCACGACGCGCTGGTGATCGAGGCCGTCGCCGTCGTCGAGACCGAGCCGTTCGGCGGCATCCCGCCCGCCGCGGTGCGGCCGTCCTGGGCCGAACTCCGGGCACGGGCCCCGGAAGGGCGGCTGCTCGAGTTCCTGCTGCCCACCCCGCTGACCACCGTGACGGCGGTGGTCTCCGACGCGGCCGTCGCCGCCTGCGCGGAGCTACCGCCCGACGAGGCGGCCGCGGCGATCGCCGCGCGGGTGCGCCAGCACGTCGCCTACCTGCCGGGCGCGACCGGCGCGCGCGCCAGCGCGCAAGAGGCCTGGGACCAGGGCCAGGGGGTGTGCCAGGACATGGCGCACCTCACGGCGGCGCTGCTGCGCGCCGCCGGGCTGCCCGCCCGCTACGTCTCCGGCTACCTGCACCCCGACGCGGCGGCCGAGCCAGGGCGCCCCGCGGTCGGCCAGAGCCACGCCTGGGTGGAGTACTGGGCAGGCTCGTGGACCCCGCTCGACCCGACGACGGGCGCCGTCGTGGGGGAGCGGCACGTCGTGGTCGGCCGCGGCCGCGACTACACCGACGTCCCCTTGTTCAAGGGCGTCTACGACGGCCCGCCGGACAGCGACATGGACGTGACCGTCGAAGTCACCCGGCTCCCGCGACGGTTACGGCTCCGGCAGCAGCAGCGACAGCGCGATCGCGGGCACCGGGACCAGGCACACGAGCGTGAACACCGCCGCCGTGCCGTGGGCGGCGGCGACGGCGCCGAACAGCGGGGCGGCCAGGCCGCCCGCGCTGACCGCGAGGCCGAGCGTGACGCCTGAGGCCGTGCCCGGCCGGGCCGGCAGGTAGTCCTGGCCGAGCTTGACGAGCACCGAGAACGGGATCCGGACCGTGACGCCCGCCAGCAGGGCCGCGGCGAGGGCGAGGCCCGCCCCCGGGCAGAGGCGCAACGCGATCAGCGCGGGCACGGCCGCGACGTTGCCCGCCAGGACGGTCCGGGTCAGCCCGAACCGGTCGGCGATCTGGCCGCCAAGCAGAGTGCCCACCACCCCGCCGGTGAGGAAGCAGGTCAGCGCGGCGCCGGCGATCAGGCGGCTCGCGTGCAGGTGGGTGAGCCAGTACAGCTCGATGAACGTGCTCACCCCGAAGAAATTCACCGAGCGCGTGATCTCCACCGCGGTCAGCAGCAGGAACGGCGCCCACCGGTCACGGCCGGCGAGGCCGGCCCCGCGCCGTGGCGGCGCGGTCCGCTGGCGGCGGCGCAGCAGCACCCACCCCATCAGCACCGCGGGCGGGATGAGCAGCGCGGTGGCGCCGACCCCGAGCGCGTCCAGGGCGGGCGTCGCGAGCACCGGAGCCAGGAAGAACCCGACATTGCCCCCGGCGGCGAAGATGCTCATCGCCGACGCGCTGTCCCCCGCCGCGGCGCGGGCCGCCTTTCCCGCCGCGGGATGGAACATCGCCACGCCGAGACCAGACGCGAACAGCACCGCCCACACGGCGGCGTACCCCGGGACCAGGCCCGACAGCCCCGCGCCGATCCCGGCCAGGCTCACGCCGACGCCGGCCAGCCAACCCGCGCCGTACCGGTCGACGACGACGCCCACGACCATCTGCGGCAGCGCGCTGCCCAGCGTGGCCGCCAGGCTCAGCCCGGACGCCGCCACGTAGCCGTAGTGGCGGTCGAGAACGAAATACGGCACGGCCGCCGGCACGAGCCCCTGGTACACGTCGTCGACGGCGTGCGCGAACCCCCACAGTCGCATCCGCTGCCACGCGGAGAGGGCCGGCGGAGCTATCTGAACATCGGTCACCCAGCCAGCCTCGGGCAGCGCGCGTCTGGCCGGCTACCAGTAAACTGCCATGTAATGCTGGTAGACCGCCATCCTCTCCCCGGCCCGACTCATCGGAGCCTCGAGCACCGCGAGCACATCGACTGGCACGACCACGCGGAGCACCAGCTCGTCTACCCCAGCTCCGGCGTCCTGCATGTCCGCACCGACCGCGGCTCGTGGGTCGTCCCGCCGCGGCGCGCGGTGTGGCTCCCCGCGGGCGTCCCGCACAGTCATCGTGCGCACGGCCGCACCCACATGCTGACGCTCGCGTTCCCGGCCGACGTCAACCCGCTCCAAGCGGCCGAGCCCGCCGTGCTCGCCGTCAGCGGGCTGCTGCGCGAGGCGATCATCACGCTCGTCACCGGCGCCCCGCTCGACGCGGGCGACCGGGCCGACCTCTACAAAATCGTCCTAAGGCGACTCTCGCCCGCGCCCGCCCCCGCGCGCTTCCACCTGCCCGCACCGGCCGACCCGCGGCTACGCGACATCGCGGACCTGCTCGCCGCCGACCCCGCGAACGCCAGCACGCTGGCCGGGCTCGGCCGGGCGGTCGGCGCCAGCGAGCGCACCCTCAGCCGGCTGTTCCGGCGCGACACCGGGATGAGCTTCCCGCAGTGGCGGGCCCAGCTGCGCCTCCAGCACGCGACGCTGCTGCTCGCGAGCGGCAGCAGCGTCACCGCCGCGGCCATCGGCAGCGGCTACAGCAACGTCAGCGCGTTCATCGCGGCGTTCAGGGACGCCTTCGGCGTCACCCCGGCGACGTACCGCGACCAGACCATGAACGCGAACGGCCAGGACACCGTAAGCTAACACAGTTTTGAGGCCAAAATATTTGACCTCAAAACGATGTCCCGGCATACTAGGCCGCGTGAACGCCGATCCGCCCTCCTGCGATCCGGCCACCTGGGAGTGGCCCAAGGACGTCGCCCGGCTCCCCGACGACGCGCCGTTGCAAGCGCTGCTGCTCACCGCCACCAAGCTCAGCGGCGACTACGGCCAGTGCACCGTGCAGTCCGCCGGGCTCAAGCTCAGCCTGGCCGGGCTCGGCGTGCTCCGGGTGCTCCTCGACGAGGACGGCCTGAAGTCAAGCGAGGTGGCCGATCGCTCCTGGTCCAGCCCCGGCACCGTCACCAGCGTGGTCAACACCCTGGTCAGGGACGGTTTCGTAACGCGTGAGCCGGACGAGGCCGACCGGCGCATCGTCCGGCTCTACATCACCGACCAGGGCCGGGCCGTGATCACGTACTACGTGACCCAGGTGGCCCCGAAGTGGCGAAAAGTGTTCGACTTCCTCGACGACGCCGACGAGGCTGTCGTGCGCAGGTTTTTTGTCCAGATGATCGGCCAGCTCGGCCGCCTGATCCGAGAGGAGCGCGGCAGGTGACGACCGCCACCGCGAACACCGCGAAACCCGTGCCGCAGCAGGCCGCGTCCACGGCGATAAGGACCGAGGACCTCCGCAAGACCTACAAGAGCTCCCGCGGTGACGTCGAGGCCGTGCGCGGCATCGACCTGGACATCCCGCAAGGGGAGTTCTTCGGCCTCCTCGGCCCGAACGGCGCCGGCAAGTCCACCACGATCGGCATGCTCACCACGCTGGCGCACCCCACCGGCGGTCGTGCCTGGGTGGCGGGCCACGACGTCACCAGGGAGCCGGTCGAGGTCAAGCGGCGGATCGGCGTCGTCACCCAGAACAACACCCTGGACATGCAGCTCACGGTGGCGGAGAACCTCCAGTTCCGCAGCCGCTTCTTCGGACTGCCGGCCCGCACCGCCGCCAAGCGCGCCGACCAGCTCATCGACGCGTTCGGCCTCGGCGACCGGCGCAACGCGATGGCCGACCAGCTGTCTGGCGGCCAGGCCCGGCGGCTGCTCATCGCCCGCGCCCTGGTGCACAAGCCCGACGTGCTGTTCCTCGACGAGCCGACCGCGGGGCTCGACCCGCAGACCCGGGTGAACCTCTGGGACATCCTCACGGTGCTGCACGAGCAGGGCCAGACGATCCTGCTCACCACCCACTACATGGAAGAGGCCGAGGCGCTCTGCGACCGGATCGCGGTCATGGACCACGGCAAGATCCTCGCCGAGGGCTCCGTCGACAAACTCCTGGCGGACGCGGGCGCGCCGACGGTCGTCACCGTTCGCTACGAGGAGGCGCTGCCCGACGGGCTCGCCGAGCGGGCCGGGCTGGCCGGGCGGCCCGGCGTCACGAAGGTCGAGGCCGAGGGCGACCAGCTCCGTGTCATCAGTACCGACGCCGAGGGCCTGCTGGGCGATCTGGTGAGCCTCGGCGCGGCGAACGGGCTACACGTCCGCGACGCGGCGGCGGTCAAGCCGAGCCTGGAGACGGCCTTCCTCGCGCTGACCGGCCGCGAGTACCGGGAGTAGGAGACCAATGGCAACCACGATCCAACCCGTCGGCATCGGCACCGCATCCGGCGACGACGCGCAGGTCGCGGCCTCGATCGCCGCGCTGATCACCGACGCGCCGGTGCCGCGCCCGACGCTGCTGAAGACCTTCGCGGCCATGATGGCCCGCGAGTTCCGCGTGCTCGGCCGCAACGCCCCGTCCACGTTCGTCCGCGCGGTCCTGCAGCCGCTGCTGTTCGCGTTCGTCTTCGCCTACGTCTTGCCCAAGATCGGCAGCGGCTTCTCGGTCGCCCGCGGTTCCTCCGATGCCGGCGGCATCAACTTCGCCACGATCCTGGTGCCCGGCCTGATGGGCTCGATGTTCCTCATGCAGGGCATGTTCGGCACCACCATGCCGCTGATCATGGAGTTCTCCTGGCAGCGCACGATCGAGGACCGCGCCCTCGCGCCCGTCCCGATCCGGGTCCTGGCGATCCAGAAGATCACCGCGGGCGCGATCCAGGCGTTCATCGGCGCGGCGATCGTCTTCCCTGTCGTCTACTGGGTGCACGCCCCCGGCCAGGGCCCGCATATCCACGTGTCGAACTGGTTCCTGCTCGCCGTGGTCATGGTCTTCGCCGCGTCGCTGACCGCGTCGCTCGGCCTGTGGCTGGGCACGGTGGTCGACCCGCGCAAGATACAGATGCTCTTCGCGGTCATCCTGCTGCCGATCACGATGCTGGGCTGCGTCTACTACCCGTGGTCGGCCCTGCACGAGATCCGCTGGCTGCAGATCGTCACGCTGGTCAACCCGATGGTCTACATGACCGAGGGCCTGCGCGCCGCCCTCACCCCGGGCATCGGCCACATGCCCCTGTGGGCCATCTTGCTCGCCCTGGTCGGCGGCACCCTGGTCTTCGGGTACCTCGGCGTCCGCACGTTCCGCAACCGCGTGATCAACTGACCCGCGCGGCGCGCTCGAACTGGCCGAGCAGGCTGGTGGCCGCGCGTACCGTGTCCTGGCGCGCTGGCAGCAGCGGCAGCCGCACCGCCGGGCTGGGGATCTTCCCCTGGGCGTGCAGCACGCCTTTGATGACGGCCGGGTTGGGCTCGGCGAACAGCGCCGCGCAGAGCGGGGCGAGGCGGTGGCCCAGGTCGCGGGCCCGCCCGGCGTCCCCGCGGTGCCAGGCGTCGATGAGGCCGGCGAACGGGCGGGGGCACACCTGAGCGGAGGCGGTGATGCCGCCCGCGGCGCCCAGCGCCAGGAGCGCGGACGCGAACACGTCGTCCCCGGCCAGCACCGCGAAATCGCCGGGCAGGCTGGCCATCAGCATGATCGTGTCCTGGTCGACGGCGCCCACGGCGTGCTTGACGCCGACGATGCCTGGCAGGCTGGCGAGCCGGAGCAGCGTCTGGGCGCTGAGGGCGGTGCCGGTGCGATAGGGGATGTTGTAGACGATCAGCGGCACTGGGCTGGCGGCGGCGACCCGGGCGAAGTGCGCCACCACCCCGTCCTGGGTGGGCCGGGTGTAGTAGGGCACCACCGTGAGGGCGGCGGCCACGTCCGGCCAGGCGGCGAGGTCCGCGACGGCCCGGGCCGTGCCGGCCGTGTCGTTCGAGCCCGCGCCGGCGATGAGCGTCGCGCCGCGCTGACGGCAGACCCCCGCGCAGATGTCGAGGACCGCGTGTCGTTCGGGGGCGCTCAGGGTGGCGGCTTCCCCGGTGGTCGCGAGGGCGACGAGTCCCGCCGCGCCGGAATCGAGGACGTCGTGCGCCAGCTTCTCCAGCGCGTCGGGGGCAAGGTCTCCCTCGTCGGTGAAGGGCGTTACCAGCGGGATGTACAGGCCGCGCAATGCAGGTTCCATGAATCCGAGCTTGCCCCGGCGCCCTATAAAGATCCAGTTCACGTTTCTTCACTCACTTATAAGCTGAACTAATGATGGACGTGCGCAGGCTCCGGCTGCTGCTCGAACTGACCCGCCGCGGGACGATCACCGCGGTCGCCGACGCCTTCGCCTACACGCCGTCGGCCGTGTCGCAGCAGCTTGCCGTGCTGGAGCGCGAGGCGGGGGTGCCGCTGCTCGAGCGCGCGGGCCGGACGGTGACCCTCACTCCGGCCGGAACGGTGCTGGCCCGGTACGCCGAATCCGTCGTCGCGGTCCTGGAGGAGGCGTCCGCCGCGCTTGCCGCCACCCGCGGGAGCCTGAGCGGCCCGCTGCGCATCGGCGCGTTCCCGACCGCGGCGCGGACCGTCCTGCCCGCGGCGCTGGTCGAGCTCGGCCGCGACCACCCGGCCCTCGAGCTGATGGTCACCGAACTCGACCCGGTCGCCGTGCCCGGCGCGTTGCGCGCCAGAGCGCTCGACGTCGCCCTGACCGCTGCCTACGACTACGTGCCGGCCGAGCCGGATCCCGCCCTGGACACCGAACCGCTCCTGGAAGAGACCGTCTACCTGGCCACCGCTGATCCCGGGCGGACCAGCGTGGGGGACTGGCGCGACGCCCCGTGGATCGCCGGCGGCCCGGATACCCAGTGCCACACGATGCTGGTCCGCACCTGCCAGGCCTGCGGCTTCACGCCCCGCATCCGTCACTACGCCGACGACTTCGCCACTGTCCTGGCGCTGGTGGCGGCGGGCCAGGGTGTCTCTCTCGTCCCGCAGCTCGGCGCGGCCGGCGCGCCCTCCGCGGTCACGCTCACTCCCGTGACGTCTCGTCGCCGCACGAGCATCGCCTACCGCAAAGGAACTCGCGATCACCCGGTAGTCTCGGCATTCGCCGGGGCGATCCACCGCTCGGCGGCATCGACGTGAGCGGGGAATACCACTTTGGTTCTGAGTGCTGTTATTGTTGGTCGCTGACCGTCCTGGTGCTTACGGCACCGGGTATTGCAAGCGGAGGACCACCTCCCACCTAGCCGGTTCACATGGCCGGCGGGTCTGGCCGTATCCCGGGCCGCGTGGCACGCTAGAAACGTGACCAGCGGTGACGGGTTAACGGCACGGCGCGAGTGCCAGCACAGCTGGGACTCGGCGCCGTTGTTGTGGTTGCCCCGCGGCGCATGGCGCCTCGCGGGGCTTTTGCGTTTGCATGGTCACGGCAAACGCCGCCGGAACGGCCGGCGGCGACAGATGAGCCTGTGGAGGTCACATCAGCGCCGAAACGCGTGTCAACGAGCGCATCCGCGCTCCGGAGGTC
>Ga0335072_10014812_pt1 | contig 11077 bp, 12 predicted proteins | sample Lox_Sample_21_FD_206725 | JGI IMG/M metagenome (GOLD analysis project Ga0335072, IMG submission 206725) | Soil microbial communities from Loxahatchee National Wildlife Refuge, Florida, United States - Lox_Sample_2.1 | ecosystem: Environmental > Terrestrial > Soil > Wetlands | place: USA... | reverse complement strand
CAGCGTGCCAAGTCTTCAGCCCTCCAACAACTTGCTCGCGGCATCCCCATACGCGCTCATGGCCTTACCAAAAAGCTCTGGTCCGACGCTAATCCTTGCAACACCAAGCTTCCTCAAGTCAGCCACCGTCGCATAGCCCGGCCGAATATTTAACTTGACGTTCAACCTCCCCTCAAACGCCTCAACAAGCTTCTTTACCTCCTCGCTCGATACTCCTCTCCCCTTTGGGCCGCCCCAAACAAATACCGTATTCGCTCCAGCCGCCAGGTAGGCCTTCCCTCGCTCAATCGCTTCCTCAATCGACCCACCAAAACCCAACATGTCCGTACGCGCATTGACGGCGAACTCCGGCACACCTGCCTCCTTCGCTGCCTCCAGCGCAGACTTGATCCGACTTACCGCATCTTCCATTGACCTCAGCTTACCAGCCTTGCAATCGACGTCTTCAAGATTACATCCCACCACGCCCAGCTTAATCGCTTCGCGCACTGTATTCGCGACGTCCTCGTAACAATCTTGTAGGTCGGCTGTTAGCGGCAAGCCAGAGGGCACTACCACCGACGCGACCTTGGCTATTCCAGCGAGGTTCTGCTCAAGCGTCATGTCATCGTCGTTGACGCCGTAGGTCGCGGCAATGGCGTAGGATGCTGTCGCGACGGCTTTGGCATGTTGATTGGAGATGATAATTTTTGCGGACGCACCATCGTAGACATTGGCGAGGATGAGAGGGTCGCCGGGGACGTGGAGAGACCGGAAATGTTGGGCTAGCTTGTTCTGAGTGGAAGGGTCCATATTGGGGTTTTTCGTCTGAAATGGCGATTTGAAGTGCCAAAAAATATGGACTTGTCGAAGGACTTATAATACTCTTATGGGTTACGTTGGTCCGTATTCGGGTTCAGGCTTATTTTGCCCTCTATTTTGGAGCTCAGGCTTCATTGGTCACTTCCACAGCAACTCCGCCTTGCAGTCACATGATAGCGCGAACCAAGGCCGTGGCGAGGTTCTGTGGATCCCTCATCTCCGCCGTTCTTAGGCTATGCTCGTAAGCCAAAATTCCCACTCCTTTCTCTGGATGAGGTCGATATTGTCAGCGTAATCCAATGAATCATTTATGCAATTCTATCATGGTCATCTACAAGGCGCGCAGAATCTAGACCGCAGTTGATTATGATTCTGTGCGAAATACTTACAAAGATGTGCAGTTGTAGATTTTGATCGACGAGTTGATTTCGTTTGTCTTTCCGGATTTTGGTCTCCGGGGGAGAACTATCCGTTGTCATAATCTTGTGTCTGAATACTTCTAGTTGTCTCGCAAGGCCATCTGGCTCCCACTTAACCATGAAGAGGCAACGAGACCAAAGATCTCCTACGTCTGCTTGATAACCGCTGGCGATATAGTGGCGGGATCGCTCACATTTCAATGAAGACTTTCTGACTCACTGTAGATATCCTACTCTCCTCAAACCTTTCACTAACATCGCCCGTCCTATTGCCACATCTCTCTAAAATGCGCATCTCCTACAACCCCGAACCCCCCTCCGACCACCTCCGCAGGAGATGACGCAATCCTCTAGCGGATTCTCGCCCGGCGCGACCGGCAAGGCCTCATTGACCTCGACCTCACCCTCCTCCACGCCTCCCTCATAGCCGATGGCTAGAACTCGTTCCTCACCACCGTCCACACTCGCAACTCCCTCCCAGCCGAGGTCCGCGAGATCGCATTCTGCCGTGTCGCAGCTCTGACACAGGCATGGTATGACTGGAACATCCACGTCTCGACTGTCCGTCAAACATGTATTAGCGATGTAGCGCTGCAGGGTGTACAGAGTGCGAGTCACGCTGGCTGGGGCCGTGCGGCTATCGATCGCGGTTGGACAGCAAGCAAGCGGCTGTTGTGGAGTATACGGATGCGATGATGAAGGTCGAGATGCCGGAGGGGGTGTTTGAGAGGATAGAGGAGTTTTTGACGAGAGGGGGATTGGAGGGGACAGTCACGATTGTGGCGGCTAATTCGGTGAATAGGTTTGTGGTTGTGCTGGGTGTGGGAGGGAAACGAAGGAGGGATAGGAGCGCGTGAAGTGGACTGCTCTAGCCATGATCTCTGATTCTGGTCTCCGCTATATTATAGCGCTTTCATTCTGCCTGGTGCCTCGTCCACCTCCTGTCCTACAATCGTAATAGCTTGGTGGGGGAGATATGACTGGGCATACTCCCTGCACAATCATCACTGCGACTGCGAGCAGAATGCATCCACGCCTTCAACAGCGCCCGCCTAGACGGTCTCCTCAAGCTTGTGCTCCAATTCAGCTCGCTCCATCTGCACTTGTTGCAGCTTAGCTCGCAATGGTTGTTTGGCGTGGTTCAGCGGTTTGATGGTTGGCATGAACTGTCACAATTCAAACACGATCGATGGATCGCGGGAAACGCCATTCACCATGTTCTACTTGGAGTGCAACACACACTGGAACATCTGGCTTTGCTTTGTTGCTAGGAAAACATCGATATCTTTCGATCTGTTTCTGGAAGTCATGGCCCTGTTGCAAGAGAGCTTACATAGCCTTCAACATGTTGGGCTTGCTTCATTCGACATCTCGCTGCTTCTCGTAGGCCTGTATGGCGTTGATTTCCTCCTCGAATTTCTCGATCTCGACGTCTCCCTTGGCGAGGGTGCTCGATGTTGTTCTCGTGAATGACTTGTTGTTCAGCTCTAAAGGTGGCACCTTCTTCCGCGAATTTCCTCAAGTCTTCCTCCTAAAGCCTCAATGTCTGTGTTATGCTGATAAGCTTGGAATTGGCCGGTGGATAGGATGCGTGTGATGCCTGAACATGTCAGGAACGCTCAAAGGCGAAGGGTGGGACTGACGACCTAGCTTTGGATATTTCTGGGCAAAATCTGGAATTTGATCGATATTCTCGACTATCGAAGTAAGGATGTCCCTCGTGGGAAGGTGGGAGAAGGTCGCCATGTTGTGGTTTATCTGTAAGTGGGTGTCAAGTGATGGATAGTGGCGTGCTCAACTCAACATTATTAATGTGACTACCGGAGAATGGCATCTGCAGTCTCGCAGTATTTAAGTGTGTGCTGACGCGGAATGCGAAGATATTTGGGAGTAAGAAGTGGGTTGCGAAGTGCTAGACAAAAGGAAGAGGCTGCAAATAGGGGAGAACTTTATTGCCGAAACCAAGACCGCCACAATCCATCAGTAAACACAAAGACCACCCTGGAAGTAAGGTTTCGAGTTTTGCAACTATGTGTACAAAGGTATTCCAAGTCAAAGGATCCTGGCAGCGCAACCCTGCTACCGAAATAAAGGAACTTCGGATCACCGATAGCTGGAAAGACTAGTGACGAAAGAGCTCTTACGTCGGCATAGCTCTATCATTGAGCTCCTTCCGCAGAATGGCAACTTGCTTCTTAATGACCCTCCACAGCAGATATTTGTCCAGGTCCGGCCGTTGATCATCATCATCACCACCACCAGGGCTATCAGCGTTTGCAGATCGACCTTCTTCTCCTTCTCCTTCTTCTTCCTCCACAAACTCCCATTCATCCATAACTACGGTGTCTCTTTTTATTTCTCCATCAGCGGCGGCTTCCCCCCCTGCGGCTATCTCAACCAAGGCCGCAACAAAGGCCTCTTGGATATACGCAAAGCTAAAGCCGTCCGTGATCTTTGCAATTGCTAGACACAACTCATCCGGGAATTTCACATCTTCATTACCTCCCTTTTTGAGCTTGTCCTGCCAGAATTCGCAATACTTGGCCCTCTGCTGCAGATTTGGATCGGGAAAGAAGAACTTGCGATCAAACCTGCTCGGCCTTTTCGCGATTCCGGGGTCCAGTCGGTCAAGATGGTTCGTGCTGCCAACCATCAAGATGCCATCATTTTCTTGTAGACCGTCGACTTCGTTGAGGAAGAAGGAGCGCACGCGGTCATTGACGAGCGAGTCGAGGTCTTCGAATACGAGGTAACAGGGCGCTTCTTGGCGAGCTTTGCTGAAAATCTGTCCAAGTGCGAACTCGGGAGGGACGAAACTGTTTGGTATCTTGTTGTTAGTTCGATACTTTGCGTAGCGGTGGAAATAAGATGCCACAGTGGATGAGAGTCGTTATGCTTACCTCGCTAGAGTCTTCACGAATAGTGTCGGAACTGGTGGCTTTCGATCGTAGAGCATGTGCATGGTCGCTTTGATGCTGATCGTTTTGCCATTACCTGGAGGGCCATGGAATATCATGCCGCGCTTCCAAGGCACGCCCAATTTCTCATACTGACTCCGTGAATCCAGGAAACGCTGAACCACGTCAATCAAATCCTTCTTCATGCCCTCATCCAGGATGACGTTCTTCCAGAATGACTTTTGAATACTCTCCCACAGACTCCGATCCTTCATCCAGAAGCCTTGATCAAAGACCCAGATTTCATCGTGCAGCATAGATGTAAAGTGACCCGCTGACATAATCAACTCATTGATGGTCGCTTCCTTGCCAATGACGTACTGGTTGATGACCATTGGATAAGCCATCTCGCCATCTCGGCCACTGACTAGATACATGACGAACTCATGGCCTTGCCAAGTGTAGAGGTACTTGGCATAGAAGAGCTCGTCAGCTAAACCGCCAGTGTCGCCGTCAAGGCGCCGAACCGGAGGGAAGTACATGCGCCATTTCAGCGTCAGTGAATCTTGGTCCTTGAAGTCATCGACTGGGATGGCGGTCGCTTGGCCTGCTGCAGCGTACTGGAGAAGATTGCAGGTGAACTGGGGGATGGTCGTGATGTTTTGACCGGGATATTCGAATCTGATGGCTTGGATGATGACTGCATCGGTGTTGATACGGTGAGCATTGGAGTGTTCGTAGAATGCCTTGGTGGGTGTGTCCATGGTGCTGCAGCGAGAGCGTCAGGCTGCAGTTATCCAGAGATTTGGATCTTTAGCTTAGGTGGTAAGAGAAATAGAGGAGCTGGACCCCCGCCTCGCGGTGCCGTTCCATTGGTGGAAATTACTGCGCCACACGACTCGCGGCATGCATTGTTGACCATGCTCACTAAGGTATCAGGCTACCAATTTGAGGGCTAATACTGCAGAGGAACTACAGCGACGACTGGTGACACTTACGATGTCAAGGTCCTACAGACCAGGGATGCATCACTGCTGTAGCCCAACCACCCATCAATGGAGTGTGTCCTACTTCATCGCTGGCCGTCTCTACACGACATACTAACTTGTACCACGTCCGAGTCACAAATGCGATAAGCTGGCGAAATCACCGCTGTCCACTCAGGCTTTCACTTGTGTCAAAATGCCAAATGACCAAAAACCCGTGATTGTTGCCATAATTTCTCTAGTGAGGTATTTTGACAGCTTGCCGGAAATTCTGGGCGATTTCTGATATGAAATGAATCGACCTAGGGACCGATTGCATACCGTCAAGCTCTTCCAATACCTCAATCGTCAGCTAGCCCTCAGAGCCATTTCAGCCCTCATGGACTTCCTTTCTAAACTTAGCCACTAGCTCCATTGTCGTCTCCAATGCCACTTTCGAACTTTCCTGCTTTGGCGGCGCCGGCCACCGACTCAGTACTGAGAGATGTGTACTGTCTCCATGCACAATCTCCGTAAATGCGCATCCGAGCGGAATATTCACAAAATCGCCCGCTTCCAGCTCCAGCGTCCCACGCTGCGTCACTAGCGTCCGCTGGCCCTTGACCTGGTATTGAATCTCGTCAGCGCGGCGGTGGCGTTTGTAGACCCTTCCATTCGTCTTGGATAAAGTCGTGCTGCCCAGCCAGACGAGCGGGGACTTGTAAATCCATTCTGTCTCTGCACTGTCGGTGGCTCGTAGAACGGTCAAGAGTTCTGGGTCGGAAATGGCTGCTTCGAGGAGCTTGCCTTCATCTGCGAGGGAGACGGAGACTTCACAGTGCACACTGCCAAGGCAGTCTGTCATCATCTCTACGACAGCCTTGCCTTCCCAGCCAGGGAATGGCGGCATCTTGAATTCAGCTTTCCTAGAGGGAGTGATGCACTCGTTCACCGGGGCGGGAATGTAGAAGATAAGATGCACGTCCTCGACGCCGCGGTTATCATGCGCCACGCCAACAGGAATTCGAGCAAAATCCCCAACTTGCAAATCGACCGAGCCTTTTTCGGTGATCAGGGTGCGCTCGCCGCTGATATGGTAGCCTATCTCGTCGACGTCGACGTTACGGTGGTAGAAGGGTTGGCGGAAGTTCATTTTCTGCCACTCTATATGGACATGCTCGCTTTCGAACACGCCTTTAGGTAGTGCAAACTTGGAAGGGACATACTTGGTTGGGAAAGTGTAGGCGCGGAGGAGGTCGTGGTCTTGCCACATTTTCACGCCCCCCGGCATGGCCTTCGCCTCAGGCTTAGTGAGGAGAAGCTCCTCATCTCGTTGTAGCTGGCAGACGGTTTCGTCGATGGGAAATGCGTCCAATAGTTCTGTCACAATTGGCATCTTGATGTTATGGGTGGTGTTTGCTCAAGCTTTAACTGGTCTGCCTTGTGAGATTTAGGGTTTGTGATTTGCCGAAAGATAACGTGAGGAGCGAAGGAGATCTGCGTGTAGACGGACCGTGGCGGGGCCTACCTTTTTATGTTGCAGGCGCTGGGTAGGTTTTCGGCACAAGTAGGGAGCACTGAAAGTGACTTTGAACAGGTTAGAGTGGGACCGACAGCCTCCGCATTTCCCCCACTTGGCCAAGTAGCGGAAGAAGGAGGACCAGGAGGAAGTGGCACGCAGGAAAACCAATATTCATATCAGCAGGTCAGATCTTCAAACTTGAGTGCCAGTAATTATCTTTCACTACACATACGTCGGAGAGCTAAACATGCCTCTCGGCCATGCCTCATCTGATGTCAGCGACTACGACTACTTCTTAAGCATAACTTCTGTTGATGCGCAGGCCGCCTTCCTCCGGGAAAGGCCGAGTACTGGTCATATTGCGAAACTTCGAAGCGCTACATTACCCGCAAAAGATATGGCCAACATCTTGAATGGTCTGACGGCGACTAAGCTGTACCGGGATGGTAGACTGACGCAGCTCATGACCTACATCTGTGTTGTAGCTTCATTACCTGTAACCTCTTCTCTCATCCCTAATCCATCAGAAACTCTTCTGCACGGCTCCGCAGTAATCTGTGGAACGCGATGCGGTAGACGTGGATCTCGGTATGGCGCCGATGCAGTGCGAGACGCAATGCGGGATCCAGTGATATTATGCGGTGACAGACATCAGCTGTAACGGGTTGGATGAAGATTGCGTCTGGCATATGTAGAGAGCTACTCGCTATTGCAGGGTCTAGTAAATAGCTTAGACGACATCACCGCTTTCTGCTTGCGAAAGTGCTCCGACTCCAAATGCTCTCTGGCGGAGAAATGAGCAATGTTCAAGGAGCAATCGCATGGAAGTCGTTCTCTCAGAGCATATGATCCGCATCCTTGGCAAATAGGATAGCCTTGCCGCTGTTCCTTTAATTGAGAAATCCCAAGAATGACACCGTCGGTGCTCACCAATTCTAATGCTGCAGCTTAGCAAGGTAGCTATATATCTGTATCCATTCCATCTCGTATTCTGTTTTCCTGTACGGATATTGGGAGACATCAGGCCTTGAAGACTCGATCTGACCGTCAGCGATCTTTCTGTGAGCTGAATCTTTACCCCGCCATCGGCATTTTGCCTCCGCTGGACAACCAAACGAAGGTAAAGCGTCCCTTTAGTGCCCTCGATATTACTTGATATGGAAAATTTGAGAAGTTATCGCAGATGTCAAAGTCATTTTCCCTCCGAAGGTTGATTGGGAAGAAGCTTGACGGCAAAATCGACAAAGGACAGGCTCCTGATGCCATTGCATCCACCTCTTCCCCGATCCCACGGCAGGGCAATCATAATCAACAGCAGGAAGTAGACTCGGTAGTAGCCAATACAACTCTGCACCAAGAACTTCCGCCTGACAAATATGGTCTTATCTTGCTGAACGAAGATAGCGGACTGCAGGCGCCAAAGTACAACGTCGATATCGTGGCAGTCCATGGCTTAGGAGGTGGTGCGTACACGACTTGGACACACAACAACGGAACACTATGGTTGCGTGATTCCTTACCAAAGGACCTGCCAAGTGCGCGAGTCTTCACTTACGGATATGACTCGACCTTTGTTTTCTCACGTGGGACCAGTACTTTGCGTGACTTTGCTAGGGCGCTTCTAGAAGATGTCCGATCCGAGAGAAGGCTTCCAGAGGTCTGCGATAGTTTATCTTGTATGGGCTGTGATTACTAAGACATAAACAGGAGAAAGGCCGTCCCTTAATCTTTGTGTGTCACAGTATGGGCGGAATCGTTGTAAAGCAGGTGAGCATATCAACTTCTCATGACTTTCGATGTTTCATCTGAAGGTGAGTTGACAGCGTACCTTAGGCACTAGTAATAGCCAACAATGAGTCCGACTTATATCCTGGATTTAAGACCTCGGTCTCTGGTGTTCTCTTTTTAGGTACGCCACACCAAGGATCACCGTCAGCAAAATACGCCAGCATTCTCTCACAAATCGCGAATGTCTTTGTGACTGGAAGTCCAATGTCTCGCTTAACTGGTCCTATGCGGACAGAGCTTCTTCATAGTCTCGAAACGAACGAGAGAGAATTGCTTAATCTCGCTCAGGATTTCCGAGTTCATGCGCGCACTATAAAGATAGCCACCTTCATTGAGCAAAAGAACATGCGAGGTCTTAATGCTAGGGTACTTAGGCCTTAAAGACATGAGAGAAGCTGCTTCAACTGACTAATAAGCAGATTGTTGACGACAACAGCGCTTACGTGGGAGCACCAATCGAACGACTTGTGCCAATGCCGGGCTGCGACCATAGAGAAATTTGCAAGCACGGAGATCGAACAAGCAACTATAAGAAGCTTCTTAATGCTGTTGAGGACGCCATCCCTTTACCTCAGCCCGCTACTCAAAGTCTACAAGGTGCGGTCTCTGTACTTCCAGTGTTGCTAAATCACTGCTCGGTTGCGTTAAGACATCACGCTTACTTTCATGCAGAGATTCCTGCTCCAATAGGTGCAGCGAGCATAACCCAGATCGGTAATGTGCAACGCCGTGGGGAAGTGCCATCGCTAATGTCATGTAGCTGGACCTGTTCAATCCTTCGCTCATGCTCCTTTTCGAATCAACGTACCGCAGAAAAGGGTCTCTCACCTAGTCCCTCGCCGAGCTTTGCTTGCAGAAATGAATGATCGGTTCCTAAATCATGCCTCATCAAGAACTATCGTATTGCTCGGAATGGGCGGCTCAGGCAAAACACAGCTCGCACTTGAATTTTGCCGTCAGGCTGAAGAGAACCTGGGATTTATGGCCGTAATTTGGATAGACGCGTCGTCGCCGGCCTCCGTTGCACAAAGCTATAAAATTATCGCCAAAAATATTTCAGAAGACCGACAGGATGGTGTCGAGAGCGACGCTACCATCTCGTTGGTCCACAATGCCTTACGAGGCTGGAAACAGCGGTGGCTAGTTGTGTTTGATAACTATGACAACCCCAAGGTCTTTCAAAGTCAGGGTATCCGTCATTATATTCCGAGTGGGAATAATGGATGCATCCTCTTCACTAGCAGACACGCAGATTCAGCACGTCTAGGGCATTCCATTACAGTCTCTGGCATGAATGATAGCGAGAGTCTGAGTCTCTTACTGCAAAGATTGCCCCTGGACGAGGAAGAGAAAATACACAGTCTCGAAATAGCCTCGGCACTGGGCAACCTCGCTCTCGCTCTTGACCAAGCTGGAGCTTATATTCGTGCGCGTAACTTGAAGCTGAAGGATTTTATCCTACATTACAACAAACGCAGGGAACTCATTCTTAGAGAAGTTCCGGATGAGTGGGAATATCGCAGAGTACTTAAAGATGCGGAAAGGGAGACATTCCTCAGTGTGTTCACTACCTGGGAACTGTCATTTGAGCAGATCAGTGGCAATAGTGAGGAGAAAGAAAGCAAAGATCACTTTCTCACACTAGCTGCCTTCTTCGACAACAAGAACATATCTGAGAGGTACTTTCAAGCTCACTTTAATCTGGACGGACCTGAGTGGATGGATATATTCAGTACAGAGATGAGGTGGGACAGCCACAAATTAGGAGATGTGCTTGCTGAGCTTCGGAAACTCTCCCTTCTGCAAACTTCAGGTCAGCAGACCAACGAACTGCAGTTCTCACTTCATCCTGTCGTCCGTGACTGGATTAAGCTTCGGAAGAGCCGTGACATGCAGCAGCAATTTGCCGCGGAATCGACTGCAGTGCTCACAAATTATCTACGGAACATTCACAATGATGAAATATCTCTGGAGATACAACAAGAAACGGCTCTACATATTGATGCTTGCGTTCGAAACGACAAGGAATTTTTGGAAGAATTACCGTACTTTGCCCTTAGCTATCTTCCGAGCGAGGCGTCGTGGTTTGCAGGTTTCTACTACGATCAAGGTCGGTACGATGAAGCTGAGGAGCTGTACAAGCGGGCGCTGGCCAGCAGGGAGGAGAAGCTGGGCCCGACACACCCAGTCACACTGGAGACGGTGGAGAATCTGGCGAACGTCCTTGCGGATAAAGGCCGGTATGACGAGGCCGAGGAGCTACACAAGCGGGCGCTGGCCGGCAGAGAGGAGAAGCTAGGCCCGACACACCCAGACACGCTGCGGACGCTTCAGAACCTGGCGGCCGTCCTTAGAGACAAAGGCCGGTACGACGAGGCCGAGGAGCTGTATAAGCGGGTGCTGACCGACAGGGAGGAGAAGCTAGGCCCGACACACCCAGACACGCTGCGGTCGGTTCATAGCCTGGCGATCGTCCTTACGGGCAAAGGCCGGTATGACGAGGCTGAGGAGCTGTACAAGCGGGCGCTGACTGGCAGGGAGGAGAAGCTAGGCCCGACACACCCAGACACGCTGTGGACGGTAGCGAATCTGGCGGGCATCCTTAGAGTCAAAGGCCGGTACGACGAGGCCGAGGAGCTGTATAAGCGGGTGCTGGCCGGCAGTGAGGAGAAGTTAGGCCCGACA
>Ga0335072_10014811_pt1 | contig 11077 bp, 8 predicted proteins | sample Lox_Sample_21_FD_206725 | JGI IMG/M metagenome (GOLD analysis project Ga0335072, IMG submission 206725) | Soil microbial communities from Loxahatchee National Wildlife Refuge, Florida, United States - Lox_Sample_2.1 | ecosystem: Environmental > Terrestrial > Soil > Wetlands | place: USA: Florida... | reverse complement strand
CAGTCCTGGTACCAGTTCCAGACCAAGTTCCGCGATGAGGCCCGGCCCAAGAGCGGCCTGCTGCGGGTCCGTGAGTTCACCATGAAGGACTCCTACAGCTTCGACCTCGACGAGGCCGGGCTGGACAAGTCGTTCGACGCGCACCGCGGCGCCTACGAGCGGATCTTCGCCCGCCTCGGCATCCCGGCTATTGTCGCCGAGGCTTCCAACGGGACCATGGGCGGCAAGGACTCGCTGGAGTTCATGTGCCCGTCGGAGGCGGGTGAGGACCTCGTCGCCACGTGCCCGGACTGCGATTACGCCGCCAACCTGGAGCGGGCGACGTCCGCGCTGCCAGATGTCGAGGATGAGCCCGGCCCGGCAAAGCCTGCCCGGCTGGACACGCCAGGCGTGCGCACTATCGAGGACCTCGCGATCGAGTACGGGCTGGCCGCCGATAGGCAGATCAAAACCCTCGTGCAGGTGATGAACGGCAAGATCACGCTCGTTCTGCTGCGCGGTGACCATCAGCTCCAGGACCAGAAGCTCATCGATGCGACTGGCGTGGCTGACATCAGGCCGGCGCAACCCGACGAGATCCAGGCAGCTCTAGGCGCGCTGCCGGGCAGCCTTGGCGCTGTGGGCGTCTCGGACCTGCCGGTCATCGCCGATGAGGCGCTGCGCGGCCGCCGGAACATGGCCACCGGCGCGAATACTGATGATGTCCACCTGACCGGCGTCGACGTCGACCGTGACATCCAGGTCGGGAACTGGGCCGATCTGCGCGAGGTAGCGGCCGGTGAACCGTGCCCGCGGTGCGGCACGCCGCTGAAGTTCATCCGGGCCATCGAGATTGGCCACATCTTCAAGCTCGGCCGCAGGTTCACTACCGCCCTGGGTGTCTCCGTGCTCGGCCCGGACGGCGCGCCAGTCGTGCCGATTATGGGCAGCTACGGCATCGGGGTGGAGCGTGCGATGGCCGTGATCGCGGAGGTGCATCACGACGAGGCCGGCCTGAACTGGCCCGTCCAGGTAGCGCCGGTCGAGGTCACGGTCACCATGGTGTCGGTCAAGGACGAGGCAGTCCGCGCCGCCGCCGAGTCGATCTATGCGGAGCTGCGCGCGGCGGGCATCGATGTCCTGCTTGACGACCGCGACGAGCGGCCCGGCGTCAAGTTCAAGGACGCCGAGCTCATCGGGTCCCCGTGCCGGATCAGCGTGGGCAGCCGGGACCTGGCAGACGGCCTGGTCGAGGTGGTCAGCCGCCGCACCGGGGAGAGGGAGCGGGTGGCGGTCGACCAGGCCGTCAAGCAGGTACAGACGCTGCTGGCCGAGGCGCGGGCCTAGGCAGCCCCCGCCACGAGCCGCATGCTGGTGAAGGCGTGCCCCGAGCTTGAGTCAGCCATTCCGAACTCCGGATCGGTGGTCTTCACCAGCCGCTCTCGCTGGCTAGCCAGAGCGGCCCACTGCGACTGCCCGGCCCCGCTAGGGCAGCCAGCCGAACCCGGCGTCGACTCCGTCAGCTGTACGACACGCTCATTCTGGCTGGAGAGATCGGCCCACCTAGCGTCACTACCCGACATGGTTCCTCCCGGCTGCCCGCGCCTGGCGATCGCCCCTGCAGCACCGCCTGGCCCTCAACTCTTAGACACGTCTACAGAGTGCTTTGGTTAGCCTGAAGGCGGTCACAACTGCATAACTTCGCGGGCGGGGAGGTCAGGGGTTCAGATTTTGCCCCAGGCCTCACTCAAGACGGCGCGCAGGATCTGCTCCATCTCGTCGAAATGCTCTTGCGTGCAGGTCAGCGGCGGGGATAGCTGGATAACCGGATCGCCTCGGTCGTCGGCCCGGCAGATCAGTCCCGCGTCGAAGAGCGCGTGCGACAGGAAACCGCGAAGCAGCCGCTCGGACTCGTCGTCGTCGAAGGTCAATTTGGTGGATTTGTCCTTGACGAGCTCGATGCCGTAGAAGTAGCCGTCGCCACGGACGTCGCCAACAATCGGCAGGTCGTTCAGCTTCTCCAGGGTGGCACGGAACGCGCCCTCGTTAGCCCGGACGTTGCCGAGGAGGTCCTCCTTCTCGAACACGTCCAGGTTGGCCATGGCTACCGCGCAGGAGACCGGGTGCCCGGCGAACGTCACGCCATGCAGGAACGTGGCCTGTCCCTCGTTGAACGGCTCCATCAGCGCGTCCCGGACCAGCATGCCGCCAAGCGGCGCGTAACCCGAGGTGACGCCCTTGGCGAAAGTGATGATGTCAGGCTGGTACCCGTATCGCTCGGACCCGAAGTAGTAGCCCAGTCTGCCGAACGCGCAGATCACCTCGTCGGAAACCAGCAGCACGCCGTACCGGTCGCAGATCTCGCGAACGCGCTGGAAGTAGCCGGGCGGTGGCGGGAAGCAGCCGCCGGAGTTCTGCAGCGGCTCAAGGAAGACAGCGGCAACGGAGTCCTCGCCCTCGCGCAGGATGGCCCGCTCGATCTCGTCCGCTGCCCAGATCCCGAAGGCGGTCACGTCATCGGCCACGAACTCAGGCGCGCGGTAGAAGTTAGTGTTCGGCACCCTGACCCCGCCCGCCGGCAGCGGCTCGAACGGCTCCTTGATGCCAGGCAGGCCGGTGATTGCCAGGGCACCCATCGACGTGCCGTGGTAGGCGATGGACCGGCTGATGACCTTATACCTGCTCGGCTGGCCGATCGCCTTGAAGTACTGCTTGGCGAGCTTCCAGGCCGACTCGACGGCCTCGGATCCGCTGCCGGTGAAGAACACCCGGTTGAGGTCGCCTGGTGCCATGCTGGCCAGACGGTCGGCTAGCTCGATTGCCTGGGGATGGGCGTACGACCAGAGCGGGAAATAGGCCAGCTCGGCAGCCTGCCGGGCGCTCGCCTCGGCGACCTCGGTCCTGCCGTGCCCGATCTGGCTGACGAACAACCCGGCCAGGCCGTCCAGGTAGCGCTTGCCGTGCTGGTCGTAGACGTACTGGCCCTCGCCTCTGACAATGACAGGGACGTCGCTAGCCGCATAGGACGACATCCTGGTGAAGTGAAGCCACAGGTGGCGCTTCGCCTTCTCCTGCAGCGCCGTGATCTCGTCCTTGCTGTACGCCGTGCTCATCTGGTCCCCCAGCTATAAGTCTGCTTGCAGAGTTTCAGGTAAACAAAAGTCTCAGTCTGGGTCACGCTCGGAATCGCGCGGACCCGGCCGAGGATTTCCAGCAGCTGATCATCGTCCTCGCAGACGAGTTCGATCAGGATGTCGAAAGAACCCGCAGTGATAAGGACGTAGTCGACCTCCTCCATCCCCGCCAGATGGCCGGCGACCCTCTCCAGGTCGCCCCCGCAGCGGATGCCGACCATGGCCTGGCGCGGGAAACCCAGCGACAGCGGGTCTGTGACCGCGACGATCTGCATCGCGCCGACGTCAATGAGACGCTGGACACGCTGCCGGACGGCCGCCTCGGACAGCCCGACAGCCTTGCCGATCGCTGCGTACGATCGCCGGCCGTCTTGCTGGAGCTGTTCGATAATCTGCTTGGACAGGCTGTCGAGCACGATCTTGCTGTCGGGCTCGCGGCGGCTCGCTTGACTACGGTGGTTCCGAGCGCTCTGGGCGAGCGACGTTACCGGCGTGTGCGCCATGCGTAGGCCCTCCTTGCAAGCTATCGTGCCATGTTATCGGTATCTGTCAACTAATTCCGTAGAGTCTAGGCCAATCTATAACTGATTCGCTTGTGCAATGCATGTTTCTCTGTCAGGGTCGTACCCGACTCAGCAATGGTTCACCGGGAGGATCGTGGTGAAAGCAGCCGAGATGCAAGCAGCGCGGCCAGGGTCAGAGGACGTGCTCGCCAACTTTGTCGGTGGCGAGCACCGGGCGTCTCAGGATGGCCGGACAAGCGATGTCATAGACCCGAGTACCGGCGAAACCTACCTCCAGGCGCCGGTGTCTGGTCCGGCAGACGTCGATGCAGCGCTGCGCACGGCGGCCGAAGCGTTCGAGACCTGGCGCGACACAACGCCGGCCGAGCGCAGCCTCGCGTTGCTGCGGTTCGCGGACGCGATCGAGGCCAGGGCCGAGGACCTGATCGAGGCCGAGTCGCGCAACACGGGCAAGCCGGTGGCACTGACTCGCTCCGACGAGGTGCCGCCGCTCGCTGACGAGCTGCGGTTCTTTGCCGGCGCGGCCCGGCTCGGTGAGGGCAGGTCCGCCGGTGAGTACTTGCCCGGTCACACGTCGATGATCCGGCGCGAGCCGGTCGGAGTATGCGCGCAGGTCACGCCCTGGAACTACCCGATGATGATGGCGGTCTGGAAGTTCGCGCCCGCGCTCGCGGCCGGGAACACCGTGGTGCTCAAGCCTTCGGATACCACTCCGGTCTCGACCCTGCTGCTGGCTGAGATTGCGGCTGAGTTCTTCCCGCCGGGAGTGCTGAACGTCATCTGCGGCGACCGGGACACCGGAAGGGCGCTGGTGTCGCACGAGATTCCGCAGATGGTGTCGATCACCGGCTCGGTCAGGGCAGGCATGGAGGTCGCGCAGGCTGCGGCGGCAGGCCTGAAGCGCGTGCACCTGGAGCTTGGCGGCAAGGCGCCGGTCATCGTGTTCGACGACGCCGACGTGGAACAGGCCATCGAGGGCATTACCGAGGCCGGGTACTACAACGCGGGCCAGGATTGCACCGCCGCGACGCGGGTGCTGGCGGGCCCTGGCATCGGCGCGGACCTGACTGATGCCCTGATCGCAAGGGCCGCGACAGTAAAGACAGCCGGGCGGGAGGTCACCGACGCTTACTACGGACCGCTGAACAATCCGGCACAGCTGGCTAGAGTCGAGGGCTTCCTGGAGCGGGCTCCTGTGCATGCCACCATCGCCACCGGCGGGCACCGGGTCGGCGAGCGCGGCTTCTGCTTTGCGCCAACCGTTGTCACCGGACTGAGCCAGGACGACGAGATGATCCAGGACGAGGTCTTCGGGCCGGTGATCACGGTGCAGCGATTCAGCGATGAGCACGAAGCGTTGCGCTGGGCCAACGGAGTCAAGTACGGCCTGGCGGCCAGTGTCTGGACGCGCGACCACGGCCGGGCGATGCGGGCAGCCAGACAGCTCGACTTCGGCGCCGTCTGGATCAACACCCATATCCCGTTCGTCTCCGAGATGCCGCACGGTGGCTTTAAGCACTCCGGCTACGGCAAGGACCTGTCTGGTTACGGCTTCGACGACTACACCCGGATCAAGCACGTCATGAGCAACATCGAGGCTTGACGGCTGGCACGACCGGCTGCCGGCCGCGTGGGACGGGCAGCGGGCGCTCTGGCTCTGCCAGGGAGCTGAGCGTTGCCAAATCGTTAACGACTTTCGTCGCATTGCGCGAATTTAACTACCGAATCAGTTGATCAGTCCCCTTGGCCTTGCGAAAATCAGTCACCACACCGTCTGCGGTCAACGTGGCCTGAGTGCCGGGATGCATCGGAGGAGTGGTTTGCGATCATGATCGACGGCCAGTCAGTAGCTGCGCGGAGCGCGCCGGACGGGACCGCACAGCCGCCGGCTGCTACGGCCATCGAACTGGCAGGCGTAGTCAAGGAGTTTCACGCAGGCGCCGAAACGATTACCGCCGTCGGTGGGATCGACCTGACCATCAGGCGCGGCGAGTTCTTCTCCATGCTCGGGCCCTCGGGCTGCGGCAAGACCACCACGATGCGGATGATCGCCGGCTTCGAGGAGCCGACTCGCGGGGTGGTGCGACTGGACGGCCAGGACGTCACGAACATCGCGCCCAATAAGCGGGACGTGAACATGGTGTTCCAGTCCTACGCACTGTTCCCGCACATGGACGTGGCGGAAAACGTCGCATTCGGGCTGCGCCGCAAGAAGGTGGCCAAGGGCGACATCAACCGCCGGGTCGCCGAGATGCTCGAGATTGTCGACCTGAAGGGCCGGGAGAAGCGCCGCCCGCGCGAGTTGTCCGGCGGCCAGCAGCAGCGCGTCGCGCTCGCCAGGGCGCTGGTCAATCATCCGGCGGCGCTGCTGCTTGACGAGCCGCTTGGCGCCCTGGACCTGAAGCTACGCCAGGCTATGCAGGTCGAACTCAAGCGGATCCAGCGCGAGGTCGGGATCACGTTCGTATACGTGACCCACGACCAGGGCGAGGCGCTGACGATGTCGGACCGGATCGCGGTGATGAACGACGGGGTGGTCGAGCAGCTTGGCGCGCCACAGGAGATCTACGAGCACCCGAAGACGAAGTTCGTGGCGGGCTTCATCGGCACCTCGAATCTGCTGACAGGGAAACTTGACCGGATCGACGATGGCTCGGGCGTCATCGAGGCCGGGCCGGCTGAGCGCATCATGGTCCCGCTCCGCGGCATCGCGGTCGCGCCCGGCGACGACATCGAAGTGACGGTCCGGCCGGAGAAGATCTCCCTGGCGACCAGCCCCGGGCCCGCTGGGTGCGCACTGCGCGGCACCATCACCGACGTCGTCTACCTGGGGACCTCGACCAGCTTCACCGTCGCCGCCAGCACCGGCGCCGACGTCGTCGTTTTCCAGCAGAACTCAGCGGATACCGGCCCGGTGCCCTCCCGCGGCGAGCAGGTCTGGCTCTCCTGGGAACCCGCTCACTCATACCTGATCAGATAGGGGAGTAGCTCATGGCGCAGCAACCTCAGCAGCCACCGGGATCAGGGGCGAGCCTGGACCCGTCAATCCTGCGCGGTCTCACGAGTCCGCGCCTGTCGCGCCGCCAACTGCTGACCGCGGCTGGCGCCGGCGCTGGCGCGTTCGGACTCGCGGGCCTGCTCGCCGCATGCGGCGTGAAGGGCGTCACGGTGCCGCCCAAGGCCTCTGTCTCGCCTAACGGCGTCGGCAGCGCTAGCTGGTGGGCGAAGCAGCAGCTCACCAAGCAGGTCAACTTTGCCAACTGGCCGTACTACATCGACGTGCTCAACGGCAAGCACCTGACCCTGCAGCATTTCACCCAGACGACCGGGATCGCCGTCACCTACACCGAGCCGATCAGCGACAACCTGCCGTTCTATGCCAAGATCCGGCCGTCGCTGCAGGCCAAGCAGTACACCGGCTACGACATCATCGTGATGACTAACAACAGCCCGCCGCTCGGCTACCTGATCGACTACGGCTGGCTCACTCCGCTGGACCAGTCGATGATGACCAACTTCAACAAGTACGCCGGGCCGCTGGTGAAAAACCCGTCCTGGGATCCCGGCAACAAGTACACGATGGCCTGGCAGTCCGGCTGGACGGCGGTGGGCTATAACTCCAAGGCCATTCCCGACCCGGGCACAAGCATCGGGGTCCTGTTCGACAAGAAATATGCCGGCAAGGTTGGCATGATGAGCGACCCGCAGGAACTCGGCAGCGTCGGGCTGCTGGCCATCGGGGTCGAGCCAGCCACCTCCACGGAGTCGGACTGGCAGAAGGCCGCTAACTTCCTGACCAAGCAGAAGAGCGATGGCATTGTTCGCAACTACTACGACCAGAGTTACATCAACGCCCTGAAGAACGGCGACATCGTGGTCAGCCAGGCATGGTCAGGCGACATCTTCCAAGCCGACCTGAACAGCAAGTACCGGGACCTGAAGCTGCTGATCCCGGAACAGGGCGGCATGTTCTGGACCGACAACATGTGCATCCCGGCGCAGGCGCAGAACCCCAAGGCGGCGATGATGCTGATGGACTACTTCTACCAGCCACAGATCGAGGCCGTGGTGGAGTACTACAACGACTACGTCTGTCCTGTGCCTGATGCCAAGCAGGTACTACTGGACCCGGTCGGCTGGGCCCAGCAGGCGCTGGCCGAGATGAAGCCGGAGATCGGGCTGCCGCCATCGACGACGGCCGACGCCCCGCTGGTGTTCCCGACAGCGCAGTACATCAAGAACTCACGGAACTACTACCAGTACAAGAGCCAGGAAGAACTGAACGCGTGGAACAACCTGTTCGAGCCGATCACCGAGGGGTCCTGAGGCCGCGGCGCCCCGGCAGGATCAGGCTCGGCAAGGCACTCGCGCCGTACCTGCTGAGCCTGCCCGCCGGGGTATGGCTGCTGGCTCTGTTCCTCGTTCCGCTGATCACGATGCTGTCGCTGTCGCTCCAGTCGTGCAATCAGGCGACCGGCGCGTGCGTCATGACCTGGCACTGGAGCGAGTTCGGCCAGCAACTCAGCCTGTACCACGGGCAGCTTGTCAAGAGCTTCGAGTACGCGGGCGCGGCCACCGTGGTCGATCTGGTGATCTCGTTCCCGATTGCCTACTGGATCGCGTTCTACGGCGGATCGAAAAAGAACTTCTTCTTGCTCATGCTCCTCGTGCCGTTCTTCGTCTCGTTCGTGATCCGCACGGTGGTCTGGGAGTTCATCCTGTCTGACCAGGGCGTGATCCTCGGCCCCCTGAAGCACGCGCACCTGCTCCCGCAGAACTTCCACGTGCTGGCGACCGGATTCGCGGTGGTCGCCGGCCTCGCCTACAACTACCTGCCGTTCACTGCACTGCCGCTCTACGTCGCCATCGAGCGCATCGACAAGCGGGTGCTCGACGCGGCCTATGACCTGTATGCCAGCCGGACTAGCGCATTCAGCCGGGTGATATTGCCGCTGGCTGTGCCCGGCCTGTTCGCCGCGTTCCTGCTAACCTTCGTTCCCGCTCTGGGCGACTACGTCAACCAGCAGATACTCGGCGGAACGAGTGACACGATGATCGGCACTGTGATCCAGAACGCGTTCCTGACCAACCTGGATTACGCCGGCGGATCGGCGCTGTCGGCAGTGCTGCTTGCGGTCGCACTGATCGGGATCTTCGCTTATGCCCGGCTGCTCGGCTCGCAGACCATCGAGGAATATCTATGACCAGCGTGGCGACCCGCGACCGGGTGCGCGGCCCGGCAGCAAGCGAGCCAGCCGTGCGGCGGCGCCGGCGCCCTGGGCGGTTCCTGCTGCCGGTCTACTCCTGGCTCATCATCGCCTATCTTGTGTTCCCGATCGCGGTAATGATCCTCTACAGCTTCAACAGGACCGGCCCGGGGCTGCAGCAGGTCAGCTTTAGCTGGAACGGGTTCACCACCCAGTTCTACCGGCAGTGGGACAACGTGCCGCAGCTCAGTTCCTCGTTCTGGCTGTCGATCCGGCTGGCGATTACCAGTGCTGTGCTAGCCAGCATTGTGGGAACGCTGCTGGCGCTGGCGATGGTGCGGTACCGGCCGCCGCGCTTTCGCGGCAAGGCGTTTATCGAACAAGTGATCTTCCTGAATATCGCCGCGCCGGAGATCGTGCTCGGGGCGTCGTTGCTGGGGCTGTTCGTCACCCTGAACCTGGCTAGGGGCTTCCTGACCCTGGTCTTGGCCCATGTCGCGTTCTGCATCGCGTACGTGACGGTGACCGTGCGCGCCCGGATGGCCGGTTTCGACACTTCACTCGAGGAAGCTGCCCAGGACCTCGGGGCTAGCTCGTTGGTCACGTTCCGCACCATTACGCTGCCGCTCATCCTGCCGGGCGTGCTTGCTGGCGCACTGATGTCGTTCGCGCTGTCCATCGACGACTTCGTGACATCGAACTTCGTCGGCGGCGCGAGCGTGCCATTCCCGGTGTGGGTATACGGCGCGACCAGGATCGGCATCCCGCCGCAGGTCTTCGTGTTCGGCACGGCGATCTTCGCGGTGGGGATCTGCTGTGCCTTGGTCAGCATCGTCATGAGCCGCCGGCAGGCCTGATGTGGAGGACTGCAACATGGCACGAGCGCCTGGCCGACGGTGGCCTGCCGGGATCGTGTGGCCCGAGGGAATCGATCCGGCCGTCTGCCGGGGCCTGACCCGCAGGTGTCTCACGCGTCGCGCCATGCTGCGAGGCAGTGGCCTAGCTGGGGGAGCGGCTGCCGTTGCGGGAGCGCTCGGTGCTACTGGTCTGTCCAGCTTGCTGGCCGCCTGTGGCGGCGGGGCGCCGGCCGCGTCGGCGGACGCCGACGCTCCGGGCAGTTCCGCCTGGTGGAGCAGGCAGCACCTGAACCACACGGTCAACTTCGCTAACTGGCCTGACTACATCGACGTGCTGAACCATCAGCACCCGTCGCTGATGCACTTCACGGACCTGACTGGCATCCGGGTCAACTACACAGAGCCGGTCAGCGAGAACATCCCGTTCTACAACACCATCCGCCCGTCGCTGGAGCGCAAGCAGTACACCGGCTACGACATCATCGTGACCACCAACAACAGCCCTGCGCTCGGCGAACTGATCGGCAACGGCTGGCTGATCCCGCTCGATCAGTCCATGATGAACAACTTCAGGGCCAAGGCAGGGTCGCTGGTGCGGAACCCGCCGTGGGACCCGGGCAACACCTACACCATGGCCTGGCAGTCCGGCTGGACGGCGGTCGGTTATAACTCCGCACAGATCACCGATCCAGGCAGTAGCGTGGGAATCCTGTTCGACAAACGCTATGCCGGCAAGGTCGGCATGATGAGCGACCCGTACGAGCTGGGCAGTGTCGGCTTGCTGGCTGTCGGCGTGAACCCGGCGACCTCGACCGAAGCGGACTGGCACAAGGCCGCCTCGCTACTGCAGAAGCAGAAGAGCGAGGGAATCGTCCACGGGTACTACGACCAGAGCTACATTGACAAGCTCAAGAGCGGCGAGATCATCGTCTCGCAGGCGTTTTCCGGCGACATCTTTCAGGCCAACCTGCAGCAGAGGTACCAGGACTTGCGGCTGCTCATGCCCGCTGAGGGAGCGATGTTCTGGACGGACAACATGTGCATCCCGATGTACGCGCAGAACCCCAAGGACGCGATGGCGCTGATGGACTACTTCTACCAGCCGCAAATCGAGGCGGTCGTCGAGTATTACAACGATTATGTCTGCCCGGTGCCTGATGCGAGGTTTGTCCTTCTCAATCCGGCCGGCTGGGCAGCTCGGGAGCTGGCTGCGATGCGGCGCGAGGTCGGCGAGCCGCCGTCGTACATAGCCAAATCTGCGCTGGTGTTCCCGACACCGGAGTATGAGGCCCGCTCCAAGGATTACCGCCAGTTCCAGAACGCCGAAGAGCTGGCGCTCTGGGACCAGCTGTTCGGGACGATCCCAGCCAGCAGCT
>Ga0335072_10014810_pt1 | contig 11078 bp, 10 predicted proteins | sample Lox_Sample_21_FD_206725 | JGI IMG/M metagenome (GOLD analysis project Ga0335072, IMG submission 206725) | Soil microbial communities from Loxahatchee National Wildlife Refuge, Florida, United States - Lox_Sample_2.1 | ecosystem: Environmental > Terrestrial > Soil > Wetlands | place: USA... | reverse complement strand
TGCTCGCCGTCGTCGAGTACGTCGCCTGGTTCAACAACACCCGCCTCCACGAAGCCCTCGACGACCGGCCACCCCGCGAAGTCGAGGACCTCTACGCTGCAAAAGACCAGCGAACCATACCCATCAAATCAAGATAGGAAACCTACAAACACCGTCTCCGTGAAACCCAGGACGGCTCACTGGCTCTATGAGCGCGACAGTGCCGCTGCCTGGCGGATCAGTCAACTCGCGCCGTAGCGGTCTGGCTGTGTCGGTCATCTGTCGAAGTAGAGCAACGACATAACACGATGTCTTGACATCGCGATATCAGGCTGCTAGCGTTCTGGCCTGAGATGAGCTACGCACACTCGCAATCAACCAAGACCTATCCCCTGCGACTCGATCGCAGTGTCGCCGAGGAACTCGATTTCGTGGCGTCGGTCGACGGGCTGAGCGTCGCAGACGAGATCAGACAAGCAGTCACCCACCATCTCGAGCAGCGCCGTGCAGACGCGGATTTCCAGGAGCGCCTACGAGCGTCACGCGAGCGCGACCAAGAGCTCTATAGCCGCCTCAGCACCGACGTACGCAACTACTGAGTCGCGGGCAGCGACAGCAAGCTTTAGGCTGCGGGCGACGTGGACGACTTCGAATACCTGCGCCTGACCGACTTCCTCGCGATTGCGGAATGCAACACCTGTCTGACGAGGGCGGACCTCACCGACAACGCCGAGCTGATGGCCCGAGCCCACAGCGCGCTATGGAGCGCAACGTCGCCGGCCTACGCCACCCTCGTGGCGAAGGCGGCCGTGTTGGAGTTCAACCTCATACGAAGTCGTCCCCTGCCGCACGAGAACGTCGTGGTCGCGCATGAGTGCATGAAGGAGTTCGCGTACCGCAACGGCTATTCATTCGAGGACCGGCGCAGCGATATCAATCCCAACGAACTCTTCAAAGCAATCATCGACGGCGCACCCGACGCTCTGAGCCGGCTGACGGCCTGGCTGCACAACACGCTCATACCGTCGTCGTGAGCCGGCCACGCGTCTAGCCCATCTCGATCGGGATCGGCAGCTGCTGCGCTTGGCTGCGCGCGAGTAGCCACTTGTTGATCGGCTTGCGGATGCGGCGCTTACGGCGGACGTCCCACCACCGGCCACGACTGTCAGCCGCGACCACCCAAACGAGGTACGGCGCCTCGGTCTCATCGCGCGCCGAATGCTCGCCAAGACGCGTCATCGAAACCTCGTAGTTCTGTAGCTGCGCGACGAAGGGACCTCGATACTCATAGACGTCCCGGCCTGCACGTGCAAGCGCATGACACTTATCCGCCGCGCCACCCGGATTACTGACAACAGCCGGCAGCGCAACACCCTCCCCACGCTGGTCGCCTAGACGGAACTGCGGGCGAGGCTGATCTCTCGAAGCTTTGACCTGCCACACGCCCACCCCGATCGCTACGACTGCGGCCACCACAATCGCGACGATCTCAAGGATAGTTCCGATGTCCATGCGACCGTCACTCTATCTGTCTGCAGCCAAAGGATTCAGGCCCGCGCAGTGGAGTGGCACCCGTTGACGGCCTCTTTGATCTGTCCACGAAACCGGACCACTCCAACTTAACCCCGGAGGAGGCCGCCGAGTTCTGGCGCGAGCACGAGCCCCACATACTTCCGCCCGACGACGAGCCGTAGGTCCGTCGAGTGCCGGTGCGGCTTCACGAGCGTGATCCCCGAACGTGAGTACCGGCCACACGAGCCCTGGGGGACCAAGCGACAGCTTGCCGACCACCTGAGCGTGACGCCACGCTGGATTGAGCTTCAGCAGCCGCTCGGACTTCCGCGTCTATCTACTGGCAGTATGACCCGCTACCGCATCTCAGAGGTCGAGGCTTGGCTGCGCGAGCGCTACGGCTCCCCCTCGGCGGACACCTCAGTCACGTAGTCGCTGATCGAGGTCTTGTGGCCGCCCCCGGTTTCGTGCCGATTCGCCTTCGTTCGCCTTAGGTCAACTCGACGCAACGTATTTGTCCCTTATCGGCCCCCTAAACGACCTTTCTAGGATGGAAGGCCCATCAAAAATCGGGGCGCCGAGATTCGAACTCGGGACCTCACCGACCCGAACGGTGCGCGCTACCAGGCTGCGCCACGCCCCGACGCGCCCCCAGTATCCCACACCGCCGGGCTCCTCCGCGGGGTCGGCCTCGCGCCTGCCCGTCACGTCAGAGTCCATCCTCCATCCGCTCGCAGCGCGCCGTCCGCTCCCCCGCGCCTGCCTCTCCGTCCCGTCACCCCGCCTGGGAGCCACCCGCGAGCTATCGTCGCCAACGTCATGCCAGCCCCCCTCCCCGACATCCTCGCCGAGGCCGACGCCCTGCTCGAGCCCAGCCGCTTCGAGGACTACGGCCCCAACGGCCTCCAGGTGCCCGCCCTCGGCGTCATCGGGCCCGCCCCCTCTTCCCCGGCCGGCTCTCCTGAGCCCGCCCCCTCTCCCCCAGCCGGCTCTCCCGCCGACGAGCCCCGCGGGGTCGCCGCTCCCCCCGAAATCGCAACCCTCGCCACCGGCGTGACCGCCAGCCTCGAGCTGTTCGAGCTCGCCGCCGCCGTCCGTGCCCAGCTGCTGCTCGTCCACCACGGCCTCTTCTGGGGCTCCGGCCCCGGCCCTATCGACGTCCCGCTCGGTCGCCGCCTGCGCTTCCTCTTCGAGGCCGACATCGCCCTCGCCGCCTACCACCTCCCCCTCGACGCCCACCCCCAGCTCGGCAACAACGCCCTGCTCGCTGCCGCCCTCGGGGCGGAGCGCCTGGACACCCCCTTCGCCCTCCATCGCGGCCAGCCCATCGGCTGCCTCGCGCGCTTCCCCGGCGAGGGCATCCCCGCCGCCGACCTCTTCGCCGGCGTCCACGCGGCCACCTCCCGCGAGCCCCTCCTGTTCCCCGCCGGCCCTCCCCTGGTGCGCACCCTCGCCGTCGTCACCGGCGCCGGCGCCGACTACCTCCCCGATGCGGCCCTCGCGGGCGCCGACGCCTTCCTCACCGGCGAGCCCGCGGAGCGCGCCATGTCCCAGGCCCGCGAGCTCTCCATCCACTTCATCGCCGCCGGCCACTACGCCACCGAGACCTTCGGCGTGCGCGCCCTCGGCGAGCGCCTCGCCGAGCGCTTTGGCCTGCGCCACCTCTTCCTCGACGTTCCCAACCCCGTCTGAGTCCCCGCCGGGGATGCGCGGCCACCGCCTCCCGCCCGTCGACACGCCTCCGACCGCCCCCAAAAGACGACGCAATTTGCGGGAATACCCCGATTGCGTTCGTCCGCGGCCGGCGCTAAGTTTGAGACGAGCAGCTTGCCAGCCCCGGACAGGAGGATCGCCCTATGGCCCATAACCACCTGACGCCCACCGAGCTCGCCCGCGAAGCAGGCCTTGGCCGCCGCGAGGTTCTCCACAAGTGCCTCGAGAACGGAGTGCCCGTCTTCCAAGGACGCATCGACAAGAGCCTCTTCCTCGCCGCAATCCGCGAGAGCCCGCCCCGCACAGCCGCCGTCTCCGCCATCGCCGCGAAGACCTGATCCCGGCGGCCAGCCGCCGCCTCCACACCTCATAGCGCCCGCGCCCGCGCTGCCGGTAGGGTCGCGGAACACCTGTTCCCATGCGGCAAAACGATTGCCGTCCGAACTCCCCATTCCCGCCACGACTGCGTAACATCAAGGTTCCAGTCAAGCTCGCAGATCGAGGAGGAGGGACCCCCTGATGGAGGCCACAACCGCGCCGCCGGCCACCGCATTGGACACGATCGCCGATCTCGTGCCCCGCGCCGCCTCCCGCTTCGGCGATCGCGCCGCCGTGCGCTACAAGCAGGATGGCGAGTGGCGGGACGTCAGCTACGAGGAGCTCGCCCGGATCGTCCAGGAGATCGGCCTCGGCCTGATCGACCTCGGCATCGCCCCCGGCGAGCGCGTGTGCATCCTCGCCAACACCCGCCCCGAGTGGTCCTACGCCGATCTCGCCGCCATCTCCGCCGGCGCCGTGGTGGTGCCCATCTACCAGACCAACTCTTCCGAGGAGTGCCACTGGGTGCTCTCCGACTCCGACGCCTGCGCCATCGTCTGCGAGGACGCCTCCCAGCTCGCCAAGATCGCCGAGATCCGCGACCGCCTGCCCAACCTGCGCACGGTGATCGCCATCGACCCCCCCGCCGGCGAGGCCCTCACGCCGGACATCGCGGCCCTGCAGGCCATCTCCCTCGCCGACGTCCGCGAGCGCGGCGCCAAGCGCCCGGCCAAAGAGCTCGACGAGCGCCGCGCGGGCGTCCGCCCCGAGGATCCCCTCACCTTCATCTACACCTCCGGCACCACCGGCCCACCCAAGGGCTGTGTGCTCTCCCACGGCAACTACTGCGCGATCGTGGACATGGTCGAGCAGCGGGCGAGCCTCGACAGCGACGCCGGCGACGTGGTCTACCTGTACCTGCCCCTCGCCCACTCCTTCGCGCTGCTGCTGCAGCTGCTGGTCTTCGACCTCGGCGTCACCCTCGCCTACTGGGGCGGCGACACCAAGCAGATCATCGGCGAGCTCGCGGAGGTCAAGCCCACCTACCTGCCCTCCGTGCCGCGCATCTTCGAGAAGATCTACACCCTCGTTTCCGCCAACGCCGACCCCGAGGAGCTCGCCGGCGCGGTGCGCGTGGGGGTGGAGGTGCGCGAGCGCCAGCAGGCCGGCAAGCCGATCCCCGAGGAGCTCCAGCAGCCCTTCGAAGAGGCCGAGGAGCGGCTGTTCAAAAACGTTCGCGCGGCCTTCGGCGGCCGCGTGCGGGAGGCGGTCAGCGGCGCCGCTCCCATCGCCAGGGAGATCCTCGAATTCTTCTACGCCTGCGGCGTGCCCGTGATGGAGGGCTACGGCATGACCGAGACGGCCACCGCCGCGACCGCCTGCACCCCGGAGGAGCACCGCTTCGGCAGCGTCGGCAGGCCGTTCCCCGGCGTGGAGGTGAAGATCGCCGACGACGGCGAGCTGCTGATCAAAGGCGCCAACATCTTCCAGGGCTACCACAACCGCGCCGAAGAGTCCTTCGGCGCGATCGAGGACGGCTGGCTGCACACCGGCGACCTCGGCCGCATCGACGAGGACGGCTTCGTCTACATCGTCGGCCGCAAGAAGGACATCATCATCACCGCCGGCGGCAAGAACCTCACGCCCGCGAACATCGAGAACGACCTCAAGCAGTGTCGCTGGATCTCCCAGGCGGTCATGCACGGCGACCAGCGCCCCTACCCCGTCGCCCTCGTGACGCTCGACGAGGAAGAGATCGCCGGCTACGCCGCCGAGCGCGACCTCCCCGCCGACATCCCCTCCCTCGCCCGCGAGCCCCAGGTGCGGGCCCTCGTGCAGGAGGCCCTCGACAAAGCCAACGCCAAGTACGCCCAGGTGGAGCAGGTCAAGAAGTTCGCCATCCTCGACCACGACCTCTCCCAGGAGACCGGCGAGCTCACCCCCACCCTGAAGGTCAAGCGCAACGTGGTCAACGAGAAGTACCGCCAGCTCTTCGACGACCTCTACGCCGGCTGATCGCCGCGGGGCGCCTCCGCCGCCGGGGCGGAGGGGCGGCACCGACGCGGGGGCGGATGTTCCAAAAACGGGTCCCCCGCGCGCGCACGCGCGCACGCGCGCGTGCGCGCGTGCGCGCGTGCGGGCGCGGGCACCCCGAAAAATGACATCCGGTCTCCCCCTGTCCAGCACCCAGCCCGCCGCTGCCGGTGCCCGGGAGGGGCACCTGCGAAGATAGGCCCATGCGCAGCGACCCCAGCGACACGGGCGGCCTGTTCGTCGGTCGCCGGCCGGGCACCGCACCGGTGCACTTCCGCGGCACGCCCGAGCGGGGCGGCGAAGCGCGGCAGCGCTTCGACGGCTCCCTCGCCCATCTGTTGCTGGCCGCCATCGTGATCCTGAGCCTGCTCTGCTGGGGCCCCATACCGCTCGCCTGCCTGTGGGTCGGCTCCCAGGCGAACTACCTCACGGGCAGCGTGAGCCTCGGCATCCTGATCGCCTTCGTGGGCCTGTTCGTGCTGCTGTTCGGCGCCCTCGCCATCCTCAAGCGCCTGGACCAGGCGTGGATCCTCGTGCGCCGGGCGGCCGGCCACGACCAGCGCTCGGGGGTGCTCGGCCGCGTGTTCGCCATCACAGCCGCCATCTGCGCGGCCTGCTTCACGTTCTGGTTTGTCATCATCCACGGCCCAGGCATGGGCGCATGAGTTCGCAGGCCTTCGTCATGCGGCGTCCTCGGTCGCTCGCGTGCAAAGCACGCCACGCGTGGGCGGGTGGGCATACAAACCTTGCCTGACTCGACCTGCGAACTCATGCAAGCGAGTCCTGCCAACGCAAGCGACGACAGGTAGCAGTCGCGGTATGGGCCTGCTCGACTACTACCGGCAGTTCGAAGGGATGACGGAGGAGGAGGTCAATGCGGGGCTGCGGGCGGAGGCGGCGGAGCGCAAGCGCAAAGCGCTCACGAAGGTGGAGACGCTGGATCTCTCGCAGACGACGTGGCCGGAGCTGCCGCATCCGAGCGTGGTGAGCGCGATCACGTTCGTGGCGCGACGGGGGCTGCAGCGGTATCCGCACGTGCAGGGGTCGCGGCTGCGGGACGAGATCGCGGAGCAGCTCGGGGTGGAGCGGGGGCGGGTGATCCTCGGCAACGGGGCGGCGGAACTGCTTAGCTCGGCGGCGCGAGCGCTGATGGAGCCGGGCCAGCGGCTGCTGACCGGATGGCCCTCCTATCCGCTGTATCCGATCATGGCCCACCGGGCGCACGGCCAGGCGGTGCGGGTGCAGGGCGGCGTGGACGCGCTGCTGGAGGCTGCGCGGGAGCCCGGCACGCGAGTGGTGGCGATCGCGAGCCCCAACGACCCCACCGGGGAGCTGCTGGCCACGGCGGAGCTCGAGCGGCTGCTCGGCGGGCTGCCGGCGGACGTGGCGGTGCTGCTGGACGAGTCGCTGGTGGAGTTCTCGGACGCTCAGCCGCTGAACGGGTCGCTGGCGCTGCTCGAGGATCACTCGCGGCTGTTCGTGTTCCGGAGCTTCTCCAAGGCGTGGGGCCTCGCGGGCCTGCGGGTGGGCTATGCGATCGGGGGGCCGGGCTCGGAGGCGCTGCTGGCGGAGCTGGAGCCGGACCTGGGCGTCTCGGAGGTCTCTCAGGCGGGGGCGCTGGAGGCGATGCGCAGCTGCGCGGAGCTGGTGAGGCGGCGGGTGGAGACGGTGAGCGTGGAGCGGGGGCGGCTGATGGAGGCGCTGCGAGAGCGGGGCTTCGAGGTGGAGGAGAGCCAGGCGAACTTCGTGTGGGCGGCGCACCCCAGCCACGACGGCGACGAGCTCGCGGCGCGGCTGTCGCGCTCCGGCGTGCTGGTGGCGGTGGGAGCGGCGCTCGGGGAGCCCGCCCACGTGCGGATCGCGCTGCGGGACGCGGCGGCCACGGACAGGCTGCTGAGCGCCCTCGACAAGGAGGCCTGAGGGTCAGCCGGCGGCGTTGCCGGACTGGCGCAGGAGGGCGCCGGTGGTGCCCTCGAGGATCTTGCGCCAGCCGGAGACCTCCTCGGGCTCGACCTCGAAGTGGTCGACCACGCGCTTGACGCGCTTGCCGGAGATCTCGATGCCGTGGCGACCCGCGATCTCGCTGTAGCGGTCGTATTCGGCGGCGAGGTGACGGGTGACGGACTGAAAGCCGTGGCGGGCGATCTGGACGCGGGAGGCGAAGTGCATCATGGAGGTCTGGAACATCAGCTCGTCTGTGGGCTCGGGCTCGATCAGGACGATGTCCACGCCCGGGTAGCGGTGCTCCCAGCTCTTGGCGAGTTCGTGCAGGCGCTGGTGGACGACGAGCTTGAAGGACTGGTAGCCGATCTGGGGGAAGCCCATGTCGGAGACGTGGCGCACGCGAGTGCCGCGCAGGGTACGGACGGTGGTGGTGAAGTCGTTGACGTAGGGCACGAGGGGGTTGACGACGATGATCAGCTTGGCGCCGGCCTCGACGGCGATGTCGAGGTTGGTGGTGGACATCAGGCCGCCGTCCACGAGCTCGCGGCCCTGTACCTCGACGGGGGCGTAGACCATCGGCAGGGCGCCGGAGGCGCGGACGGCCGTGGAGATGGGCACCTCCTCGAAGCCCTTCTGGCCGAAGACGATGCGCTCGCAGGTGTCGAGGTCGGTGGCGGTGAGGTAGAGCTCGCGGGAGAGCTCGCGGAAGTCGTCCGAGCGGCCGGGCTCGTCGAGGATGGTGCGCAGGTAGGTCTCGATGCCGGCGCCCGTGTAGGCGCCGGAGGGGAGGCCCTCGGCGAGGCCGAGCACGACGTCCATGGCGGAGAGCTGGCCACGCTGGGCGATCAGCTCGCGCACGAGTCCCAGGGCACGCAGCGGCAGCAGGGCGGTCTTGCGGGCGAGCTCGGTGACGTTGAGACGGAGCAGGTCGCCGAGATCGACCTCCGCGAAGGGGGGCTCGTCGCGGTCCACCACCCGCATCATCTCCTCGGGGCTCACGCCGTTGGCGCACAGGGCGGCGATGAAGGAGCCGGCGGAGGTGCCCACGTAGATGTCGAATTCGTTGACGCTGGAGTTGACGGCCAGCAGATCCAGGGCGCGCAGGGCGCCGATCTCGTAGACACCGCCGGTGAAGCCGCCACCGCCGAGCACGAGCGCGGTCTTGTCGCGACGGGGACGGCGGCGACGGTCCTTGGCGGGCGGCCGGCCCACCCCCCGCGGCGCGAGCGTGGAGGCGCGTTTGGCGGGGCCTTTGGCGGCCTTGTCCTTCGGTTGCAGCTTGACAACCTTGCCCATGGTCCATCATTTTACGGGCGCGTGAGCCGAATTCCTTTGCGAGCGGCGTCAAAGACAGGCGTAGTGCGGCGAGCGAGCGGGGCGCGCGGCAGCCCGAGGAGGGCGCTGGCAGGCGCGTTCTGCCTGCTCGCGCTGGCGGCGCTGGGGCCCGGCACGGCGGGGGCGCAGGTGAGCCTCGGAGGGCTGCAGAGCGACCTCGGGCACCAGCTTTCGCTGGCGGGGCCGGCGGACGGGGCGTACGTGTACGACCTCACCGCCAAACAGCCGCTGTTCTCGGTGCGGGCCACGAACCTGAGACCGCCGGCGTCGGTGGAGAAGCTCTACACGGCCACCACGGCGCTGGAGCGGATGGGGGCGGGGGGGCGGCTGAGCACGAGCGTGTACGGGGCGGGGACGCTCGCCGGGAACGGCACGTGGGAAGGGAATCTCTACCTGAAGGGAGGCGGGGACCCGACGTTCGGCACGAGCGCCTTCATCGCCCGCCACTACGGCGGCGTGGGGGCGTCGGTGTCCACGCTCGTGCAGCAATTGGCGCAGGCGGGCATCCGGCGGGTGAGCGGGTCGGTGCTGGGAGACGAGAGCTGGTTCGACTCGCTGCGGGGAGAGCCCTCCAGCGGCTACGCGTGGGACCCGTTCCTGGAAGGCACGCTGAGCGGGCTGGCGTTCAACCGCGGGGAAAGCGGCTCGGAAAAGGGAGCCCACGGGCCGGCGGCGTACGCGGCCAGGAAGCTGGCGGCGGCGCTGCGGGCGGCGGGGGTGCAGGTGTCGGGGCACAGCGGCGCGGGGAGCACGCCAGCGGGGGCCACGCGGCTGGCGAGCGTGTCCTCCCCCACGGTGTCCCAGCTGCTGGATCTGATGCTGCCGCCGTCGGACAACTTCTTCGCGGAGACCCTGGTGAAGGACCTCGGGGCGCTGTACGGCGGCGCGGGCACCACCGCTGCGGGGGCGGGGGTGGTGAGCTCGACGATCGCGGGCCTGCTCGGCATCCACCCGCGGGTGGTGGACGGGTCGGGGCTCTCGGAAGCGGACAAAACGTCCCCGTATGAGGTGGCGGACCTGCTGGTGGAGCTCGCGCCAACGCCGATCGGAGCCATCCTGCGACGGAGCCTCGCGGTGGCGGGCCACACGGGGACGCTCGCCGAACGGATGCGGGGCACGATCGCCTCAGGCCACTGCCAGGGCAAGACGGGCACCCTCACCGGGGTCTCCAACCTCGTCGGCTACTGCCAGGCGGCCGACGGCCACACGCTCGCCTTCGCGATCTTCACCGACGCCATCGCCACCGAAGCCGCGCACGTGTTCCAGGACCACATGACGATCACGATCGCGGACTACTGATCTCTTCCTCTTAGACGTGTGGGTGGGCCACATGTGGCCCACCCCGGGACCGCACATGTGCGGTCCCGCCGACGGCGCATGCGCCGTCGGAACAACTCAATGAAGCAAAGCCAGCAACCCGTCCTCGTCGAGGACCGGCACCTCCAACCGCTCGGCCTTCTGCAGCTTGGAGCCGGCGGACTCTCCGGCGACGAGGTAATCGGTGTTCTTGGATACCGAGCTCGTGACGCGGCCGCCGGCGGCGATGATGCGTTCGGTGGCCTGCTCACGGGAGAGGCTGGGGAGGGTGCCGGTGAGCACGAGGGTCTTGCCGGCGAGGGGCCCCTCGGAGGGCGGAGGGCCCTCTTCGGCGAAGCGCAGCCCGATCTCACGAAGGTCGGCGATGAGGGCGAGCATGCGCTCGTCGTGGAGCTGCTCGTGGATGAGGGCGGCCATCTTCTCGCCCACGCCGGGGGTCTCCTCGATCTGCTCGGGGGTGGCGGCGAGGAGGGCGTCGATGTCGCGGAAGCGCTGGGCGAGGTTGCGGCCGGTGACCTCCCCCACCTCCTCGATGCCGAGGGCGAAGAGGACGCGGGCGAAGGGGCGCTGCTTGGACTGCTGCAGGGCGGCGAGGGTGTGGCGCGCGGATATCTCGCCGAAGCCCTCGAGGCCCTGGAGCTGCTCCTCTGTCAGGCGGTAGAAGTCGCCTGCGGTCCTCACGAGGCCCTGCTGCTGAAGCAACGCCACCTGCTTCTCGCCGAGGCCTTCCACGTCCATGGCACCCTGGGAGACGAAGTGCTTGAGCAGCTGCCAGGCGCGGGCGGGGCAGTCGCGGTTGGGACACTTGGTGAAGACGCCCTCGGCGGGCTTGACGGTGGGGGTGTTGCAGTAGGGGCACTTGGCGGGGGGCCTGGGGCGGCGGGGGCGTTTCTTGGCCTCCGCCACGTGGGGGGCGGGCGAGAGGA
>Ga0335072_10014808_pt1 | contig 11079 bp, 10 predicted proteins | sample Lox_Sample_21_FD_206725 | JGI IMG/M metagenome (GOLD analysis project Ga0335072, IMG submission 206725) | Soil microbial communities from Loxahatchee National Wildlife Refuge, Florida, United States - Lox_Sample_2.1 | ecosystem: Environmental > Terrestrial > Soil > Wetlands | place: USA... | reverse complement strand
TTCGCCGATGGCGTGGCCGGCGTAGGCGATGCAAGCCGTGCCCGTGTGGGCGGCGACCCCGCCGGCGGCATCGACCACCGCCACCTGGCGGGACTCGCTCCCGGGGTCGGCGGCCAGCAGTCCGTAGAGCACCGCCTGGGCGGTCGCGCCCGCAGCCAGCAGATCGAGCGCGCGAGGCCCGTACGCCGGCTCGGCGTTGGCCTGGGTCGCTACCGCGCCGACGCCCGGCCGTGCCCACGTCACGATCGAGCCCACGGAGAACCAGTGCGACTGGACGGCGACGCCGAGCTCGCCGGTCTCGGGGTCGCGCGCGACGATCGAATATGTCACCGGTGAACCCGCGGCCTAGAAGGGCGGCCTGATCCGGGGCACGGGTCCCGGTATCTCGAGCGGCTCGGCGAGCTCCTCACTCGCGACCGCGTCGACGACCTCTTCCTCTTCCTCGACCTCGCCCTGATCGTGTTGACCGTCGCACAGGATGCGGAACTGGCCGGTCTGGCCGCCGTCGGCCCGGAGCACGATGCCGGGGATGAGCTCCTCGCCCTCCTCGAGGTCGAGGCGCTCGATGTCGAAGTGAGCCATCCCGATCCCCCAGGTGTTGTGATCGGGGTTCTCGCGATCGTGGGCCGCGACTCCCATCGCGACCTGCTGCAACAGCTTGCCGATCTTGGCCGAATCCACCATCGGGGGTTCTAGGCTACCGCTCGATGATCTCGATCCGGTAATTGTCGGGATCGCGGACGAAGCACAGGCGGTTCCCGCCCTCGCGGATCGTGTACGGGGGCCGCTCGGGCTCGATGCCCTGCTCCTTGAGCTTCCCGAGCGTGCCGTCCATGTCGTCGGTGCTGATCGCAATGTGCCCGTATGCGGTCCCGAGGTCGTACGAGTCCACGCCGAAGTTGTACGTCAGCTCGAGCCGAGGCTCGGGGCCGTCGTCGGGCAGGCTCATGAACACGTTGATGGCTTCGTCGCGAATGGGCGCGCGGCGCCGCTCCTCGAAGCCGAGGGCCTCGTAGAACGCGACCGAGCGATCGATGTCGGTGATCCGGTAACAGGTATGCAGAAGGCTCATGGTGCGCAGGCTAACGAGTACGCTGCCCGCAGTGATCGTCGAGCGCTCCATGAACGACGACTTCCTGTCGAACACCTACCTGGTCGCCGACGAGCCGGGTGGGCACGCGGTGATGATCGACGCCGGCGGCCCGGTGGCGCCGCTGCTCGACTATCTGCGGCGCGGCCAGCTTACGCTCACGCACGTATTGCTCACCCACCACCACCACGATCACGTCTCCGAGGTCGAGTCCGTGCTGCAAGCGCACCCGGGCACGCCCGTCCTCATCCATGAACTGGAACGCGCGAGCGTCCCGGCCGCCACCGGCACCATGGCCCCCGGGACCCCGATCGAGAGTGGCGCGCTGACGATCGAGCCGGTCCATACCCCGGGCCACACCGCCGGGATGCTGTCGCTGCTCGTCGGCGGCACCGACGTGTTCACCGGCGACACGCTGTTCAAGGGGTCGGTCGGCGGCGTTCATGCGCCCGGCAGCACAGGTTTCGCGGACATCAAGAGCTCGATCATGGACAAGCTGTTGGCGCTGCCGCCGGACACCCACATCCACCCCGGTCACACCGATCCGACCACCGTCGCCGACGAGCTCGAGCACAACCGGTTCGTCCGGATCTGGCGCGGGGTCGACCCCGAGGGCACCGAGCCGTGCACGGCGCTCGGCGAGCCGGCCACGCTGATCCTGCTTGGCGACGACTACGACGGCGGGTACAAGGCGTGGGTCCGATGGCCCGACGGGTCCGACGACATCGTGCCTGGATCCCGGGTCAAGCGCGGCAGCTAGCATCCAACGACGTGCCGAAGGACAAGATCCCCACGTCGCGCGTGGGGCGCACAGCAAGGATTGGGGGCCTCGCCGCGGGACAGGCAATCCGGCAAGCGGGCACACGCGCGGCCAACGTGACCCGGAACGAAGAGGGGCGCAAGGTCGCGCTCGAGAAGCGCCAGATCGAGGCCGCCGAGCAGATCGTGGCCGCGCTCGGGACGATGAAGGGCGCCGCGATGAAGCTCGGCCAGGTGCTCTCGTTCCTCGACGTCGGCCTGGTCCCCGATGAGTACCGCGAGGAGTTCCAGCACAAGCTCGCCGCGCTCCGCGACGCGGCGCCGAACGTGGCCTTTAAGGACATGCGCAAGGTGATCGAGGAGGAGCTCGACGAGCCGCTCAAGGAGACGTTCGCCGAGTTCAACGAGGAGCCGGTGGCCGCCGCCTCGATCGGCCAGGTCTATCGCGCCCGGCTGCACGACGGCCGCGAGGTCGCGGTCAAGGTCCAGTACCCGGGCGTCGCCGCCGCCGTCCGCGCGGACATGCAGAACCTGGGCCTGATCCTGCGGCTGGCCAAGCGGATCGCGCCCGGGTTGAACCCGCAGGCGATCGGGCGCGAGATCTCAGAGCGGATCCACGACGAGCTCGACTACGAGCTCGAGGCTCAGAACCAGCGCACGCTGGCCCGGATCTTCCGCGGCCACCCGTTCATCGTGATTCCGGAAGTGGTCACGTCGCTCTCGCGCGAGCGTGTGATGGTTTCGGAGTTCGTCTCGGGCACCGGCTTCGAGGACCTCAAGAACTACCCCCACGAGGATCGCGACCGGATCGGCGAGATCCTGTTCCGCTTCTACTTCGGCTGCCTGTACCGCCACCACCAGTTCTCGGGCGACCCCCACCCCGGCAACTCGATGCTGCTCGACGACGGGCGCATGGCGTTCTACGACTTCGGGCTGTTCAAGCGGATGCCGCCGGGCGCCGTCGAGCTCGAGATCAAGGTGGCGCGGGCGATCATCGAGGGCGACGTCGACACGATCATGAGCCTCGGCACCGAGGTCGGCTTCTTCCCCGAGCCCGACAAGTTCGACCCCCAACGAGTGCTCGCGCACTTCCGCGCGGCGACCTCGTGGTACACGGTCGACCAGTACACCGAGCTCACGCCGGACTACGCCACCCAGGTGCTGATCGACATGAGCGATCCCCGCTCGGAGTACTTCGGCCAGCTCCGGCACGAGTCGGCGCCTCCCGACCACATCTTCGGCCGGCGGATGGAGGTGCTCACGCTCGCGGTGCTGTCACAGCTGTACGCGCGCGGCAACTTCCACCGGACCGCCCGCGAGTGGTTCTACGACGACCCGCCGGCGACCGAGCTCGGCGAGCTCGAGGCCGAGTTCTACGGCGAGAAAGCGGCCTAGTGCGGGGTTTGGCCGGGGATGGGCCGCGCCTTCGGCGCGTCATCCGTGGGGCCGTTCCGCCGGGCGTCCACATATGGAGTGGGTTTTGTCAAGCGGGCGGGTGTGGTCGTGCCGATGTGTGTCGGGTGGTCGGTGAGGGTCGTCGGTTGCTCTCGGGGCGGCACGGGTGCGGATGCTGGGGTGTCGAGTGCTGCTCAGCCACATATGCGAGGGCTGGGTACCTCATGACCGCTGATTCGTCGCGGGGCTCGCAGTCATGGAGCGGGCGCGGCCAGCTTGGCTGGCTGCCCATGGACGGCCACGCGAGCCCGCAGGCCGCGACTTCCAGGTCCGGGTGAGTTCCCGTGTCGCCCCGACAGCGCCGGGACGGGATATGGGTGTTCTGGCTTGTGGCTAGTTGAGTTGCCCGACCTCCCACACGAAGTTCGAGAGCTCGCGGGCGAGCGCGAGCACGACCACGTTGGCGGGTTTGCCGCGCTGCACACGGAGCCGCTGCCACTGGCGGCGCAGGCGTTGTTGGCAGCGCCAGCCGATCTCGCACGCGCGGGGGTCCTGGCCGCGTTGGCGGCGTTCGAGCCGGGCGGCGATCGCGGGCGCATGCCGGTAATGCTGGGCCGCTTCGACCAGCAGCCGGCGGGCGTGCGAGGACCCGGCCTTGGTGATCGCCCCGCGACTGATCTGCTCGCCCGAGGAGTGCTCTGAGGGCACGATCCCGAGATAGTCAGCGAGCGAGCTCGGGTGCTCGAACCGGGCGAAATCGGCGATCTCGCAGCACAGCCCGAACGCCGTGACGGTCTCGATCCCGCGCAGGCAGCGCAGACGGGCGATCGTCTGCGCCCACGGGCTCTCAGCCGCGGCGAGCTCGATCTGCGCGTCCAGCCCACCCCGCCGCTGCTCGAGCGAGACGACCGCGGCTAGATAGTCACCGAAGACCGCCCGCGAGGCGTGATCTGAGAACTCCAGCGAGCGCAGCCACCTCCAGTGCGACCTGGTCCAGTTCCCGCCAGGCCCCGGGAACTCGATCTCGCGACGCAAAAGAAACTTCGACAGCCGATGCCGGGCCCGCATCAGATCGACCCGGGCGGCCTCCCGACAACCCGCCAAATCCCGGAACTGCTCCTCCTCCACACTCCGAACCCGCACGAACGACAACTCACCGGACACCAGCGAGCGCACCAGCCGCTCGGCATCCCGCCGATCGGTCTTGACCCGATCACCCGGCTCGCGCGGAATCGACCCCGGCGCGCACACCCGCACCTCGAGCCCCGGCCTCGTCTCACGAGCGAGCCCGTAACCCACCGGCCCCGCCTCATACACCGCCAGCACCGGACCCGGCAGCACCTCCAAAAAGCCGAGCGCCGACCGCGGCCGCCCGCCAACCCGACGAAACCGCAACTCGCCGCTCCCGAGCTCCAAAACCGCCGCCACCGTCGCCCTGGCATACACATCAAGACCGACCAACGTCCTACGGTTACGCACGTCGGCACCTCCCATGACTGGGGTGTCGGCCGAAGGCCCATCCTCCGGCCCAGTCCCCGCACACGCATGAGCGGGGTGCCGACCAACTACACGCTCAACCGGACGGCACCCTCCATACGGTCATGCCCGGCCGGCGCCACCGCGGCGGCCCCAGATCCGGAGAGAACCTGCATTACACGACAATCGCGCCTGCCAAACCGGACCTTGCCGTGTTGCCCGTGATAGTCATGCACAGCTCGTCACGGTCCGCGGTGTCGTGCTCGGGTGACGCGTTATGCATGCCCGCGACGCCGCGGAACGGACCAAGGACCGCCGCGGCCCACTCTTCAGGTGCCCACCTCTATGCCGTCTAGAGCGCGGCGAACTCCTCGAACAGCGCCCGCCCCGCCGCGATCCCGCGCGGCACATACTCGGCGAGCAGGTTCTCGTTCGGCGAGTGCAGGTTCGAGTTCGGCAGCGAGAAGCCCGTGATCACGGTCGGGATCCGCTTGTCGGCGAACGCGGCCACGATCGGCAGCGAGCCGCCCGAGCGGATCAGCAGGGGACGCACGCCCAGCGCCCGCTCGAAGGCGTCCAACCCGAGCTGGATCGCCGTGGCATCGGGCGGGACGATCCCGGGGCGCGCCGTGGAGAGCAGCTCGACGTCGAGCTCGGCGCCGAGCGGGGCCGCCTCGTTCAGCATGCGCGTGAAGGCGTCCACGATCGGCTCGACCTGTTGCCCCGGCGCCAGCCGGATCGAGACGTTCGCGACGGCCTGCACCGGGAGCACCGTCTTCTCCAGATGCGGCGACCCGGTCTCGATCCCGTTGACGTCGAGCGAGGGTTCGGCGAACGTGCGCAGGTAGAACTCGTCGGCGGCCGACGGGTCGGCCGGCTGCGCGCCCTGATCGGCGAGTTCGCCGGCGCCGGCGGGGAGCTCGCGCCAGCTCGCGAGCTCCGCTTCGCTCGGTGGCGTGATTCCCTCGCGGAGCGGCTGGGCCAGCCGCCCGTCGTAGGCGACGACCGCGCCCAGCGTCTGGATCAACGCGTGTGCCGCGTTCAGCGCGGCGCCCCCGTACAGACCGGAGTGGAGATCGCGCTCCCCGCTGCGCAGCGTTACGTGGAAGTAGGCCATGCCCCGGGTGGCGATGTCGAACGCCGGCCGATCGCGGGCGACCATCCCGCTGTCGAAGATCACCGCGGCATCGGCGCCCCGCTCGTCGGCCTCGAGAAACTCGACGATCGAGTGCCCGCCGGTTTCTTCCTCGCCATCGCAGGCGAAGCGCACGTTGACGGGGAGCTCGCCCGCCTGCGCGAGCTCGCGGGCGGCCGCCAGCAGCAGGTACAGCTGTCCCTTGTCGTCGGCGACCCCGCGGCCATACAGGTACTCGCCGCGAATTTCAGGTTCGAACGGAGGTGACGCCCAAAGGTCGAGCGGGTCGGCCGGCTGCACGTCGAAGTGGCCATAGCACACGACCGTGGGCGCCCGCTCGGCCCCGCGCGACGCGCGGACCTCGCCGATCGCAAGCGGCTGTCCATGCCAGTCGATGAGCTCGCACTCCCCGCCGGCGCCACGGACCATCTCACAGACCCACTCGCCGGCCTCGCGCACCGAGCCCGCCCGCGCGGGGTCGGCGCTGATCGATTGGATGCGCAGGAACTCGGCGAGCTCGTCGAACCAGGCGGGCATGGTCGCCGAGCCTACCGACTCAGTAGACCTGGGGCACGAACGTCTGCTCCTCGATCGGCGGCCGGATGTATGCGTCCTCGGCGCGAGGCGGCAGCTCGAGCGGCGGCGGGGTCAGGTCCTCGTACTCGACCATCGAAAGCAGGTGTGCGATGCAGTTGAGCCGGGCGCGCCGCTTGTCGTCGGCCTCGACGACGTACCACGGCGCGAGCTTCGAGTCGGTGTAGCGGAACATCTCGTCCTTGGCCCGGGAATACGCGACCCAGCGGGCGCGCGACTCGAGGTCCATCGGGCTGAGCTTCCAGCGCCGCATCGGGTCGTGTACGCGGGCCTGGAAGCGACGCTCCTGCTCCTCGTCGGAGACCGAGAACCAGTACTTGATCAGCTGTATCCCCGAGCGCAGCAGCATATGTTCGAACTCGGGACACGTGCGCATGAACTCCTGGTACTCGGCCTCTGTGCAGAACCCCATCACGCGCTCGACGCCGGCGCGGTTGTACCACGAGCGATCGAACAGCACGATCTCGCCGGCGGCGGGGAGGTGCGCGACGTAGCGCTGAAAGTACCACTGGCTCGTCTCGCGCTCGGTCGGAGCCGGCAGGGCCACGATTCGGCACACCCGCGGACTCGTCCGCTCGGTGATCCGCTTGATCACGCCGCCCTTGCCGGCGGCGTCGCGCCCCTCGAAGATCACGACGATCTTAAGGCCCTTGGCCTTGACGTACTCCTGCATGATCACGAGCTCGCGCTGGAGCCTCAGGAGCTCCTTGTCGAACCGCTTGGCGGTCAACTTTGCCGGCTTCTCGCGGTCCGGCTTGTCGCTATTTGTCGACTTTGCCTTGGCCATGCGCGCTCCTCTCCTCGGCTCCTGCGCCCAGTCTATAGGCGGGACTCGCCCCCGATCGGGGGTCCGTCGTCGACGTGCATAGCTACCGACATCGGGCCGGGTGTTAGTCGGCGACGGGGGACGCCCACCGTCGCCGAGCCCTTGAGAGTGAGCTGCGCCCACGAGCTCGAGCGACCGTCGAACACGTTCACCGACACACGACAAACGGTGAAGCAGCGGATGTCCGCGACCTCAACCCGGCCGGCGCGGAGGAAGGCGTGCCGGAGGACCTTGACCTTCGGGCGGGGCGGCCCGGTCACTGGGCCGACCGGCGCCGAGCGCGCCACGATCTGCTGGACCGGCCAGGGCGGGATCGCTCCGGGGTAGAGGTATCCGACGCCGGCGCAGGCCCAGTCGCGCGGCGTGCGCAGATCGAACGCGAACAGGTACATGCCCGGCAGCCATCCGCCTACGGTTGCCCTGGCCGGCTGTCCCGGACAGCCGTACTGCCCGCCGCTCAGGACCACACACCTCGCCCCGCGCCGCGTCCGGCAGGCCTCGACCCCGAGCTGGTCTGACTCGGTTCCCCAACCCCCGGTCCAGCTGCCGGCGATGGCGGTCACGTGCGCGCGGAACCTCGGCCTACCGACGATGCGGGGAGGCGCGACGGCGGTCACCCGTCCCTGCCAGGTGACGCTCGCGCGGTACGTGCGGCCGCCGGCAGTCTCGGTCGCGACGAACACCGTGCCGGCCGGCTCCGGTCCGGGATTGAGGAACGGGAACCTCGTTTCTTGCGTCTGGACGCAGCCGGCGTTTGGCGGCGGCGAGCAAATCGACCACTGCGGCGTCGGGCCGGCGCCGTTGAAGTTGGCCACGAGCGACGGGTTGCCGTGGGAGTCGAACACCGCCTGGATCGTCAGCGGACTCTGTCCCTGGCCACCGCTGGTCGCGGCGGTCCCGAGCAGCCCGGCCCCGGCCAGCAGGACGATCACCACCGGGCGGCGAATCTCGTCAGCTCGACTCGGGGTTGGTGGCGAGTTTGGCGTCGAGCTTGAGCGGCGCATGAGCGGGCCGGCGTCCCGGAATCAGCAGCCCCGCGAGCATGCAGACGATCAGGAACGCCGTGGCCATCACGAACGTGTCCTCGAAGCCGGTGACGGTCGGGAACCCATGAGCCTGGTGATCGACGATGAAAGTCGCCGAGAGCTGACCGCCGAGCGCGCCCCCGAGTGTTCGCATCACGGTGTTCATGCCGGTGGCGACGCCGGTCTGGCTTGGGGGGACAGCCTGGACGATGAGATTGCCGAGCGCCGCGAACGCGAGCCCGATGCCGATTCCCAGCAGCGTCGAGGAGATGAGCATGTCGTAGGGATGGCCGTGGGCGACGACCAGCCAGCCGAACGCGGCGGCTGTGATCCCTGTGCCCACGATCAGCGCCGGCTTGGAGCCGAAGCGGGTGGCGACGCGGCCGGCGAACGTCCCAAGGACGCCCATCCCGAACGCCGACGGCAGCAGGTACAGGCTCGAGACGACGATCGACGCGCCGAACCCGAAGCCCGTGCTCTTCGGCAGCTGAGCGAACTGCGGGTAGACGATGAACGACGCGTACATCCCGGCGCCGAGCAGGAACGCCACGAGGTTCGTCGTCCACACCCCGCGGATGCGCATCATCGTCATGTCGATGAGCGGCTCGCGGCTGTGGACCTCGACCCAGATCCAGGCCGCGATCACCACCGCGCCCGCGGCGAACAGCGCGATCGTCTTGGCTCCGCCCCAGCCCCAGACCGTCGTCTGCGCGATCGCGATCAGCACGCAGGAGATGCCGATGGTCATCAGCGCCGCCGCGGGCCAGTTGACGTGCCCGGGCGTGCGGACCGGTGACTCCGGCACGAACCGCCAGGTGCACACCGCGGCGAGCAGCGTCACCACCAGCGGCATCCAGAACAGCCAGTGCCAGCTCAGGTGTTCGACGATGACCGCTCCGAGCACGAGGCCGACGCCGCCGCCGATCCCCAGGATCGCGGAGATCACGCCGATACTGCCGGCGACTCGGTCGGCCGGAAACTCGTCGCGGGCGATCGAGAACGAGAGCGGGAAGATGCCGCCGGCGACGCCCTGGATCACGCGGGCGACGATCAATACCGCCAGCGAGTTCGCGAGCGCGGCGAGCAGCGTCCCGGCCGCGAGTACGAGCAGGGTGTACAGGAGCAGCCGCTCTTTGCCATACATGTCACCGAGCCGCCCGATGATCGCGGTGCCGACCGAGGCCGACAGGAGGAAGCCGGTCAGCACCCAGGTGACGCCGGTCTCGGTGGTGTGCAGGTCGTGCTGGATCGTCGGCAACGCCGGGATCACGGCCGAGCTGAGGATCGCGTACGCGAGCCCCGCGACCAGCAGCACGCTCAGGATCACGTTCGCGTGGACGCCGTGCGGCTCCCTCGGTTCCCGGTCCATTCGCCGTACCTTAGGCGGTCGAGTAGCCTCGCGGTTGTGACCGTGAGAATCGCCATCGTGGGGGACGAGAATGCGGCACTCCCGAGTCACCGCGAGATCAACGCGGTCCGGGGCATGCTCGGCGACGAGTCGTTCACCGAGTGGCTCGCGACCGACGGACCGCGGGTGGCCGACCTGGCCGGCTTCGACGGGATCTGGCTCGTGCCCGGCTCACCCTACGCGGACGACGCCGCCGCTTACGCGGCCGTGAGGTGGGCGCGCGAGCGGGACGTGCCGTTCCTCGGGACCTGCGGCGGGCTGCAGTACGCGGTCGTCGAGTACTTCCGGAACGTTCTCGGCGTCCGGGACGCTTCGCACGCCGAGTCCGACGGCGTCGGCGCCGGCAACGTGGTCAGCGCGCTCGCCTGCAGCCTGATGGGCGAGGAGCGCGTCGTGCGGCCGGTCCCCGGCACCCGGTTCTCGGATCTGGTCGGCGATGAGCCGTTCGTCGGCATGCACTACTGCGGCTATGGCCCATCACCGGGCGTGGTCGAGCGGCTCGCGGCGGCAGGAATGGTGATCGAGGCGACCGCGGACGACGCGGGCGCGGAGGTCCTCGAGCTGCCGAGCAACCGGTTCTTCATGCTCAGCCTGTTCCAGCCCCAGATCGGTGCACTGGCCGGCAGGCCGGTGCACCCGCTCCTCCGGGAGTTCGTCGCGTGCGCGCGCGAGCACGCCGGGCGGCGCGGTCAGGCGGTGGCCGGCGTGGCGTCGAGCAGCGCGAGCAGCTGATCGCGATTCGGCCCCGGAAGGGGCGGCCGCTCGGCACGCTGTGCGAGTTCGAATACGTGTCCCATGAGGCTTGCGTCCTCGAAGATGTCCCGGTTGAGCAAGAGGCAGCAGCGGTTCGCCAGGAATGCCCGAAATGCGTCGGGATCCTGCGGCACCGCGCCGAGCAGGGCGCGCTGAAGCCACGGCATCGAACCCGGCTCGAACGGCGCCTCGAGACCGTGGCGGAGCGCCTCCATCTCGTTGAAGCGCGCTCGGTCTTCTTCGACGGTCTCGCGGTACCAGGGTGTCAGCTCGGCCTCGGTGACCGCATCCCACGCCGTGGCGAAGTCATCAGGATCGCCAAGGTGGTCGTGGACCGTCTCGGCCAGTCGCCGAGCGTGAACGAGGCCGAGCGTCATGCCGCGCCCGAGCGAAGGGTTCGTGCACGCCCACGAATCGCCGAGCAGCGCCACGCCGGTCGCCACCGGCTTCCCGTCGACGATCAGCCGCCGGTAGCGGTCGGCGATCCCACCCATCGCGACCATGTCGGTGATCGGCTCGCCTTCGAGCCAATGCGCGTGCAGCGGGCACGCCCGCACCACCGCCGTCCAGGGCGCGACGTCGCGCAGCCGCTTCAGCGGCCGGTCCCCGGCGGAGATG
>Ga0335072_10014805_pt1 | contig 11080 bp, 18 predicted proteins | sample Lox_Sample_21_FD_206725 | JGI IMG/M metagenome (GOLD analysis project Ga0335072, IMG submission 206725) | Soil microbial communities from Loxahatchee National Wildlife Refuge, Florida, United States - Lox_Sample_2.1 | ecosystem: Environmental > Terrestrial > Soil > Wetlands | place: USA... | reverse complement strand
GCAACGTCCGCCCGACCATGCACACGATCCCCGACTGCGGCGCGTCGGGAAGCGCGATCAGGAACGCGATCAGCGAAGCGATCGTCTTCCCCGCCGCGACCGCCCCGGTCCACAAGGCGAGCTGCTCGGTGCGCTGCGCCTCGACGATCGACACGATCTGCTTACGCGACAGCGGCAGCGCATCCAGGTTCACGCGCCGCTCCCCGGCCTACCCCTCGTCGTCCGGCACGGCCGGCTCGCCGTCGACGATCGCCGCCAAACCGGTGATCATCCGGCCCAGCAGAGACTTCGCCTGCTCGGTGCCGTTCGCGCCGTCCTTGTCCCGCTCGTACGCGCGGTCCTTGTCGATGATGATCCCGATCGCCGTGTACGCCCTGGCCGCGTCAGGCAGCGGCGGCAACGGCAGCGTCACGATCTCCGCGCCCTCAGCCCCGCCGACCGCGACCTTGTACGGGGACCACGCACGCGCCCTGAACCTCTGCGCGTCATCGAGCAGATCGCACTGCAGTTGGGCCCGCTTCGCCGCGTTGTCGACCTGCTTCGCGCGCGCGGCTTTTGCGGTCTGCGTCCGTTCGAACGCGGAGCTGAGTCCTGCCTGGTTTGCGATCTTGGTGACGGTGGATCGTGCTACGCCGTGGTCGCGGGCGATCTGGCCGGCGCTCTTGGAGGTTTGCTGGGCTGTGCGGATGCTGGCGATGATGGCGTCGCGGAGCTCGGGGGCGATGGGCTTGGGCACCTGTCAGCCCTCCCGGGTCAGCCGATCTTGCGGATCTTCATCGTGCGCTGCCTCAGCTGCCGTGCGGCGGCGTACCGGTGATAGCCCTCGTCGAGCGTTCCGTGGCTGTGCTGGGCTGGGTTGAGCTGGCCTTCCCTGGCGATCCGGGCGGTGATGTCGGCCTGGTAGGCGCGGGGGCTGTCGAAGCCGGCCTGGCGTGCGCGCTCGTGGTCGTTGTGGCTGTACTGGCCGAGGATCTCTTTGCGGTGGTATTCCTGGGCGACGGTCAGGCCGGGCTCGTTGCCTGACTGGAGTCGGCCGACCTTGGCGAGCGACCAGGATTCCCCGCCGAGGGCGCCTTTGGCGCCGGTGCTGCCGCGTCCGCCCATCTCATCGCTCCCACCTCGTCGGGTAGCAGCGCGCCGGGACGTCGGGCAGTCCGGCGGGGAGGCGGCCGTAGCAGAGGACGAGGGTGGGGCGGATCCGCTCGAGCATCGCCTCGTAGCCCGCGGCGAACAGGCGGAGCGCCTGGCGGTCGCGGAGCACGCCGACCGAGGAGACGGCCACGACCGAGCCTGTTGCGATGCCGGCGAAGCAGAACGGGTGCGACTCCGGCGTCGACCAGGAGACGGTCGGGATGACGTCGACGCCGTGGGCGAGCATCCAGGCGCCGCACCAGCGGGCGCGGTAGACCTGCCAGAGCTGGACGGCGAACGGCATCTCGGTCCACAGGCTGAAGTCCGGGGTGAGCGCCATGCCGACGCGCTGCAGGCGGGACAGGGGGCGCTCGGGTTTTGACCAGACTGGCTCGAACCGGTAGTCGTCTTCGAAGAAGTGGGTGCAGTCGCCGGGCTTCGACCGTTCGGGATGGCGGTCGGAGTAGGGCACCAACCGAGCAGGTTGGGACATAGCCGCAGGCAGATCCGGAATACCGTACTCGTTCGATGACGCGAACACCGCCCTGGTGTTGCACGTATCCCAGCTTCCGGGCAGCTCCTGCCAGCGATGGCTCGAACGGGTCGCGCCGAGGCTGAGCTCGGGAACCACGTAAGGCTGCCACCGTCCGCCTGGCGAGCGCCCGGGCCATCTGGCCGGCGCGGGCGGCTGTCTTCGCGTCCGCCTTGGCGACGTCGACGAGGCGGTACAGGGGACGGCCGCGGCCGTCGCGGAGCTCGCTGCCGTTGTCGTCGGTCGCGACGGGCAGGTGGCCGCGGTTGCGCCAGTTGACGATCACGCTGATCTTCGGCTTCCCTCGGCCGTCGACCAGGCCGGCGTACAGGGCGGCCTGCGCGGCGGTCAGCAGGGCGAGCGGGTTGATCTCGCGGGCGTCGTCCAAGGGGGCGTCACCCCCTGAAACGACGAAAGCCCGCAGCAGCGCTGCGGGCTCCGGGCATACCTGTCCTGGTGGCAACATGGTAAACACGTGAACCCGCGCCGGTCAAATAACGACGCGCGTCGAAGTACGCAGTTGCATTCGCCGCCGTGGTGGAACAGCCGCTTGTGCTCTTCAGCCTGGTAGGCGGCTTCCTCGTCGTACTTGGCCTTGCTGATGATCCGCTGGCAGTCGGGGTTGCCGCACTCGACCCGGTCCGTGCCCTCCGTCCACGTGAGCATCCGCTGCCCGCAGCCGCGTCCCTGGCAGCGCGCCTGGAGGACGAACGTCCGGGCGCCGGCCTTCGCCCTGCCGGCGATCGACGCCCGCCAGCTGAGGATGCCGCGGCCGATCTCCTCGGCGAGCTCGCTGGCCAGGATCCCGGGCAGGTTCCGGGACAGCCATGCGATGCAGGTCGCCTGGGTGGTGGCGTCGTCGCCGCGCGGGCCCGGGTCGTCGAGGCCGATGAGGCGCCGGTAGGCGAGCTCCCAGCCGGTGAGCGCGCTCGTGAGCTCCTCGAGGACGTCGTGGACGTCGGACTGCGACATGATCACGGTGGTGCCGCCGACGCGCTGGGTCGCCGGCTGGGAGCGGTGGCCGTCGGCGGTCTGCGCCCAGATCGCGGCGAGGTCGTCGAGCTGCGCCAGGCGCAGGCGGATCTCCGACGTGTGCTCGCCGCACCAGACGGGGGCTCCCCACTCCCGGATCAGCGACTCGTCGGGCGGCTCCGGCCGCGACGTTGACGGGTCGAGCGGGTTGTACGCGGCTTGCGCGGTTTGGTAGGCGGCGAGCGCCTTCCGCCAGCGGGAGTTGCAGTTTCCAGGGCACGGCTGCGCGGTCATGCACACATGATCATGTATCACGCGAACCACCGGCAACGCGGCGCGCTAGCCGATCTGGCTGGCGAGCTGCACTCGGATGGCGGCGACTGCTTCCGGGTTCTCGTCCCGCCACGGACCCCACGAGTCGTCGGTCAGCTTCCAGGTGATCCACTCCTGAGTGTCCGCCGTCGCAACGAACGGCGGCAGCCCTTCCGCGCACCGCTCGCACTGCTGGCGCTCTCCGCCGACCCACAGGTGGCCCTCGCAGAAGTACAGGCCGCAGCCATGCTCGCCGCCGTGCGGTTCGCCGCCGCAGACGTAGGCCAGGCCCCGGTCAATGGCTGCACCGCAGCCGGGGAAGTCGCAGATCGCCGGCACTCCGTAGCCGATGTCGCGCTGCCACTTGACGTCGAATCCGACTTGCCAGCCCATCACTTGGCTCCTGGCCCTGTCGCTGCTTCGGCCTTGGCGGCGTCGCTGCGGCGTCGCTGGATTGTCCGCTTGGTGACGCCGAGCTTGGCGATGATCCTGTCGTCATCCCAGCCCTTCTTGATGGCGGCCGTCACGGGGTCCGGCTGGTTCCTCCGGCGGCGGTTGCTCGGCCGAGGGGAAGGCGGCGGTCTGTCGCCGCTCCTGTCGTCGGCCGTGTCGCTGTCGCGGTCGTCCTCGCGGTCGTCGCTGTCGCTGCTGGTGTCGCCTTCCGCGATGGCCCGCTTGTTGCGCACCAGGCCCATCGCCATCTCCACGGAGCCGATGAACGCCCCGGCCGGCCACGCTGACATCAGCGCCATGATGACGGTGTGCCACACCGGTGAGAGCAGCGCGGTCGGCAGCCCGTGGGTGACGTTCGCCGCGACGGTGGCGACAATCCCGAGCGTCAGCATGAACGTCGCGAGCTTGGTCTTGCCGATGCCCTTGTGTCGCGCCGCGTACAGCTTCACCAGGCTCGCCTCGGCGATCACGCCGTCGATCGACAGCGGCAGCAGACGCGCCTGGACGCCGGTCTCGGCGCCGGTCCCCGGCTGCCATGTCGCCAGCCCGTAGATGTGCGAGTACGACACGATCGCCGCGTCGACCACGACAAGCGCGACGGTGGCGGCCATCGCCCAGGTGATCACCGTGTCGCCGCTCGGGGCGCGCCACCGCGACATCGCGGCGAGCACGCTGCGGAGCAGTCGCTCCTCCGCGACTACGGCAGGTGCCGCGTCGGCGGCGGTTGTCGTGTCGCCGTCGGAGCGCGGCCACGCCTCCACCGGGCCGCGCTGCAGGTGCTCGAGCGACAGCGGCAGCGCGGGGTGCGTCGCGCCGTTGGCGTGCTTCAGTGTCGCGGTGGCCACGGCCGGGTGCCTCCTTGTTGTCGGTGCGTAGGGGGTCTGAGTGCCCGGTGGAACGGCCAGCGCCGGGTTGGCGCTGGCCGCTCGCGGGGCCGTCAGATCGGGCCCGTCATTCCTTGTTGTCAGGGTCGTCCATTAGGTCGCTGGCCGTCGCGAGAGCGGCGTCGCGTGCCTTGCCGTCGCCTCTCGATTCCGCTATGAGGGCGTCGCCGATCGCGCCGGCTATCTGCTTCGCGGCTGCGTCTTTCCAGGGCATCTCGGTGATTCCTTTCGGTGCTTTGGCGCTGGGGGGCCGTCAGGCGTCGCTAGCTGATCGTGAACCCGATCGTGAAGTCGCCGTTCTCCTCCTCTTCGTAGGAGGTCGTGGTCATGGTCTGGCCGTTGCCGAGCGGCACCGACTTCCCGACCTGGACCGTCTTGTCCTTGTCGTCCTGCTTAGCCATATTCATCTCCCCTCGGTGATGGTGTTCGGTCGTTCCTACTGCTCAGAGGCGCTTTGAGATCCTGGTGCCCCACGGTCCCCGCAGGCTGATCCACAGCGACATCCGGTGGCGGCGGTAGTTGCGCCGGACGTGGTGCCCGTGGAACAGCAGGTACAGCACCACTGCGACGATGAGCCAGCCCACGGCTACTTCCCTTCCTCGGAGCCGTGCTGCTGCTCGGCCCACTTGTCGTCGGTGACGCCGATCGCGCCGCCGTGAGGTCCGCTCATTACCGCCTCCACCAGGGCACGTCAGGCTCGGCGTCGATGATGGCCTCGTTGAGCATGTCGTGGACGAGCGGGTCGGAATCGGGGAGGTTCCTCGCCGCCTGGTTGCCCGCGTCCCTGTACGCCCGGTGCTGGAGCACGTCTACCCGGCGCTCCTCCGGCGTGCGGTCATCGTTCCTGCCGAACAGTCCCATTTCGCTAGCTCCTTCTACTTCGGCAGAGGTGGGGGCCGGTCAGAATCGGGCCCGGTTCCGGAGCGCGGCCATCGCCCCGGCCAGATGACTGGTCGCGGCCCGCACCGTGCGGCCCTCGATGGCGGGCAGCTGGCGGGGCGCGGTGACCCACGGCATGTCGGGGATCTGCTCGGCCACGCCGGGCACCGCCTGAGTCGGCAGCTGGGCGCCGTCGGGCAGGCCGTGGAACACGTGGTGGTTGACCACGTGCGTGACGGCCGGCGGGGCCGCCGTGCGGTGCCGCTCGAGGCGGAGCACGCAGAGCCAGCCGAGGCCGATCAGGCCGAACGCGACCCAGAACAGGCCGCCGGCGGTGCTGCTGCCGGCCACCCCGATGACGTGCGCGAGCGCTTCGGCGACGCTCGCCGCGAGGACGTACCCGGTCCACGCCCATCCCCACCGGTTTCGCTTGTGGATCGTCATCGCGGTGAACGAGCCGGTGAACACGATGGTCTCGATCGTCCACGCCGCTATGTACGGCAGGCCGTCGACCGCCGCCATGGCGCACAGCACGACGATGAAGCCGAGGACGAGGCCCGCGCCGACGAACCCGTCGCTGGGCTTCTCGCGCGTCGCCGGGGCGGGTGCCTCGCCGCTGCCGATTCCGTTCATTCCGTTTCTCCTGTTCCATCGGTGATGGCGTCCCGCTGCGGGACCGCCGGGGCGATAGCTAGGGCCGCCGTGACCGCAGGGCGGCGCAGGACGGTCGCGGTGACGGACCGCCGCCTCTGCGGCAGGCGTACGCCGCCGTGGCGGGCCCGGCGCACGATGAGGACCACCAGCACGGCGGCGGCGGATCCCTCGGCGGCCACGCCGGCTGACAGGGCTTCGGTGAGCATGGCTACCTCTCTTCCCAGGCTTGCTGGACTGCGAGTTTCATCTTGTGAACGGTCTTGGAGCCGAGACGCCGGGTCATCCGGGTGCCCTTGCAGCGCCAGCAGCGGCGCTTGCGTCTCGGCCGGCGCTTGTGGCCGATGATCCGCGCGAGCGCACTCCCGAAGTACAGGCCGCCCGGCCGGCACCAACGGCACCCCCGGTAAGGGCTGCAGTAGACGAACACGGCCCTGGCGAGGACCGCCAGCAGCGCGAGGCCGGTCACCTCGAGGCCCATCTCGATCACATGCATGGCGGGCTCACCCTCCTTCGTGCGGGTACGGGCAGTCGTCCATGCCGCGCCAGTAGACCTGGCAGCGGTATCTCTCGCAGGCCCGGTCGCCGCAGGCGCCCGGCTCGTGCGAGTCGCCCCGCGGCCGGGTCGATCGCGGCTTGCCCTTCGCGGCCTTCTTCCGGGCGCGGCTGCGCGCCCGCCGGTCGGCGGCGGCCTGCTTGCGCCTGGCGGCCCGGGCCGCCGCGGCTGCCCGCCTCTTGAGCCGTTTCGCCTCGCTGTTGGCCTTCCGCCTGCGGGCCTTGAAGTCGGTTCGCTGGGAGCAGGTGTGCCGCAGCCCGCGGGGCTTGCGGCAGGTCCCGCATTCCCAGGTGACCGGGTTCCGCAGCGTCGTGCGGCGGCGTCGCCGGGCGCCCGGATAGCACAGATGCAGGCCGAGGCCTCGCGGCTTCCCGCAGGCGCCGCAGCGCAAGACCCCGCTCAGCTTCAACCCCATGGGGTCGGGTTCCTCCGTTGTCGTCGCTCACCGGCGCGCCCGCACGGAACCGCAGGTCAGCAGGGTGCAGAGGCGCGGCACGCCGCGCGGCACGGGCGGCGATGTGCCGCGCCCGAGAGCGTTTCCGCAGGTCATCGCGTGCCGCGTCGGCGCGGCACATGTGCCGCGCCGTCACGGTCGTGCCGCGGCGGCTAGGTCGGCTTTCCTGCACCCCTTGCGGTTGGTGCCGGCTCGTCCTGGCGGCCACCGGACATCCGGGCTCGGGATTCCCCGGGCCCGTGCCGCGGCGCTGACCGACTCACCCGTCGCGTCCGCGTGGCGCATGGGGAACTCGGCGGCGAGACGCTCGGCTGCCGTCTCCCACCACAGGCCGGAGTCGCCGCCCATCACCTTCAGCAGGTCGGCCACGATGTCGGACTCCGGCTCGTCGACCTCGACGCCGAGCGCGTCGCCGGACAGGGTGCGGTTCTTCTCCCGGAGCTTCCGCGCGGCCATGCAGATGACCTCGGCGTCCTGACCGTCGGCGAGGTAGGTCCGCACGGTGGGCGCGTCGTCGGTGAGCCCGTAAAGGATGCCGATGCCCTTGAACTCGTCGCCGAGCGGCAACCCCGAGGCGTCGTAGCCCTCGCCGTACGCCTCGTTGCCGAGCACGGCGTTGGACACGTCGCGGTTAGCGCAACGCAGCGCGAACCGGACGATGTGGTTGTCCCGGTACCGGTTGAACAGCCGCTGCACGTCGCCCGCGCCGACCTGGGCGGGCTTCTGCGACAGCGACACCACGATGACGCCGGCGGCCGGCCCGAGCGCCCCGACCCGCGCCAGCAGGTTCGCGAACTCCTTGTTCTTCTTCTGGTCGTCGAGCTCGAAATAGCACTGGAACTCTTCCATGATGAGGAGCTGCACGTGCAGGTCGGGACGCCGGTACAGCTTCTCCGTCAGCTTGCCCTCGGGGCACTCCGACACGGGCAGCTTGCCGAGCTCGGCGTTCACGTGGACGATGTGCGCGTCGATCTCGTACAGCGCGTCGAGGGCGCGCTGCACCGGGTCGCCGTCCCTGGTGGGGTGGGTGCCCTGGATGAACCGGTGGGCGACCATCCGGAGCGGCTGCCAGTCCTTCGACGCCTTCCCGTCGATGAGCGTGATGTCGACGAACGGGTCTAGGGCGGCGAACAGCGCGATCAGCCGCCCGGCGAACGTCTTGCCGCGCCTCGGCTGTGCGCCGATCAGCAGGGAGATCCACAGCAGGCAGAACGCGACCCTCCTGCCGAACTGGTCGAGGCCGAACGGCGCGTTGCGCCAGATCGACCGCTGCTTGCAGTCCAGCAGCGGCGAGCGGCCAGCGGGTTCGGCGAGCGGGTCCGCGTCGAGAACCCGCAGTGTGTGACGCCGTTCGGACTTCTTGTCCTTGGTGAAGTAGACCTGCGACTCGAGCACATCGAGGCCGGACGCGATCCTCGGCTTGGCGTTGACGACCGACGCGAACGTGCCGCCGTAGGGCAGCATGACGTCGACCTGGCTGCCCTTGTCGAGCGCGTCTCGGGACATCACGGAGCCGAACCCGAGGTGGTCGGCCGGCTTCTTCGGGTCGGTCGAGCACAGCCCGGCCCGCTCGTAGGCGCGGATGATCGCGTCGGTGCTGATCCTCCGGATGAGCGGCGTCGTCACCGCCGACTGGACGATCGGCCGGTGCGCGGGCCTGCCCTTGCGGGCGAGCGGCGGCACGGCCGCCGCGGCGACGATGAGCCACGACCACCAGGGGGCCAGCCACGCGATGAGGACCAGCGCGAGGACGATCGCGAACGCCTCGGCGCCGAGGGCCGCGCCGCGCCACGACCGGGTCTTGCGGGCGAGGCCGTGCAGGGCACGCCATTCGGGGCTGTTCCCGTCGACGACGGCCTTGGACCGCAGGAACGACTGCTCCGATACCCACCACCAGCCGAGCTGCGCCTTGGCGATCCTGACGGCGCCGACGAACGCCCAGACGACTCCCCAGAACAGGTACGACGGCGAGCGCAGCACGTGGTACAGGGCGTGGAACCGGGCGGCGTCGGCGTGCTTGTACGCCGTGCTTTTGACGCCCGCCCAGGTCTGCAGGTGCTCGGGGATGATCGGCTTGCGGTCCCCGCCGAGCTTCGGCAGGTCGAGGCCTTCGCCGTCGTGGACGGGCTCGGGCTTCGGCGCGGTCTCGTCGAGCGGGTGCTCAAAGCTAACATCGCGGGGCACCACGTGCAGGTCCGGGCGCGGCGTGCCCTCGTCGTCCGCGTCGCTCCGGTCGGTCGTCATGACGATGCCCTCCGCATCGGCGAGCAGCCCCAGCCTGTCGCCCGGACCGTGACCGCGATCAGCGTCATCAGGAACAGGACCGTCCCGACGACGCCGACGGGGACCAGCACCGGCAGCAGGTGAATGCCGGCGATGACGACCGCAGCGGCGAAGAGCAGGATCGCGGCCAGGTGGGCGCCGAGCGCGCAGGGAAGCGCGGCAAGGAAGACCAGCGCGAGCGTTTTCGGGTTCATCGGGCCCCTTGCGGTCATTGTGTATTGGATTACAGTATCAGCGTAGACACATTGGCGATGGTGTCAAGGAGGCCGGGTGCTATCGGCAGGCGACAGCGATCTCTACGATGTAGCGGGTGATGACCCCCGACTCGCAGAAGCGCTCGTGACCCCCCGCGAGGCGGCCTCGATCGCCGCGATCGCGGCGGAAGTCCGCGCAGCCATCTTCTCGGGGGCCTATCCCGTGGGCGCCCAGCTCCCGACAAGAGCTCGCCTGGCGGCGGACAAGGGCGTCTCTGCGGAGTCGATCAGCGTCGTGATGCGGATGCTCGCGGCGGAAGGCCTGCTATCGCTGGAGCAGGGCCGCGGCACATTCGTGCTGCCGCGCCGCCGCTACCACGTGACGGTGCTAGTTCCGCGTTCCGGTGCGCCGGCGACCGCCTCGGAGGGCCAACGACTGCTCACGGCCCTTGAGGCGTCGGCGGCGAAAGAGCCCGCAGTGCGGGGCGACCTGCTGCCTGAGACGTCCGACGACGAGATAACCGTCTCGATGGTGGTCGAGTCGGCCGGCCCTCCGCAGGCTGTGACGATCGCCTACGCGGTCGCCAGGAACGCTCGCTCGCCCCACTGGGACTGGGACGGCTGGGATCTCTCCGCGGCCTCGGTGACGGCGAGGCCGGCGTGAGCGCGCCGACCCTGACGCCGGTCAGTCGAAGTGCGGGTACGTCCCGTGGAGGTAGTCTTGGAGCTGGCGCCACTGGCTCGGGTGGATGTCCAGCGCGCGGAGCTGGCCGAGGGTGAACCAGCCGACGTCGCTCGCCTCGTCGTTGACGGTCGGCTCCCCGCTCAGCGGCCGGCCCCGGAAGATGATCTCGAATTCCTGCCGCGTCTCGCCGTCGCTGTCGTAGTAGACGATGTGGCCCGGGTCGGAGTAGATCCCGAGCAGCCCGGTCACGGTGACTGCGACCCCGGTCTCTTCCCGGGTCTCCCTGACCGCGCACTGCGTCGGGGTTTCGCCCATCTCCTGCTTGCCCATGGGGATGGCCCACTGGCCGGTGTCGCGGCGCCGCTGCAGGAGCACGCGGCCCTGGGCGTCGACGGCGAGGACGCCGGCGGCGGGGACGAGGCTGTTCGGCTTGGGCGCGGCCGGGTCGTTGAGGTACTCGGTGCGGCTCATCAGACTGGCTCTCCCGTCCACGGCTTGGCCGTGTCCCAGACGCGTTCGAAGCTGTCCATGTAGTGGGCGGCGACCTGGGCGCCGTCGAGGCGGCGCAGGTGCAGGGTGGGGTTGGCGCTGGCGGGCTCGCCGAAGGCGTGCGGGTTGACCATGATCTCGTCATCGTAGCGGAACATCGACGCGTAGAGGGTGCAGGGGTGGAGTCGCACCTCGACGTCGCCGGACGCCGCGAGGTCGCGGTAGTAGGTCAGCGACGAGCGGATCTTCGCGGCGAGGGTGTCGCCGATGTTCTCCTCGCGGCCGCGGGTGGCGACCGCGTCGCTGTCCGGGTCGCCGAAGCAGAGGCGGACCCGGACGCCCCTGGCGCTTGCGGCGGCGAGCATCCGGGCGACCCTGGGCTGGGTCTGGGCGTAGAACGTGCCGGACATTACGAGGACGCAGATGTCGTCGTGTGCTTCCTCGAGGAGCCGGAGCCAGGTTTCGCGTGGGACGCTGGCGCGGTCGGGGTAGAGGTGGACGAGCTCGGACTGGCCGGCGTTCTCGCGGGCGGGGGCGGAGTCGGGCCACAGCCATGCCTCGTCGGCGCCGAGGCGGGCGGCGGCGGCCCATCGGTGGCGGCGGTG
>Ga0335072_10014804_pt1 | contig 11080 bp, 8 predicted proteins | sample Lox_Sample_21_FD_206725 | JGI IMG/M metagenome (GOLD analysis project Ga0335072, IMG submission 206725) | Soil microbial communities from Loxahatchee National Wildlife Refuge, Florida, United States - Lox_Sample_2.1 | ecosystem: Environmental > Terrestrial > Soil > Wetlands | place: USA: Florida... | reverse complement strand
CCGGGCGGTGCACACCGTTCTGCGGGGTGTTTCCCGCGACCGGCTGGACCTGCTGGGAGAAGAATTCTTCCAGTACAAGCTAAAGCCCCGCCTGAAGAAAGAGGGCGCGCAAAAAGTGCGCGAACTGGTTGAATCAGGAGCCGACGTTGTGTTGGTCAGCCAGGCTCTGGAGCACGTCATGCGCCCGCTGGCGCAACATCTGGGTGTCAAGCATATTGTGGCGAACCGTCTTGAGTTCCGCGATGGCATCGCGACAGGCAGACTCCTCGATCCGGTGATTCGTCCACGCGGAGCTTTCGCCCCACTGCGCGAAAACATGCCCGACGGACGCCGAGCCCCTAAGACGCTGGCACGCCATCTGGATATCTCTTTGGAAGAGCTACGTGGCGCCATCATTCCCGCGGAGCGCCAGATTTCCAAGCCGGTTCGCCCCATCGTTTACTTTGAAAGCCGAAGGCAGACGGAAGGGTTCTCGGTCCGTAAGGCATTTGATGGGAAGCACGTGATGCTGATTGGTGTGACGGGCTTTATCGGCAAGGTGTGGCTCGTGAATACTTTGATGGATTTGCCGTCGGTGGGGCGAATCTACTTGCTGATTCGCAAACAGAAATCTAATCCGGCCGAACGCCGCTTCGAAAAAATGGTGGAAGATTCGCCGGTATTCGATCCGCTGTTTGAGAAATATGGCGCGCGCCTGACCGATTTTCTGCGTGACCGGGTCGAAATTATTGAAGGGGATGTTACGGAACCCGGGCTTAGCCTGGATACTGATACAGCGCGGCGCTTACAGAAGAGGCTCGATGTCATTGTCAACAGTTCTGGCTTAACCGACTTCAATCCTGACTTGCGGGACGCTCTGGTAACCAATACCGATGCAGCTCTCAACGTTGTCGAATTCATTCGTTCCTCCGATCACGCCGGGTTGGTGCATCTTTCCACGTGTTATGTCGCGGGCGAACAGGATGGACGGGTGGGCGAGAAACTTGTTCCTAATTACAACCCGCGTGGACTGAGCGATTTCGATGCTGAACGCGAATGGAATGCGCTGCATGAGTTGATCAAACAAGCCGACGAGCAGTCGCAGAGCGAAGAAGTTACCTCGGGCTTGCGCATGCAAGCCATGGCGAAAGAGCATGCGGCGAAGGATCTCCGCGGCGCGGCGCTCGAAAATCAAATACGAAAAAATCGTGTGCGGTGGCTGAAGACCTATCTGACCGAATCGGGCACGAGGCGCGCCAAGGAGCTGGGCTGGCCGAATACATATACTCTGACCAAGAGCCTGGCAGAGTCGCTGATTGTCAAACAAGGCGCCGGCCTTCCCATCGCGATTGCGCGCCCTGCCATAGTCGAAACGTCGGTGGCCAAGCCATTCCTGGGCTGGAATGAGGGAATCAATACTTCGGCGTCGCTCTCTTACTTGCTGGGAACTTACTTTCGCCAACTGCCGTCCAATGAGAGCAAGCGGCTCGACATTATTCCGGTGGATTCCGTCTGTGCCGGCATGACCTTGATATCTGCGGCGGTCATGGAGCGGCGTCACGATCCGCTGTACCAGCTCGCCACGTCGGTCACTAATCCATGCGATATGGGGCGCTCGATCGAATTGACGTCGCTAGCTCACCGCAAGCATTATCGCGCCCAGGAGGGGCTGGAGTCGTGGCTGCGCCTGCGTTTTGACGCAATTCCGGTTTCCAAGGCGCGCTACAATCGATTGTCAGCGCCCGCGCAAAGAGCCATTGTGAAATCCATTCAGCGCATCATGTCGCCGCTTCCGCTCAAGAAGGCGCCACTCGCGAAAACCGAACGCAACCTCGAGCGCCTGGAAAAACTGATCGAACTCTTCGAACCTTTCATTCTTCTGAATGAGCACGATTTCGCGGCGGAGAACATTGAAAAGCTTTCTCAGGCGCTGGTGCCCGAAGAGCGTGATAGCTTCATGTACGACACGCGCTCGATCGACTGGTGGGAGTACTGGATCAACATCCACATTCCGGCGCTTCGCCGCTGGACCTATCCTTTAATTGAAGGCCGCCCGTTGGAGGCGCGGCCGGCGCGTACCTTTCAACTTTCTCCCGCCAACGGCGATACGGTAAAAACCGGGACTAACGGAGCAACGTGGCGATATTCCTGACCGGGGCGACCGGATACATCGGCGCACATGTAGCCGCGAATCTGCTGGATGGATACGGAGCAGCCTTGAACCTGCTGGTTCGCGCGCGGGATAAACAAGAGGCCCAACTGCGATTGTGGCGCTCCATGCAGTTGCACCTGGACTTCCCGCAATTCTATGAGCACCTGCAGACGAAGATGCGGATTTTTGTTGGTGACGTGACGTCGCCGGGATTCGGCTTGGACCGTGACGAATACGATCGGCTGGTTCATACGACGGACTCGGTGATCCATTGCGCGGCTTCGTTGAATCGCAAATCCGAGAAGACTTGTCTGAATGTAAATCTTCGCGGCACGCTCGAAGTGCTTACGCTGGCACGCCACGCCGAGCATTACCATGGGCTGCGGCGCTTTAGTGAAGTCAGCACGGTCGCAGTTGCGGGAAAGCGGCAAAACGAGGTGGTCACCGAAGACCGCGCGATTGACTGGGACCGATCGGATTACGATCCTTACGCCCGCACCAAGAAATTCTGCGAGCACATGACGCGAGTGCTTTTGCCGGATACTCCGAAAACCGTGTTCCGCCCGAGCATCGTATTAGGCGACAGCCGCCATGCCGAGACCACGCAGTTCGACATGGTCAAAGCGTTCGTGTTTCTTGCCGGTTTGCCGGTGCTGCCTTTTCGCTCGCGGGACAAGATTGATATTGTCAATGTCGACTTCGTCGCAGATGCGATTTCGACGTTGCATCAGAAAGATCAGCCGCAATATGACATCTATCATCTTTCCTCCGGGACGGCGTCGCAGACGTTTCGCGAACTGACGCAAGCTTTGGCAGCAGCGCAACAGAAACGCGGTCCCATTTTTTTGCCGTTCACGGAGAAGCCCTTCAACAGCTCAGTGCAAATTCTTTCCAACCGCAAAGGACGGCTCGGCTACGGCGCTTCTCTGATGAAGGTTTTCTTCCCATACCTTGTTTGGAATACCGTCTTCGATAACACGCACGCTACGACTGAACTTGGCCGCAAGCCGGTGCCATTTTCTCAGTACAGTTTTCCTTTGCTGAAGTTCGCGCGCGAAAATAATTTCGAATACAAATACAAGCCGTGGCCGGCAGCGGCAGGAGGCCATGCCGCATGATGGACTTCGTGCTGGAAGCGTGGGTCAGCGGAAACATTGAGCGCGCCAAGACGCGCTGGATGTTCGGTGGGGGCAAGCCTTGGCAGCCGGGCGAGAAGCTCAAGCTGCTGTTTGCCGGTTATAACGGCACGCGCAACATGGGGTCCGACGTTCGCGTCGAAGAAATGCTGCGGCAAATCCGGCACATTCTCGGGGCGGAGCGTGTTGACTTTAGCGTCATGAGCCAAAATTTCGATTTCTCCAAGGAGTATTTTGACGGCACGGCCCAGGTTCATCTTCCAGATATTTTTCCGCCATTCCTGGCAGAGGAAGTTCCCAAGCACCACGGCGTCGTGGCCTGCGAAGGGTCGATGTTTAAGAGCAAGTTCGCCAACGCGCTCACGACGATGATGATCGGTTCGCTTGGCATTGCCGCCGTGCAGAACAAACTTTCCGTCGGGTATGGCGCGGAAGCCGGGCACATGGATCCGCTGGTTGCGAAAATGTGCGGACGCTATTGCAAGAATTCGCTGGTGATCACGCGCAACGAGGAATCGCGCCGGATTCTACGAGAACTTGGCGTTCCAACCGAGCTAGGGACCGATACTGCATGGACCTTCGAGCCCGGGCCCGCCGAATATGGCCAGAGTGAGCTGCAAAAAATTGGATGGGACGGCCGCACGCCTGTGCTGGTTGTTTGCCCGATCAACCCTTTCGAGTGGCCGGTAAAGGCGTCGGTTGCCAAGTATGCCTTGCACAGCCTGACGGGGGCCTACAAAGACAGTCATTACCGCACCGTTTATTTTCACAACTCGGGCCCTGCGGCCGATCGGGCTTATCAGCACTATCTCAGCTCCATTGCCAATGCCGTGGATGCATTCCGGAAGAAGCGGCCTGTGTTCGTGATCCTCGTTGCGACGGAGCGACTCGACGCACGCCCTGCCAATCGAATCTCTGACAAGCTAGGCGGAGTGCCGGTGTTGACCTCCGATCAATACAACATGTACGAACTGGTCAGCATTCTTCGTGCCTGCCATATGATGGCTTCCTCGCGCTATCACGGAATCGTCACCTCGATGCCGGGACTGGTTCCTTCAGCCGGAATCACCATGGATGAGCGCATCCGTAATCTCATGCGCGAGCGCGGACACGACGATTTATTGATGAACGTGGATGATCCGGATCTTGAGCCGAAGTTGCTGGGCGCCCTTGAAAAACTGGCCACAGACGGAGAACGGATCGCGGACGGGATTGCGCGGACGGTTGTGAAGAATCTAAAAATCATGGCGCGGATGGGCGTCTACTTTGAGGAAGAAGTGCGGCGGCGTTATCCCGAATTTCCGACGCGGGTCGGCGAGTGGAGTTGGGATGACTATCTACCCCCCATGAACGAATCGCTCAAGCAGCTGATTACAGCTTATAGCTAAAACAATATGCCCTTCGTGGGAGACATTTTCTCGCAACTGAAATCTGCCGGAAGCGGAACCGTGCTGCAGGAAATCCGCGATGGCCGGGTCTCAGGAGTGAGTGGCGACGAATTGCTGGAACTCATCCGCAAGGCCAGGACCTTCCTGGCGAGCAAGGTGCTGCAAAAAGGAGAGCGCTGCGGCATACTGGCGACCAACAGCATTCGTTGGTTGGCGCTGGACCTGGCTGCAATTGCCGAAGGGCTCATCGTCGTTCCACTTTATTCTCGACAGGCTCCGGCAGAGCTCGTTGCCATCATGAAAGACAGCACTCCGTCGTTCCTCTGCTGCGGAGACTCGGGACTTCGGGATTCAATTCAGCAGATCTGGCCCGATGCGCCTCTGACTGCTCTCTTCGACGAGATTTTTGCGGGCGTCGACGGAGTGGTGCTTGATCGTCCGCAGGTGCGAGACGCGGATCCGGTAACCATCATTTACACCTCGGGGACGTCCGGCGAATCTAAGGGCGTGGTATTGACTGCGGCGAACGTGGGCTTCATGCTGGGCTGCACATCGGCAAGGCTCGATCAGTTGATGGGTGGGCGTAACGGTCAGGACTGCATTTTTCATTATCTTCCCTTCAGCTTCTGCGCATCCTGGATCGCGCTGCTGACATTTCTCATGCGCGGAAGTCTCGTGACCTTGAATACAGATCTCGCAAGAATTCCAAGCGACATGCCGGCAGTGGGCGCGCAATACTTTCTAAATGTTCCGCAACTGCTGGAGCGTATGCGCCGCGGAGTGGACGAGCAGATTGCGAAGCAGGGTGGGATTGGGAACACAATCTATTGTCGTGCCAAAGCCGCGTGGGAGAAGCAGCAAAGCGGACGTTCGCAGTCCGTGGATGCGTTCTGGGTCTGGCTGGCCAATAAACTCGTATTTCCCACCGTGCGAAAGAAAATGGTAGGCGAAAACCTGCGAGCGCTCATTTGCGGTTCAGCTCCGCTTACGCCGGAGACACAAGAATACTTTCGAATGCTGGGAATTCGCGTTTTGCAAGTTTATGGACTGACCGAGACGACCGGCATTTGCACCATGGATGATCCGCAACGGCCTGTGCCGGGCCGAGTGGGTCCGTCCATTCCGGGAATTGAAATGCGGCTAGGCGCCGACAACGAGATCGTTGTTCGGGGGCCGAATGTTTTTGCCGGTTACTGGAATCGTCCGCAGCAGACTGCCGATGTCCTCCGCGATGGCTGGTTTCATACCGGCGATCAGGGAGAAGCCGATGCGTCAGGAAATTGGCGAATTGTGGGCCGGCTGAAGAATCTGATTGTTCTCGGCTCCGGTCATAAGATCGCGCCGGAGACGATCGAGGAAGAGATCGCGAAGCAATTAGCAAATGCGACTCAAGTTGTCGTTATCGGAAATGGCCGGGGATATCTTTCAGCTATAATTACAGGAAACGTAAGAGACTTCGAAGTTCAGCACGCGCTCGGCGCGGTAAATTCAGGCCTTCCTCATTACAAGCGGGTGCATGCCTTCCGGATTCACCCGGAGGCTTTCTCAATTGAGAATGGAATGCTGACTGCCAATGGGAAGCTCAAACGCGACATGATTGCAGCGCGGCTGAAAGCCGAGATCGAAGACATGTACGCAGTGAAACAGGCGGTTTGATGCCATCACCGGCTGGGGAGGAACTCGTTCCGTTGCAGGCATTCCAAGGCCAGGCACTGTCATGGAAAGTCGATTCCGGCGTTGTCGAGCTGGCGCTGCATCGCGCGCCCTGCAACGAGATCGGATCTTTGTCCCTGGTCGAGTTGGAGCATTTTTCGGCGGCGCTGCCCGAGTTGGAAGCGCATGCCCACGCTCTCGTCATTCATAGCGAAATGAAGTCAGGTTTTTGCGCCGGTGCCGATCTGCGCGAGCTGTTTGAAGGATCGCAATCTATGGAGAAGGAAGAAGCCCAAGCCGGTGTCCGCGACTTTCTGCAAAGAATTCACGCGGTCCTGAACCGGATTGACGGGTCGCCTCTTACTACAATCGCTGCCGTCCATGGCGTCACCTTTGGGGGCGGTTTTGAACTTGCCCTGACCTGCGATCTGATTGTCGCCGACAAAATGGCCCGCTTTTGTTTTCCCGAACTGCGGCTTGGGCTGATTCCCGGTTTCGGCGGAATTCCGCGCCTCAAGCGGGATTTGGGCAATGCCGTGGTTCGCGACTTGCTGTTGACGGGGCGGAGTTTCAACGCGACGAAAGCCCAGCAAATCGGGCTCGTCAGTCAGGTCGTGGCCGAAGGAGAAGCGCTGCGCGCTGCCCGTGCGACGGCGGCGCAGATCGGAAAATTCGATCGGCAGACTTCGGCGGCGGCGAAAAAATTCATCAAGACGATCCCGCATGCCGAACTACAGCAGGAAATAGATATTTTCTGCGAGCTATTCACACAGCCTGCGGTGGAAGCGGGGCTGAAGAAATTCGTAGAGAGCACGGACGCGCAGCCGTATCTGCCCTGACTTGTTCTCAATTAGAATCACATCGTATGCGAACCGCCGATAATACTTTGGATGAAATCCTCGACTTGGCCGCGGCCCACTTCAAAGTGGCGCGCGAAAAACTTTCGCCCGATGCCGACTTTTTCAAGTTGTTGGGTATCGACAGCCTTCAGACTTTGGACCTGCTGACGCGACTGGAGCAGCACTTTCACGTCGAGTTGCCTGACTATGAATTGCAAGGCGTGACCGACTTCCGCACGCTGGCCGGCAAAATTCAGGCAAGGTTGTAGACGCAATCAGTGATCACCGCTGCTAATTGTTGATCTTCGAGGCACGTAACCGTCGTCTGGCATGTCTTGACCTCAGATAGCAATCTACAATTCGTGCAGCGGCATTGGAAATGCTTGATCTTCGCAAATACACGTGTTTGGGTGCAGTTCTGCGCGATGCGCTGGATCGCTTCTCGTCCGAGGTATGTCTCATCGAGGCCGATCGCGACCGCGAAAAAGTTCGCCTGACCTATTCCGATTTCAAGGAAATTGCGCATCCGCTTGCCCGCGCGCTCGAAGACGCCGACTTCGATCCCGGAGACCGAGCCGCCATCATCATGACGAACCAGTCGAAGTGGCTGATCTCGGCATATGCCATTTTTTACTGCGGGGGAGTGCTGGTTCCTCTCGACTACAAATTGACGGCCGCCGAGCATCTACAACTTCTGGCGCATTCCAAGTCGAAAATCCTTATCGTTGAGTATCACCTTTGGCGCGCGATTACGCAGTTGCCTGATTTTGGAAAGATCCGCACGAAGATCGTTCTTGTGACGGAAGCTCCATTGGGTGCGGAATTGATGGGCGCTTTCCGCTGGGAGGATTTCAAGCGCAAGGGCACTCCAGATTTCATCATGCGGCAGCGGGAGGACACAGCCTGCATTGTTTACTCCTCGGGCACAGGAGGCCGGCCGAAGGGTTGCGTTCTCACTCACGAGAATTATCTCGAGCAATGCCGTTCCCTGACGGCTTGGTATCCATTTTGGCCGGGAGTTCGCTATTTAAGCATTCTGCCGACCAATCACGCCATTGATTTCATGGTTGGCTTTATCGGCCCATTCGTTTGCGGGGCATGCGTGGTGCATCTCCGCACGCTTCGTCCCGAATTTGTTCGCGATGCCTTCGTTCGCTACCGCATCACTTACGTTTCGCTGGTTCCGATGATCGTCAAGAATCTTGAGCGTGGTCTGCGCGCGAAATTCGACGAACTGCCCTCCTGGAAGCGCGTCCTGCTGAATGCCAGCATTGCAGCGAACAAGCTTCTCACCCGCAGGCGACCCAACGTGAAGCTCAGCCGCGTGTTGCTATCGGGAATTCATCGTGCTTTTGGAGGGCAAGTGCTTGCTCTCATTACCGGCGGCGCATTTATGGAGCCTTCTACCATGCAGTTCTTTTACGATCTGGGTATTCCGGTCGTGAATGGATATGGACTAACCGAAGCGGGAACCGCACTGACTCTGAACGATCTCAAACCATTCCGCGCGGACACGGTTGGTAAACCGCTCCCCGGAGTCGAACTTCGCATCCTCAATCCAACTGCTGATGGAGTGGGCGAAGTTGCGGCACGCAGCAAAACGGTGATGTCGCATTACCTCGACGATCCTGACTTAACAATGGAAACCATTGTGGACGGCTGGCTGCTGACGGGTGATCTCGGCCGTTTCGACGGATCGGGTCATTTGCAGCTTGTAGGCCGCAAGAAAAACATGATCGTCACTGAGGGCGGCAAGAACATTTATCCGGAAGATATTGAGAATGCTTTCGATGGTTTGCCGGTGAAGGAGTACTGTGTGTTTGCCGCCGACTACGTTTGGCCGAAAAACGAACTGGGCCGCGAGATGCTTGTACTGGTGCTTCGGCTCGAGTCAAACCAGAAGATTGACGGAAAATTACTCGAAGAAATTGCAGCGCGCAATCGGCGGTTGCCGGACTTCAAGCGAGTAAACGGTTATTTGCTCTGGGATCGCGATCTTCCCCGCACCGCTTCCATGAAGATCAAGAGGCAGGAATTGGCGGCCGATATCGGCAAAACTTTGGAGCGCCGAGCCATCGCGACGCTCTGATTTTGTGTTCAGTACTTCACCCAAACTGACGGGAGACGGTCTCAGTTCTTGACTCAGTATCTTGCGATTGTGAATCCGGCAGCAGGCGGTGGACGCAGTCGCAAGTTATTGCGGCCGACGATGGAGCGTTTGCTCGCTGGTGGATTGAATATCCGCGTCGTCGAGACGAAGGCTCGCGGAGACGCCGCCACAATCGCGCGAGAGGCCTACGAACGGGGCACTCGTGACTTCATCGCTGTTGGCGGCGATGGAACGTCTTACGAAGTGATCAACGGCCTGTTTCCGCAAGCTTTCGCCCACGAACGTCCAACCCTCGGGTTTCTACCATTGGGAACAGGGAATTCATTCCTCCGGGATTTCAGCGATCGTGGCGTCGAGTATGCCATCGAATCGCTACTCGCTCACCGGTCGCGCCCCTGCGATGTATTGCGCTTGCGCCATCACGAAGGAGTGATCCACTACATCAACTTATTGAGTATGGGATTTTCGGCCGACGTGGCTACCCTTCGCGCTCGACGATTCAGTTCCTGGGGAGAATTGGGCTACGTGACTTCGATCTTCCTGACACTCGCACGCTTCAATCGCAGAGCATTCCCGGTTCGAATTGATGGGCAAGGCGAGTTCGATCGACGCAATTGTCTTTTTCTCACTTTCAGCAATAGCAAGTTTACCGGTGGGACGATGATGATTGCGCCTAAAGCCGAGATCGGCGATCGACTGATCGAATATGTTCGCTGGGGGCCCATCGGGCGTTTAGGATTAATTCGCAACTTGCCCGGGCTTTATGACGGCACACACATTGAACATCGGTTGGCGGAGCACAGCGCCGTGCACCGCGTCGAATTTGATCTCGACGCACCTATTGACGTCATGGTAGATGGAGAAGTCCTCACCTTGCGCTGTGAGGAGTTGGATGTGCTGCCCGGCGCAATCAACGTCGTCGCCTAGCAGCGTGGTATAAGAATTTCATGTCAGATGAGCGTCGCAAACGGCAGCAGGATCGCGCAGGAACCGCCGAGCACTCCCGCCAATACTTGAAATGGGGCGGCATCGTGCTGCTTTTCGCGGCTGCCTATTATGCGGGCTATTACTACAAAGCGCACAAGTACGACAGCTTCGCGAAATGTTTGGCGTCGAAGCAGGCGAAGATGTACGGCCTTTATTGGTGTCCGCATTGCGCAGAGCAGAAGCAGATGTTTGGGGCGTCGTTTCATTATGTTCCTTATGTCGAGTGCGCAATCAAGGGTCAACCAAGGGTGCTTGCGCCCGAATGCAAAGCCGCCGGCGCGAAGCTGTTTCCCAGTTGGCAATTTGGAGCGAACCCTCCGAAAGAAGGCGTGCTATCGCTGGAGGAGCTCAGCGAGAAAACGGGATGCAGCCTGCCATGAGAGGGGCCATGGATTTACATCCGGATGTTGACCCCCGAGGTCGCAACCGAGCTTTTTTCTTCGTAATTGCCTTGCTCTCGCTCGCCGGAATCATCGTTTCGGCCATTTCCTTGCAGCGGCATTACGCGAAGTCGGCCACGCAATTCTGCGATTTCAACCAGAAATTCAGCTGTGATATCGTGAACCGCAGTGAGTATTCGAGCATTATAGGTATTCCGGTGGCGGCAATTGGTGTTGTGGGATACGGACTGCTTTGCGCACTCTCCACGCTTTGGCGCAACCGGAAGGAAACCCGGAACGGCCTGCTGGCCGCGGCATTGGCCGGCCTCGCATTCGCGTTGTATCTCACATATATCGAAAAGTATGTGCTGACCACTTGGTGCATTCTCTGCCTGATCTCGCTCCTCCTGATATTCCTCATCAGCGTCGGCGCTGCGATTGTGCGGTTGAGAGCAT
>Ga0335072_10014801_pt1 | contig 11081 bp, 12 predicted proteins | sample Lox_Sample_21_FD_206725 | JGI IMG/M metagenome (GOLD analysis project Ga0335072, IMG submission 206725) | Soil microbial communities from Loxahatchee National Wildlife Refuge, Florida, United States - Lox_Sample_2.1 | ecosystem: Environmental > Terrestrial > Soil > Wetlands | place: USA... | reverse complement strand
ATCTGAACTGGCTTTTGCCCCTTTTTCATCAAGGGTTCAAGGCGCGCCTGAACAAGCGCCTGGATTTTGGTCCGGTAGCACGCCGGATCAGTGCACACGGACTTATTCCTGACCTCCGGGAAAAGCAGCGGATTATTGCCAGTCCGTTTGGGGCAGGTTACGCATGGTCCCGCAGCGGGCAGCAAATTGGCGTCGCTAACGTCAAAGGGCGCGTTTTTCAAATCGAGGTGAATTTCGCGGTCGATCCAATCGCGAAGCTGCCGGACGGTCGTCGCTTCGGCTTTGCGATCCTTCAGAATCGAGGCGGTGTTTCGGTGACCGGGAAAGCACTCCATCAAGGCACGCTCCTGATCCGCAGGTTGGAGGCGTGCGAGTTCCAGTGCATGTGCTACGGTGAGCTTGCCGTCGTAGAACGCTGTTTGTGCGGCCGGAATCAGATCTGTCAGCGAAATGCGGCCTTTGACATAAGCCGAACTCTTGGCCACCTGTACGGCGATGGTTTCGACGGTGTAGAAATCGGGCTTCAGCCCCATTAACGAGCGATAGCCGATGCCCTCGTCCAGTTCATGGATATCTGCTCGCTGGAGATTCTCGATGAGTTGAATCTCGCGACATTCGGCATCCGTAAGGCTTCGCACCGTTGCAGGGATTGTTTCTTTGCCCGCCAACCTGGAAGCTCGAAAACGGCGGGCGCCAGCGACCAATTCGTACGTCCCGTCTGTGCTGTCGGGAGCTGGCCGGACGAGGATCCCTTGCAAGACGCCATGCACTTTGATGTTTTCGGCCAATTCCCTGAGCTTCCTTTCATCAAAGGCTCGACGCGGATTGCTGTTGGATTCGCGTATTCGATTCAGCGGAATATCTTGAACAGATGAAACCGCACGAAATGCCGGATCGACATGGCGAGCTGACGGTGTGTTAGTCATTTGTTTATCTTTCTTTATGAATTGGGAACGTCGGACCAGAGGATCGAGTTCAACTTCGGCCTGCGTTACAGGTCGTACTTGTTGATCCCTCCAGTAACCTGAATATACTGTTCTGAAATTATTGAGCCTGGGTTGTAATCCCACTTGATATCCGATACGTGGGCGCTTGACACCACGAGGGCAGAGCAAATGGCTACGGACGCGTTTCCCGTTCTGGACCCCTTTCAATTGAAGCGCATTCAAGCCATGCATCGAGGGTTTTTGTATCAGCACCTCTATGCAGTTGGTGCCATTTTGCTGGCAGGAGCATCGGGGCTGAAGGTGTTGCGCGTCGAAAGAGACGAAGATATCGAGATCGAACTTCCCAATCTGAAGCTCTACGTACAGACCAAAACCCGCAACCGCAAATTGCACTCGGCCGATGTAGCTGATGCGGTGGCGAGATTTGAGGCAATTCGAAAGGCTCATTCTGATGGTACCCGAACCTTGACGCCCAACCTTTGGTTAGTATCGAACGCTGACCCGACCGAGCAGTTCCGTAACGCGATGGCCGCGTGGCCGCCTGACATCTTTTTTCGCTCACCTAACCTTGCGCTCGGCAAAACCGATGCCCTCCCACCCGCATGGCCCGCCCTCTCGGACGCGCTTGCCTGGTGTTTGCAGCGAGCGGCGGAAGTACCTTTCGGATCCCTTCAAGCCGACACGCTGGTTTGGAAACTCTCAGGAATCGTTCTCCTCGCCTGTACCGGCGATGGCCCCAAAGAGTTGAAAGCTGCTGACCTCCCTGTTTTGCTTGAACAACTAGTCGTGCAGCTTCATTCCTTCCCTAACAGTCCGCGCATCTACCGACCCCAAGAGGACGAACCTCTCTTCGACGGGCCTGAAAAAGCGCGCCTCATTGTCGGATTTTCGGGTGCCGGAAAAACCGCTTGGGCTGCAGAAGGAAGCCTACACTCAGGTCGCCCCGTTGCGTACTTTGACGTCGGTGATATGCCAACCGCGGCTGTCGCACCTGCGCTAGCCCGTGAACTTGCTGCTGTACTTATGCACGACAAGAGGGACGAGATTCGGCGAATTATGCTTCCCGGCTCGAGCGGCCTTCAATCGCTGCGCGGAATAGATCAATTCGTTCAAGACTCCGGTGTTTCCTTCATAGCTGTATTGGATAACGTGCACCGGATGGATGCCAACGAATTGACCAACATCGTTCGTGTCGCACCTGGGATCCACTGGATCCTGCTGGCGCAACCCTGGCCCGACCGACCACTTCTCGAAGCAAATCTCACAATAACGGCCATCCCACTCCGCGGATGGTCCGTCGTCGAAATCGCTGGCGAGTTCCTAACTAACGACTGTGAACTGACCGCAACACAAGCCGAGGAAATTCGGCACCTGACAGGAGGGCTGCCCCTTTACGTGCAGAGTGCGGCGCGAATCGTAAGGGACTATTACAAGTCCAACGTTGAGAGTTTCCTCACACAGATGCGCGCGTTGACGCATGCCCACGTGACGGGCCAGGAGGCGATACTCGGTCAAGTCCAAGCTCATCTGGGAGATAGCGCCAAGCGCGCAGCGAGCCTCCTCGTAATAGCCGACATCCCACTCAAGCCCCATGAAGCGATCTCGCTAGTGAGGCGGGGAGGGAATGAGTCTGAGTCCGTTGCCGCGGCTTCGTTGCGGGAACTTGCGGCCTGGGGCGTCATCGAGACACTCCGCGACGGTCGACTTGTGATGCACGACGCTTATCGGATTCTCGCGCAGAAAGATCAACAATCACTTCCTCCCGATGTCCTTCTCGACGCCAAGAAACATCTCGTTCATATTCTGATGCTGGGCCACGGCGTTGACAGATTTCGTCTTCTCTGCCGATTGCTTCCTGAGGTAGGTGAAACCGAAACCCTCGTAGATGTGGCGAGCGGTGCAAGTGAGTATTTTCACGAGTTCGGGATGTCCCAAGAATTCGACGCCATTCTTCGGGCGGCTATTGATTCGCCCGACCTATCGCCAAGTGACAAATTCTGGGCTTTGGATACGATTATTTTCTTGGGCTTACAAAACGGCGATATAGCCGCGGCCGCGGCCAACCTAGCGCGCGTGGAAGAGCACATGGCTTTGTTCGAACCGAGCGAGAGGCAATTTCAGGCAGTCGCCATGAAGAGGATGCTTATCGCTGGGCGAAGCGGAAAGAGAAGAGTCGTCGAGGAAGAGTTCAGGCGTGGAAGCGCACTGTCGCCAACCGACAACGAGTTTCAAAGGATTCTTCGCTACAACTACGCCACTTGCCTGTTCCATTTGAAGGACTATGAGAAGGCAGCTGACCTTGCCTTCGAGCTGGCTATGGAATACTTCGACGTTTTGGGACTTCGATCCCGGGACGTTTTCGCGAGAAACATTCCTGAGATCGTTCCAAAACTCAAGAAATCTCCGACCGAGTCGGACGATGTCAAACACTTAGCCGATGCTTTGGACTTGCACGCAAGCGCCCTGCAGCGAGCAGGACGCGACCCTCGCAAGGCCGTGCTGCAAAGGATGACCGCCTTCAAGTTCTACGTCATCACAAATGCCCTCACATCCGCTGTTAGGGTTGGGAAAGATGTCGTGGACGGCCTTATTGAGTTCGGCGACGCAGACGCAGCGCGCCACTTCATGGAGTCAACACTACTCCCGTTGCTTGCAGAGGGAAAACTCCTCGATGAGTTTGTGCCGATCCATTCCCTGTACGCCGTCGTGCTTGCCTATTGCGGTGAGCACGACGCGGCGCGGAAAACCATGCACGAACTCTCATCGTTTCTGATCGCTTCTCCCCAATACAGGTGGGAGTTCCAGAATCAGCAGCGATTGATCGGACTCATCATCGACGGTGTCGTACGGCTACCGAGTCTTACGCTCCCGAGATTGCCGGCCGACGTGAAACCAGCCGCACGACTCAAGATCGGGCGCAACGAGCCTTGTCCTTGTGGTTCTGGCCGCAAGTATAAGAAGTGCTGTGGGGCTTAGGCGAAGAGGGAAACCCATTGATCGACAAAGAGAAAGTCATGGCGAATTTGCTGAAACATTTTGGCGGGCCAGTGGATATTCTCATCCACCAGATCGTCCACCTCTCCAGTACAGAGCAGCCTTGCGATGTCACCTTCCGGGATAAAAAGCCTGCGATCAATGTCACCCTCGACCCGCGGATTGCTTTCGGTTTGATGTATGGCGCTGGGCCAAAGAAGATGAGGGAACTGCTCTCGAGCATTCGACTGTCCAACGGGGACACGATTTCTCTCGACCAGATATGGGTCGTTTTCCCGATGCCTGCGAGTGGTTTCACCGAGGGGGAGTTGGAAGGAGTTGATTTCGCTCTAGGTGAAGAGCAATGGGGACCGAACGGTGAAACCGTCCGGGAGATGATCCGAAACGTGTATCACTGCGAGTCCGACGAAGAAGAAGAGAAGTTCTTGCGCCGGTATCTGGCGTCATAACCCTAGGATGCCAATAACCATCGGCATGACCGTATGCGTCCTTAGTGTCGTAACCGAGGCCGATCTTCCAGTTCATTAACGAGAGCCTTCATTGCTTCGCCGTCGTGTGAGGCCCCGAGCGGTTGACGGCAAATCGGGAAACGATCGATCACTGCCACCCCTCCTCCGAGAACTGAGCAGGAATGCGTTAACAAAGGGTTGCAGCTACGCTGCCATGGAGGCCTCATCAACTGTTTCAGATCGTGAGGTTTTCGCTTCCGGCACTATTCGGCCTCGCAGCAACACCAAATCCAAGAACCACACTTGGTCCACCTTTCCGAGGTTGATTTCCTGCGGGTGGTTCTTTAGGAACCGTAAGATATCCTTCTCCCGGATGCGATGAATGTCCCGCCCATTTCCATCGTGGCGGCCTCTGCCTTGAAGCCGATCGCAAAGCCAGCCGTTAGCAATCCACGCCGAGATTTTGTGGTGGTCTTCGCCAAGGCATTGCTCGAGATCACGCATCGTGTAACCCTCGCGCACGCGGCGGGAATTTCCGAGGCGTTTCAATTTGTTTACGACCGAGCTTTCAGGTCGATTCAGCCGCTTCGCGATTGTGGCAGACGACACTCGACCCACGAGTTTCTCCAAGAGGTTTAGGTCTGCCGACGTCCATGGCTTACGATCCATCTTCATTGTCAGGCCAAGTCTCGCCGCTTGCCGTTTTATGTACCAGCGCGGGAGGCCCGTCATTCGGATCATCCGATTGAGGACTTGAAAGCGACGATTGAGCCCGCCGTAGTATTGCGCCCTCAGGATGTCGTCGAATTCCGGTCGCCACGTATACTTCAGCTTGGCGCGCCGGCGCCGCACCGTTCGGCATTTCGAGCAATACCTCGCCTCGCTCGGAGGTGCGTCCTGCCTACGGCCCTCTTCAATGGGCTGACCACAGATAACGCAATTCATGCTTACTCTCCTCGAAGGAAATGCTGGAAGCGAAATGGGGTATCTGGGAATTTCAGATGAAACCTACAGATCCTCGTCATCGAGGAAGACACTCCAGTCCGGTGTATTTGCGAGAAGTTCCAGAACCTTTTCAGGTTCGGTGCCCAAAAGCCGGCGACAGGTCTCAAGCTCAAATTCAACTTGTTCAGCGATTAGTTTTGCAGCGGAGCGATACGCGATATCGCTCCCGAGTGGAATGTCAGCCAATTTCATGGCCCTGTCCTTGGAGAGAAATGCGGATTGGGATGTCGAATTCTTGCGAAGAAGTCTCAGAGGGCGATCGATTGAGCGGGTAGCTTACGGAACGACGTGGTCGAAGTTGCAGCCAAGAGGAGTGAGAGACTCCAAATCTTGGGGTCGCGACCGGATGGAGACGATTTGGAGTGGTTCATCCCAATCCGGGTTGAATACGATCACTCGCAGAGCCAGTGTGCCGTCCTGCTCAGCCGTGCTCTCGATCGCGACGGAGTCCCACATTTCCGCTGTTCCGCGACGTCTGATGCGCTGGGCGACCCGGACCCACAACGAATCCGTCTCGGCCTGAAACTTACCTGTATTTCCAGCGTCACAACTCACGCGGAAACCAGGAGAAGCCGGTCCCAAACTGACTTGTGGTTTGTCCATTTGCATCTGCTCCTGCAGGCGCTGACCAGATGGGCCTGCGAATTCTATGAGCGTTGACGATTGGAACAGGAGGCAGATAGAAAGCACTGCCTCCTTCGTTCCGTCCTTGTCTGACAGTGGCCGCATTTTCGATGCGGTTAGTTCGAACTGGCTGTGGTCAGTTCAAGGAACGACGCCAGCTTCGCCGTCGCCCGGAACTGAGGAATTGGATCGAGATCCTTGAATGCGCTCGTGAACGCGTTCGATAGACTCCACGTTGTCCGCGGAGCGAAGTCGTCGACCGGCGGATTGAAATACAAGTCGTGGACCCGCCGGGCCAAGTGCTTGGGAACGTCCAACTCCCCCTGCACAAAAGCCCGGTAGATGACCAGTTTTGCGGATTCATCCGAAATCCGCGTGGCCTTCCAGCTTTCGACCTGCTTCTTCATGGGTTCGAAATTCCGCTGAATGCGGTCGATCCCGATGGAGAGCACGTCGACGAGACTGAAGTGTTTGCTGTGCTTCGCCAAGACCGGCGTGAAATCTCCGTGGAACGCCATGTTGTCGCAGACGAGCACACGATAGCCGACCGTCACCGCGAGGCGCATCGACTTGTCGTTCGAATTGCGGATGCCCACGGAAAAGCGGCATCCGTCGAAGGTGGTTTCAAGATCTAGAACTCCGAACATCTTCATGCCGTCGCTGGAAACTGCATATTCCTCGCGGATGGCGGAGATGTGGCGAAAGCTGAGGCCTTCCACCAGTGCGTCGACGATTTGATTGTGCGGAATGGGTTGATGAGTTGGGCTCGCTTCGGGAGTCGGGATCAGCTTCAATTCCTCTCGCGTGATCTTCGAGGTCCCGCAATGAGCCAAGAGTTGCGCTTGCTCCATGTGGTACTCCTTTCGGGTTTGAAATACACATCCAAGAGCCGCGAACGAGGAGGTCCTGAGGCGTGGCCTTTGGATTTCGTTGATGAAGTGCGGGAGGCTGGATCGAAGTGCGGCCCGTTGCGGTGAGGGGAGTCCGGCAGACTCAAATCTCAGAGGTTTTCGTTAGCCGCTGGCCGTACATCCACGATTGCATCCTTATTCCCATAGCCCAGTCCTGGAAACTGGGTATGCGCCCGAGGTCTTCGCGAACGTGCTGCTCTCCGATGTATCGCACAGGCACATCCTTGCCTTCGTTGTTGCGGATGGCTACCCCAAAGATGCGCTCTGCCAGAAAGATTCCTTCTGCGTGATGGCGCAGAGCTCGATGCCGAACATCTGCGATCATGGCTTTGGAATCGTCGAACCACTTGTGAATCGGCAAATAATCATCAGGGACGCCACCGAATCTGCGGGCGCTACTTTTGGCGTGTTCCAATGGATGTGCCATGGCCTAGATCTCCCGAGGGTCGGCGGGGTGGCTGACGGTTTCATACCAGTTGTGCTCGACACGAATAACGTGCGTTTCGAGATCCAGCGTAATGGTTCCGAAGCCGCCGTCGCCGTCTTCGTAGCCTTCTGGTGCAAAACCCTCAAGGAGATCACCCAGCGTCTGCAGGTCGAGATCGGTTGGCAAACGCGACTCCTGCATGGGATTTCCTGCTGCATCTTGAAATTGAGGTAGTTCCGCGCGTCCTTCGTCGCCGTCCCCGTGGTAGCTAACGGTCACTTTCGCGACGCGCGCAACGCGAAAACCATCGGAGAACTTCAGTACTTCGGCCTTCCTTTCTTGGTCTGTGGTCACGAGACACTCCTCGGTTGTTAATGAGAAACACAGTGGATGAATCGCAGCGTGAAGGGGTGAGGTCGGACGAGCCTACGAGCAGCCGCTCGTACTTCCGCAGTTGACGCACTTGTAGCAGCTTCCGTTGGGCACCATGAGCATGCCGCACGTCGAGCATGAAGGCGCATCGCCGGTCGTCGTGCTGCCATTGCGCGGGCCAATGGAGTCGCTGTCTTTCCCGTCTACGGTTTTCGCGCTCGTCGCGGGCTGAATCAGCTCGCGTTCGACCAGCGCAGCGCGCGCTTTGAGATATTCAGGCGAGAGGAACTTGCCGCCAAGCCAGCGGGCAATGTAATCGAGTACGGAGCTCGCATAGCGAATGCTTGGGTTCTCCGTGAATCCCGAAGGCTCGAACCGAGTGTTTGTTAGCTTGTCCACGAGGGCCTTGAGTGGAACGCCATACTGGAGCCCGATGGATATCGAAAGCGCTAAGCCATCCATGAAACCCGAAAGCGTGGAGCCTTCCTTAGCCATTTTGATGAAGATTTCGCCGGGCGCCCCCTCCGCATACATGCCCACGATGATGTAGCCTTCATGACCACCAACCGAAAACTTGTGCGTTATCGATTTTCGTTCATCGGGGAGTTTGTGCCGTTGAGCCCGGGCAAGTAGGTTTCTCTGTTCGAGCTCCTCAACAGCGGCAATCTTAGTTTTCTGCCCATTGTCCGGCGCCAGTACGGATGTTGGCGACGCAGCTCCGTGATCGGTTGCGTTTCCCTCTGGCATTTTTGCTCCACTTAGGCGCGTCCGGCACCAAGCACTGACTGCGCCAGCGGCATTAAGAAATGAGCATGAGAACATCCCACGCAGCTGGCTCCGTGAGCCGCTGCGGCGACTCCCTCGCCGAACATCTCTGGGATCCGAAGCTCTTCCCCGGAACGTGTCCAGAAGTGAGGGACCTGTGGCGCTCCGGAATCATTCGGGCCGCACGAGAGGTTCGCATCCCTGAAGCCGTTCATCCCGCGGAATAGAACACAGGTCTCGATCCGAGGGCGGCGTCCTTGCTCCGATTGGCCCGGTTGATGCTGCGTGATGAGCAGTTGACAAGTGCGCCCAGCGCGAAACAACTCAATTCTCACGAGAACGGGTGCTACAACCACGGCATGGACTCCATTCACTGCAATTGCATCGATTGGGTGAAGACACGAGAGAGCTGCGCCATCGGAACCGCAGAATGTTACGTAGCGGCCCAAATCCTTCACGGCTCCGCCCGATTCGATTCCGCGCACAACATAACGTGCGGCCGACTGTTGATATTCGAGACTGATTCTGGATTGAACGACGATGCCCACACTATGGAGACGCTTCAGCACTTGGCGTGATAGAGTCAAGCCCCGACGGGCCAAGACATCGCTCTTGTTTTGCATGTCGATGACTCCTTACGCGAACTGCCGCGCCGGTATCGGGCATCCCACCGCTCGCCGGATCATTTGCCGCGAACAACCGGCCCAACACAAATATTTCCGTGGGTCGTCAACAGCGATTGCTAAGTTGTCGCCATTTCGGTCTCGACCGGCCTCGGCGCACGACGGGCATTGCGTCACATAGTTCCTGCCCACTATGCGAACGTTGCCCACATGGTCGAGGATTCGGAACTCACGACCGGACGAGCGAGTGAAAGGCCTAGCCTGCTCCGCAGTTGGGCGATTCTTTGTGAACTCCGGTGGCATTACCTTGCCCGCGATCGAACGGTGAAGCTGCTCCTCGCTCAATTTCCGAAGTCGTTTCAGATAGTCGATCTGCTTCTGTAGGTCGTAATCCGCTCCGTAAAACCAGTATCTGCGGTTGGCGCGGCGGTGAATTCCGAGCGGTCCGCGAATGGCGTTTCCAAATTCTCCTGATCGCAGCTCGTCGTGTTTCGGGAAGACTTCGATGCCGTCTGCCAGTCCAAAACCCTTAATGTGCAGGCCCAGCTGCAACGCGAGATCGTAAATGTAGATTCGGCACTCTCGTGCCAACACAGGTTTTTCCATGAAGATCCAAAGATGACCGCCGCGGCGGCTCATTTCGAGCGCCGCCTGCACGTGGTCCTGTTCGAGGAAATACTGTAGCTTCAGAAGATCCTCCATCGCTCCGTCGTAATCAGCGTCAATAGCCACCCACTTGGATCGCTGCGTTGCTGGGTTTATGGCGTACAGCCCGATCGTAAGTTCGCCTTCGAGATGCCTGCGAATCGTGCGCGCCGTCAGGGCCAATTCCTGCCCGGTTCCCTTTGCCTTGGGTCGAAAATAGTAGTGACGTCCGCTGTCAGGGGTCGGCCGGAAGGATTGCAACGTGTATGCTCCTCGATTGACGAACAGCCCGTCGTAATCTGCGACAATCGCCGGGCTCGCTCGAATTGGTCCGTTCATGGTTCCTCCCGCTTTCCACGAGGCAAGATTGCTCGCGTGTCATCTACCTAGACCCGAGCCTGTGGTTTGTCAAATAAGTGGAGTTGGAGGGCCTAACGAACTGATCTGACGTAAGTTGCAGAAAATGGCGCTTTAGGGGGGCGGAATTCAGGCAGGACGCTTCTCCACTTGGAGCTCTGTGGCTCGGCGAGGCTGAACGCCTGGATCAATGATCCAACGAGTCCTGCTCGGGAGGAGTTGAGGGTGCTCAACGATGTCGAGGAAGTGGCACTCGCGTACCAGTCGCTCGAAGTCTCCTACTGTATAGCCGCCAAATTTCTCATCGTCAAAGTCCAGCCACAGCCATACTCTTGAGACTCGGTCGTACACGTAGAAAGCACCGGATTCCGAGTCTCCCGGAACCATAAGGAACAACAACAAGGCCTTTGGCAACTGTATCCATTTGGTGATCGTCGGGTACTCGGTCACATCGAGTAATCGGCCTACGGCCCCATCAACCGAGCCTCCCACATCCTCCGACGCATGCCGCAGATTGATGATCGGAACCACGCTCATTTCTCCAAACATGAACATCCTCCTTAGAGTCAGAATCCACTCGCAGTTGTACGCTGCATCTTATGGCAAGGTTCGGGACGGCCGCGTTAACGGACAACGACTGGATCGCCAACAGAATCGCTGCTGAGATACCACATGGGTTCCGGTTTATGGCATTGTGATCACACAAACGCTGTTTGCTCGGAGGAAAGCCAGCATGGTGTTAGGCGACCGCTCGCGCGTGATGCGCGAACGAAAGAACATCTTCCGGGGTGAGGACGAGAAACGTACTGCTCAAGGGTTCTCGACAAGCAACGTTAACGCAAACGGAAGCGATGAGAGTGACTACCTAGCGAGAGCGATTCTAAGCCGACGGGCACGATCTCTGAAGGCCAGTTCACCCCCCTCCAAAATATCGCACACGATTTTTCGGATGGGTTCCTCTT
>Ga0335072_10014799_pt1 | contig 11082 bp, 10 predicted proteins | sample Lox_Sample_21_FD_206725 | JGI IMG/M metagenome (GOLD analysis project Ga0335072, IMG submission 206725) | Soil microbial communities from Loxahatchee National Wildlife Refuge, Florida, United States - Lox_Sample_2.1 | ecosystem: Environmental > Terrestrial > Soil > Wetlands | place: USA... | reverse complement strand
AGTCCCCCCTCACGTATAAATGTTGAGAGTACCCACGGCTTCCATACCGGCGTCCTCATCCGCAAGTCGTGGTCGCCTCTGATTCTTGTGTTTTTTCTTCAATGATTGATTGTTCCGCCCAGACGACAATATTTGGGGTGTATGACCAGCGGACCGTCTAAGGTTTGTTTCAAAGATCGGCGACGCGATCTGTGGTAGCTGTTGCAAGACAGGAGAGTGCGAGGACGAAGCATTAGCCTTTCCACTTAGTATTGGGTTCGTTTGCGTCGAAGTCATGATTGTCGACGGAGAGAGATCTCAACCTCCTACGGGAAATATATGCAATTGTGAGAAGGATAAAGCTTCGAATTCCGAACTGCTACAGAACCCCTAAGGAAATGGCCACAATCTTGTCAAAAGAGGCGCTGTCCGCTCCGTGAGGGTGATATGCCGCCTGCGAGCTCTGATTGACGGTGACTCTGTGAGACTCAACAACTAGTCTCCTGAACACGCCGATGAATAGAAGTCCAAGAAAATCAAAATAACGAGGGGTTGGGGGTTGCAGAAACCCCCCGCACGTAGGTTGGAAGAGTCACAGGTTGGAGGGGCAAAGCTATGGCTCGAACTCGGATAGCAAGCCGATGATGATGGCTGCTACGGCGGCGCACAGCGGCCACATATGCGTGATCGTGTGAAATGATACCAATCTCAGAAATTTGTCTGTACGCCTTGCCTGCCTTGCCTTGCACAACATCAACAGCAATCCCTAGAACTAACTTCCGCTTTCCGCGTCAAACTGGATCTATCGCATGTAGATGCTTCGATACATATCTCAATGACCGTCAGGATACTCTTTACCTATATCCTCGTTGCCTGATCGCATCTCCTCCCACCCGGAACTCCTGGTGGGCGGAAAACATCTACGCCGGCACGATGAACGGACGTCATCTGCCGGCAGGGCAGGGCATGCAGCAAGATATGGGTAGGAGGCGCTCATACAATCACCAGCAATACCAGCCCGTGACGCCTGTGTACAATGGTTACATGAACCCCTACAACAACTTCTATCCCCAAGTTCCACAGCAATATCAACATGGCAGTATCCCTCCTGCGCAGTATCCGCCATATCCATTGTATGGCAGATCCCCACCGCCCCAATTTCAACAATACTCGCATACACCTCCGCCCGTTGTGTCCTCTTATCCTCGGCCGCAACAATCACCTGCAGTTGTCTCGACTCCCTATCAGCCTCCCCAATCGCAACCCTCTATCTCCTCACAATCGTCACACACGATGTCAGGTCCGATGACAGCTCCTGTTTTGCCAGTACCGCAACCAGTCAAAATCACAAGACCTCCCTTTTACCCTCCAGTAAGTTTCCAGAATGCCTGCTGAGGATGGCCAAATCCTCATGAATATCAATGCCCAATAACTAACTCTGATAGTTACCATGGCTATCCAGACCAGATCTCCCATGGCCGACAAGATCAACGAGGAGTCGGAGGCCGCGCAAAACTCTACAGGCCTATGCTGGAGCAGTTGAACTCCCAAATATACAATCCGCACAAACCACACAAGATTTTGCTGAGCAAGCAGAAATTGCTACGCCGACCGCAGCTCATTCTGAGACTCCCTCTACTACGCAGGCTCCCTCTGAAGAGACCACTTCAACTACACCCACCACGCCTTCTTCTCTCCAGCAAACTTCTCACCTTCCAGGGGCGCCGGCTACGCCTACACAAGCCAAGCAGCCCCCGAAGCATACAGCTGCTGTTCCTGTCCTGCCAGTAATTCCCAAAGCAGTATCACGCGGACACTCAGGTGCAGTCACTTCTGAGCAGACAGCTCTTGAGTCAACCGAGGTGCAGCCCTCTGCCAAGGAAACAATGCCGCCTTCCGCAAAGGATTCAATACAGTCAGTACCGAGCAGCGAGGCAGACAGGCCTGCTCTGTCTGAAGATTCTGAGGTCAAACCGAAATCGTTATCCCCCAAAGCTCCTCCAAAACTCTGGACAGGTCTTTTTAAGGCACCTACTACTACAGCCGCCATAGCAGCCAATGGTGCCCAGTCCAATCCCTCAACCCTTGCATCGACAAATACATCAAGCAAATCGAGCAGTGAATCAGTAGCAGATGCCTTACGCACTTTCAGTGCCAACACAAGGGATGCAAAGCTTGCATTCATCAAGCCGCGTGGGCTCGTAAATACTGGTAATATGTGTTATATGAATTCTGTAAGTCCTCAATGAGCGTACGAATCGCTTATCATCAACTCATATAGAAGCAGGTTTTACAAGTTTTGATCTTCTGCATACCTTTTTACAATTTCCTGGATGAGGTGGGAAAGCGGGCGGCGCATAGTTTCAAAAGTGATACCCCTTTGATCGACGCAATGTAAGCCACTCATCCAACTGCATCCATAGTAAACAACTGGTTTACCAATATAGGATAATGTTCATGCGTGAATTTCCTCTCATCGACTCAGCGGTTTCTCTGGAACAGCTTCGAATGAGGTTGAAGGAGAACGAACTTGAACAATATGGCGAGCCTTTCACGCCTGACTTTGTCTATGATGTGATCAGAAGATTACCTAGGTTTTCTACGATGCGGGTGAGTGCTGCACGCCTATTCATTCGTCAAACATGAAGGCTAACATTTCATTAGCGAGGGCATCAACAGGATGCGGAGGAGTTTCTTGGCTTCCTCCTGGAAGGGCTTCATGACGAATGTGTTCAGGTAATGCAATCATCGGGAAGCTCGAATGGAACATTCACTATGGCCACCCCCACAAATATCCCATCATCACCGGTTAGCGATGTCGCTAGCCTTACAGGATCCGCATCTGGAGAGGCCACTAATGGCTGGCTTGAAGTTGGCCCAAAACAGAGAGCATCCATCACCCGCTCCTCTGGTGCCATTCTACTTGAATCGCCTATTACCAAGATTTTCGGAGGCTCACTGCGATCAGAACTGCGTGTACCGGGACTGAAGAACTCGGTGACAATGGAACCATATCAACCACTGCAGCTTGACATTGGCTCTCCACAAGTGAACAACATTATCGACGCTTTGAAAGGATTAACACGGGCCGAAACATTGCACGGTGACTTTAAGTCACCCAGAGGCCCAAATGTTACTGCAACTAAGCAAGTATTGATTGAGACACTTCCCCCAGTGCTCATCCTACACCTGAAGCGTTTCCAGTACGACAATACTGGCGGCACACAAAAGATCTGGAAAAAGATTGGTTACCCCTTGGAGCTCGAGATACCAAAGGAAGTCTTCTCCCGCCAGAAACATGCCAGTATGTTGAATCACGGTGGTCTACCTCGCTATCGACTGATGGCCGTCGTTTACCATCATGGTAAGAACGCTAGTGGTGGCCATTATACTGTAGATGTAAGGCGACAGGATGGGCGAGAGTGGATCAGGCTTGATGATACAGTCATCAGGAGGGTGCGAAGTGAAGATGTGGCTGAAGGAGGTAGTGAGGAAGACCCTAAAGTGCTTGCAGCGGCGTTGGAAGCGCACAAAAATGACTCGATGGCTTCAAGCAATATCTTTGCTCAGATGAGTATTGATGATGACGAGGAAACCGGGACCGAAGAAGGATGGAAGCAGGTCAACGGTCCATCTGCTTCCACCTCTAACGGGGCGGGCAAGAAGTGGTCCAGTGTGGTAAATGGGACAACAACCCCGAAGACGAAGAACGGCAAGTCCTCGATCAAGGATAACAAGGTCGCGTATCTATTATTTTATCAGAAGATCACTGTCTAATCTCCTGTTATTTGGCAATCGAGCCCAATCTTCCTCAAATCTCTCCGCCCCCGTTACGAGGCAATGTACCCGATTAATGTATTGCATGGGAAGTCATTTTGATACGCTTAAGTTGGGAGAGGATCTTTTTGTACAAACTTGCATCTGATGCCTCCCGGTATTCATCGAAGCGTATGATTCTTCTTCTGGCGCATATGGTGGACGAGGCATCCAAAAGTGTGAGCAAGCTACCTTTACGCTCACGGTCATGTATTGTAGTATAATTGGTGCTTCACCTGGGAGTGATTTTACTAACACCAAATCCAAAGCCTAGAAGAATTGAAAGCAGCGACTGCGAAGTAATCTCACTTGCCCTATTTAGAGGTCTGAACCAGTGAGAGAAACAATAGATGGGACTGAGATAGCCTGTAGAGAACAGGTTTCCTGCAATCCATATAATACCTTGAGCCATCTAGCTCGTTAGGATGCTCGTAATCGCAAAGTTCTAGAATTTGAAATTCCGTAGCGCGACTAAAATCGTTTACGCGTTAATTTCCCCGAGACACGTTCAGAAAAGTTATATTGAAACATCAACATCAACACCCAGTAAATTGGAGAGGCTCAACCTAATGCAAATCAATTCGGTTGTATAATGCACCTGTGACAAATTTTAGTTTCAATTATTCTTTTCTCATAGCTCCTTTCTTGTTGTGTTCAGGAGCGCAACTTCCAGATACACCAGACTTCACAAAATGTCTACACGGTATTCCTTACGAGAAACACCGAAGTATGGCTGCTCTTCAATTCCTCTATATATGGAAATACTGACCGAATTGATAGGAAAACCGAACATGAGGGCTTCGTAGAAACCCCTCGAGTGCGAAGACCACGTCGCAAGTCACAGATGGCGGAAGAAGACTCGTACGATTCATCCTCCGCAACAGACAACGCGCCTAAAAGCAGCATTCGAGCAAGAACACCTAGTCGCAAGTCCAAGTTGAACGGCGAAACCATTAACGGGCACTCTACGAGCAATGTCTCTACAAGCAATGATTATACCAAGGCTAAAGGTCTGATTAAGGAGCACGAATCGGACGCAGTAAAGAACGAGAAGATAGTCGACGGCTGGAGCCCAGGTTTAGACCCTAAAGTTGATTACAGTGGGAATTTCGAGTTCGGTGGGTCCTGGGGAGTAAGCGCAATGATGGTTGGATTTCCCATGCTCATGTACTATATGTGGATTGGGGCGACTTACTACGACGGGAAATTCCCAACCCCCGAGAAGGGCCAGAGCTTCATCAATTTTGCGAAGCACATGGGTGAGCTAGTTTCCGAAGGCGCATATCCATCATTGAAAGCGTGGACAATCTATTGGACTTTTGGTGTATTCGAAATGGCTTGTTATTGCCTTCTTCCTGGGATCTATACTTACGGCAAGCCACTTCCACATGAGGGAGGTAAACAAATGAAGTATTACTGCTCTGGTGTGTGGTCATTCTACGTAACAATACTCGCTGTCGCGGCATTGCACGTCTCCGGCACCTTTTCTCTCTATACAATCCTGGATGAATTCGGACCTATTATGTCCGTGGCGATCATCTCAGGCTGGCTGGTGTCAATCGTTGCATATTTCTCGGCACTTTACCGTGGCGCTCAGCACAGGATGACTGGTTATCCTATCTATGACTTCTTCATGGGTGCAGAACTCAACCCTAGAATGTTTGGAATTCTGGACTTCAAGATGTTCTTCGAGGTACGCTTGCCTTGGTATATGCTATTCCTGGTATCCTGCGCTGCCGCAACCCGACAGTATGAGCAATTCGGCTACGTATCTGGTGAAGTTGGCTTCCTGGTCATGGCTCACTTCCTGTATGCCAATGCTTGCTCTAAAGGGGAGGAGTGCATTGTTAACACATGGTGAGTTTTACTCTTACTTAGAGGGAATTTACTGATTCCTAGAAAGGGACATGTACTATGAAAAATGGGGCTTTATGCTCATTTTCTGGAATTTAGCTGGTGTCCCACTAAGCTACTGCCACTGCACACTATACCTGGCCAATCGCGCACCCTCTGTCTATCACTGGAACCCGTACGCGCTGACAGCTCTATATGTATCCTATCTGTTCATGTACTGGATCTGGGACACCACCAATAGTCAAAAGAATCGCTTTCGCGCTCAAGAGATGGGAAACCTCATTGTTCGAAAAACCTTCCCTCAGTTGCCATGGGGCACAATCAAAAATCCCCAAACCATCAGGACAAAAACAGGAGATTCAATCCTAGTTGACGGCTGGTATGGCTACGCCCGCAAGATCCATTATACGTGTGATCTGTACTTTGCCTTGACTTGGGGCGCGATCACGGGCTTCCAAAGTCCCTTTCCCTGGTTTTATCCATTATTCTTTGCCGCGATGATCTCTCACCGAGCTTATAGAGATATCGAGCGGTGCAAGGAGAAGTATGGAGAGGCCTGGGATGAGTACACACGGAGGGTCCCATATTTGTTTATTCCAGTAAGTTGTTCTCATATCTTGTCCCGCGTAGATGCTTACATGCTATAGTACGTCATTTGAGCAATAAAGAATTCTTAGATTTGGGTGTTGTATGCTTTCAGAGCGTGAGCTTGGGATCGGCGCTGAGTGAGGAGGAACTAGGGCCTGACGATGCCCTGAATCGCTAAGACTAATCTTAAAGATAATTCCAAACTCGTTATTACAAGAATTGAAAGTTTTGACTTATAGATATTCTTGACTTCCTAGTTCATCTCAGGGCAAATCTGATAAGTGCGGTTTCAGGTGAACTTCTGTCTAAGCGAGCTTAAGTTACCTGTTTTGGGGATCCGTCTGGCTTAACCCTAAGTTTAATATCTTCCTGCCAAACTTCAGTCAACGATATCTTGTCAGTAGTAACTGGCATGAAGGTAAAAGCTGTGCGCTCTCGCATCAGTGACCTGCTCACAGTGTTTTGCCACGTAAGTAGACCGAGTACTTAACCCCAGATCAGCCTCATGAAACTACACTGGGTTTTGCAAAGACAATCAAGTCGTCTATCACACTGCAAACCCACAACGAGGCCTATGCCAGAGTGAACAATGGCGACAGTTTCTATCTAAGCCTGCTTCTCTGGAATGACGGTGTCTGTCTCGGTGGCGGGGCTGCCGGCCAATGTAATACCCTTTTCGGTGAGACCCATTTCTTGGGCGAAGGTGCTGTGTGGGACCCATTTGGTGGATGTGCGGGGGGTGGTCTCCTCAAGCATCTTGTCGACCTGCTCGAGCGAAAGGCCCTTGGTCTCGGGAACAAGGAAGTATGCGAAGGAGAAAGAGATACAGCAAAGGGCACCCCAGAGGAAGAAGACTTTTGGGCCCATGTTGGCATCACCGGGGTCAGTGCCGACAAGGTATTGGGTGATGACTGTAATGATCTATTGTTGTATGTCAGTAAAATTCAAGTTGGTGTGACAGGCGGTTATCAAGGACAACTTACGCAGTTCCAGAACCAGTTGGAGGCAGTGGAGAGACCGACACCACGCGAGCGGATGGGAAGAGGGAAGATCTCGCCAATGACAATCCATGCGGCCGGTCCCCAGGTAGTAGCGAAGAAAAAGATATTGATGCAGATGAACGCAACCATGGCGGAGATGGCAGAGTTGTTGTTCAAGGCCTTGTCATCATGAGACTGGCCAGCTGTAACACCGATTATGCCAACAATGAATTGAGCAATGATGATGCCCAAAGCACCCCAAATGAGAATACGGCGGCGGCCAAACGCTTCGACCATGTAGAAGCTAAGAGGGATGGAGCAGACGTTGACGAGGGTGGTGATCAGGGAGATCAGGAAGGGGTTGCTGATTGTGCCCAAGCTGGTGGAAAAGACAGTGCCAAAGTAGAAGATGAAGTTGATTCCAGTCAATTGTTGCATCATTTGCATCAAGATACCAACAGTGGTACGACGGCTATTGCTGTTGCCAACGAAGATACTGCCCTTGAAGCAGTTGGTCCAGCCGCCAATGTAGCTTGTCTGTGGGATAATTTGTTGTTCATATTCGTGGTTGGCAATGATTTCAGCTAATTTATCCTGGATGTATTCTGACTCGATCGGCTGTCCACGAACACGAGACAAAGCTTTCGCAGCTTTTTCAAGCTTTCCCTTTTTGACGAAGAAACGTGGAGACTCGGGCAGGAAGAACAGACCGGTTGCGAGGATAATGGCCCACAGGAACTGGATGGCAATTGGTATACGATAGGATCCACTGTCATCGCGGTTTTCGGTGGCATACACAACGCAGTTGGCGAGAAGGATTCCGATGGTAATACAGAATTGGTATCCAGCCACAAGTGCACCACGGACCTTCTTGGGTGCGATTTCGGACATATACAGAATGATGATGGCAGAAATGAAGCCAACACCAAATCCAGCAATCAGACGGCCCACAACCATAACAGCTAGGGTAGTAGAAGCAGTCTCAAGGATACATCCAACATTGAAGACAAAGCAGCCCGTGATGATGGTCGTTCGTCGACCGAGGTAGTCGGCAACATCACCGGCGATAATCGCACCAAAGAAGGTACCAGCAGATAGAATCGAGGAAGTGAGCGATTGCTGCCATGCTGGGAGATGCCAAGCTGCTTTGTAAGTAACGTATTCAGCGGGCAAGACAGCGGCATTAGGATCGACATTGTGGAAGATGTTGCTAGGATAGTCAAGACCAGTGTAGAGACGAATGAACCATGGCGTGGCCAGGACACCTCCCATCCAGCCGGTATCATAACCAAAGAAGATACCTCCAAATGCAGCGAAAGCACACATGAGATAGGCGCTCACGGTCACAGGCGCCTCAATGCGCTCGAGGTCGCCCGTGCCATGGATGATGGACCAGGCATATTGCCGTTTGCTGATGCGAAGCCGGATTAGACCGTGAATAGGTCAGTCAAAGTATTTGTGGACTGCTTCTGTTGACAGACTACGACCAAGAGAAGACAGAGAGTGGCGACTGTGAAAAGTGATAAAAGCAAGATGTGAGGGGGACAAAGGGCTTTTAACATTACTAGTGGCCTTAGTAGAGTTACTTGTTTTGCCAGAACATCGGTGGAGTCTCGTATCGGGGTCTACCACGTTAACCATTCCGAGAGCTTGGCTCAGAAGCACTACGGATCATCTGATGGGAATCAAAGGCTTCAGAGCGGCGGACCATCCATGCTGATAGGCTGAATAGGCCCTTTTTTTACAGGTAGGACATGTGATTTCCTTCATGCGGTGCACTTGGGAGTGTGCCAGAGGGAAGCGTGGGCAGGCGTTCCGGCCCTTTGACCCATGGGGCAATTCAGACGGGTCCCCCTACGGCATTGATCCCCGGTGCGGAGACTTTGTCATTTCTGGGCGCAGACACCGCACGCCAGGCTGCCCTCTGGTCATTGGGTGTCGTCAAAGATCTATCAAAATGTTCCATGTAAGCCCGAAAGGCCTGCATTAGGTCCTTATGCGGCTACGAGAGATCTTAGATTCAGGTTAGGGTGTGGCTCGACTAAACTGTAGCCAAAATACGACATTTGTGGGTACCTTTCCACAAAAACAGACAGGGTCTCTATCTCGCTGATTCCCTAGTATATCGTAACATTTCTGCCAAGGGATAAGGCACGAAGACCTTGGTCACTTTTTGCGACTGGCCTTTTGCCCAGGCCCAAAGTTGCGTGCATTCGGCCCTTCTAATTATTCTCGAAGCACGAACTTGGCAAGCCTAAGAGCTAGATCTCATTGACGATTTTCCGTGGCGGAATCATAGCCTTGTGTTACGCCAGGGCGGGTACAGTACAGTACATGAAGTGACCTAGGTTACCACAACGAATTGTACGCAGCGGACTTCCTCCGATGCGTACCTACATTCCACCTACAGACAACTTCGCGGGACGCTTATTTTTCCAGCAAAATCTGCGGGCCTCTTCTCTAGAGCACCCTAATAAGAGAGGTATCACTGGAATGGGTCCTTTGGTGGAGAAAGGCGTACCTCAAGCGTTCGGAGGCGGCACTTCGCGTATTTGATGTGATGGACGTTTTACTGTACCTAAGCACTCGTCATGATTAGAGGGCAAGTGAACGCTTATCGCCTCGAATACGATCACCTGGCCGTTTCGCTTCCGCCAAGCTCAGCGTCTCTTCCCTTATCCAAGAACGAGAAGGAACTTTCCAAGCGGCATCTCTATTTGCTTACATTATGCCTGTACATATGTGAGGTGCTGTCCTTTGCACGTGCGCAGATGTGCTCTGCAAGACCAATTCTAAAACAAGATCAACGTACAGTACAACATGTTGCCCTTTCCCGGTATCTTGGGCCACCGAGATATCACTACAGCAAATAGCCGGGAGATTGCACTTTGTCGAGCGCAACCATCCTAACTTGTCATTCGCTCATTTCGGTTGAGTACAGTCCGATGTAGAAAATTCTCACATCAGATGCCTTGGTTTCTCTTCCTTAACAGGTTTTTTGCTGCTGCTCTTCAGAGTCAAAGAGCTTGACACTCCAAGAGGAAATCCAAAACGGGTGCTAAAGGTCCAAGGCAAGACCGTCAGCAGACTCATGTAAGTAACGTGAGTGTATTTATCTGAAATTTGTTACCGTGAGAGAGGATTCCATTGTGAAGACTCTTTAGGCATTCTTTCATAAAATTCTCCCACATTGCTGCTGTATTGGCGCACAGTATCTCGCCTGTATCCAGTGTCCACAGCATCTTGCTGTGTGAATCTGGACAGTGGCTTGGCTCTGGTGGCGGCCATTTCACGTGCCACATCTCAGAAGACTGCAGTCCTGTGATTGGAGCGCATAGACCCTTTCCTTAACTTGGGATGATTACAAAATAGCCTTATTGACCGTGATATATGTGATAACCATCCTCAACATTTAATTGCGACATGGGGTAATGATTTTCGTTTCTCTTTTTCCGCTTTCTAAGTTTCTGTTGCAATCACTACCCAGGGACGAAAGTATGGGTATGGGGCAATGTCTCTTTAGCCAGTATATATAACTGTCCAGATCTGCTGTCGATACTGTATAATAGTAACACTTGTAGGTGACATTTACTACGCTGTTTTTTAATTACTGAATCTAGCCATGTGGTACATTCTGCTTCCTCTATTAACTGCCCTCTCTTGGACAGTCCTCGGTGTCCCTACGGCTTCGGAGGCCCCTTCCAGTACATTCTCAGATGTCAAAGTCTTTGTTCCTCCGCCGAACTACACCGACCCAAGAGTACTCTATGCACGTACCGTTTTGCTTGACAACGGCGTTCTCCTAGCGACCTGGGAGAACTACAGTCCTGAACCACCGCCAGTTTACTTTCCCATATTCCGTAGC
>Ga0335072_10014798_pt1 | contig 11082 bp, 10 predicted proteins | sample Lox_Sample_21_FD_206725 | JGI IMG/M metagenome (GOLD analysis project Ga0335072, IMG submission 206725) | Soil microbial communities from Loxahatchee National Wildlife Refuge, Florida, United States - Lox_Sample_2.1 | ecosystem: Environmental > Terrestrial > Soil > Wetlands | place: USA... | reverse complement strand
GGCCGGGCTTCTCTGCTGCTAAATGCCTGCACGATTCGCGCTCACAAGAGGTACTCCGATGAATGAAATGGCCATTCGTTTCCTGAGCCGTTGCTTCGCTCCCGATGAGACGATTGCACTTTTGCTTCGCAGGCAGACGGCCAACGCCCCGATGCAGCGCATCGTTCGCATGGAGCGCGTCATGGAATCTCGCTATATGGCATGGCTCTCACATGAGAACAATAGCGGCGGTAATAACATCTATGTCGCAGCTAATCCGCTCCGCGCTGGCACCCGCAAACGCACCAAGGAAAGCATCGCATCCATCCGGCATCTGTACCTCGATATCGACACGGACGGAGATGCCCGGCTCTGTGCGCTTCAGGCATCGGATTTAGTGCCGCCGCCAACTTCGATTGTCTCCACATCTCAGGGCAAGTATCAGGTGCTATGGCGCGTGGAAGGTTTCGACTTTGTACGTCAGGAACAGACACTCAAGTTCCTCACGATTGCCTTCGGGGGCGATCCTGCTTGCACCGACTGCAACCGTGTCCTGCGTGTCCCCGGCTTCCTGAATCGGAAGTACGATCCCGCATACAGAGTCACGGTCGAATATCCCGACGATTCCATCTGGACTCCCGACGACTTCCGGCTGGATGCGGGTGCGGTCGATGCAATGCTCTTCGCTCAGGAAGCTCATTCGCGCAAGCAGCCCGGAAAGCATAGCAACTCAGAGAGCGATTGGGCATGGGTTTCCCATGAGCTTGCTCACGGCAAAGACCCTGTGAAGCTCACACGGGAGCTGGCTTCGCACCGCTCCGATAAGCCCAATCCTCTTTACTACGCGCAACGCACCGTCGACGTCGCTTCAGCTCGCCTTTGGCTCATTGAAGGTATCCGCATCGACGACGTGATTACGATGCTCGAATCTCGCCGCCGCTTTGAGATTCCCGCCGCACTTTGCTCCGCTCGTGCGAGGGAGATTGCAACCACGGCGCAGCGCCTGATCGTCCGCAGGAAGTCCGCCTGATTTCAACCCAATAGGAGAATGAAATGCCACTGCTCGAATTCACCCAAACCCGCCACCTCAGCGCCTCCATTCGGCTCACCGATACAATCGCTTCCCAGGTAGATCAGTATGCCGCATTCATCCACGCATCTGCAGATGATGTTGTGGAGCAGGCACTAGCCTATGTATTCGCCAAAGACCGCGACTTTCAGGAGTTCCTTCGGACTCCTGAAGCGCAGAGAATTACGCCGACGCTTCGCGTGCGGAGAGCATCCGCAAATGAGGTGACGGAATCGTCCGGGAAGAGGCCGCTTTCCGCTATGTCATCCAGATCCCAAACACAGGCAGTTGTGGCGGGATCGAGAGCATGATCCCCCATCTACACCAGTGGCACTACCAGAACGGTGCTTCGCACCGGGAGTATCTCGACACTCCACCCCTCATAGGGTCATGCAGGTATACCAACGTAAACCTGTTCAAACAGCAGGAAATACGCTAAAGCCGGTATACGCAGGTATACCGGCCCGGAGCTATCAAAATGTCGCTCCTCACACCAGTAAACGGCACAAAGAAGACGACCAGTAAAACCGTATTCCGCAACACCACGCGCTGCCTGAAGTTGACGGAGGATGAGGCACGGCTGGTCGATGAAGTCGCTACCGCAAGAGGCGTTCCCCGTAGCGAGTGGATGCGCGATGTGATCTTGCGCGAGCTGCGTTCGGAGCCTGCACCCGATCCTTCGCTGGCGGAGATTCTTGGCGTGCGGCTGCTGTTGGTCAATGTCCTTCGTCCACTCGCCGCAGGGCAGAATCTCTCGCTCGAAGCGTTCGACAAGCTGCTTGACCAGATCAGCAATTTGAAACACGAGATGGCCGGAAAACTCCTGGCTGAAGGACGGAGATAAGGCAATGGCAAAGACTACATGGGGGCGCAAAGAGACGATCATCTGGCCGCAGAACCGGCCTATCTATACCTACGGCGCGGTCTTTGCCGCTATCGTTCTGACGGCCTTGTTTCTCTACGCTCGCCTTCGATTCATCGGGACGCCGTTGCAGCGGTTCTACACGCCGGTCTATGCGCGTACATCCATCTTCGGATCATTCAGCCGCACGCACCGCAGCCAGTACCGGATGCTTTTTCTGACGAGACATGGCATGAAGCCGAGTCCTGCGATGAATGATGATGTAGTGCGTGGCAAGACCGTGGAACCGGAAGGCCGAATCATCCCTCTGGCGCCTTCCTCCGCTGCGCTCAAGCGTGGCGACGACCTGCTCTTTCGCGGCCCGGTGCGGAGCTACGTGGACGCCCGGTTGCGCGACTACCTGAAGGTATCTATCTATACGGGGAACGACCTGTCCGCGATCTTAAAAGCTCCGCTACTTTGTGGCGCGGGATTCTTTCTGGTAATCCTGCCGTTCGCCGTCACCAAGGACGTGAAGCGCCAGAAATCGCTCAAGTATGGACGGCGGCTCAAAGGCCCAGAACGGCTCACGCCGCAGGAATTCAATCGGACAATCAAAGGGAATGGCATCGGCTTCAAGAGCGATGGCATGAAGGAGATGATTCGGATTCCGGCGAGGGCGGAAGCACAGCACATGCAGATTATCGGCGACACCGGGGCCGGTAAGTCCGCGATGCTATTTCAGGTGCTTCGGCAGGTCCGGGGCCGGGGAGATTCCGCCATCGTGTATGACCCGGCACGCGAGTTCGTGAAGCGATTCTACGATCCAACGCGAGGTGACGTAATTCTCAATCCTCTGGACAAACGCTGCCCCTATTGGGGACCGGCGGAGGAACTGCGAAGCCGCTCCGAAGCAAAGGCCCTGGCCGCGTCACTCTTCCAGCCGCCGCAGGATCGTAAGGGCGAGTTCTTTATCGAATCGCCGCAGAAAATCTTTGCCTTTCTGATGGCCTACGGGCCAACGCCCGATGACTTAGTGCAGTGGATGTCGAACCCTGATGAGATCGACCGCCGATTGAAGGGCACGGAGCACGCGCATCTCATCGACCCACGAGCGCACCAGCAGCGGGCCGGTGTTCTCGGCTCTCTCGGCCTGGTCGCGGACAGCTTGCGTCTGCTTCCAAATAGAGAGGAAGGCAACGGCGCATGGACGGCAACCGACTGGGCTGAGAGGCGGCAGGGCTGGGTCTTCATTACCTCTCTTCCAGCCGAGCGCGAAGCCCTCCGGCCTTTGCAGAGCTTGTGGATTGACTGGCTGGTATTGCGGCTGCTGAATGAGCCGACGAAAGAGCAAAAGCGTGTCTGGTTTGTGATTGACGAGTTAGCGAGCTTGCAGAAGTTGCCCCAGCTCCATACGGCGATCACTGAAGGCCGAAAGGGACAGAATCCCGTCGTCCTTGGCTTTCAGGGAAAGGCCCAGCTTGAATACCTGTATGGGCATCTGGCGGAAGTGATGCTGTCGCAGCCAGCGACTAGCGTTTGGCTCACCACAAAGGAACCCAACGCGGGCGAATGGGTAAGCAAGTTCATCGGCAAAGTCGAGATTGAGCGGCTGCGTGAGACGCACTTCGATGGAACACGAGCGGGACACAACTTCACCATCGAAAGGCAGGTTGAGCCGCTGGTGTTGGAATCGGAAATCTCCGGCCTTCCTGACCTTCATGCCTTTATGAAGTACCAGAATTATGTGACCTACTTTTCGTTTCCATACTTTGATATGCCGGAGGTCGCCAAGCCCTTCGAGCTGCGTGAACGTACCGACGACAAGCTGCCTTACGATCCTAAAGCTGTGCGCGGCGGCAGGCCGGAGGCGGAACTGAAGCAGGAGCCGGGAACCTCCGCTCCGTCATCCGAACCCATCGAGCCTGCGGCTTCGGAAGCGATCCAGCCGGAGCTTTCCACGGTCCCTGATGCCCACGAAGAACAGAACGTGATTACGCACGGTTGAGGTGATGCCATGCTCAATATCTCAAAGCCGCTCTCCGCAAGCCAGGCACAGACCTACCACGAGAAAGAATTCACCGCCGCCGAGCAGAACTATTGGAAGCAGGGCGACACCATTCAGGGCGAGTGGCATGGTCGGCTGGCCAACAAATTTGAGCTGGCGGGAGCCGTGGGCGCGGAGGAGTTCGCCCGGCTTTCCGAAGGCCAGCATCCGCTGACAGGCGAGCAGTTGGTATTGCACCGCACCGTCCATGAATACCGAAACTCTGACGGGAAGATGGTCTCGCCTGTAGAGCATCGCGCCGGTTGGGATGCGACGTTCTCGGCGCCCAAGTCCATCTCACTCACCGCCCTGGTCGGCGGCGATGACCGCGTGCGTGAGGCGCACCGCGAGGCCGTCAACGTCGCCTTGAATGAATTGGAGAGGTACACGCAGGCCCGCATCGGCGGTAATCATCCTGCCGAAACCACCGGGCAGTTTGCGGCGGCGAAGTTTGAACATGACACCGCCCGTCCTGTAGACGGCTATGCCGCGCCGCAGCTTCATACCCATGTGATCGTCTTCAATATGACCGAGCGCGAGAACGGGAAGATGCGGTCTTTGCAGCCGCACTCTTTGTTCGAGAGCCAGCAGTTCGCTACGGCTGTTTATCAGTCCCATCTCACCTACAAGCTGCGCTCTCTCGGCTACGAGATTGAGGCGGGAAAGAGCGGAGCGCCCGAAATCAAGGGTTACACGCAGGACTACCTTGATGCCTCCAGCCCGCGCCGCCAACAGATCGAAGAGGCTCTGTCCCGAAGCGGTTTTACCGGGCCGGAGGCCGCGCAGATTGCGGCGCACAACACACGCGATAGGAAAGTCATGCTGTCTCCCGATCAAATCCTGGCCGCACATAAACAGATTGCCGATGAGTACGGCAATCAGGCCGACAGAGTTGTGGCCGAGGCACAGCAGCGTCGGATAGAGCAGACGCAACAACCGGAGAATGAGCGTCGCCAGCAGGTACGCGAGGCCGTCACGTTTGCCCGCGATAAAGGCTTCGAGCGTGAGGCCGTTGTGGACGAACGTGCCCTGTATGTCGATGCCTTGCGTCGGGGCATGGGCGAGATGACTTACCCGGAGGTCCGCGCCAGCTTCGAGGCGCGTATCGCCTCCGGCGAGTTCAAAGAGACTGCCGATGATGGCCCGAAGGCCGGACGTAGGTTCACGACTGCGGCCACCATCAAGGCCGAGAGTGAAATCGTCCAGAAGGTACAGGATGGACAGAGCCGCGCACCGCAGATCATGCCGATTGAAGGCGCAGTCCCGCATGCGGACTCACGGTCCTACTTGAATGCCGCCCAAAAGAGGGTTGTCGAGGAGGTTCTTACCTCGCGCGATCGGATTCAGGGATTGCAGGGACGCGCAGGCTCCGGCAAAACTTCGGTTCTGGCTACCATCCGCGAAGGGGCCGAACAGAACGGCTACGCCGTCGAAGGCTTTGCGCCGACTTCGCGTGCGGCGAAACAGCTCCGCGATGCTGGAATCAAGGCGGACACGTTGCAACGCTTCCTCGCAGGCGGCGTCCTGCAGGCCGCCGGCGATCCTGCGAGGAAGCATCTCTATATGGTCGATGAATCCTCTCTAGCCTCGACGCAGCAGATGCGTGACTTCCTTAACAAGATTGCTCCCCAGGACAAAGTGCTGTTGATTGGCGACACTAGGCAACATCAGGGCATCGATGCCGGAAAGCCCTTCGAGCAATTGCAGGAAGCGGGCATGAGGACCGCGCAGCTTGACCAGATCATGCGTCAGAAAGATCCCGAACTATTGAAAGCGGTCGAGCACCTGTCCAATAATGAGACGGCCATCGGCGTCGAGATGCTTTCGCAGCAGGGTCGCATCACGGAGATTGTTGACCCGAAGCAACGTATCACGGCCATCGCCAAGGAGTATGTCGCACATCCTGAAAATGCGCTCATTGTCTCACCCGATAATGCCTCGCGCCGCGCCATCAATCAGGCCGTGCGGCAGGAGTTGCAAATGCTTGGCGTTGTAGATAGCAACGACCACTCCATGCGCGTTCTTGTGCCGCGCAATGACATGACCGGAGCTGACCGCGAGTGGGCCGCGCGCTACCAGCCCGGCGACGTTCTCCATTACGTACGCGGTAGCAAAGAGCACGGTATCGACGCCAGAAGCTATGCACAAGTCGTCACCACAAATGCGCCAGAAAATCTTGTGACCGTTAGAAAAGAGGACGGCCAGCAGGTGACTTATGACCCGTCACGGCTGCGCGGTATCGCCGCTTACCGTGAAATCGAACGCGAGTTTGCTGTTGGGGATAAGGTGCAATTTACGGCTCCACAACGAGACTTGCATGTTGCCAATCGTGACCTCGGGACTATCCAGCACATTGGACAGGATGGCAAGATCAGCGTTCGCATGGACGGGGCAAAAGATCGCATCGTGCGCTTTGACGCGAACGAAATGCGGCACTTCGATCATGGCTACGCCGTCACGTCGCACAGTTCACAGGGTCTCACTTCGGAGCGAGTGCTGGTAAACATGGACACCGAAGTTCATCCTGAGTTGATAAACAGCAGGTTCGCGTATGTCTCTGTCTCGCGGGCCTCGCATGACGCGCAGATTTTTACCAACGATGTCGGCAGTCTTATGGAAAGCGTGAGCCGTGATGTGTCCAAGGCATCCGCGCTTGACTTCGGCCCGAGTGGGATTTCAAGAGTAAACGGCGGATTAGAGCAGGGCGCCGCGCGGAAAATAACGCCAGAGGTTGGCAATGGTTTATCGCTCTCAATCGGTGTTTCCAATTAGAGCCGTGGCTGACCCTTCCTTCTGAGAATCAGCCGCCAAGCTAAGTGCACCGTGTCAGAAATAGCACACAGACTGCTAAGACAATATCCCTGAAAACAAGCGGCGTCCCAAAGCCTCAACAATGGTAATGGAGGCCTCTACTTCTGCTTGAGCGAGAGCGATCCGACGTCCAGCGATTGCGCATGGATCATTCGCTTTCTGAATGTACTCATCGTCTATCACTCCCATCTTGTGGGCGAGCAGATGACGTTTCTGAAATGCGCGACACGCTGCGTCCCACTCGTCCGGCCGTAACGTATCTGCAAAATCGAAGCCGAGGGCGTCCTGAATCTTACGTCTCGCTGCGGCCGGGTTCTGGAAGCGAATCTCAAGCGACTTGCGCTGGAGCAGCTCCCGTCCGAAGCCGTCGAAGGCGGAAACGGCATTCTCCAGTGCATCTCCAACGAGGTGATTCGCCAGCTCCGCCTCTGCAGTCGTGGCAAGTGCCAGCTCTTTTCGCGCGAGTTCGAGGTTTTTAACGAGAATCTGCAGCGAATTGTGAACGCCGCAGTCAGGGCACCAGCCGAAGACGCCATAAATGGCGTAGCGCAGAGTGCAACTATCGCAGGTAATTGCTGTTTCGAGTTCCTTTTCACGGTAGTAGCGGATCGGCAGGGGCGACGATCTCTCTACTTTCAAACTGAGACCGAAGCCGAACATCCCCTGCGGCTTATGGTCGAATTCCACGGACTTCAGGTCCTTATGGAGCGCGTCCGTCACTTGCCGTAAGACGATGGACTTCGCATATTCAATCTGCTCCTGGGTGAAAAACGTGTTGCTCTCGCCTTTATGGCCGCAATAGGGGCAGTAACAGGGAGCAGGTCCTTTGACGCCTGTGCCCGGCGTGATCTTGAAATAGCCAAGGCAGCCTTCTATGGGGCACTCCCTTCCTAAGTAGCCATCCTCATCAACCGTGATTGGAATACTGAACTGGTTGCCCAGGTCGTCAGGATTGCTGGTGCTGAAACGTCGCGTCATTTTCCCGATGCCTTCTTCATGCGGCGGAACATTTCCGCCTGTTCAATTGCATCATCGAGCGCATTGTGCGTGTGCGGCGATGGACCTTTGAATTCCGAGGATATGCGGCTCGATCGCGTATCGTCCCAATGGCAACCCGTCATGCCCATGTAGTAGGACTTGATGTCGATGCCGCCGAATCCGAACGGATTTTCGCCAAGAAATTGATGGAAATAAAAATTGACGAAGGCCCAGTCGAAGACGCCATTGAAGCCGACAAAAACCGGCTTTCCGTCTTTCGCCACGTGCGCGAGCCAATCGCGGAAGTCGCTCATCGCTTCCTTCGGAGGGCGTCCCTTCTCCGCAAAGTCTCGCAGCGTCCTGCCGACAACATTCATCGCGTCAGGCACGAACTGATCGTTCGTGGGTTTCAGCTCGACGTAGAACGTTTCCTTGGGGTCATCGACCACGGCGGCTCCGACGGAAAGCATGCTGTAGGTGGCGGGTACGGGTCCCGCCGCTTCGATGTCCACCGATATATAGACCTCTTTCAATGTGCCTCCGCGGCGGGGCTATTCCACTTTAATGATAGGTGGCCGGTGGATATTTTTCTCCCAAAACTCAACGAGCGCTTTCTTCCTCTCGGCGGCCGGCGCGCTCGGGCTCCAGAAATGGCACGGTATCATTTGCTGGTCAAAAGGCAACGGCGTACCGTCCTCCGCCGTCACAAGAACCCGGTTTTGAGTTCCGAGGCCGTAGCCCAGTTCGATGAAGCAATTCGGCCGCTCGCCGGTGACATCGACGATTGCCATCGAGGAGAAGTGCAGGCTCTCAAAGATGCCGACATTCATGAAAGCATGCTCACTGGCGTCGGTCCCGATCTCCACGCGCGTGAAGCCCGCCTCCGCAACGACCGGATCAACCACGTCACGGAAGAACGATTCAACGGACTTGAATTTTGCATGGGAGCTGTTCACGAGCCGCACAAAAAAAGCCGTGGGCTGGGCCAGCTTGGCGATCAGCTCAGCAACTCCTTTTGAGATGTCGGCATGTGGAACCGCGCCGCCGCGCGTAGCAATCGTTGCGAGTGCGGCACCTTCGGTGTTTGAGAATGCGGAAGCAAAACGGAAGAAGCGCGCGGGATCGCTGCGAGTTTCCTTTGACAGGCGAAGCGCCCCGCCGGTGCCGTCGTCACGGCTCGCTCCCAGCGGTAGATCAAGTGGGATGACAGGCTTGCGCCGCTGCAAGTAGAGGCTCGCAGAGTGTTCAACTCCGGTCCCGCCGCCGAGGGCAACGAGCGCGTCTCCAAAGACAGACTGGCGTTGACGCAGGAATGCGGCAGCTCGCGAACCCGACATAATCGACTCGACCTGCAGCAGGCCGCTTTTGAGGAGTGTGTTGTAGAGACCGCGCCGATTGTCGGGTATTTCCGACTCGGCCTTCTCCGATGTCGCTACGACGACGGGCAGCCCGAATTTCCTCGGCCATGCACTTATGCCGGCGGCGATGCACTCGGCCGTGGCTTCGAGCGCGGTCCAGTCGAAAAGCAGGCTGGGCGCATCGGCCGCGACGCCGTCGGGCCTTGGTTCCTTTCCAAGTCCCACAACAATCCCGCCGCCGGCGCGCATGACTTCCTTCACCAGCCCTCGCACGATCTCGTGGGCGTAGGCGGTGAGTGCAGAGTCGGTCTTCGCATTGGCAGACCCCGATATCTGCAACCGCCGCCCGTGCAGCCACGCGGAGGACGGCCCAGGCATGGTGATAAGGCCGCTCACAATCCGTTCCTCAGCGCCGGCGACGGCCGTACGTCCCTTGCAGCCTGTATCAAATCTTCCGCCGACAACGCGCGTGTCGGGAAAGCGCGGCAGAGCGCGTCAGGCAAGAGCTTGGATCGCAGATCGGAGAAGGTGAATCCGGGTTGCCCGTCGCGTGCTCCGGTCAGCCGCACGAGTTCATCAATAGTTTGATCCTTGACGTTCAGGCCCTCCAGATCCATGCGAAACAACTCTTCACGCTCATGGTCGTTGGGCCGGTTGAATTCCTCGGTGCGCGCCGCGCGCCGGACAATTGCTGGGTCGAGAGCCGCAGCCCTGTTGGTGCAGAGGAAGACCAGAATCCGGCCGTTGTGGCGCCGCAGATCGTCTACCTTCTGGATGATGGTGTTGACCGCGACCTTGTCCTCATGGTGGCTCTGGGCGGTTTCCCGCGTCGAGGCAAGCGAATCGGCCTCGTCAATGATGAGGAACGCCTGCCGGGTCTTCCCGGCCTGTCTGGCGACCACATCGAAGGCTTCGTTGAGCAGCGTGCTCATCTGTCCGACCTTCCCGGAGCCGCGCACGCGGGTGCTGAGCTTGAAGAGCATCGCCTCCTTCTTGCCGCTCTCGCGCGCCAACCGGTCGCAGGCGCCCTCGGCGGTAGCCGTCTTGCCGGTGCCCACGTCGCCGGCGAAGATGACGAGAGGATATCGCTCCGAAACGGCAGCGCAGACGGGCAACTGCTTGTGATGGAATTTCTTGCTCCAGTCCGCGAGTTCCTGCGGATCGGCCAGCAAACGCAGGTCGAGGTGCAGCCTCTGGTAGCGGTTTTCAAAGCCAACCAGCCGCTTGGTATCGGCGGCAATCTTATCGTTGGGCAGATCGAGCTCCAGCTCGAACAGCGCTCCTTTTTCGATGTCTTCGTTCATTCCGGCGTCCTTGGATTTACTGGTAAACGATCTTGGTCACGCCCCAGCCATTGCTGACGTACGTGCGATCGACGGTGCGCGTCAACTTCGGAAACGTCAAATCGGTGTTCGACGTTGTCCATACCGGACTTAAGGTCTGTTTGAATGCGGCGCGCTGAGCGTCCGTGAGATTGCGCCACTTCTGACTGTAGCGAACGATGACGGAGAGTTCGCCGCCCGGTGAATGGGGCCATAGGTTGTTGCCTGGGCGCTGCATCTTCAGCAGCGAGCCGTCGGTGGAAACCTCATATTTTGCGGCGCGAATAGGCTCACCGGACGAATCGAACAGGACGATGTTGGCCTCAACGAGATAACCACCCTGGGCCATCGCCTTAACGTCGGCGGCATAGGTCTTAGCCTGCTCGCGGGTGAGCAGCCTGGTCGATTGGGCATTCATGTCCAGATCGGCGGCCAGGCAGTCGATAACTTTGCCGATGTCGGCGACGGTATAGCTCTGGGTTAACGATTCGGTATAGGTCATTGCGTCAGTCCTCAATCACAAAAGAGCGGCCAAAAACGTCCTTCCACAATTCCAGGGTCTGGGTCTTGCCGCCATGGTTGCGCGCGTAGGTCAATGTTTCCCACGCCGTAAGGCACTTCTCGATAATGGCCTTGCAATCCTGCTCAGTGATTTTGCGCCCTACATTATTGTCTAC
>Ga0335072_10014797_pt1 | contig 11082 bp, 4 predicted proteins | sample Lox_Sample_21_FD_206725 | JGI IMG/M metagenome (GOLD analysis project Ga0335072, IMG submission 206725) | Soil microbial communities from Loxahatchee National Wildlife Refuge, Florida, United States - Lox_Sample_2.1 | ecosystem: Environmental > Terrestrial > Soil > Wetlands | place: USA: Florida... | reverse complement strand
CGCGGGACGGATACTCCGCCCCGGTGAGCAGCGCGAGCGTCTCCGCTTCGCGCAACCGCCCGCCCTCGACGAGGAGCCAGTTATCGATCAGCACGCCTTCCTCCTCGACTCGCGTGCTGAAGGCCGGCATGGATCCCGGCGACATGCCGCCGATCTCCGCGTGATGCCCTCGTGAGGCCACGTAGAAAAGCGGCGAATCGCCGGCGACCAGGTCCCTGGCGAACACAGGAGTGACCACAGTGACGTCCGGGAGGTGTGTGCCGCCGTGGTAAGGATCGTTCAGTACATAGACGTCTCCGGGCTTCATCCGGCCCTTGTTGCGTTCCATCACTCCCTTGACCGACTCCCCCATTGACCCTAGGTGCACGGGGATGTGTGGCGCGTTCGCGATAAGCCCGCCGCCCGAGTCGAAGATGGCGCAGGAGAAATCGAGCCGCTCCTTGATGTTGACCGAGTGTGCGGTCGACTGCAGCCGGACGCCCATCTGCTCGGCGATCGACATGAACAGGTTGCCGAATATCTCCAGCATGACCGGGTCCGCCCCGGTGCCGGGGGCGATGGCGGGAGAACGCTCGGCGACGCGCGTGAGCAGCAGGTCGCGGGTCCCGGTGACGGTGGCCTGCCAGCCTGGCTCGACGACGGTGGTCGCCAGGTCCTCGGCGATGATGGCGGGGCCGCGCACCGCCTGCCCGGGCCGCATGTCGCCCCGGCGGTGCAGTTCAACCGACTGCCAGCTTCCGCCGGTGAACATCCGCGCGTGCGCGGGGGACGGCGGCGTCGCGCCGGCCTCGGTCCCGGCTTTCCCGGTCCCGGTTGCCTCGGCCGGCACGGCAGTTTCGCGGTCACCGTGGCCTCCCGGCCCGCTGGCCGCCGCCACGCTCACCGCCTCGACGATGATCGGCTTGCCGGGCATAAGGAACGAGAACTGGCGCTGGTATGCCTGCTCGAAGGCGGCGGTCATCTCCCCGGCCGGCCCGGCCGGCACCGGCAGCGCCGTGTCGGTGCCGTCGTAGCGCAGGTGCGCTCGGCGGGTCACGCGAACCCCCTCGGTGGCGGCTCCCTCGCCCGACAACTCCGCGGACGCTGACTCTTCCAATGGCGCGAAGATGCCCGGCAGGGACTCGGCGAGGCCCGCTGTGAGGGGAGCCTCCACGGCGGCCTCCCGCATGGCGATGACGTCGGCGAGGCCAATACCGTAAGCGGACAGGGCGCCGGCGAGCGGGTGGATGAGCACGCGGGTCATGCCCAGCGCGTCAGCGACCGCGCAGGCGTGCTGGCCGCCCGCCCCGCCGAACGTGGCCAGCGCGTACTTCGTGATGTCGTGGCCGCGCTCGACGGAGATCTTCTTGATGGCGTTCGCCATGTTCTGCACGGCGATCTCCAGGAAGCCGGCGGCGACTTCCTCGGGGCCGCGGCCGTCCGCTATCACGCCCGCGAGGTCCCGGAACCTCTCCCGCGCCACCATGGCCTGCAGCGGCTCTGTGCCGGACGGGCCGAAGACGTTCGGGAAGTAATGCGCCTGGATCCGGCCGAGCATAACGTTGGCGTCGGTCACGGTGAGCGGGCCGCCGTTCCCGTAGCAGGCCGGCCCTGGCTGCGCGCCGGCCGAGTCCGGGCCGACCTGGTAGCGGCCGCCCGCGAACTGCAGGATGGACCCGCCGCCGGCCGCGACCGTGTGGATGGAGAGCATCGGCGCTTGCAGGCGGACGCCCGCGACCTGCGTCTCATACTGGCGCTCGAACTCGCCGGCGAAGTGCGACACGTCGGTGGAGGTACCGCCCATGTCGAAGCCGATGACCCGGCGAAAGCCCGCCATCCTCGCCGTGCGCGCCATCCCGACGACGCCGCCGGCCGGGCCCGACAAGATGGCGTCCTTGCCCCGGAAATTCGCCGCGCCGGTCAGGCCGCCATTGGACTGCATGAACAGCAGCCGGACGCCGCGCAACTCGGTGGCTACCTGCTCTACATAGCGCCGGAGGATGGGCGACAGGTAGGCGTCCACGACGGTGGTGTCGCCCCTGGAAACGAGCCGCATCAGCGGGCTGACCTCATGCGAGGCGCTGACCTGAGGGAAGCCGATGCCGGCGGCGATGGCGGCGATGCGCTGCTCGTGCGCGGGGTACCGGTAGCCGTGCATTGTCACGATCGCGACGGAGCGGAAGCCCTGGCCGTAGGCGTCCCGCAGGTCGCGGGCGATCGCGGCCTCGTCCAGCGGCGTGACCACGTCGCCGTGCGCGCCGACGCGTTCGCTGACCTCGATGACCCGGTCGTACAGCAGCTCGGGCAAGACGATGTGCCGGTCGAAGATGCGCGGCCGGGCCTGGTAGGCGATGCGGAGCGCGTCCCGGAAGCCCTTGGTGATGACAAGGACCGTTGGCTCGCCCTTGCGCTCCAGGAGTGCGTTCGTCGCCACCGTGGTGCCGAGCCGCACCTCGGCGATCTGCGCAGTGGGCAGTGGCTCGCCGGGCCCGGCGCCGAGCAGGTGCCTGATCCCGGCGATAGCCGCGTCTGGGTAGGCGGCGGGGTTGCTGGACAGCAGCTTGTGCGCCGTTAGGGTTCCGTCCGGCTTACGGGCGACGATGTCGGTGAACGTTCCGCCCCGGTCGACCCAGAAGTGCCATCCAGCCATCACGCCAGCGTAGCTTCCCGCGAGGTTACGCATCCGTTGGCGTAGCTGGTGCAGTGAGATCGCGCACCCGTTGGCGTAGGTGGGTCTCTCAGAGAGCAGCGATGGCGCCAACGGGCACCACTTCCCGCAACAGCGATGGCGCCAACGGGGGCGGGCGGCCGGGGACCGAGGTGCCGCGCAGCGCAGCCACGTGGGGATAACGCGGAACCCTGGACGGCCAGCTCCTCGTAGGCGGCGTGGACGTCGGCGGCGGTCAGCGTCGTCAGGTCCTCGGCGGTCGCGCCCTCGCCGAGCCGCACGACGCGCAGGTCGCGGTAGGCGCAGGCTCGCTCGAACAGCGACCTGGCGAACCGGCCGTTGCCCAGCTCGTCGATCCGGCCGGACTGGACGGACCGGCCGAAGATCTCGGCCAGGGCCCGCTCGGCGGCCGACTCGAACATGTCCCCCGCCTGCTCGGCGAGCAGCACCGCGATCTGCGACAGGTCACGGGCGGAATAGCTGGGAAACGTGACGCGCGTACTGAACCTGGACCCGAGGCCGGGGTTGCTGCGCAGGAACCTGTCCATGTCGCCGGGGTACCCGGCCAGCACGATAACTAGCCGGTCCCTGTCGTCTTCAGCCCGCTTGAGCAGCGTCTGGACAGCCTCGGCCCCGAAAGCGTCGCCGCCGGTGTAGCCGACGTTGATGAGCGAGTACGCCTCGTCGATGAACAGCACCCCGCCGATTGCGGAGTCGACCAGCTTGTTGGTCTTGATCGCCGTCGAGCCCAGGTGGTCGCCGACCAGGTCGGCCCGGTGCGCCTCCACGACCTCCGGCCGGACGAGGAGGCCGAGCGCGGCGAAGATGCGGCCGAGGATGCGGGCGACGGTCGTCTTCCCGGTGCCTGGCGGCCCGGTGAACACGAAGTGCCGGGCCGGCGGCTGGCTGGACAGCCCCTGCCGGTCGCGCAGCTTGGCCACCCGGAGCTGCGCGGCGATGGCATGAACCTGCTGCTTGACCGGCTCCAGGCCGACCAGCTCGTTGAGCTCGGCGAGAGCGCTCTCGAGCGTCGGGGTGTCCTCGTAGCCGCGCAGTCGCGACGTGAGCTCGGCGAAGGCACGGTCCAGGTCGCCAGGATCGATCGTGATCAGGTCCTCGGCGGCTGGCTCGTACCCGGTGCCCATGACCCGCACGTCGCGCGCCTGCCCGGCCTTCTCCAGGAATGTGCGCACGAACCGGCCGTTGCCCAGCTCGTCAGTAATCCGCCGGCGGCCGACTTCCTCGAGGATGCGCCACAGCACCGGGCGCGCGGTGGGCGCGAGCACCTCGCCCTTGCCGGCTAGCTGCGTGTCGGCGAGGGCCAGGAGCTCTGGTGGCGAGTAGGTGGGGAAGCGGATCCTGGTGGCGAACCGGGAGGCGAGGCCGGGATTGGACGCGAGGAAGCCCTCCGTCTGCTGCTCGTAGCCCGCCAGGATGATGATCAGGTTCTCCCGGTCATCCTCGGCTCGCTTGAGCAGCGTCTGGACTGCCTCGATGCCGAACCGGTCCGCTTGCCCGTCGCCCTCGTTCACGAGACTGTACGCCTCGTCGATGAACAGCACGCGGCCCAGCGCCGAGTCAATCAGCTCGTTGGTCTTGATCGCCGTCGCGCCGAGGTATTCCCCCACGAGATCGGCCCGCTGGGCCTCGACGACGTCGGGCAGGTCGAGCAGGCCGAACGCGTAGAAAATCTTCCCGATGACGCGGGCGACCGTGGTCTTGCCGGTGCCGGGCGGGCCGAGGAACACGAAGTGCCGCATGGGCTTATCGGTGCTGACTCCGGCGACCGCGCGGCGCCGGGCCGCCTCGATGGACGCGGCGATCGACCGCACCTGCTCCTTGACTCCCGCCAGCCCCACCATCGCGTCAAGGTCAGCCATGGCCTCCTCGATGGTGATCTGCGGCCGGGGAGCCACCGGGGGCTGCGGGCGCGGCACCCGGTCGGTGTAGGCCTGCGGGACGCCCTGGGCCCGCGCCCCGTAAGCGGGAGCGTGCGCACCGGTGAGGACCATGGGAGGCTGGCCGTTTGGCAGGGTGGCCACCGGTCCTGCCGGGCCTGCCGGGCCGACGTACCCGGGAGGCGGTCCTCCCGGCCCGCCCGACGGCGGCCCGGCCATCCGCGGCGCGGCCTGAGATCCCTTGGCCAGCCGCCAGCCCAGCGCGACAAGGGCCACGACCCATACCGCGATGACGAAGATGGGCACCGGGAACCCGGCCGGCAAGTTGTCCAGCAGCGCGATGATCAAGACGACGGGCCACAGCAGGACGGCCGCGACCGTCCGGCACGGGACGAACCGGCGGTTCAGCGGCCGCAGGTGCGCGATGACCGCAATCGCCACGGGCAGCGCGAAGACCGTCCAGCGGACCGCCGCGGAAGGAGCGCTCCTGGTCGGGCTGTCGAAGTCAAGGACGAAGATGATCCAGATCGCCAGCATGGCCACGTAGGCCGAGGCCATCTTGGACGCTGACCTAGTGAGGAGGGCGACCGGCGCCAGCACAGGGCAGAGGAACACCACCGCCCCGGCAATCGGGACGATCCTCTGCGGAAACGGGATCCGGTCTATGGCCCGCTGGACACGATCTACCAGGGTGATTTTCCGCTGAGCCGAAGACTGGACCCTATTGCGTGGCAGCATCGCGCTCCCTCGGACAGTCGTAGTCCTTGTATAGCGCATCAGCCGAGATTACAACAGCATACTTACCCAATACGCTGCGTGAAACCTGCGTGCTTCGTCCCTGGCTGCGCCACATGAAGGTAACGATAGGCGATAACGGGCCACCTGGGTCGATTCCGCCACGCGACGCAGTGCCGAGAAGCCGGACTGCCCCCGCCGGACGGGCCGGCGACCGCGGCAGGCACGCAGGGTAGCGGGCACCCGAATCCAGGAACGCGGAAATCCGCGTCTTATCTGCCGCTACCCGCTCCCCTGCACTGCCTGGCAATTGCCAAGAGGCAAACAGCACTGCCAGGTACGGGCCGTTCTCTTTTGAAGCCGCTTCTGGAATAGAAAACTCTTTCCTTTCAGAAACGGCGGTGAAGGCGAGCGACCGGGCTCACGCGCCGACCGCGACGGCGGTGTCGCCGGTGAGGTGAGCCATCGGCGGGCGCTCGACGAGCTCGTTGAGGTGCTCTTCGAGGCGTAGCCCGTGCTCGGTCGCCACCGCGTGCAGGTACGTCTCCGGCTGGTGGACGTCCCACAGGTTCCCGCCTTCCGCCTCCAGGTAGCGGGCCGAGATGCCTTCCCGCGCGGCCACGGTGCGCAGCACGACCGAGCTCATCCGGCTGAGGTCGCCGAGCGGCTGGTGGCGGTTTTGCCGGGTCCCGATGTCCACCTGGGCCATCGCGTCCAGCCCGATCTGGTTGTACACGTCCATGAGCATGCCGATCTCGACGCCGTAGCCGGTGAAGAACGGCACGGCGCTCAGCAGTTCCCGGCGGGCGGCGAACTCTCCCGCCAGCGGCTGGACGAACCCCGCGAGTTGCGGGTAGAAGAGGTTGAGCAGCGGCTTGGCCATGAGCTCGGTGACCCGGCCACCACCGTCGGCGACCGACCTGTCGCCCGAGGTGAAGGGCCGCCGGAACGCGGCCTTGCAGAACTGGATGGCGGGATCGGCGAGCAGCGGTCCCAGCGTCCCGTAGACGAAGTGCTCGCGGAAGTCCGTGGTGTCCGCGTCGGCGAACATGATGATGTCGCCGCGCGCCACCGACAGGCTCCGCCACATCGCGTCCCCCTTGCCCTGGGCGGGCCCGTACTGCGGCATCAGGTCGTTCTCCGAGTAGACCTCGACGCCGGCGTGCTCCCGCGCCACCCGCGCCGTGCCGTCGGGCGAGTCCGCGTCGATCACGATGACCTGGTCCGGCAGTCCGGTACGTGCCCGCAGGCCCGCGACGACGTCGAGGATGGTGCCGATCGTCGCGGCGACGTTGCGGCCCGGGAGGACCAGGCTCGTGGTGGGCCGCCGCGGCCCCCCGGCCGTTATCACGTCGTCCGGGGCGAGGGCCAGGTCCTGGAAATCCCCGTGCTGAAACGAGCGGTGCTCGAACCATTGCCAGACAGTCATACTCATATAACGGTTTCCTTCCCCTAAGGGTTGCGCCCATGTGTTCAAGTCATGCCCCCCCTGGCTTGGAATCGGCTTGAAATTAGCTGCGAAAATGTATTTCGGACAGGTAAATTCTTCCGTCCGCCGGGCCGTCGCAGCCTCGCCGTCACTTGCGCCTACCGTCTGCATCCATCACGTTACTCCACGGTATTGGACATGATCACCCGGAATCGCACCCACCACCATCTTCCGGCTACCCGGCACACGGGACTAAAAACACACACCGCCCCGTCTATTGCGTCGCAGCCGTAACAGCGGTTCGTTCTGTCGTGGAATGGACACTCGCTAGTCACCTGGGGGCCGCCCGCCGGCCCGCTGGCTTCGGTTCGATGGCTCAAATGCCCTTGGGACATGGCAAACAGGAGGGGACCATGCGTCCAAGAACCGGCGTCGCCGCCACCCTCGCGGTGCTTAGCGCCGCGGGCGTCATTGCCGTGACACGGTGGCCGGGTACCCAACGGGCATCAACTCCGTGACCGGGCTGCCGTGGGCGCCGGCCACTGACGGGCTGCGCAACATCACCGGCCGGGTCAACCGGAACGGCACGGTCACCATCTGGGCAGTTACCTCGGCTGTCAGCGGCGGTGGCGACCAGGGCGCCGACCCGAACGGGCTCGTCTCGGTCACCGATGACCTGAACGCCGCCGCCCTGCCGGCGAACGAGGCGTTCCGGGCCGTCGTGGCCCCGGGCTACGACAAGGTCGTGCGGGGCGTGTCCTTCACCCCCGGCACCAGCGTCAGCAACCCTGCCCGCTAGTAAGTAACGGCTGGCCGCGTCCCGCTCGCATGCCTCGACGCCCGGCCACCGCTCGCGGCCGGCTCCCTGTCACGCCGGGGAAGCCGGCCGCGAGCGTGGCGACCTGCACCCGGGATGAGAAGCCAAGCTTGGACAGGATGTGCTCGACGTGCGCGTCGACCGTCCGCTTGGAAACCACGAGGCGAGCGGCGATCTCCCGGTTAGTCAGCCCGTCGGCGATGAGCGCGGCGACCTGCTTCTCACGGGCCGTCAGCAGTTCCCACGGCCCTGTTGCTGCCCCTGTCGCGCCCCCGGCCACGCCAGGTGCCCACCCGGCGAGGACCGGGCCAGCCAGACCAGGTTCGGCGCGGTCCGGCCGGCCGTCTGACAGGGCGTACTGGATCGCGTCGGTCGTGCTCAGTCCCGCCCCGGCGGCGTGCTCGTCCTCGTAGCGCTGCTCGCCGAGTACCCGCCGGGCCAGGCCGCGCGCGGCGGCGTCCTCCGCATCCAGCTGCGCTAGGCCGAATCTCGGGATACTCGCCACCACCCGCCACATCCGGTCCGCAGCGCCCTGCAGCCGCGCGGTCCGTATCAGGTCGCCCTCCCCGGCCGCCAGCCAGGCCAGTCCCTCCAGGCAAGGCGCCAGCCCGAGCAGGTCACCAAAGTTCAGCCGCAGCGGCAGCGCGGCTCGCAGGCACTGGGCGAATGCCGCACGATCCCCGGTACGCCATAGCGCGAGGCCCTTTCGCCACAGCCCCCAGCCGCGCAGCCAGCACTCCCCTTCGGGGAGCCGGCGCAGCAGCCGGTCGCACTCGGCGGCGCAATCGGCATGCTCATCAGACAGCTCGTGGACCACGGCCTTGTTGTACGAAAAGATGCATGTGCTGGCTAGATCGCCCAGCCGGATCATCCGGGCGAGCACGTCCGCGTACTGTCCCGCGACGCCAGCCAGGTCACCACGCTGCGCCCGGCCGTGCGCGGTGAAGCCGTCCGCCCAGGCCATGGCCGCCTCGTCGGCGAGCTCGGCCGCGATGGACCTGGCCTCATCCAGAAGCGGGCAGTCCACGTCGCACTCCCCCTGCACATCCTTGAACCGGCTGGCCAGGCACAGGGCGGTCACCCGCAGCGCGGTGCGGCCCGCCGTGCGGTCGAGCATGCGGGCGAGCCAGTAGCGCCCCTCGCCCAGCCGGTTAGCGGACATCCAGAAGCCCCACAGCGACGTCGCCAGTTCCAGGCCGAGCATCGCTTCGGGCGCGGAAGACAGGCAGTACTGGAGCGCCAGCCGGAAGTTCGCCTGGTCATCGGTGACCTGGCGAACCCAGCCGACCTGGTCGGGCCCGATGAACGCGGCGCCGAACTCGCGGGCCCTGGCGAGGTAGTAATCGCGGTGCCGCCGCCGGCACGTGCCCGGGTCGGGCAACAGCTCAGCGCCGAACTCCCTGACGGTGTCAAGCATCCGGTACCGTGCCCCGTGCTCGTCACCGCCGACCCGGGTCACGACGGACTTATCCACCAGCATGACGAGGGCATCGACCAGCTCAGCGGCCGTGAGGCCGTCGCCGCAGACGCACTCGGCGGCGTCGAGCCCGAACTCGCCGGCGAATACCGACAGCCTGGCCCACAGGAGCCGCTCGACGGGCGAGCAGAGGTCATGGCTCCACTGGATCGCCGCCTGGAGCGTCTGATGGCGCTCCTCACCGGCGTGACGGCCGGCGGCGTCGCTGAGCAGCCGGAGCCGGCCGCCCAGGCCGGCCGCCAGCTCGTCGAGGGGCATGGCCCGCAACCGGACCGCGGCCAGCTCGATCGCGAGCGGGATGCCCTCCAGGCCCCGGCACAGCGCGACGGCCTTGGCCTCGTTCTCCCCGGTCACGCGGAACCCCGGCCGCGCGGCCATGGCCCGGTCCGCGAACAGCGCCACGGCGTCGCCGCCGCCGTCTGGCACCGCCAGCGGCAAGACGGGGCAGACCACCTCGCCCAGGACGTCGAGGGCCTGCCTGCTGGTCGCGAGCACCCGCGGCCCGTCGGCGTCGCGCAAGAGCGCGTCCGCGAGCCCGGCGCACGCGTCCACGAGGTGCTCGCAGGTATCGAGGATGAGCAGCAGTTGCTTGCCCCTGATGAACGGCAGCAGCGCCGCCACGGTCGCCGGGGCAGCCTGCTCCGCCAGCCCGAGTGCCGCCGCCACGGTCGGGGCGAGCAGATCGGGATCGGACAGCGATGACAGCTGCACGAGGTACACGCCATCGGGGAACATGCCCTGCATGCCCCGCGTGACCTGGATCGCCAGGCGCGTCTTGCCCACGCCACCCGGCCCGGTGAGCGTGACTAGCCGATCATGGGCGACCGCTTCTCGGAGTGCGGTCGTCTCGTGTGACCGCCCGAAGAACCTCGTCGGATCCGCGGGCAGCCGACCCCCGTCTATTCGCAATGTATGACCCTTCCCCCCGGCACGACTCTAGTCCGGGCGCGCTGCCCTGTCCTCGCAATCAGGGTGCTGAGCACCGGGAATAACAGGGGGTAGCCAGTGTTGAACCCAGTAACCAGGGCTTCTGAACGAGATGACCGTGACCCATGTTGCGGTCCCGCTGTCTTGCTGGCACCTGCCCGGCAGCACCCGCCCTGGCGACACCGTCCCTGCTGGCAGCTGGATCTGTGCCGGCTAAATCGACCGTGACAACACCCTTCATGCGCCTTTTGAACCTTCCTGACCTCATCCAGTCCGCGTGCCAGGCCGCCCGGCAGCGGGCCACCCAACTGACAAGCGCGGGACACCGGGCGCGGCCAACGGCCGCGTACATCACCCGGCTGACCACCACCGCGACCTTCGCCTACCTGGTCGCGCTGATGATCCCCGGCGCGACCAGCCGCCCCGTGCTGGCCCCGCTGACCGCGCTGCTCGTGCTACAGGCCAGCGTCTACCAGACCGTCCGGGCCGGCCTGAAGAAGGTGGCCGGCGTCACGGCGGGGGTCCTGATCGCGGTCTGCGTTTCCTCGTTCGTCCCGTACACCTGGTGGCTGCTCGCGCTGGTCATCGCGAGCGCGCTCGGCGTCGGGCGGGTCCTGCGGCTTGGCGATGACCTGCTCGAGGTCCCGATCAGCGCGATGCTGATCTTCTCGGCCAAGACCCACCAGGCCGCCGCCACCGGGCGCGTCGTGGACACCCTCATCGGGACCGGCGTGGGGCTGGTCTTCGGCCTGGTGTTCGCCCGGCTGCGAACGCAGCCCGCCCGCGAGGGCGTCGCCGACCTCGCCCGGCGACTGGCCGACCTGCTCGGGCAGCTGGCTGAGGGCCTGCGCACCGTGTCTGACCTCGCCCGCGCCACTGAATGGCTACTAGACCAGGTCCGCGCGCTGCACGAGGAGATCGAGCAGGTTGACGACGCCCTCCGGCAGGCTGAGGAGAGCACCCGGCTCAACCCGCGCGCGCTCGTCGTGCCCTCGGATGCGCTGTCCGCCCATAAGGTCGCGCTGCGCACCGGCCTGGAGAAGCTAGAGAACTCCGCGCTCTACCTGCATGGCCTGGCCTGGTCGATCATTGACAGCGCCCAGGCACCCAGCGAGGCGAGCCCGGTCCGGTGCGCCGAGACCCGGGCACGGC
>Ga0335072_10014796_pt1 | contig 11082 bp, 15 predicted proteins | sample Lox_Sample_21_FD_206725 | JGI IMG/M metagenome (GOLD analysis project Ga0335072, IMG submission 206725) | Soil microbial communities from Loxahatchee National Wildlife Refuge, Florida, United States - Lox_Sample_2.1 | ecosystem: Environmental > Terrestrial > Soil > Wetlands | place: USA... | reverse complement strand
AAACAAAAGGAAGGACGCAAATTTCAATCGAAGGTGACATACCTTGAGGAAGATGTACAATCAAGGACCAAGCAGAGCAGACAGTAATGATGCAAGGTAGTCCGGGATTGTCAGGAGGGTGACGAAGATTCAATGAAGATGAAAAAGTTTGAAAAAGGATCGACAAGCGAAGGACGGCTTTGTTCAGGGTCCTTCGGCTTTATTGTAAATTTACCGACTCTTCAGCTCTCGAGCCTCCCTCTTCGAGACACGTCTTCAGGATGTCTCAACCGCAATTGCTAAATTGGTATAAGGTGGTATATGGTTGATGGTGCAGAGAATGGTCTATATGTCCGCAGTTCAAGTGGCTACATTATTAAGTGAGTGTCTGGTCTTTGATCAATGACTCAGTTCATCATGCAGCTCGAACGAGCTCTCTTCACCAGGTAATCTTGATACCATCCTATATTGCCATAAGTGAACGACAAATCTATCTACCCTCATGCAATCCAACCCCACAAAACTCACAAAACCAACTCCCCAACCATTAAAAAGCACGATTATTTACACTAAACCAGCAACACCCCCCGACCTTTCCCAGCTAAACCTCCTCTCCAGAATCCTCATCTTCGTTCTGTAATTCTCCCTCTTCAGTATCATCTCCATCCCACTCCGCGTCAAGATTAACACTCTCCTCCCAATCATCTTCAAATTCATCAACCTCCTCAAACTCATCCGTCTCATCAAAATCCTCTTCTGCATCTTCCTCCAAGTGCGCTTGCACATCTGCTTCCCATTGCGGAGTTAATTGACGTACTTCCGAGAGAGTCAATGTTTCGAATGAATCGGTCATTGCTTTTGCGTTTGAATCCCCATCAGATAGAACAGGTCGGCGGAATCGGATTAGGATTTGTTTTTTGGGATTTACAGGATCGGTAGTTGCGGTACTATCAGGAGAGGAGATAGTAACTGGTTCAGTTGGAGTTTGTTCAGTGACAATATTTTCTTGTGATTGTTCAGAATGTTGAGGTAGATTTGGGTGGTTTGTAGGTGCAATCTCTTCACTACTCAAATTAGTCGCGTTGCAAGAGTCGAGTGATACTTTGAACTTTCAACATTTGTTTCTTTCACACCATCCGATTTCTCTTCTTCACTAAGTTTATCCACAATCTTCAATTCCTCGAACTTCTTCTCAACAGCACTTTCCATAATCGCTTCACGCACCATATGTACTTCCATGCTCCCCGATCCCAACAAATCGATGGTCTCACCTGGAATCGCGATCAGGATTTTTCACGAGCCAAATTCCAGTGGGCCAGTTTGGAATATGCCTCGGATGGGAAGGGGTACATCAGTCCATTTTGGAAGCTAGCTGTTAAGATCGAGCGATTGGTCGAGTGGTTAAGACATCTTCCTTGGTGTATCGGTAACATCGTCCCCTGTCACGGGACAGCGCGGGGTTCGACTCCCCGAGGGAGAGATGCTTTTTTCGCTCTTGTCTCTTTCTTTCTAGGTCAAACTTGTTGTTTTTATGATGTAGAAGAATTGTACTGGTCATTCTCTAGCATTTGAGCGTGTCTTGGTCTCATTCGGTTTAGAAATGGTGGATTGGCAATTATTTCCATACGTGTTCTTCAGCGTTCATTCCTTCGACCAGATTCCTTGAAACCCTTATTGAAGCACACCCCGCAGATGTCTTTATCTATCTTCGACATGGAGCCAATATGCAATGGAGATGGCAATTCCATTTGTGCAAGTTCGCTTCGATTGACCGTCAAGAAAATACTAGATACTTTGCTAACCAAATTAACCCATCCAACACCACAACCACAAACCACAATGGCCTCGTTCGTGTTCACCTCCTCCACATAACCCACCACACAACACCTAAGTCTTCTTAACAACGATTGGAACAATGATAATGACAAGAAGAATAATGACGCCTCCAACAAGACATAACCTCATTTTCATATCCTTCCACCACATCTGTTTTCTAACTCTATTTGCACCACGTCTGAATCCCTGTGCACTGACAGCGAGATTATCTGTTTTTGATTCAAGCGAGTCGAGACGTTCGCCTCGTTCAGCTACTTTGTTGATATTATCTCGCATGATACCGACCTACATTTATTAGCGATGCGTATATAGAGAAGTGATGGTACAGTATCATCGATTTGTTGTTGGATAGCGGCTGTTTTGGGATTAGAAGGACCTTGTTCTCCCGGTGCTCCTTTTGATCCCGAAGGGATATACGGATCATATGGTTCATTCGCCATCTACCCATCAAACGTTAGTCTCCGCCGCACAAACCAAACACAAACGAGAAAAGCAAAGAATCAAGAAATGAAGTTCCATGTATATCCGTGAATCGGCAATCTCCTGCACCCAGAACAAGCATATCGAACACACAAAAGTTCATGCGGATGCCACGTTATGGTCTCTCCAACCTCGCGCATCCACCACGATCCATCCGGAACACAGCGGAACCTCATTTCCCAATTCCATCACCAAAGAACATACCTTAATCAGAATATCTGTTTGACAGACAAGTTACTCAGATCTCTCGACAGGGAATTAGAGTCGTGAGGGTGAAGGAGACGAACTGGACTTTTGATTAGGAAGGATGGAAGAACGTGATGGTGAGGCTGGGCAGATTGGAAATTGTGTGACAGAAAATTTGCTGAGCCTCCTTGGTTGGTTCGTGACACCTAACCCTAGACACCATTTTAAGTCAGGCAAGGAATTGCCGTTTCAGGTTCTGACGAAAGCGTCATAATCGACTGCGGGATGAAATTTTCAGAGATGCTTTTGCGAGAGTCGGTTATACATGGCTTGAGTACAAGATTTCAATGATAAGATTAAGAAGGTGTTGAGCCGATTGGCTTTGTTTCATAGATTATAGTGGATCATCTGGCGTCATTGCTTTTCCATCTCAGGTTTGACCATTTTCTTCGGTCTCCTAAATTGGCTACTCCGTCGAATAAACCTTGTCGAGCATGACACTATTCTGGGCATGCTTCTCGCAATTAACCTTCTACTGAAAATCCGGCCACCCCGAAGTTACTTTGTGCTGGAACAATGGAGATAATTTACAGAGAGATGGTGATTCTTTGTTTCGAGACAAGTTTCACCCCTGTCTCTTACATGAGACAAGTCTGTGTAATTACAAAAGTCAAATCAAACATCGGTTCATTTAACTTTTAGTATTCATGTCCACTTACGTTATTGATCTATTTTTGGTGGGGCGTCGGCAGACATGTCTTGTCAGGGGCAAATGAACATACACCAATTCACCCAATTTATTCTCTTGGCTCAGATTGTAATTGGCTGTGAGAACGAAGTAAAAATAAAATAAATACTTGGATTCGATGACCAGCAACTCCACCACACGACACAGCCTAACTCGGCATAGAACGACTGAAAACAGGACAAGACATTCGCTTTGAAGGAGAAGACAAGGCAGAGAGAACACAAGACGACGGGATTTCAAAGCGCTCGTTTGAAGCTATACTAACACTCCGAAGGAGTCCATATCAATCAAACACACAACAGAGGCTCATCAACAAAGGAGCATCTTCAGGAGCAAGAAAATAAGGAGGCAGACAATCCATCTTTCCGAAGAATCTTTCGTTCAACAACAATAAAAACCTCTTTCTCTTCCTAGAATACCAATTCCGAATACAACATGCGGTTGTCACTGTTATCATTACTGTGGATTCAACCACTCTTATGGCTTTCGACTTCAGCAATAACAGTCGATCCAACTTCAAAAGGTACAGCCTCCTCCCAATCCTCTCATTGTCATTGCTAACGCTCATGAAGAATCGTTACAAGCCGCAGCGCAGGTAGTAATAGATGGAATGTTGAGTTATTATGGAGGAAATGAGCCTGGAGGAACGCCAGGGGTGTTCAATCAGATCGAAGGGTATTACTGGTGGATGGCGGGTGCAGCCTGGAATGCCATGATGCAATACTGGTGGTTAACAAGCGACACTACCTACAACGATCTAGTCACCCAAGCAATGATGTACCTCCCCTCCTAACTCCCTACATCTCTTTCCCCCTCTTCATATCTCATTTTTCGCATCACATTACTTTTGTGCATTGCTAACCTGTTTGGACAGTTTCCAAGTCGGTGCAAACGACGACTACATGCCCGCAAACCAAACTCACAGCGAGGGAAACGACGACCAATGTTTCTGGGGTCTAGCCGCCATTGCAGCCGCCGAAATGAACTTTCCCAATCCACCCTCTACAGAACCTCAATGGCTCGCTCTCGCCCAAGCCGTTTTCAACGAACAAATTGCTCGATGGGATCCCACGAATTGTGGAGGTGGATTGAGATGGCAAATTTTCCCATTCAACAGTGGTTATGATTACAAGAACAGTATTTCCAACGGGTGTTTGTTCCATCTTGGATCACGGTTGGCGAGATACACAGGGAATAATACTTATATGGATTATGCGGATCAGATTTATACTTGGTTGGGAAACGTTGGTATGTATCCTTATCCTCTTTATGTGTTCTGTCGAGCTAATAACGTTGTAGGACTTTTGACGGCTGACTATTCGGTGTATGATGGAACTAATATTCCAAATTGTACTTCGTTCGATCAAATAGAATGGACATACAACAATGGCCAACTCCTTTCGGGATCAGCCTACTTATACAACTACGTACCCCTCTCTTTCTAATCCTCCTAACATATAGACAAACGGCAACGCGACCTGGGGTGGCCGCTTAAACGCACTCATCGCAGCCGCAGAATCCAAATTCTTCGACAACGGAGTCATCTGGGAACCAGCCTGCGAAACCAACTTCAACTGCGACACAGATCAATTCTGTTTCAAGGGTTTCCTAGCACAATACATGGCTCTAGCAAGTCAATTGGCACCTTACACTGCCGCCGGAATTCAACCCTACTTGGCTAGCTCTGCATTAGCAGCAGCCTCGAGTTGTGATACTGGGACTAACGGGACGGAATGTACTGCATGGTGGACAACCACAACAGGACCTGTTACCTTAGGAGTAGGCCAACAAATGAGTGCGTTGAATGTGTTTAATGCAAACATGGTGAAATTTGTGCAAACTGCCGTTCCCGACACTACCAATTCCGGAGGAACTTCTCAAGGAAATCCAGATGCTGGAAGTAGCACTTCTGATCAGATGTATACGTACTACCCCCTCTCGTTTACTCACTCGCGTTGTTTACATCACCGTACATTTGATTCTTTTGCATATGATTGTTGTTTTCGTTGTTGTTGCTTGGTTATTTTCCTGTTTGGATACTGACTTTTAGAATTGAACCTGCGTCCGGCGGAGATAAGGCTCTTGCTTGGATATTGACTGTATTGTTTAGTGCTGGGGGATTTGGATTTGCAACTTGGCTCGCGATTTAACTGCATCATAATTTTCAAACTTCTAAAACAGGCATTTTACTTTTTACCATTAGGGAACCGGTCTTGCTAGTATAGCTATTATCAAAAGAGAGAATTTATATCAATAGGCTTTCAAACATTCCTGTTCCATGCAACCCGTCCATTTTCTCTCTAATTGCCTGTGTTCTCTGCAACTTTTGTGGTATCTTGTTTTATGTTCCGTCAGTGACACCTCCAGCAACCCCTTCAATATGCCCGTTAAGATATCCAATTAATTCCTCTAACAACTCCACCGTCTCACCAGGATTCGCAACCCACGCAGTCGTACAAGCTTTTCTCTACAATCAGTGCCCATACTCCCAAAAAACCGTACCGCTTTAAAATCATTTCCACCAAGAGACATAAACTGATCTCCAACATGTAACGTATTCCCACCCCAAATCTGACACTTATCCTTAGCCTGATGAAAATACGTTTGCAAAACATTAACACCAAGAGACTTATCACCCACATCAACCCAAACATCACTCCCCCCATTAAAACAACAAAACGGTATTTCCTGCGCAACAGGATGATGCGATAATGTTCTTTGTGAAGCTAAAACAGCTTCCTCCAAACACTCTCTCGTCAACTTGGAATTATCAGGAATCATCCCTACTGCTCTCGGTTTACGTATCACCGTTGCTTTTAAACCGAGTGAATGAATACATTGTTTCAAAGAATCTTCTGCAACATCCAAAAGCGTTTGAATATCATGTTCCTTCCATAGTTGCATTTCCGACAACTTCCATTCCTTTTCATCGACCCATTCTAGACGGTCGTTGTGGCCGTTATATTTGAAAAGGTAATTACATTCGCCTCCTAATATTGCTAGATTGCTTTTCAAGTGTGGAGAAAGTGAAGAATGACGAAGAGAGTCTATGAGACCTATTAGACGACGAGCGTAGTCTTTTCCTGAACGATCGGGGTAGCCTGCTGCCGTTACGATGCCGATATGAAGACCGCGAGAAAGGAGTTCGACGAGATGGTGGATTACAGGATTATTTGGAAGGAGAGTTGAACCGTCGGGGTATAATGTTACGTCTCCATCGAACGTAATCAGCTGCAACCTTGTAGAATGGGAGGAATGAGTTGTGAGAGCTAGGAGTTGTGCTGTCGCCAACAACCTTCGAATATCTAGCCCGTTAGATCGAGATGGAAACTGATGTAGATGTACCATTGAAACTAGGAGCCACGAAACGTCGCTGCGATATAGCGCGTTGAGGATCCGTAGTGAGAAACGCCTGTTTTAAAGGTAACGGCGTGAAAAAGATTCCAATTGTAGGAACAAGCATCTTCAACTTTGACGGTAACGGACTTTCTCCATTCTGATGTGCAACTAAACAGTTGTGAGCCCACCGTTGAATGAGAGCATACTATGATCTTCAATCAATGCTTCCACATCCGCAAAGACACTTGCATATCGTTGTCGCACACTCTGTTCATGACTATGATGACGATGTTGCTTCGCAGCAGAAGAAGGAAGTTCTCTGACCAGAACGAAAGGAACGACAAGAAGACCTTTTATCCATTCGATCAACTCGTCTCGACGATGAGATTTCAAGTGGTATTCTACACGGTATCTAGATGTCATTAGTGAAACTTCCGGAAAATGCGGGGGAAATGTACCGGGTGGTCATTCTTGTTCAGTCACAGAGTTGTGGGATTGATGCGGATGAAAGGAGTGACCGATTGGAATTAAAGTTTTGCGGAGGACGATCAAATGATCGCTCAGTCCGAGTCAGATTTATCAGAGATCTCTGCTCAGATAGGAAATTATCTCCTTCTTCACCATAAACCAGTTCAAAAGACTCGATTCCGTAAGAATACGACCAGCTACTACCAAATACCTGGAATCGGGGGGCTACAAAACATGACTGACCAACTCAGCAAACACCTGCCCCAAAGACACCCACAAGAACTAGTATCCCGCAATATATACAACCCCCTTTTATATCCATTATGCATTCCTCGGAGGAATATTCGGCAAGAAATACCACGTAACAATCATACTCGCAACCAAACTCAAAATCACCGGCTGCAGAACCCAAACACCTTTACTCTGTGCCAAAAGCCCCGTCGAAAACGGTGCAAGTGCTCCTCCAGTATTACCAAGAGCTCCCACGACTCCAACCACAGCAATCAAAAGTTCCTTATCATCCACCAACTTTGACAACACATTCATCGTGCATGGATAGAGAGGTCCAAGACAAATTCCGACCAAAGCAATAGCCACAGAGGATGCAACGATGGACGGGATAAGCCAAAAGAGAAGATAAAGAATGAAAGTTAGGAAGAGATAGAAGTAGACAATTCGTTTTTGGCCTAATTTTCCGGTGGGAGTGTGGCCCATTAACATTCTTCCGACAGTGATGCCTAACCAGAAACCTGTTGCAGTGTATCCCATGGTGGACGGATCTCCGTTGCGGACCTGGTCATTAGAGAGCGTGAGATGAGATGCATACTTGAATCATGAACGTAACTAACCATCCTCCCAAAGCTAAGCGTTCAATTAGTGAGATGAACACCAAGGCGAGTGAGCAAGGAAATGTACCTACTTCTGCACCTTGATAAAGGAATATAAAAGTGGCAGCTACCCAAGTAATATGGTTTCGAATTGCAAGTCCTAGTTTTCCACGCTGTCGAGAACGAGCTTCAGATGACGCTGCAGAATGTTCGTTTCGGAATGTAAGGCCTAATCCCACGAGGGAGAGACATGCTAATCCCAATGTAATGAAATAATAATCGGACCAACGTAATCCATGCGAAACGAACTGGGTTGCCAGTAACGGGGCGACAGCAGCACCAATACCATATCCTGCATGCATATACCCCAGTACTTTGACTGCATTAGGTCGAGTTGCCTTCAGTTAGTAAGATATTTTGTAGGATGAACCATATAACTATTGCAATGAGCAAGCATAAATCCCATTCCCATTCCGACGAGGAAAAATGCCACGATGACAGCGCCAAATGGAGGATGTGCACTTAAAATAACGTAACACAAGACCATCAGGAAATTCCCCACAACAAGAGACTTGCACCGTCCAAGCATAATATGTACTTTATTCGACAAAAAAGAAGCACATATAAACCCACAGGCATTCGACAAGAAGATAAGGGATACAATAGCATAATTAATGGAATAATACGCTTCGAAAGAAGGTAGTAACGCTCCAGGTGCCCCATCATTCATTCCCCTCCCATTAGCAGCCATCTTTGAAAAGTGAGATGGTACAAGGTCAAGGCAGAATAAGTAACTGCGATTTGTCGACGCAGTTCCCATTTTGCTGCAATGGGATCAGGTTCATCTTCCCCATCTTCTTCCGTGTCAGTTGACGAGCGTCGTTCGATAAGAGGTCTTCCAGCCTCAATTGTAAGTAGGTTGATATCTGTTTCCCTGTATCCCGGGGTAACGCTTCTCAATGGGTTCTGTGCGGAAGAAAACGCAACTTTTGAGGGAGGCGAAAGGGACGTTAATTCATGTTCATCAGGGGTAATTTCGTCTCGTTCGTTCCTAATAAGAAGGGTCGAAGTAGTCGTCGCCATCTTGAGGGAATGTAGCGATGCTGAAGAAGATTCGGGGAGTTAAGGAACTATTCCGTTTAGGGTTAAGCGAGAGAAGTCTGTTGCAAGGGTGACTCAAAGGTTTTGTAATGAAGGTTCGTTTTGATTGATGGGGAATTTCGGATGCGCCGCAGTGGCAAAAGGGGAAATGACGAAGAATCTCTGCAACGGCTACAAGGTCCGCCAATCGGAGAATATCAAGACCCATTGCGGGAATCGTATCGCAGGAACAGAAACACTCGTCTCAAAGACTATACAATAAACAATGCATTCTAAAACAATATAAACCAGGTTATATGTGCAATACTACCGGTAGCATAAACGTCCATAAGCAACAATTACAAGGAAGCTGCAACGGTCTGCCAATGTAAATCAGCTCGACCATCTCGATACAAGTTCGTTTAGAACATCGTTCCAAACATGCCATCTGCTCTACCTCTCTGTTGATTCCGTCCGCGCGATCTGTCTTTCTCCACAACACCACCTTTCGAATGTCTACGCTTAGCAACCAAGCAAAAGGAAGGGTTAGTACCTGAATGTGAATCCAATGAAAGCAGATTTGGAAAGTGGTTCGCCTCGATCAGCAAGTCTACTCAATTCCAACTGCTTCTCATAAACTTCCTTATACTTCGCCATATCCTCCTCATTTGAAAAGTCATCGAAATAGCCCACATCCTCTTCCGACTCCAATTCAGGCACAAACGGAGGCTGCCATCAGTACACAACCATGAAAATGGGACTACCGAAATCCTTCGAATATTCTCCCAATCCAAAGGAGGTGTTGAATCCACACAAGAAGTAAAATACCCCTCCCTCATAACCTCCTCAATATCAGACACCCTATCCTTCCTCTCCGCAATACATCTACAAATAAACCCCCACGCCTCATCCCGTAAATTGAACTCCTCATCCCCACTGCCCTTTTCAAAAACCGGCCTTACGAGGACTTTCTTCCAGTGTCTCAAATTCAACCACGTATCATCTGGATTCTGCCCAGCGAAAGGAGGATACCCGACCAGCGTTTCAAAAAGCATACATCCCAAACTCCAATAATCAACAGTATGATCATACGGCGTTCCATGAAGAACTTCAGGAGCCATGTAATCTGGGCTTCCTACTACACTCTTTGCATAATTCACGTTCTTCTCCCGCAAGGTTTTGTAATCTTTTCTGCGCTCTTTGACGGATCTGCGGAGAATGTCGCTGGAGGGAGAAGTAGGGAAGGAGGATGCTGAGATGGCATCGAGTTTAAGACGCATGGATTCAATGCGATCTGTTGCTAGGATTCCGGAGGAAAGACCGAAATCGGTGAGTTTAATGTGTCCTGTTGAGGAGACGAGGAAGTTTTCAGGTTTGAGATCACGGTGAATATAGCCTAGTTTATGCAGGGCGTTGACAGAAAGGAACATTTCTGCGCAATAGAACCGGGCATGTTCGTGATGGAGGATGCCAGATGCATTGATCAACGAACGGAAATCTCCTCCAGGTACGTATTCCTACCCGTAAGTATTGCGTCAAGAATATGTGGAGAGTGATACCATCGCGAGATAAATACTTTCTTCATCCTGAAAAGCATAGAGTAATTGGACTAACCATCCTCCTCCACCTCTACTTCCAGCAAGAATATCCCTTTCAACGAGAATATGTCTAATCTCATCCATTTTATGCAAAAGTCCTTTATTCATCTTCTTCAAAGCAACAACCTCATGCGTATCTTTCTTCCGTGCCAGGAACACTTGTCCATAACCTCCCTGGCCAATTTGACTCAGAATAGAGAAATCATTACACCTTGTTTTAGTGCGTCTTTTGCGTAAGGCTGCGCGTTCACGACCACAGTAATCTTTCCAGGCAGTTGCACTGCGTGTGTTTGTGTATGTTCCTTCTGGAGGAGGGGGATGTGACGATTTGAATGATTCGAGACGACGTTTGCGGTCCGAGAGATACGTCAACAACTCGAAATAGTGATCAATGAAATCTGTATCCCAGTTAGCATCAAGACAGATAAGGAAGCATAGCAACCAAACGTAATAATGGCGTCCAGGAGAGGGAGAGTACATAGTTGAGTTACAGTAGCAAGTCGTTTAACTTGAGGTTTATTAATAACCTCAATCTCATCCA
>Ga0335072_10014795_pt1 | contig 11082 bp, 11 predicted proteins | sample Lox_Sample_21_FD_206725 | JGI IMG/M metagenome (GOLD analysis project Ga0335072, IMG submission 206725) | Soil microbial communities from Loxahatchee National Wildlife Refuge, Florida, United States - Lox_Sample_2.1 | ecosystem: Environmental > Terrestrial > Soil > Wetlands | place: USA... | reverse complement strand
CGCTTCTATCACATGCCCTCCATCGGGGAGTGTCTTGCCCCTCCTTGGTTCCGACTTACCTCATTCCGCTGGCCTCTTCCGCCGAAAATCTTGTATCCTTCCACCTCCCCGCGACCGAGAGGCGTCCGTAAATGTCCGGCGAAGGCGAATCCATTTTGGAGCTAAACAAGCGCCTACTCTGCCGCTTCTTCGACGAAGCCTGGAACAAGGGCCGCCGCGAAGCCATAACCGAAGCCTTCACAAAAACATCGATTCTTCATTCGCGCAACCGCGAATGCCACGGTCCCGCTGACTTCTTGCACTTCTACGACATCATGCGCGCGCAATTCTCGCAAATCTCCATCAAACCCGTTGTCTCCCTCGCCGAAGCCGATCTCGCCTGCGTGTACTGGCGCCTCGACGGCGTCCACAATACGAGCCGCACGCCCGTCTGCATTACCGGCATCTCCATCTGCCGCATCAAAGACGGCCGCTTCGTCGAAGCCTGGCAAAGCTGGGACGCCGCCGGCCTCGCCTCTCAGATCCCTGGTCTCGTCGTTCCCTAGAGGGCAGCGTCCGGTTCCCAGCAAAGGAGAAACATCATGATCCATTTTCTTTCCAGCCGCCGGTTTCTCGCCGCTTACTCCGGCTTTCTCACCATTCTCTTCGCGCTCTCCCTCATTTACGGCTTCGCCCGTGTCGCGCCCAATCCATCCTTCGACGAAATCACCGTTCACCGCATCAACGTCGTGGAACCTGACGGCACCATCCGCCTCGTCCTCACCAACACCGCCAATTCCCCCGGCATCTACATCAAAAACAAGGAGTATGCGCATCCCAACGGCAGAAAATCCGCTGGCTTGCTTTTCTTCGACAACGACGGAACCGAAGACGGCGGCCTCTCCTATGGCATCTCGAAGGATGCCTCGGGCAAAGTCGTCGGCAGCGACGGCCACCTCAGCTTCGACCAATACATGCAGGACCAGATTTTCACGATTGACGCTGGCCGCGACGGCGACAAGAAATTCTCCCTCCTTCGCATGGACGACCGCGGCGACTATCCCATCACCGACGCTCTCGAAGCCCTCACCCGCATCCGCAAACTACCCGCGGATCAGCAGCCCTCCGAACTCAAGAAATTCCTCGAGACGCATCCGGGCGATCACCCGCGCGTCGTCCTCGGCCGCGCCCGCGACGGCGGCTCCGTCCTCCAACTCAAAGACCCCCAAGGCCGCGACCGCATCGTTCTCCGCGTCGCCCCTGACGGCACTCCCAAACTCCAGTTCCTCGACGCCACCGGCAAAGTCATCAGCGAGCTGCCTCAAAGCGCCGCCCCTTCACCAACCCATCCTTGAATTTAAGCGAGGCTACGCCAGCGTTGTTTTTGAAGGTGGGAGCTCCGCATTTCCAGATAAAGTCAAAACATTCTGTAACCAAATCTTCCCAAGTCCAGTAATTAGAAACAGAGAGTAGCGATGCAACTGCTGGAGCGGTTCGCGGCAGGCGATCTGGACGCCTTCGAGGCGCTGTTTCGGCAGCACCAGAAGGATGTTTACGCCTGGATCGTCCGTATAGTCCGCGATTCCAGCATCGCAGAGGATCTCACCGTGGAAACATTCTGGCGTATTTATCGTGCTCGAGCCCGCTTCAATCCCGCCGGCAACTTTCACGCTTGGGCGCGCCGCATCGCCACCAACGCCGCCCTCGACTACTTGCGCGCCAATCGTCGCGAAACCGGGCTCCCCGAAGACATACCCAGCCCCGCTCAGCCCGATCCCGCCGTTCAGCACGAATCGCGACAAAAAATCCGCCAAGCATTCGCCCAGCTCCCCGCAAAGTATCGTCTCGTCGCCACACTCGCGCTTATCGAAGACGAGCCTTACGAAAAAATCGCCGAAGCCGCCGGCATCTCCGCCGCTCTCGTGAAAATCCGCGTCTTTCGCGCAGTGCGTCTGCTGCGCAAAGAACTCACTGCCATGGGCCTAGGGAGCACCAGAACAAAATGAGCCACCAAAACGACAACGACCTTCGCGAACTCCTCAAGCAAAGCATCCCGCGCGCGGCAAACACCGGGCTCCGTCGCGACCTCTGGCCGCAAATGCTCGCAAAACTCGGAGACCATCCAGCCACGCCGATCATTGTCCCCTGGTTCGATTGGCTGCTCGCCGCGCTCGCCGGCGCCGCTCTTATCTTTTTCCCTGGGGTCATCCCGGCATTGCTCTATCACTTCTGAAGCAGGAGGCTTTATGGATCAGCACAAATATCTTCGCGCCTATATGGCCGGCATTGCTGTGCCGACGATTGTTCTAATACTCGGCGTGACCGCATTCTGCATCGCGCGCTATGTCTACGATTTTTCCGTCCCGATCGAGCGCCTCATGATTTTCCCCATGGCGGTAGTCCCCTTCCTTTGGGGTCTATGGAACATGCTCTTCCTCGCCTCGCATTCGCGCACGCATCTTTCCATTGGCATCCACGGTGCCTTGCTTCCCTTTATCCTCGCCCCGCTTGGAATTCTTCTGACAAACCTCTTGCATTTTTCCATTCCCGGCTTTGCCACTCACGTTTTTCCGATCATCGCCCCGCTCGGCTTGATCGTCTACTATCTCGTTTGGAAATACGTGGTCGCCTTTCTGAATCGTGTCGTCGACCTCGCTTAAGAGCCAAGCCAAGGAACTGTCCCCTCGGTCAGGTTCTGAATGCGCAAACGCTTGCAATTTTAGGTTGCTTCGTTGCCCTGCGCCCGACTAAAGTACCTTCACATCGCTCCCTCCCACCCGGAGCCAAATCGGCATTCATCCGCCGTTTTAGGGAGGAACTATGTGGAACAAGCAACAAACGCAGCCCGAGACCCCTGCCGCTCCGCCGCCGCAATCATCGGCTCCAACACCATCCGTCGCTTCTTTCGGCGCTCCTTCAAGTCCGCGCCCGGCAGCCGCTTCCGCGAGCGGTTCGGCTCATTTGGGCTCCAGTCTGCACATTACGGGCAAACTCACCGGTACTGAAGATCTCCAAATCGATGGCAAGGTCGACGGCCCCATCTCGCTCAACGGCCATCAACTCACCGTCGGCCCCACCGCCGTCCTCAATTCGGAAGTCAACGCCGGCGCGGTTATTGTCTTCGGCAAAATCGTTGGCAATGTCTATTCGACCGGCCGCGTCGACATCAAGACCGACGGCTCCATCACCGGCGATATTTCGACCTCGCGCATCAGCATCGAGGACGGCGCCCAGTTCAAGGGCCGCATCGAAATCGACCCAGCCAAGGCCCGCGCCGCCGCTGGTTAGGGAATTCAGGAAATTTCACACTCGGCGCGATTTGCACGAGTCACTGGCCAAGTGTCATCAGTCATTTCGCGCCATTCTTGATCCATTGTGGAATTGAGGATTAGCTGGGTCTTGCCTTGGCCGGCGCGCGCTTCACGTCGTCGCTCAACACGATCGCCTCTGCGATCTCTTTCATCGATTTTCGCCGTTGCCGGCTTTGCCGTTGCAGCGTCACGTAAGCTTCCTGCTCGCTCAATTGCATATCTTTCTGCAGGATTCCTTTGGCGCGCTCGATCACTTTCCGCGTCTCCAATTGCTCGGAAAGCTCGGAATTTTCCCCCTCCAGCCGCGCCATTTCAATCTCCGCCCCCACCAGGAATCCGATCGTGGAGATCAAGTGGATTTCGCTCTGGCTGTGCTTGTGCGGCTGCCGGTGCTGCAAATTGATGACTCCCACCAGCTTGTCTCGCGAGAGCACCGGCACGGAAAGGAACGCCTGGAAGGAATCTTCGGGGAGTTCGTTGAACGCCCGGAATCGCGAATCTTGCGAAGCATCACTCGCCACCGCCACCGGCGCCTTGTGCTCCGCCACCCAGCCCGTGATGCCTTGTCCCACTCGCAGCTTCAAACGGTCGACAACCTCCGCGTGCGGGTTCTTCGACGCACGCAGCACCAGTTCGTCCCCTTCAAGCACATACACAAAGCACGAATCGCACTCTACCACCGCGGAAATAACCTCAACTGCGCGTCCTAAAACTTCTGGCAATGGATCGGCCGCCGCGATGCGGTTCCCGATCTCGTGCAGCATGTCCAGTTCGTCGTTCTTAACCGATACTGCACCCCTATCGTAATTCATAAGCTATAACTTACCGGCCCGCACCGACGCCGTCCAATTGAATATTTGCACCCGCTGCATCCAAAGAAAAACAGTAACCGCGAGGCGGACCGCCGCAACGGCCCGTCCCGCGGCTAAGTAACTTCTTATCAATCGGTCGCCTTGGACGTCGGCGCGGGTACTGGCCGTGCCGCAGCCGCAAGCGTCGGCGTCTTGACATTCGCAACCATCCAATTGAAATTGAGCTCTAGCCCTTGCTCGTCCAAGTACATCGAGTCCATCGCCATCCCGTCGCTGACTCGCTCAAGTACGAGCTTGCTAGAGCCGGCAGAATGTATGCTTCGCGACGCCATCGCGAAAACGCTGGTAACCGGTCCGGCGTTCGTTTCCGGCCTCAAGATGACCAGCACGGGCTGCTCCGCGCCAGAAATCGCGCTGACTGTTTGAATGGAACCGGCCGTCTCGACCGAGAATCTGTACGTCCCCGCCGGAAGTATTTTGCTCCCAAAGTGCGTGCTCTCCGTAAGCGTGAACTTCCCCGCGACGATATCTTGCCCAAAAACAGGGCTTGCCGAGCCGCAGAACGCCGCGAGACCCAGCAACGCGACTCCCATCAACTTGCTTAAGTAAATCGATTTACTAAGAAGAGTTGCCATTTTTCCTCCACCTTTTTTCCTTATTTTGAGATAGACGTCCGAGCGTGGCTCAATACGTCAACTGCTTTTTTTATGTGACCGCCTCGGACCACGAGGTCAGAGAACTACAGGTGTTGCCGAAAGGCTGGACCGGGCTTGCTGAAGAACTGCGATGTTCTTTTCGTGCGTTGCGGCATGGCAACCGCCCGAACTCTACACCCTTACTTTCCCAAATCTCTCCGAGCCAGTCCAATGGAAAGAATTCATCGTTATCATGCGCTCTGTCGATTCGTTCTAAGTCGTATTCCCCGAGAATGCGTTGTGATCGTCAATTTGCGATTATCCGTTCCCGGTTTTTACGCCCGTCTTTGCACGGCGTTTTTTCTCCCGGCTCGAAACCCGAAACATGCCTTTCACCATTCGTGCTCCCGCGCCGTCGTCGCCATCCAACCAATCAGCTGCTCGCCGCCACGGTCGCTTCCTTCTTCCGCAATCTCACGTCAAATCCGATCGAAGACGCTTCAATTTCGCACGCGCCAAATTTGCTCCGCTCGGCCATTCGCACAAAATCTTCTCTGGTGTAAGCCCGCTTGACCAGCATGAACCGGAACGCCATCTTCGTCAGCCAGGCATCGAACCTTTTCCTCCCGCTCTGCTCCACGTACGAATTGATTTCCTCCAGCGAGACATCTTTCCTCAAATCCTGAATAAGCGCCTCGCCCCCGCCTCGCAGCACCCGGTGCATCTCGTCCAGCGCCTTCACCGGCTCCGTAAAATTCTTGAACGCCGCCGAACAATAAACAAAATCAAACGATTCATTCGCAAACGGCATCGCCGACGCATTCCCCAACCGAAAATCAATTTTTACTCCAGCTTTCCGCGCGTGCTCCGTCGCAATCTCCACGAACGTCTCGCTGATATCCAATCCCGTAATCCGAAAATCCCCCAGCTTCGCCAGCTCCGACGCGAAATATCCCGGCCCTGGGGCCACTTCCAGCACGTCGCATCCGTTGCGCAATCGCGCCGCTACCTTCCTCGCCTGCTGGCGAAAATCTTCCATCTCGTTCTGCCGCGTCCGCGCGTACCATCGCGCCGTCCGCCCTTCCATTCCTGCGCCCTTGTAGCCCTTTAGTTCGGTGGTCGGCATTTCTCGCTCCTTTCAGGCAGCATCCAACGTGCCGCCGCATCAATGCCAAAGAGCCGGACCGTTCTCTCTTGGCTATACGCAGCCGTCCGCCAATTTATAACTGCTTCTTTCGCTGTCGGTTGGGATCACGCCGTATCGGGATACCAGCCCAGGTGGGCCATATAACTCTGAAATGATTGCAAATGCTTGCTTCTGAGGGACGGCGCGCCAATTCTCGAGGTCTATTCGCTTCTCAGCGCCACGATCGGATCCACGCGCATCGCTCGCCGCGCAGGCACAGCGCAAGCCGCAAGCGCCACCGCGGCCAGCACCATCATCACGCTTCCCAATACAAGCGGGTCGAGTGGCTGCACTCCATAAATCTCGCTCGCAATCGCTTTTTGCAGCGATATCGCCCCGATGATTCCCAATACCAACCCGATGACCACAAGCTGCAATCCTTCCCGCAAAACCATCTTCAGGATATTCGCCCTCGTGCTGCCCAGCGCCACGCGAATCCCAATTTCGCGCGTGCGTTGCGCCACCAAGTACGCCAGCACGCCATAAATTCCCAGAGTCGCCAGAAACAGCGCCACTCCGCCAAACGCATTCGCCAAGACCATCGAAGTCCGCCGCGGCGCTAGCGAAAGATCGATGCGTGCGGACATCGAATGCACATCGAACACGGCCAGGTCTGGGTCCAGCCGTAGAATTTCCTCCCGCAGCGAACGTACGATCGCGTCCGGGTTGCCCGGTGTCTTCACGACAAAGGTCACTCTGACGTCTGGATCCTGCGCAAACGGACAATAAAATGCTCCCACCGGCGCGCCCGAGCCATCCATATTTTCGTAGCGCAGCGTCCGCACCACACCCGCAACCGTCAGCCACACGGTGTGCTCGTCCGTCTTCAACAGGTTGTTCATGTCATCGGGAAAGTACATCCGCCGCCCGATCGGATCGCTGTTCGGCCAAAAATGTTCCGCCAATCGTTCGTCCACAATCACAACCCGTTGCGCGGTCTCGTTGTCCCGCTCGTCGAAGCTCCGCCCTCGCACGATTGGAATCCCCATCGTTTTGAAGTAGTCTGGCGACACGGCCATAAACAACGGAGAAATCACGGACTCGCCGGGCTTCATTTGGTGGCCCTCCGCTAAAACTACTTCGTCGTTGTGATCGCCGCCCAGCGGAATCACGTCCGTCGCTCCCGCCACGGCAACTCCAGGAATCGCTCGCACGGCTGGCAGCGCCCGGCTCAAGAATCTCCGCCAGTCTTCCGCTTTGGGATAGCTCGAGCGCGGCAAGACCACCGAAGCCGTTACCACGCCATCCGCTCTGAATCCCGGATCAACTTCCAGCAATTGCCGAAAGCTCGCCAGAAACAGCCCCGCTCCGACCAGCAGCGCGAACGCAAACCCAATCTGCACTGCCACCAAAAGTTGCCGCACGCTCCGCGTTTTCCTCCCCGTTGTTCCTGTTCGGCTGTCCTCATGCAGCGCATCGTTCACGCTAATTTTTGAAATGCTCGCCAGCGGAAACAATCCGACAAACAATCCCGCGGTCGCCGATAGCCCAATCGAAACCACAATCACCGTCGCGCTCATCTGGACTTCCCCCGCGCGTGGCATCTGCTGCAGTCCGATGGCGCCCATCAGTCGCAGCAATCCCGCGCCCAGCCCGATCCCGGCGGCGCCTCCCAGCAAAGCCAAGCCCAGATTCTCCAGCATCAGTTGCCGCATGAGCTGCACTCTTCCCGCGCCCAACGCCACCCGCGTCGCCATTTCCTTCCGCCGCAGCGAGAGCCGCGTCAGCGCCAGATTCGCAATGTTCAGCCCCCCGATCAGCAGCACCAGCAGCGCCCCGCCCCACAGCAGATAGAGCGTCTTCTTCACTCCCGCCGTCACCATGTCCTGCAGCGGCCTTACCACCGTGTAGAATCCCGCATTGATCAAAATTTGCTTGAACGCGGGGAATCGCTCGAAATTTCGGTTGTTTAACCCATCGATTTGCGACTGCGCTTGCGCGATCGTCGCCCCGGGCTTCAATCGTCCGATGTACTCCCAATTGTTGCTGTGGTGTTGTGTTTTCTCCTCCGGCGTGAACGCCAGAGGCATCCATAGCCGCACGTCTGGATCGATAAAATCGAATCCCGCCGGCATCACCCCTACAATCGCGTACGGTTGCCCGCTGATCCGCAGCTCGCGCCCAATCGCCGATTTATCTCCCGCAAACATCTCTTCCCACAAACCGTGGCTCAGAATGACTTCTTTTTCCCGGCCGATTTCGCCTTCCTCTTCCGTGAAAGGACGCCCCAGTGCCGGAGCTACACGCAGCAGCGTGAACCACGAAGGCGTCACCACCATCCCGTGAATCCGCTCCGGTATGCCATTCAGCTCCACCGTTTGGTCGCTCTCCCGAAATACCGCCTGGCTCTGAAATACCGTCATCTCCCGCAGCCCGTCGAAATAATCTCCTGAGCTGCTGCTTTTCAGGTTGTTCACCCCTGCCTTCGGATACTCATTCGACATGAACACAATCGAATTTGCCTCCGGCACCGGCAGCGGCTTCAGCACCACCGAATCCACAATCGCAAACAACGCAGTATTCGCCGCGATGCACACCGCAAACGTCACCAGCACCGTCAGCGCAAATCCCCTCGAGCGCCATAAGCTCCGCGCCGAATATTTCAAGTCAAAAAGAATTGTGTCCATGATTTGCCTCTTGCGCCCTCGAGTTCATGCTCAACCTAATTCGTGCCACACCGCTGCTTGCCCTTCTGTACGCATAGGCAATCGAAAAAGTTCAAATGTCAACATAACCCCAACGCTGGCTGCGGAATTGCTTCTCGGACCGGGCAATTTCGATACTCGCACGTACCGGTTCCCGACCCCTTGCTCATTTCATGCCCGCAGCCGAATCTAAACCAGTCCTTCGTGTTACCGACTTCCGCAAGCTCCACCACCTCATCCATCGGTTGAACTATTCAATGTTTCGCTCCGCGCACGTGCTTCTAACGAAGCCCCCGCAATCCAAAACAGAAATAGCCACCCGCAGCAATTCCGGGGCTCTCCGCCATCCGCTCCGGATCCGCGGCAGCCGCAGTGGCGCGACACGAGACGAACTACTCATGTTTCAGGCCGGCCATGGAATCGGCCCGCGCCGTCCGCACCTAGGGTTGATAGAGCCATGCGTGATTCACTGCAACCCACGTTGAGGTGTTATAACCTCCTGCGAGCAGGACTTCGCCGTTTGGTAGCAAGGTTGAGGTGGAAAAGCAGTAACCGTCCAGCTTACTGCCCTTGACGGGGCGAAAAGAATTGGAAATCGAATCGTAGACCTCGGGCTGGTCGGCGCCGCCTGCGATGAGGATCCGGCCGTCGCGAAGCCGCACAACCGCATTCATAAGCTTATAACGCTTGAAATTCATTTCGGGTCCAGCCGTGAATTTATCGGTGGCGGGATTGAATATTTCTGTACTTGAAATTGTCGGGCCCCGAGCGCCGCTCACTTGACCACCGGCGACCAGCACGCTTCCATCTGGTAATAGCGCGGCGCCAAATTTGCCGCGTGGGATCGAGAACTTGCCAGCTGGTGCAAATCGGCCGATTGAGGGATCGTAAATTTCCGCGCCCGAGCCACCCAGCGCGGCCACGTTGCCGTCCCTCAAGGACACAAGCACGGTCGCACCTTCCGAAGGGCTGCCGGTAACGGAGAAAGAGCCGGTCGAGGGATGATAAAGTTCGGCAGTCTCAGTAGGCGTACTGTCAGACGAGATGTTGCCTCCCACAATTAGTACATTGCTATTTTGCAGGAGAATTGCCCGGGCGCCGGCTCTCGCTGTGGTCATGTTCGCGGTTGGCGTGAATTCCCCCGTAATCGGATCGTAGAGCTCGGCACTTGCCAGGTAGCAAGAAGCGCCGCACCAAGAACCGCTAGCGCCGCCGGCGATGAGGACTTTGCCGCTGCGGAGGAGCGTTGCCGTGGTTCCCCAGCCTCGAGGCGAAGTGAGCTTGCCGGCAAAAGTGAATCGGCCGGCACGGGGATCGTAAAGTTCCGCGGATGGCTCGATGACCCCATTGCGCGCCATGCCGGCGGCGATTAAGACTTTGCCATCCGGCAGCAGCGTTGCCGTCTGGTCGAACCTCGGTTCGAGTGTGTCGCCGGTTGGCACGATCCGGCCAACGCTGTCCGCTTTCACGCGCCATGCAGCCCGCCCTCTAACGAGCCCGCTCGCCCCAAAAACTGCCAAGGCCACAACTACTAATTCGCTCCATCGCGTATTCATCGCCGTTACTCCTTTCGATCATTCGTAGCGAAGGGCGACCATTGGGTCGGTGCGCATGGCGCGGCGCGCCGGGACATAGCAGGCGAGCAGCGCGACCAGGGCCAGCAAAACGGCGACAGCGACGAACGTGAGCGGATCGGTCGCGCGCACCTCGAACAATAAAGAGGACATGAAACGCGTCAGCGCGAGAGACGCCACGATCCCAAGAATCAAGCCGACGACAACAAGTTGGAGACCTTGGCGGACGATGAGTCGAAGTATCTCCCGCGGATGCGCGCCTAGAGCGAGGCGGATGCCGATTTCGTGGGTGCGCTGGCTGACGCCGAAGGACAGCACTCCGTAAATGCCGATGGCGGCGAGAACGAGCGCGAGTGCGGCAAAAAGGCCGAGAAGAAAGACGTCAAATCGCTGCGGCGCAACTGAACGGCTCAGAAGCTCATCCATTGTCGCAACTTGGTAGACCGGCACGCCCTTATCGATTGCCGCGACCTGCGCGCGCGCAGCGGAAATCACGCTGGCGGGTTCCTGGTCTGTGCGCAGCACGAGAAAGGCATACCAGAATCCTCGAAGCAGCGTGTATATCTCGGGCTTGGCTTGGGCATCGAGACCAGCGCCTTTCACGTCTCCCACAACTCCGATGACTTCGAGCGAATCGCGCCGATCGCGAGTGACGATTCTTTGTCCCAAGGGGTCCGTTCCCGGCCAGAATTTCTTCGCCGCCGCGGCATTGATGATAAGTGTGTTCGGGTTTTTCACGTCGGCGGCCGTGAACTCCCGCCCTCGCAGCACCGGAATCTCCAGGGTTCGAAAATAATCGGCGCTGACGCCGCGCCAGTCCGCCGTGGAGAAACTCGTCCAATCTGGAGTCGCGTTCCCGGCAATTTGAAACGTACCCCAGTCCGATTCTCCGCTCAGCGGCAGCGTCGACGCCGCGGCAGCCGCTTGCACGCCCGGAAGC